>JAEEGJ010004031.1_pt1 | contig 51812 bp, 37 predicted proteins | sample 8958761 | NCBI WGS metagenome assembly JAEEGJ01 (sample SAMN16246546, study PRJNA631951) | gut metagenome | biome: gut microbiome; feature: rumen; material: RS-attached | host: Bos | place: Iran: Karaj | collected 2018-10
TCAAAGATGGAGAGGAACTTTTTCTGCAGGACGAAGTTGATCTCGATGACCGACTCATAATTTGCATGCCCGAAAGCGCGGATGGAGACGGTCTTGCCAACCTGTCTGGCACCTTTCACGATGAGTGGTTTCCGATAGGGATTCTCTTTCCATTTCGCGAGGAATCCGTCTATTTTTCTTTTCAGCAAATCCATGTCAAATCACATTTTCCGAGACAAATATAGGTAAAAAAATCACATTTTAGGCAACCCGAATGGACAAATATTCACATTTTCAATATGCACTACTAACAATTTTACTGACAAAAACACTTAAAACAGTTTAGCACATACTCCCGCAAATTAGCATAAACCAGAATCGCAACCGGCTATAAATCAACAAGATTTAAAAACAATTTGATATAATTCAAACCTTTCTGCCAAATCTCGGCTGTCTGCCGTCGAGGCCGATATGGGCCGCTATCGCCAGCGCCGTGGGCCCGAAAACACTGAATTCAGGCCGGAGGAGGCTCTGACAGGGCTCTGCGGGCTCGAAAACACTGAATTCAGGCCGGAGTTCTCAAAAGAAAGTGTATTTTTGCGACATGAAATACCTGCTGCCACTCATCATCTCCATAGCCGTTATTGCCGGCTCCCCCGGGCACGAATCGAACCGGACTCTGCCGGTTGATTCTATCGCTTCCCTTAGCGCCGGCCAGTGTCTCATACTCGGCAGTTCGGTCCCGCCCGGCATGATGCCCCAGACTTTCCAGGACGGACAGCTCGTGTGCTCCGACCTCAAGCGCTGGACAAGCGGATTCTTCCCCGGAACCTGCTGGTACTCGTACCTTCTGAGCGGCAATGAAGAAGTGAGGAGTATGGCTGAAACCTTCACCGAACGGATGCTTGACGTCGATTCCTATTTCCGCGACCACGATATAGGCTTCCAGACCATGTGTTCCGCCGGACTGGCCTACAGAATTACCAAGGACGACAAGTATCTGCCTTCCATACGCAGGGCGGCGGAATTGCTGGCAGCCCGCTTCTCCCCCATCACCGGTACCATCAAAAGCTGGAACAGCAAAAGGCCGGTGAGCAGGGTAATCGTGGACAATATGATGAATCTGGAGCTCCTGACCTTCGCATCCCGCCAGTTCGGCGTACCGGAATGGATGGAAATAGCTAAATCGCATGCCGACAAGACTATTGCCAACCATTTCCGCGAGGACGGTTCCTCGTTCCACCTTGTGGAGTACGACCCCGGGAGCGGGGCCGTGCTGGTAAAGCAAACCGTACAAGGCTACAGCGACGATTCTGCCTGGTCCCGCGGTCAAGCCTGGGGACTTTACGGATTCACGATGATGTACCGGGAGACCGGGCAAGAGCGCTATCTCCACCAGGCCGAAAAGATTGCCCGCTTTCTGCTTCCGTTGTTGGCCGAAAGGCCCGTCCCGGCGTGGGATTTCAACGCCCCCGAGCCTTTGAGTGCCCAGGATGACGCGTCCGCTGCCGCCATAATGGCCTCCGCATTCGTGGAGCTTGGGACCCTGAGCTCGGATAAAACCTTGGCAGACCGCTGCTCAAGCATGGCCAGGACGATTCTGGAGGAGCTTGCCTCCCCGCGCTACCTTGCCGCGCCCGGTGAGATCGGAGGCTTCCTGCTCAAGCACAGTACCGGTCATTTTAAAGCACACAGCGAAGTGGATGTGCCGCTGACGTATGCCGACTACTACTTCCTGGAAGCACTTTGCCGGGAGTTCCGGCCGGATCTTCTGAGAAGGTAATACGGCTAGGATGCAGGAGCGAACAAACTCTCTATACCTTTAAACACTGCGCCCTCCGGAGCGCGCTCAATGGGTATCCCTTCCAAGGCGTTACGGATGGGGCGGTCAAAAAGGTTCATCGATTTGGCAATCTGCCCCGCCATAAGGAGCATATCTATGCCCAGTTCGTCTAAAATGCCCGGGAGAACATCGGCAAGGGCCTCTCCCACGCCATTGTAAACCTCCTGCGCTTCGATTTCGCCGGAATAAGCCCTCTTCGCAATGTCGTAGGCCGACTCGGCGCCCACGCCTGACCTGCGGGCATAGGCATCCATTATTCCACGGGCCGATACCACATCCTCAAGGATTCCCTCGCCGTAAGGCAGGTTGTAGAGGCTCCGGGCCGGCGAAAGCATAGGCCCGCACTGCACCTTTCCCTTAACGGAATAAGAAAAACCAAGACCTGTCCCGATGGTGACAAGTGCCACATTCCTGTCCTGAAGTCCGAGCATTGCAATCGAGCCTTCCAGTACGGCGTTGACGTCGTGGATAAAACGGGCGCTGCCCACCGGCAGGCCAGTCAGTTCGCAGAACGACATTCCGTATACGGAGGCAAATTTGTGCTTCATCAGGAAGATGCCCTCGCGGAAGTCGAAGGGCCCGGGGATAGCCACCCCGACTTCCACCGTGCCTTCTCTTACAAAGATTGCTTCCTTCAAGGCATCGGCGATACTCCCGGCCGTTCCGCCTGAAGGAACAGGAACCTGACGGCCGTCCGAGCACTTGATGAAAGTCCCCCCGACGTCAAGCAGGATCCTGCTGGTAGCCATCTCTCAGACAGGTTTTATGGACACGGATGGGCTCCTTGCCCAGGTTTTCGATCACATATTTGCCCATGCTGGCAGGGACGCAGGCGATTTCCATAAAATCCAGGTCAAAGTAACGCTCCGGATGCTCCACGCTGCGAATACAGATATGGTCTCCGTCCACCAGTGTGAGCACATGGAATTTCTCGCCCCTGGTGTCCTGCTCGCACTGCCTTTCGAACTCCAGCCTGCGGAGGGAAATGTACATCTGCGGATTCTCGCCAAGGATATACTCCTGCCAACCGTCTCCCTCACAGTCCAGACGCGGCTCCTGCACGATGTATTCAGGGCTCTCAGGATTGTGGATAACCGAATAGCGGCGGTCCTGGCGCACGTTAAGTTCGCCAAGGTGGGTGTGGATGGGACGCTGCTTGCCGTCAAAGTCCAGCCGCAGATAGTCGTACATCTTGTAGGTGTATGAGCCGATGGTGAGGGATCCTATCTCCAAGATAACCTGGTTGCGGCCGCTGGAGTGGATGGTTCCGGCAGGCAGCATTACCTGAAGGCCGGGCCTTGACTCCTCGTAACTCACATACTTCATATAGTCGCAGGGATCGTGCTGTGTGTCGGCCGCCTCGATTTCCTTGAAGAACTGAGGAATGTCGGCATCGTCACGGAAACCGATGAAGGTTTTGGCTTCATGGCCGGTGATAACCACGTAATAGCTTTCGTCCTGACGTCCGAACTCGTTGTAGTTCTCAACGTTGTATTTCCCGCCGGAGTGGCACTGGATGCTCATGTTGCCGGTGCTGTGATAGCTGTCGTCCCAGTTAAAGCGTATGGGGAAATAACCTTTGTACTTCTTCACGCAATCGGCCCCCATAAGGTTTATTCCCTCCTTATGAACGAACGAGCAATAGTTGATGTCGAGCATCTCCGAGCCGGCCTCCACCATCACGCTCACCTCCATGGGAATGAAGTCGAACACCCAGGCAGCGTTGCGCATCTGTTCCGGAAGCTTGCGCAGTTTCTTCATATAGCTGCCGCCCCAAACGCCCTCCAGATAGCAAGGCTTGGCGCGGAAAGGGTATTTTACCAGCTGGGCGCAGATATCGGCAAAGCTGGAGAACGGCATCATTTGCAGCTTGTTCCGGTCGTTGTCAAGGAAATACCAGTCCAGCTGGCCCGTGGCAAATAGCTCTTTTCGCAGCTGCACGGCGTTCTCGAAGTCGCAATAGTAGCAGCGGCGTATGGTGCGGTTGATAATTCCCGCGTGCTTCTTGCCCAGGTTGGAGTATTCCCCGGCGCGGATGCGCAGCATGCTGTTCATGGGAGTGATGTCGAACCAGCATTTTACATCGTACACATCACGGAACTCCTTGATCAGGGAGCCGTAGCCATAAACTACAACTAGCGTTCCGGGGGCCTTCAAGGCAGGAATATCCTTCTTGAAGGCCTCCACCTTGGCAGGATCCATCAGGCCGATGTAACCCCCGTGATACACCTTTCCGTAAAGGAGCGTCGGGTCAATTTTCTTGTCCCAGATAAGGAGCGGGTCGATGATGGCATCTATCTCCTCGCCGCTCTTGAAAGTACGTTTATAGCTGTCTACAAACTCTATCTTGAAGCCGAATACGTCGCACTCCCGGGCAAGCAGGCTCACCAGGAGATCCCACTTTGTGGTGGTGTAGCCGTCAAAAGCCACGATTGCGCCTTCTTTCTCCACCTTAGGGGCAATGGCCTGCATGAAGCGCTTGGCAACGACGGGATTACCGCCGCCCACGATGGATTCAACTGTCTTTTGTGAAAGTTCCGGCCGATTCACGGGTTTAGGGTCGTGAAAAGGGAACGGATTGTACATGAAACTCATATGATATTCCTTTTAATTATCTTAAATCGTAGAATTCAAAGCCCATGATGGAGGCAAGGTCGCGAAGCTGCTCCCGCCAGTCACCGTCCACAATGGCGTAGTGCTGGGTGGCACCTATGTTCAGAACCTTCTCCCATAGCTGCTTGGCGGGAACTACAGGGCGGAAAATGGTGTGGCTATAGGTTGCCAGAAGGTGCTTTTTCGTGCTCTGCGGGGTTTCTTTTTCCGAGAGACTCTCTGCCATGAAGGTAATGAGCTTATATTTGCCGTCCTGCTCATAGAGGCCGGCCACAGTCTTCATGCCCGGAGAAAAACGGTACCAAGCGAAGGGAGCGCCTGCATATTTCCAGCTGGTCTTTGCAAAGCGAACGTCACGAGCTATTATCACATTGTCCTGCCAGGCTGGGTCGTTATGGTCGTTGGGGCCGGCATGGCCGCCCGCAAAGGTGCCGAAGTCGTCCTCGATATGGAAAGGCTCGATAAAATTGACATTCTTTCCGCTGAGGAGCTTCAGGATGTAGGTGATAAGACCGGCACCGATATCGGCTTCAGGCACCAGCACGCTCACGTTTTCGTTAAACCACTGCGGGTAGAAGCCCGCGCGGCAGCCGGCAGTGCGGAACGTAGCCTGGTCTATGTCGTTATAGACATAGCAGTCCACATCGTTCTTCTGGGCCAGTTTCTTGATGCCAAGGGTGGCCTTCACGCAGCCGATGAACTTGTCGTATTCCACATCGTCCATCATTTTGTACTTAGAAGTAAGCTCATCGGCACAGGCCTTTACTTCTTCGTCCGTAAGCGCCTCTATTTCAGCGCCATAATCGGAGTATGGAAGATAGTGGATCTCCGGCCCTATCCTGGTGAAAAGGTCGTAATTGTCGATATAGGTGCTCCACATGGCCTCGTTCATATTGGCCATGAGGCCCACGTTGGACTGCTTCAGGATTGAGCGTACGCGTGCGGCCTCCGCAAAGACCTTGAGCCTGGCGGTAATCTCTTCGCGCGTGCCCATAATAGTCTTTACATTCTTGCGGCCGGTACGGGCCACGTCTCCGGAACCTTCCAGCGACCCGACCAGGGTGCCGGCGCATAGGTAATCCACGAAATCATCCTCGTCAAGGGTGGTCTCGAAAGTCATACGCGGCTTTGCGACATTGCAGAAGAGAATAGGAATATCGGGACAGTCGCGAAGGAAGCGGATCCATGCAAAATCCTCGCTCCAAGACAGGAATTCCGCATAAACGAAATCAACTTTTTCATTATAGAAGAGGTCCATTGCCCTCTGTGCGTCCTCCCGCTCATAGACTATACCAGGGTCCACCAAGTCCATAAAGTCCATAGTGGCCTTGATTTCTTTCACGGCCTTGTCTTTACGCTCGCCATATGTACCGCGCTTGGGACCGTAGAGATTCTTGAAACGGGGCGAAGCAATCAGCAGCAAGCCAGCTTTGGGTTTACGTTTTTTGAGTTCAGCGTTCATAATGGATTTTGTTATAATCTTTCTTGTAGTACTTCCAACTGACCCACAGGCAGGCCGCTCCGCATATTGCCCAAATAATTCCCAGAATAGGGAATGTGGCATTGAGACTTCCCGTGGTTTCTTTGATTACGGCAAGAACGTAGGGAGCTGTGGCGCCGACTGCGAAACCTGTCATAATCATTGCGCTGGAGCAGCTTGCGTGAAGGTGCTCCGGGGTCACGTCGTACAGGGCGGCGTAGATATTGGCGTCGAAAAAAGCCCTGAAGAAGCCCCACCCTGCAAAGCACATATACAGGAGCCACAGAGATTTAACGCTGCCCATGAAAGGAAGGAAGGCGGCTCCAAGTATAAGCCCTGCTCCCTGTATAACCATGCGCTTCTGGGGAGTCTTTGCGGCCCATTTATCGGAGAGGGTACCGGCAAGCAGTACTCCTGCAAAGGCGGCTACGTAGGTCCACAGCATGGAATTGAGCCCGGCCTGAGCCCCGGTCTGTCCGAAATTTTCCTGCAAGAAAGTCGGGACCCAAGTCATATACCCTGTAATCACGAAGATAAATCCGCAGAAACCGATTGTTACCATAAGGGCCGTGGGGGTTGTGAATACAGTTTTGAATCCGTCCCAGATTTTGGGCTTGAACTCCTGCTGTCCTTCCCGGGGAAGGTCCTTGAGCCTCAGCGCCATAATAACGGCCCAAATAACTCCTGCGCCGCCGAAGATATAAAAAGCGTATTTCCATCCCAGATGGTCGCCGATGTAACCCGCAAGCCACCCGGCCAGGATAACGCCAACATAGTATGACGTCTGATGTATGGACATGGCGCGTGCCCGGGTATCGGTGTGGTACTGCCCGAGCAAAGAATAATTAGCCGGGCCGAAGAAGGCCTCGCCGCCGCCCGTCGCCACGGAGCGGGTGAGGATGAGCAGGAACACGCCGTTGGCAAGGCCCGTGAACATCGTGGCGATGCTCCAGAACAAGATGCTCAGCGTGGTAACCCACTTGCGGCTGAAACGGTCTCCTACCCAGCCTCCGATGGGCACCATGGCAGCATAGAACAGGTTGAAGAATACCGCAATAAGGCTCACGGATTTGTCGGTGAGCGAGAGAGCATCGCGTATCAGCGGAAGAACCGAGTTGAATACCTGACGGTCTCCCTGGTTAAGGAGATATGCTACCCAAAGAAGCAGCAGGACCTCCCATTTGTACCATTTGTTTTTCATGCCAAAGCTATTTACTAGTCTATCTTGAAATCGGCGTATACGGGTAGGTGGTCAGAGGCGTAGTAGCCGTCATACAGGCGGTCGTTGCACATGTACATCAACGGAGTTGCGTTCCGGTAGTAAACGTAGTCCAGATGGTTGGGGTGAGTGTACAAGTCTCGCTCCAGGTTGAAGCCGTTGAAGGTGCAGTAGGGGCCATACTTGAGGCAGTCGCTGTAGTAGGCGTCGTTCCACCACCGGCGGTACTCTTCCGTTGCGGGATCCGAAGGCTGCGCGTTCATGTCACCCACGAAGAACGAAGGAAGACCGGCTGTGTTATACATCTGTTCCATCTGCTTGTACTGTGGGGCGTACCGTGCCCTGGCATCGGCATCCAGGCATCCGTGAGTTACCATCACGAATATCCTGGAGCCGGTATTGCCGTTTGTGAGCACCGCGCAGCAGCCGCCGCGCTTCTTGGTACCGTCGTTCACAGTCATGTCTGACGGGTTGGAGCCCAGCCAGAAGTAATGCCAGTCGCTCAAGGTGAACATATCCTTGCGGTAGGCAAGGCCCATGGATTCGCCGCTGCTGCTTCCGCTTCCGGACGATACGTTCGGGTTGAAATACTTTATCGTATATGTGTCGGCGAGTTGCCCGGTCAGGTAGGTCCTGATAGCGTCGCTGCACTCGTTAAGGCCGAATACGTCGAAGGCGTTGTCGCGTATGGACCTTACAACCCTGGTCTTGCGGTTCTCCCAGTTGTTCTGTTCATCCTCCTCGGTGGTGATGTAGCGGACGTTGTAGCCACCCACACGCACCACCTCGTCATCCTTTCAGATGGGTACGTAGGTGAGGGTGAGATCCGATACGCCGACGCTGGTATTGGTGCACAGGAAGTAGTACATCGTATTGGCTTTGGTTCCGCCGAGGTTGAAGGTATATGTAGTACCCTTGTTGGTCCATGCGGTCGATTCGCCACCTGAGACAAACTCGTGGAGCCCTTCAATGCCGCCTTCCAGAGAATTATCCGCTACGACATTCTTCACGATCGCCGCCTTCCTCTTGGAATTTGTGGCAAGGCACATCTTACCGGATACTTTCGCAAGTTTATATCCTGCAATCGCCGGAAGTCCGACGTAGCGCCATGCTGCGTAAAGAATAAGTCCGCCTTTGTCTGCCACCCATGCAACCCGAGCTTTGCTGGCATTTCCGCAGTCTGTGAGGAAGAAGGTGTAATCCGTTCCGTCAAGGGGATACGTGCAGTTCAGATTGCCGGGCCCGTCCTGCCAGTTATCCACTGTCGGCCATCCGGAAAGGGCCGCCCCCGAGAAGTCGAACTTCAGGATTTTCTCTGCGGGAGTTGAAGGAGTCGTGAGAGTGCCAAGGTTGTAAATCTTATTGCGCTCCAGGGCCGCGAGCTTGCTGTTGTTGATAACCTTGACAAGGTTTCCGTTAAGGTAAACCTTCAGGTCGGAAGTAAGCGCAGCAGGGGCAACTGCAACATAATAATCTGTTCCGGTGGAGAGCGCACTGCTCCCGCCCATCGAGAAATTCACATAGTTGTTCTGGGTGACGCCGGAAGCGGTGTACTTTTCTACGGTAAGTTCCTTTGTGCTTGCGTCAATAACCGCCCGGAACGTTCCGGAGATTGCATCGGCATTGTCAACTTCGATCCGGCCGTCCACGATATTGCTCTCGGATACCCTGAACTTCAGAAGAGCTGTGCCGTTCTGGAAATACAGGGTGTTGCTGCCACCGTCGACATATGCCACGGAAAGTGCCGCATCCTTGTCGAAACTACCAGCCACAAGGGTCTGGGATGAGGGAATCTGAAGGCCTGCAAGCCTGAGGTCGGTATAGTTCACGCCCCTTGTATTGGAGCGGTAGGGATAAGTTGCAAAGTATTGCTCTCCAAGGGGAAAATCGTCGCCTGAATATGTGAATTCGGCCGATGTGGAGTTAGCGGAAAGTGATGTGGTAAACTTGAATCCCGCCGTTGAGCCGGATACTGCCGATGAGAATACGTTGATTGCATCGCCATTCTCCCAGAAGGTCTGAGGCTTATTGCTGCCGTTAAGGCCGATGACGGCTTTGGTGCCGTCGCCTTCCATGACGGCGGAGAAGGATGTGGGACCGGGGATGAACCCGGCCATGGTATTGTCAGTGACTGGTTCTGCCGTGCAAGCCGCAAAAAGAAGAGTTGCTGCAGAGAAAAGATAGTAGATACTGCGTTTCATGATACCTCCGTTTTTAAAGCATTGACAAGTCTTCTTCCTCCCATACCTCAGTAGTCGAGGAGGGCTCGTATCCGCTTGCGCAGATAACCTTTTTTGTGTACAGAACCACTATGGATTCTGTGGTCGGAGGCAAATAAGCCCCCTTACCCATGAGATTGAGTAGCTGCTGTTTCATGATGTGTAACTATTTGGTTATTTGTTATTTATCCTAAAATCGACATATACCGGATAATGGTCTGACGCGAGGTTTCCACCGAACAGCCTGTCGTCGCAGACATAACGGAGGGGCTGTATTCCCTTGCCTCGGAAATAAACATAATCGATACGGCGGGAGGGGCCCTTTATCACGTCCGGCTTCCAGCCGTTGAAAGTCCCGGGAGGACCTTCGCGCCGGAGAGTGTCGGCCCCGAAATACATATACGAATCGGTCCAGTAGCTGCGGTAGAACTGCGAACTGGAGTCGGTCTCCTTTGCATTGAAATCACCCACAAAGAAGGAAGGCAGATGCTCGGGATTATAGCGCTTTTCGATGTCGGCATACACATGGGCGTTCTGAGCATGCTCTTCCGGGCTAAGGGGAGCGTGCGTTACCATCACGAAGTACCGGGCGCCTTTGTTTTGAAGGTCCGTGAGGGTGATGCAGAATCCGCCGCGGTAGAAATTTCCCGGCAAGGTGCTGCTGCCGTGGTCGTTTACTTGCATGAGCTCCGGCGGGTCAGAGATCCAGAAGAAGTGGGGCTCACCGGCTTCAAACCGGCTTTTGCGCCAAAGGAGACCATGGGCTTTGGTACCCGCGCCGTTTTCGGCGTAGGGGCTGAAGAAGTAGCTTCCGTATTCAAGGCCATTCTCCGCCAAAACCACCGGAAGACTCTCCTGCTGTCCGGTGTCCACTTCCTGGACGCCGCAGATATCCATATTGCAGCGCAGGAACGATTCCACCAGGCGCGGGAGACGGGCGTCCCAATTGTTCACTTCGGAATTCCGGTCAAGTTTGGCCCGCCTGAGGTTATAAGTGCCGATCCTTACAACGGTCTTTTCAAATACAAGAACTGCCATATCGTATTGTCCGAGTTCCACTTTGACTCCGCTGCGCGATATCTTTCCCTTTCCGGTTGCAGATGCCTCAACGAAGCGGTAACCGGGCACGCTGATGCGGGCTTTCTGCGAGCGGGAGCCTGTCTGGTTAGCCACTACCACGGCCATCCGATCCGTCCCCACGAATGCGCGGGCATCCAGGGATGAATTTGAGCAGGTGAAGCCCAGGCAGTCGTTATAGCGGCCGTAAAGCAGGCAGTCGGCATAACGCTCTTTTATGTCATTCACCTGAGCCAGATACTTTTGGTACACAGGGGCGGCCGAAATGATATCGCGGCAACGGAAGATTTCGATATCGTTGCGCTGGCCGTCCAGGACTGTATTGTTCACGTGCCGGGGAACGTCCTCATCGTCACGCAGGCCTCTGTCGGTAATCACAAGTTCGGGGAAGGTGTAGCGGAAAAAGTTCATCCAGCGCTCAGGTCCGTCGTTGGCCGGATAGCCGTGGGTATAGTCGCAGTATTGCGCAAGCGCGTCCACCGAGCCCTCGGCTCCCAGGGCAAAGTCCGGGTCCGCGGCGGCATAGCGGTCGCGCAGAAGTTTCAGGCACTGTGCCCGTTTGAGGATGCCGTAAACATCGGGAACGGGATACTCGCGTGAAGTGTCCCAGTTGGTGCTCTCCTTCTCGATGTAGCCCAGCTGGTCGAAGAAAACACTGTGGGCGCCAAGCTCGCGGGCGCGGTCCTGAAGGGCGAAAAGAACCTGGTTCCACTGGGGATCCATCATGGTTGCAACCGCGAAGGTGCGCTGGTCGTATTCGCCAAGCCAGGTGCCCTGACCCGTGAATTTATAGCGTTCCAGAATCTCGGAACCGGTATTGTCGTGGCGGCACACCTTGGGGCCGGCTCCGCTCCGGTAGAAGCGGCTCTCACGGTCGATGAGTTTGCCGTTATAGTACAGAAGCAGGTGGTTTCCTGCAGCCTGATACTTTGCGATTTCTTCCTTCAAGGCCTCGTCTCCTCCCTGGGATTCATCCGGGGTATAGTCAGGGTTGCCGTTGTCCATACCCTCAGCCCACCAGCCGAATAGGAAGAGGGCGTTGCAGCCTACGCTCCGGCCGGCCTGGTCCACTTTTCCGTTAAGGTCGCTGTAACTGAAGAGCCTTTCTCCGTATTGATGTTTGAAAATAACCCGTTGCCAGCTCTTCATGCCAAGCACCCACCGGGGAGTACTGCGATGATCCCACCAAGTATCCGCCCACCGGCGGTATATACGGGAAGCAACGTGCCAGGAGCCGGAATACGGAGCAATCACGTTAGCGTCGCATTCCCAGCTTTCGCCGCAAAAACAATGGGGGTACTTGAAGAAACCGAACTCCAGAGTACCGAACCTGCCGTTTTCTTTGTAAACGCGCATGCCGTGCCAGGTGTCTTGGAAAGTGGCGTCGTGCGAGCCAAAGTACAGCCCCTGATTCTCCCCGAACAGGCCGAAGCAATTCATGAACACCTTGGCGCCGTACTTGACGTCCTTCTGGCGGAAGATCTGTTCGGGCTTTTTATAGGGGGAATCCGATAGCATTCCGATGGTTTCCACCGGATCTGCGTACAGCTTTCCGCCGGCTTCCGCCGTGTAAAGCTTATGGTCACGGGGCAAGCGTGCACCATGGACCAGGGGGTAATGAAGCTCGCGTACTACTGTATGCGGCTGATTGTTGGTGATAGCTGATGCGAACCGCACCAGATCATCCTCCAGTGTAACTTTGAGCGTGAGCTGAAAGTCAATGGGCCCCTCCTTGGATACAAGACCGTTATAGCGCACGAAGATCGTATCGGCCATCATATAGACCTCGGGGCTTGTTTCCCCGCCCACGATCTGAATCTCTTTCTCCCGGGGGGAGTCGTAATACAGGCGCCACATATAGGCGCCGGATGCATATTCCTGAGCGGTGACCTCATTTCGGAGCGACACCAGAGAGCCGTCTTCTCCTATCGTTACCCCCACACGACCGTTGCTGAGCGTGTACGTTCTTTGCGCGGCGGCATTCAGGCCCAAGGCAAGGAAGAGGGCAATTACAGCACTTTTACAAAATAGTCGCATAGCAGATAATAGGATAATGATCCGAGATGTAGGTTACTCCATAGTTGGAGCCGTTCACCGTGCGGAACTCGTTAATGATAGCGTTGCGGTAAAAGATGTAGTCTATGATTGAGCCCGAACTGCCGTAACCGTTGTAGCTGTTGGCCGAATCAGTCTTCAATGCCTTCTGCCGCGCGTCAGACATCCATGCGTAATATGGATCAAGACTCTTTCCCGTTGCAGAAGATTCACGCTTGCAATTCATATCTCCGATGATAAACACCACGGCATCTTCACCCGCTGCTGCTTTCATGCGGGAAATATTCAGCTCGGCCGAATTGATGCGGGCCTTATTGTCCCTCTCCTCACTGCCAAGGGGCATGTGAGTGTCGGCCACGAAAAACACCTGTCCGGATTCCTTATGCCTGAACTGGGCCCAGATGGTGGTGCGGTACTGGGTTTCTTCGTTCCAGCCGTTTACTGAAGCCTTGTCAGGGGTCGAACTCAAGAAAAAAGACTTGCACTGGAGAGCCTCCAGCACGGCAGTATTGTACATCATCACGGCATTGCCGCCTTTGGAGCCCCCGGTGCCGGGCACTTCGAAGAGTTCGTAGCCTTCCAGCATAGAGCGGAGGTCGGCCCTCTGCTTGGTGGTGCACTCTTGCATGCCGATGACATCCGGCCTCACGTCCTGAACCATTCTCTGCACGGCATATTTTCGAGTGTCCCAGCTGCGGTCGCCGGTGTCGGCCGTAATCGTTGAACTGCGCACGTTAAAAGACATCACCGAGATGTTCGCCGTCTTGAGCGAAGGATTCGCGGGGCCGTCTTTATCCTTGTTACAGGATAGAGCGCAAAGCAGCAGGCAGCACGCCAGAAGATTAATAACCTTCATTATTGCGGATGTTTTTCATTACGTTCGTAGTGGTTGTGGGGATGGGCCACAGGTAGCTTTTGGGTGCGACAAACTTGCGCTGGGTGAGCTTCACGGCATAGTTGCCGCTGGTGAAGAAGCCGTCGGTCCCGCTTGCCACAGGGTCGGCAAAGTGGGCGCAGTCATCCTCGTCTATCTGCGGCGTCGCACCGAAAAACCACATATTATTGTCGATATAGCGACGGTGCTTGGTCTCGTTCTTGGCAGGGAGGCCGTAGTTGGCGAAATTCAGAACCTTCTCGGCTATCCTCCAGCGCCAGATGTCGTAGAGGCGTCGGTTCTCCCAAGCGAATTCCATACGACGCTCGGCACGAAGGATGGTGCGGAGGGCTCCCTGGTCGGTTGTGGTAATCTTCGGGTAGGCGGCTGCATCGGTGTAATCTGCCTTGTAGGCTCTTGCACGCACCATATTCATTGCGTCAAGAACCGATTCGTCAATCTGTCCGAGCTCGATTTTCGCCTCGGCGTAGATCTCCAGTACATCGGCGTAGCGGAGGATTAGTTTGTCGTTTTCAGCCTCGAAGGGGCTCAGCCAGTCGTCGTCTACGTGCTTACGCAGAACCAGGCCGTTGTAGGAGGCATACTGGTTGCCGGTGCCGGTGATCTTGTATGTGCGGGAATCGTTATTGGGAACCATCTTGCTCTCGCGGTAGGACCACACTTCGGCTTTGTCGAAATGCGGGTCGTAAATTACGCCCAGATGCTGTGTTCCATGCTCCACTATCGTGTAGGTGCAGCGGGGGTCGCGGTGTTCGAATGGCTTGTGAGGGTCGTAAACCGAAGACTCGTCGATGGGTTTGCCCTGATCGTCATAGAATGCGCACAGAAGATCCCAGGAAGGGCAGCAGGTGCAGCAGGTCGCCGCTCCTGAAAGACGGGAAAGCTTTGCCGTGGTAGCGCCCTTGTACAAGTATTCGTATTTGTTTTCGGCCGACAGACTCTTGGAGCGTGGCAGGATGAAAATGCCCTCAGGGGAATTCTTGGTGCTCATCCTGAACAGGTTGCCGAAGTCCGGATGAAGGGTGTAAACATTCGAGTCGATGACTTTCTTAGCGGCAGTGGCGGCGATATCGAAGAGGCGGCCGGCTTCATCGGCATTGGCCATTCCGAAGGTATCCCATTTGCGTATTGATGCGCAGTAGAGGGCAAAGCGGGCTTCCATGCCGTATGCCGCCCCCTTGGTGGCGCGAGCGATTTCGGTGCTGGAATAACGCTCGGGAAGGAGCGCCGCGGCGGCTTCGAATTCGCTTATCACCCAGTCGGTGTGCGCCCAGCGGTCGCTGCGGGTGAGGTCATAGGCCTTCTCGCGGTCTGCCGCAAGGTCGAAGTCCATATCTTCCGGGACAATAACGGGGTCGCCGAAATGGGCAATTATGCGTCCATAGAAGCAGGCGCGGTAGAAGCGTGCGCAGCCTTCGATCATATCATATTTCTCCTTGGGCATGTTATCCTTTGCCGCCGGGAGCATCTTGAGAATCTTATTGCAGCGGTTGATTCCCTTGTAGGAAATATTCCACATCTGGGATGACAGGGGGAAGGAACCGTCGACGCCGTCGGTAAGGAAGCGGCTCAGCGAGGAGCGGTTGGTGCCGTCGTCGGTGAGAAGGTCCAGTTCAATCTGTTCGGAATCGCCCCATTCGTTACGCTCCATTGGCCAGTACATATGGTGCAGGAGCGCATTCAGGCACATTTCGAACTGTTCGGCATTGTTGAACCAGTTGCCGGATGCGGCCTTGTCCACTGGAGAAAGGTCCATGTTGGTGCAAGCTATGCACATGCATGCGAGCATTATTATGCTTAATCTTTTCATTGTGCCTAGAATTTAACGGATAGTGAGAATACGGCCGATTTGGTAATAGGGTAAGAAGTTGCACCCACCTCGGGATCCCAGCCCACAGGGTAGTGGCTGAAAGTGAAGAAATCAGTAAGCGTTGCCGCCAGCCGGAGGTCTTTGATGCGAAGCTTCTGCATCCACTTGGAGGGGAAGGTGTAGCCCAGGGTGATATTCTTTACGCGAAGATATGCGCCGTTGATAATCCAGTAGTCGGAATAGGCGTAGTTGCCCATCGTGGAGGTAGAACCACCGGAAACCCAGGAGTAGCGCGGGTATTTTGCTCTCTCGTTCTGCTGGACGGTGTTCTTGTAGCTCCAGGATGCACCGCCCGCGAGGTAGGTGGGGAAATTGTACACCTGGCCGCGCAGGGGCTGAACCATATAGTCGTTAAGATAGCCGTTGCGTTTGCCGACGCCCTGGAGAGTGAGATTGAAGTCAAAATTCTTCCAGAACAAATCTACGGTTGCACCATAGCTCAAATGCGGCAGAGAGGAGCAAAGGACAACGCGGTCCTGCTCGGCGGTAATCTGCTCGGTCCCGCCCATGGCGTCGGCAATGTTCACATATTTCACGTCGCCGGGATACTGGGTACCGAGAGAAGGAGAAGCATCCACCTCTTCCTGGGTCTGGAACAGGCCGTTAGACTTGTATCCGTACCAGGACTGGTATTCGTAGCCTTCTTTGATGATTTTGCCGCTGGAGATAACCTCCTTGCCTGAGATATTGCCCATGATGGACACGTCGTCGGAGAGGTTGAAATTCAGTTTGTAGGTAAAGTCGCCTACGGTATCTCTCCAGCCAAGGGTGATTTCCCAGCCCCGGGTGTGCATCTCGCCGAGGTTGTCATAAGGATTGGAAAGACCGATGACGGGAGCCACAGGCACCTCGATGAGCATGCCTTTGGTCTTCTTGTAATACCAGTCTCCGGTAAAACTCAAGCGGTTATTCAGGAGAATCAGGTCCAGGCCTATGTCGAAGGTAGAAGTACTCTCCCAGGTGAGGTCCGGAACTATCGCACTGCCCTGGGCATAGCCGGTGACGGACGTGGCGCCATCGCCCAGATAACCGACTGGATGGCTTACGGAAAGCATCGACTGGTAGGGATAATAACCTCCGATACGCTCATTCCCGAGCTCTCCGTAAGAGGCGCGCAATTTGCCGTGGTTGACGATTTTCTTCAGGGGCGCCATGAACGCTTCCTCTGAGAACTGCCAACCCGCCGAGGCCGACATGAACGTGCCCCAGCGGTAATCAGGGGCGAAACGTGAGGTACCGTCACAGCGTATATTGCCCTGCACATAATAGCGAGATACGTAATTGTACATCAAGCGGCCGAAGAAGGAATTCCTGGCCAGTTCGTACACATTGTCTGAAGTTGCCGTTGCCGTGGAAGGATTACCGGCCTTCAGGTCCTCGATGAGGGCGTTGGGGAAGTCGGAGTTACCACTAACGATGCTTTTGCTGGAAGTGTAGTAGTTTTCATATCCTGCCATCGCACCCACATTGTGCTTGTCGGCGAAGGTCTTCTGGTAGTTGGCATAAGCCTGGACCGTTCCTGCGTAGCGCCAGCCCCTTGTCTCCTCCAAAGTGGTCGTAAGAGCTTCAGAGATGAATTTCTGGCTGGTCGCCTCGTCCTTGTAGTAGTACGGAGTCTGCCTCTGGAAATCGCTGGAGTTGCTGAAATAAAGCATGGGCGAGTACAGCACGGTGAGGCTCAGACCATCCAGGGGCTTTGCTTCCAGCTGGAATTTTCCGGTGCTTTTGAAAGTGTCGGTGTTAACTTCGCCGCCGCTCATAAGGGCTGCGTAGATATTGCTTCCGTCTTTGCCGGAAGCGTAATTTCCGTTTGACCACACTGCCGGGTAAATGGCAGGCATATAGCGCATTTTCAGGGCCGGAGAGCTATGGGGCGAGACTTTATCGACATACACCATAGAGATGTCGGTGCTGACCGTGAGCCAGTTATAGATGCTAAGGTCGTTGTTCAGCCTGGCGGTGTAACGCTTCCACCTGTTGTTTACCTTGTAAAGGCCCTGCACGTCGTCCAGACCGATGCTTACACTTGAACGGAGTTTGTCGGCCGATGCAGTGAACTTTACGTTGTGGCTATGGCGGAGGGCCTGGTTTTTCATCACCAGGGCCATCCAGTCGGTGTTGGGATAGTCGTCAGGGTTTGCCGCGTTGAGCTGCCAGTAGTTCTCCACCAGAGCCTGGTCGTAGGCTTGGTACCAGCCTGAGCCGGGAAGGTCGTTGTACTTGAGCTCGTTCACGGCGTCCATATAGCTCACTGCATCCATGTATTTGGGCATGCGGGTAGGCGTGTCGATGCCAAGCGAGTAGGAATAACTGATTCCCCCCTTACCTTTTGCAGCGCGCTTTGTGGTGATGAGAATCACGCCTGCAGCGGCCTGGGAACCATAAATCGAGGCCGATGCCGCATCCTTCAAGACCGTGAGGTTCTCGATATCCTCCGGGTTTACGTCACCCAGAGAGCCCGGCACTCCGTCGATGAGGATGTACGGGTCGGTGGAGCCGTCGGTCATGGAAGTGATGCCTCGCACGCGGATGGTGGCCTCGCCGCCTGGAGCAGAATTGCTCCTTGTAACGGTTACGCCCGGAATCGCACCCTGAAGGGCCTGCGAAATGGTCTGGGTTTTCCGCTGCTGGATATCTTCTCCGCCAATGGTCGAGAGGGCTCCGGTGAGATCCTTTTTCTTGATTGTGGAATAGCCGATTACAACCGTCTCTTCAAGCAACTGCGTATCATCTTGAAGCACTATTTCAAACCTTTTATTTGTGCCGACAGGGATTACCTGGCCTGCATATCCAAGGCAAGATACGCTGAGCGTAGCGTCCCCGGCGGGTGCCGACTTCAGGGTAATGGTGAAGTTACCGTCAAGGTCGGCAGTAGCAGCATCCTGAGTGCCGGTAATCATGACAACGGCACCGGGAACCGGCTCTCCGCTGACGTCTTTTACCTGACCGCTCAGCATTATCTGCTGCGCATGCAGAAGGCCGCCGCTTATCAGAATGCTGATGAACAGGACAACAATTCTTTTCATTTTATTCCGCTTTTTCGTAAGTGAGATCAATCGAAGACGCACCTATTCCGCCTCCCGTACACATAAAGTAGTACACTGTATTGGGCTTGGTATCTTCCAGGTTGTAGGAATAGGTACCGCCCTGCTGGGCCCAGGTGATGGACTCTCCGCCCGGAACGAAGGTATGGGCTGTGTCTATGGTCATTCCTTCATTGGTCGGGGCAACCGCGGTAACTATTCCCGCTTTGCGGCTTGTGCTGTTGGTGAGGCAACTGACGCCTGACATTTTCACCAGCCGGAAACCGTCCAGAGCAGGAAGGCCGATGTAACGCCAGGATGCGAACATCACCAATCCTCCCTTGGAGGTTACCCACGCCACACGCGCCTGGGAGGCGTTTCCGCATTCGGTAAGGAGGAATTCATAGTCCGCTCCGTCCAGTTTGTACACGCAGGTAGTGTCTCCTGGGCCGTTCTGCCATTTGTCGGCTGTAGGCCAGCCCTCAAGAGGATCACCTGAGAAGTCGAAGTGCAGAGTCTTCCTTTCCGCTTCCTTTTCCTTGTAAGTGAGGCCGCCCACTTCGCCAAGGTCGACAATCTGATTCCTGGCTATGGTGAGAGTGCTGCTTCCTGTCTTTACAGCGGTCATTCCGGTAGAGGAGACCAAGGTAATGCTGATACCTTTATATTCGCCCGGAAGCACCCACACATAGTATGTGTCGCCGGTTGCGAAAGCGCCGGCGGCAGGAGAGAGTTTTATAATGTCCGACTTGGCGGCATCAGCGGCAATACTCAGCGCCGGAGAGCCATCGTTCCAAGCGACTTGAACCTCACCGGTAAAGGCAATCGGAGTGCCGTCGGCGGTCTTAAGTTCAATACGCCTGACGGTATCGGCCCTTTCCTGGGTGAGGGAGAATTTGAGGAGAGCTCCGGCGTTACGGAAACTCACTTTCTTCTCACCGGCATATTTACCCACAGCGAGATTGATCCTTTTATCGAAAGTGCCATTTACGACTTTCTGAGAGGCATAATCGGCATTCACTTTAAAGCCGTTCACGGCGCTGTACTGTGCGTCGGCATCATAGGGATAAAGGGCATAGAGGTTTTCGTCCACATCAATGCCGGGCCCTTTGAAGATTGCGCTCGCGCCTTCATCGGCAGTCGAAAACTTCTCGTTCGCATACACCCCGCCGGTTAAAGCGAAGACGCTGATTTCGTCATTTGCATCCCACAAGACGCCGTTGCCGTCCAGATGCGATTTGGCCAGACCATTCTCTACGGTCGCAGTCAGCTCCGTGACGGGCTGCATAACCGGGAGGTTTTTGTTACATGCCGCCAGAGCAAAGAGTGCGGCTGTTGCTGCAAATATCTTTTTCATGTCGATTACCATTTATAGTTGCTTCCGTTGGAGAAAATCTCGTTGTCACCTTGGGCGTCGCTGCCCTTGGCGTGGATAGTGGTGAGTTCTACGACCAAATCGTCGATAAAGAAGCGGTAGTCCAGAAGATACTTGGTTTTATCGCCGCGACCCAGGGCATCTTTCTCCTCATCGCTGAGCTGCGGGGCAGAAATCGTAATAACCGATTCCTGCGTGAGGTTATGGAATTCGGTGGAATACTCTGCGAACACGCCGTCCTTGAGACTTTCCATAACGAAGCTCTCTTCACCGGCGGTGATTGTTGCTTTGGCAATGTTGTCAAGGCCGCGGAAGTCCTTAATATTGCAGGCCTTGAGCGTTACCTTTGCGTCTGTGGAGGCAACGCCCATCTGCTTGAGGCATTCGCCGATTTTTACGGTGTACGATCCGCTGCAGATCCTTGTCCACACGGATTCGTCGTAATAGCCCACTTGCAGGTAACCGGGCTTCTCATAACAACCTTTTGCCTGCGCGAACGGGGCCAGCTCCTCAGGAACCGTGTACTGGTCGTTGAATGTGGTCATGTTGGAGGCGTAGCTGTTTGTGGCGCTTCTCAGAAGTCCAAGAGGGAATCTCATATCCGGAGCATAACTGCCCACGAGGTCATTGAAAGCCGTGGAGAAGGCAATTTTGCCCCCGTCCATTGCAGGGACGTTGCCGGTCTCGCCCTTGGCAGGGCACACGCAGATAGTGTTGGAGATGGATATATACTCCTTGGATGGCTTGGCATCGGCCGTAATCTTGAAATAAATGGATCCGCCGGCAGGGATGGCTTCCGAAGCAGGAATAGTGAAGTAAACGATGTTCCAAACTGCATCCGAGCCGGGTGTAATGGCATTTTCGATATTTATCTTGTTCCAGTTCTCGCCGTCTTTACCCCAGTAGTATGACCAGCCCGCTTTGGTAAAGGAAGCAGCACGCGCGCCGAGCATAAGGCGAAGCTCGCCGCTGAGGGCCTCCTTAACCGGCGCACTGATGAGAACGGATTCTCCTTGCGCAAAACCGTCCATACGGATACTGCGGTGAATGCTTCTGTCGGCATCGTCACCGGCCGACGGCTGGGTGTGAGAAGGGCAAACGAATTCCAACGAACCGCCCTCGTCGCTGCGCTTAAGCACCATTCCGGCAGGAAACACGCATTCGTTACCTGCGGCAACGGCATTCGCCAGTTTGCGGGATTCAGGCGAATCAATCTCGAAAGTTTCGATGATCGGGAAACTGTAACCCTCCGCCTCCGACACCTCACCGGACTCCTGAGAAATTGCAACATTCTTCGTGAGAGCGGCAGAAGAAGGAACGGTAATAGTCACGACGGCGTTCCTTCGTTCGGTCTTGGTGTTCTTGTTTACAGTTACTTTGATTTCCTTATTGCCCTGGCCCGAAGTGGTACTAAGGCTTGCCCACGCAACTGCCTTGCCGTCCGAGTCGGTCACTGCAATATTCCAATAGCAATTGGATGTGATAGTGAAAGAATCTTCCGCTCCGCCGGCGGGAACGTTAATCTGCTCCTTGTTTACCGTGAGCGCGGGTGCATTGGAATCGTCTGCGCCTTGGGGCTCTTCCTTTGGCCCGCAGGCAACTGCTGCAAGCACAAAAAGTGCGATTAGTAGGAATTTGTTGCGCATATTGATATGTTTGGTTACTGGTTCGCTGTGTTCCTGCAATTAATCGCTAGCAAAAATATAATAAAAATTGCCAAGTTTTCAAGAGGCGCTTATAAAACAAGGTTATTCCAGCCGCTATTATATAATTAATACATTGATAATAAACTAATTGAATAAGCACATTAAACATTGTAAAAACAAGAATTTTTTATATATTTACAGCATGAAAAAAAACTTGTTTTCGGCCGTTTTAAGCTTAATTCTCTGTTTTTCATGCACTCCGGAGCATAACGCCTGCCTTGATGTGCTGGACAGAACCATCGAACAGAAGTCAAAATTCGACCTTTTGCATAATCAATTGCAGGACTCCCTGCGGCATATGTATTTCGCCGCGACTTCCGACACCGCCCGCTGGGAGGCAGCTTATCGTCTGGAGAAGATTCTTTTCTATCACGATGTAGATTCTTGCTACAGCTATATTCAGGAAATGCTACGTTTGCAGGGGGCGGACGCACGTCGCCGGGGAATAAGCGGAGCGTGTTATTCCAATATCCTCTACAAGATGGACTCCCTGAGCAGGGCGCTCGAAGTTTTTGAGAGCGTCGATACCACTCATCTTGGACAGGAAGGATTCCGAATCTACGGTTATGCCGGATACCATATCTACCGCAAACTGCTTCCCCAATATGAATCACGGTGCCACAATGTCATCGACAGATGGTGGCAATTGGACAGCACAAACATTGAATGCGCTTATTATCACAATGAGAGACTGCGCAGGGGCGGTATTCCGGTTGACGGACTGCGAAATCTTAACGCCTGCGCCCTCACGAGCCCAAACGATACTGCCAAGGCATATTATTTCATGGCAATGGAATACCTGAACGGCGGAAACGAGGGCAAGGCAATGGAGTGCTTTGCCAACTCGGCGACCTACGACCTGAGGGTATCGGCCAAAGCCTATAATGCGCTGTACGAACTTGCCCGGATCCTGTTCCGCCGCGGCGACATCAAAAGGGCGGACCGGTATATGCGAATGACGCTGGAGGATGCTTATTCGTCGCACTACGCACTGCGATACAACGACATCATACAGTCGGAATTCGAAATCATGAACGTGGTGCTCAAGCAAGAGCGGCGCAGGGCGCTCGCGTCCGTAATCGGCATTATTGCGGTTTCTCTGATGCTGGCAGTAGCCTTGTTCCTGCTTATTATGTTGTTCCGGTATTCTGGCCGGCTAACCGTTTCGCAACGGAAGCTCAGCGAGGTGTCGTCTATCAAGGACGGCTTTCTGGCGAACTACATGGAAAAATGTGTGGACTATCTTAATAAAGTCGATGAATACCGCTCCTCCCTCCGCCGCACCGCAAAGCAGGACGGACCGGACGCCATCATGGCAATGCTCCGCAAGCCCTCTTTTGCAGCCGGAGAGTTCAGCGGGCTATTGACTTCGCTGGACTCTACCTTCCTTGGGATTTTCCCTGATTTCGTAGATAAAGTAAACGCCCACATGCAGGAAGAATACCGGCTTGTGATGCCCAAGCCGGAAGTGCTGTCCACCGAGCTGCGAATCCTTGCGTTGATCAAGATGGGTATTTCAAAGCGTCAGAAGATCGCCAAAATCCTTAACATGTCGGTAACCACCGTCTATTCCTATCACTGCAATCTCCAGAAGCACTCCCTTATTCCGCCGCGCGATTTTGACCGCGTCATAGCTTCGCTGTGATGGCCGTCATAAATAATTCGTAAATTTGCGTTGATGAAAAGTATCTCTTGCGACAGCCTCAGGCTCTCTTTGCACGAGCCCTTGGATGGGTTCTATCAAGGCACCCGCTTCGACCGCAGCGGGGTGTTCGGCAGCGTCTCTTTCCGAGGCGTAGAGTTTTGCGCCCCCTGGTATGAGCGCTACGACCCTTTCATGCACGACGCTGTTCTGGGCCCCGCGGAGGAGTTCTCTCCTATCTTCCTCCCAGCCCCATCCGGCCCGAGGGCTGTCCTTAAAATCGGCGTAGGCCTCCTCCGCCTTCCGGATGACGGCCCCTACGACCGTTTCCGTCTGTACGAAATCGCAGACCCTGGCGAGTGGAGCCTGGAGAATACTGCGGATTCAGTGAGTTTCTGCCACGTGGTGCCGGGCTATTATAAATATATAAAGAAAGTACGGCTGCTGTCGGGATCCAGTTTTGAAATCTCTCACGAGCTTTTCGCTTCCGATATGCCGTTGGAAGGGGATGTGTACAACCACAACTTCTTTACTCTTGGCCTTCTTGCCACCAGCATCGGGCGCCAAATCGACTTACCATACCATGCAAACGGCGACTGGCGCGCAGAATACGACACCGTGTCCCTTGAAGCGTCGGTCCCGGAGGCGCCCCACTGCCCGCCGGCCACAGGCTTTCGCTTTCACAGAGCCCTGGAGAAAGGAGAATCGGTGTACATGGGGAACATCCGCGCGGCATCACTAGGCCACACTCCATACGAAATATTAATCCGCGAAACAGCCCTTCACGGCTGTGCAGCACCGGCCCGCCTCACACCAACGGTGCACGTTCACGGTTCAGTGCCGGTACTTCGCAGCGTGATGTGGGCAAATCACCGCATTGCCTGCATCGAACCATACAACGCTTTCAGCGCCCTCACCGGTCACCCCTTCCGCTGGACTATCCGCTATGACTTGTCGCTGTAGCCAACGGCATTGTCCCTACAATCTTTGATTCTAATATATTGTTTTCTATATTTGTTTTTTTACCATTTGTACACTGGTGGGCGGATTACGATATAGGCTCCTTAGATTGCTTGCTCTCGCTGTTTTCATTTCGGCGGGAGTCAGTTGCGGACGCAGGGTTCCTCAGGTCCGGTCAGCCTTTGGAAGCTTTATACCGGATGTTCCACTTGCGGATGAACTCGGCAAGCTCCTTGTTTTTGAGGATTTGTTCGTAGCAGCGAAGCGGAAACTCGTCCGAGAATTTTTCGAGGTCGCAATCCACCAGGAAGTCCATCGGAAGGTCTTCGTTAAACTCGCCTCCCATACAGCTTCCTGCCGAAATACCCGGTGTAAAGATTTCTTTACGGATATAAGGCTGGCCGGAGTCTTTGAAGCAGAGATAGTAGATTCTGCCCTCGTACCCTCCAGGGGTCTCGGAACGGGTCCGTGCAACCAATATTTTATCGTGAACGAACCTCAGGCCGTTCTTGCGGGCATATTCCTCCTCGGGCGAGTCAAAGACGCCACGGACAACTTTCTCACTCATAGCACATAATTTTTAAGCAAAAATACTAAAAAACCATGAAAAAGACTTTAGCAATTATCTGGACGGCTCTGCTGCTGCTCTCCGGTTGCACTACCGGCAACCAGAAGAGCCATCCCAAAGTGCTCTCGCACCGCGGCCTGAGGACCGCCGGGACCGAATTCGTCACAGACGAGAACACTCTTGACGCACTCAAGCGGGCGCAGGACAAAAAAGTTGACGGATGTGAGTTTGACGTGCACATGTCGGCGGACGGACAGCTGTTGATACGTCACGACGCCAAAATAACCTCCACCCTGAACATGCAAAAGAGCACTGCCGAGGAGATACGCGCCTACCGCCTCCCCTTCGGCAACCAGATTCCCACCCTGCACGAGTGGCTGGAGCAGGCCAAGACTACCCCCGAAATACTGCAATTCATTGAAATCAAGTCACACGCAACGCAGGAAATAGAGAATGTGGTTGTGGCCAAGTGCCTTGAAGAAGTGAAACAGCTGGACATGCTTGACCAAGTATACTTCCTTTCTTTCAAACCGGCAACCTGCGAGGAAGTCCTGCGCCTCGAACCTAAGGCAAGAACTCTTCTTAACTCCAGCAGCCTGCACAATTCCCTTCCCCCCGAAGAAGTGGAAAAACTCCACATCAATGCCGTTTCATACAGTGTGGAAGTGTTCCTGAACCATCCCGAATGGGTGGCAGAATTCAGGCAGAAAGGCATAGAAACATTCTTCTGGATGGTCAACAGCTTGTATCTGCGCGACATAGCCGAAAAACTCGGCGTCGATTGGGTAACCACCGATTTCTACGACATCATAGGCTACTAGGAATATGAAAATCGTTTGTGTGGGCGACGCCTTTATCACTCCCGATATGATGCGGGAGGGAGTGGCCCCTTTCTTAAGAGCTGAAGACAGCCTGGATGTGCTTTTCTGGGGTCAGGAAGACCGCGAGGCCATGCGCGAGACCGCACGCCTGCTTGAAACCGGCCACAGGGACAGCCTGCCACTTCCCGCCCTTCTCCCTGAAGCCGTCAAAGATGCCGACCTGCTCATAGTCCATCTGTGCCCTGTGACCGGAAGCCTGCTGGACAATGCGCCCAGGCTCAAGGCGGTCCTCTCCTGCCGCGGAGGGATGGAGAACCTCGATGTGGAGGCCGCCACGGAACGCGGAATAATCATTTCCAACAATCCGGCGCACAATGCCAATGCCGTAGCCGAGTACACCCTGGGCCTGATATTGTGCGAGACACGCAATATCTGCCGCTCCCACTTTGCGCTCAAAAACGGACAGTGGCGTAAAGTGTATCCCAACACCGCCACCACCATCCGCGAGCTTAAAGACCTCACCGTCGGCGTAGTCGGCTTCGGCTCCGTGGGGCGCCTGGTGGCCGAAAAACTCAAGGCCCTGGGCTGCAGGATACTTGTAAGCGACCCGTTCTGCAAAGAAGCCCCCTACAGTATCGTCCCCCTGGACGAACTGCTGCAGGCATCGGACGTAGTAACCCTCCACGCCAGGGCCAAGGGCGTCATTATCGGCGAAAGGGAACTCGAAATGCTCAAGCCCACAGCAGTGCTTATCAACACCGCCCGGGCCCACCTGGTCGACACCCTGGCCCTTAAGCGCTCGCTCGACAAAGGCAGGCCGCTCAGCGTGGCGCTTGACGTATTCGACACCGAGCCCGACATTCCCGGATTCCTGCGGGAGTATGACAATGTAACCATTACGAGCCACCGCGCCGGAGATACTATCAACTCTTATAAAGACGCACCGGCCTTTGCCATGGACAACTATCTTGGATTCCTCGAAGGCAAGCCCCTCAGGTTCCGGGTAAACTAAGGATAGTTTCCAAAAATGATTATATTTGCACAAACACCTGACGTCATGAAGAAGTTTCTCAAATGGTTGCTCGGCATTCTGGCCGCATTGCTGATAGCCGTCCTGTGCATCTGGAGGGGCGAGATCAGCTCGATTATCACCGTAAAGCAGGTTGATGGCAATCCTTACCTCTACCACATGGAATACAAGGCGGCATACGACCTTGACGACCTGATTTCCAAAGACATAGACTGCAACGCCAAGCTCCTTGACTATGTGATAGGACGCATCGGCAAAGGCATCCCCATCAAAATGAAGAGCGCCCAGGTTGCAGACGAAAACGGAGAAATGGCCACGTTTAACTGCACCAGTTTCCAGGCCTCCAAAGCAGGAGAAAAAGGCTTCTGGTACGGCCGCAACTACGACTATTTCAAGAACCCCACGATGGTCACCGTATCGCATCCCCAAAAAGGATACGCTTCGATTGCCGTCAGCGATATGTCGCATTTCGGATATTCCCTCGACAAGCTGCCCACCTCGTTCGGGTCCAAGTTAAGCTGCCTCGCAGCGGTTTACGCTCCTGTGGACGGTATCAACGAAAAGGGCCTCTGCACTTCCATTATGGCCCTTCCCAAGCAGGCGGCACAGCAAGAGAGCGGCAAGCACAAAGTGGGCACCACGATCATAATGCGCCTGTGGCTGGACCGCTGCAGCACAGTCCAGGAGGCTCTGGACCTTGCGGCGACTCTCGACATCAGGCACGATGCCACTGTCGGCTCCGGCTATCACTATATGATTGCGGACGCCTACGGTGACTGCGCCGTGCTCGAGTTCGACAAAGAAGACGGATGGAAATCGATGGTGGTGCGCAAAGCCGAGGGCGAGAAGTCGATGCTGGTAACCAACCATCTTTTGTCAGAGAAGTACTATACCACAATTCCCGATGAGGCTGTGGGCAATCCGCACAGCAAGAGTTGGTGGAGATACGAGACCGCCGGCGCCTATCTGGCAGAGCACGACGGCACTCTTACCTTCGACCAGGCCCAGGAGTGCCTCTCCATGGTGCACTGGGCGGACCTCGTGTGGGACAACGGCACCGTGGAAGACACCCAGTACAGCAATGTGTACGACCAGCAGAACATCACCCTGGCACTGCGCAACTGGAACGACTACGACACAACACATCATTTTAATCTATAGCTTATGAAAAAGATTTTGCTTCTTCTTGCAGCACTCGTGGTGATGGCATCCTGCACATCCACCCTGCCCAAACAGTTCACCGCCCTGGCCGACAAGGTGGAGAAGAACGGCGACTCCTTCAGCGAGGCGCAGTGGGAGAATGCCAACGACCAGTACGAAAAACTCGTCGAGCAGTTCAACGAGAACGCCGACAAGTTCAACGCCGAGCAGAAAAAAGAGATTAACGCCGCTATCGGACGCTATCAGGCAGCTGCCCTCAAGGCAGGCCTCAAAGAAGCAGCCGGCGCCGTTGAAGAACTGGTAGAGGGCGCCAAGGGCTTCCTCGAGGGCCTTGGAGGAGACAAAGACGAATAAATCGTCTCTGTTCTTTCTTGCGCTGTCACTGTCGTTGCTGACGGTGACAGCGGTAGCTTTACCTTCCGGAGCAAAAGAACCACCCTCAGCGATGGAAAAAATACGATACATCGACGGCCCCTGCGGGCGTCTGGCGGTAAAGATGGATTTGCCGCCCGGGTTCGACGAGACGAGACGGTGGCCCGTCATAATCATTATGCACGGAGTCATGGCCCACAAGAACGTCCAGCCAATGCCGTTCCTCGCCAGGAAGCTCGCCAAGAGCGGTTTCGTGTGCGTACGCTTTGACTTCAACGCCCAGGGAGACAGCGAGGGCGACTTGCTCAAGAATACCGTTCCCTCCGAGATAGACGATGCCGAGGCCATGTACACCTTCGTGCAGAGTCTGCCGTACGCCGGCAGCATATCGCTGCTGGGGCATTCACAAGGAGGAGTGGTTGCGGCAATGCTTGCCGGGCGGCTCGAAGAAAAAGGCACTCCGCCCCATTCCGTGGGACTCGCCTCACCCGGCGTATCTCTCAGAGATTATGCTCTGGAGGGGCATTTCCTCGGCGTCCGATGCGACCCGGTAAACCCTCCCGAGGCAGTCAGGGTCTGGTGGTACCGCTTCGGACGGGACTATATCAAAACCGCCCAGACACTCCCCATCGAAGCCGAATCGGCAAAATACAAAGGGCCGGTGTGCATCGTGCAGGGCAGCGCCGACCACATCATTCCGATGGAAGATGTGGAGAAATACCTGGGCGTCTTCCGCGACTGCCGCTACACGCGAATCGAGGGAGCGAACCACCTGTTTTCCTGGCACTGGAACAGGCTCGTAAAGATTTTCGCTGATTTCTTCAAGAATTAACTCATCCCGCGGGCCCGCTTGATGGTCTCATAGGCCTCCTGGACCTTGCGGAACTTCTCGGCAGCCGCCTTCTGGACTTCCGGTCCGAGGGTGGCTACTTTGTCGGGGTGATACTTCATGGCCATGCGCCGGTAAGCGGCCTTGACCTCGTCGTCGGTGGCCGAAGGAGTTATTTCAAGCACCGAATAAACGGAGTCGGTATCGCGGTAGAACATGGCTATAATCGACGACACGTCGGAAGAAGTGAGGCCGATTACCGATCCTATGGCCTCAAGGACATCTTTCTCAGACTTGCTGAAATCGCCGTCGGCGGCGGCTATCCGTGTCAGATAGTCAAACAGCTGGAGCCGCTGCGAGTAATTCATGTTAGCAGCAATCTGCGGGCCCACCGAGTAGATGTTGACCTGCTTGGCATTGAGCCCCTCGAGAATGCGCATCGCCTCCCTCACGGCATTGTCGCCGAAGTTGTTGCGGATAAAGCTCTTGACGTATTCAAGTTCGGAAGGATGGGTGCGTCCGTCGGCGCGGATGACCGCCGATGAGAGCACCAGAAGGCTCATAAAGAAGCTGTTACGCTGCTCCGTAGCAGTATAGCCGCCGCGAGAGGCGCTGCCGCCTGTGCGATTATAGCCCCTCCCGGTATAGGACTCCGAAGATGAATCGCCTCCAGGCAACTGCCTGGACATACCTATGTATGTTTCGATGGCCGAACCGAGAAAGAAGCCCAGAAGGCCCCCTAAAGGCCCCATGGACGCCCAGCCCAGAAGGCCCGCCAACCATTTTAATGATCCCATACCCGCTTTTTCAGCAAATATCAGTCCGCTCCCGGATGGCTGACAATCTGTCATATCCGTGGTCTTGCCCAAGTCGACGATAATGTGTATCTTTGTCTCCCCGAAAAGGCTTACTTTTAAGTACAAGGATGAAAGGAAAGTTAACGGCCTATCTGGCCGCAATGACCACGATAACACTATGGGGCCTGTCTTATATTTGGGCGGACAGGCTTCTGGCACTGGGAATACCGGTCGAATTCTTCGTTCCCGCCCGCTCCCTGGCCGCAGGCATCTTGCTATTCTGCATCAATAAGATAGCCCGTAAAAGCATGAGAATAAAAGGCAAGGACTGGCCAAAATTCTTAATGCTGGCCCTGTGCATGCCTTTTATATATTTTATCGCCGAGACTTACGGGCTCAAACTCACTGAATCTCCTACCATTACCGCACTTGTGGTGGCCACCAATCCACTTTTTGCAATGATGGTCGGGCTGTTCATTTTCAAAGAAAAGTTCAGCGCCGTCAACGTGGTGGGCGTTTTCGTGACCCTTGCGGGCCTGTGGCTGGTGACATGGACGCGAAGCAGCACCGGAACGTATTTCGTATGGGGAATACTGATACTGTTTATTGCCGTTATCTCGGAAGTCAGCCAGATTGCCTTCACCAAGTCGCTGACCGACTCTTACGCGCCGTCGGTGATAGTGATGTATCAATTCCTTTTCGGCGCGGTTTTCTTTATCCCGCTTTTTGTCACCAAGGGCATCAAGAGCTTCGAGCCCGGATTGTACCTTAGCTGGAGCGTTATCTATCCCACTCTTGCGCTTGCCCTGCTGTGCAGCGCCACCGCTTTCACCACCTGGGCATACGCTATCAAGCATCTCGGGGTTGCACATACCAGCGTTTTCCTGGCCCTGTCGCCCCTTATGACCGCGCTGGCCGCTTTCCTCTTCGGCGAGGAGAGGCTGAGCGGCATGCAGTGGCTGGGCCTTGCCGTCGGAATGATAGGAATTTACCTTACACAAATAGTAATAACCACAAAGAATAATAATGATACTCAACGTACACTCAGAAACATCCCGGCTGAGGGAAGTAGTGCTGGGGAGGCCGGAGTCGATAGGCCCGGTACCCAAGCTTAAAGAAACGTTTGACGCCAAGTCGTACGAGTCTGTACTCAGGGGCGTATTCCCCAAGGAGCAGGATATCATAAAAGAAATGAACGCCTTCGAGGCCGTGCTCCTCAAGTACGGAGTGAAGGTTTACCGCCCCGAACCCGTAAAGAACTGCAACCAGATATTCTCGAGGGACGTGGGCTTCGTGATCGACGACAAGATTATAGTATCCAACATCATCCCCGACCGTCAGGAAGAAATCAACGCCTACGAAAAGATCTACTCCGACATACACTACACGCAGATTTACAATCTCCCCGAAGCAGTGCACGTCGAGGGAGGAGACGTAATACTGTACAACGGAGTCATATTCCTGGGACAGTACGCCTTCGAAGACTACTCGGAGGTCAAGACCGCCCGTACCAACCGTCTGGCGCTCGACTACCTGCGAATGATCTTCCCTGACAAGACCATCATCCCGCTCAACCTGCGCAAGAGCGACACCAACCCCCGCGAGGGCATACTCCACCTCGACTGCACGTTCATGCCGGTGGGCCGCGATAAGGCCATCATATACCGCGACGGATTCCTCAACCCAAGGGACGCCGACCATCTGATCGACCTCTTCGGACGCGAGAACGTGTTCGAAATCACCCAGGAAGAGATGTACTGGATGAACTCCAACATCTTCAGCATCTCCGAGGATGTAGTGGTCATCGAAGAGCATTTCACCCGTCTGGGCGAACATCTCAAGAATGTGTGGGGAATGACTGTCGAGACGGTTCCCTACCGCGAAATATCCAAAATGGGAGGCCTGCTGAGGTGCTCCACGCTGCCGCTGAGGAGGGACTAGCAAATGGGAAAACTCGCAATGATCGCATTCGGCGGGAATGCATTGCTCAAAGCCGGACAGAAAGGCACTTACGAAGAGCAGCTCGCCAATGTCCGCAGCACCTGCCACAGCCTCATGGGGCTCGTCAACAAAGGATACGACATAGTGATAGGCCACGGCAACGGGCCGCAGGTGGGAAACGCCCTGCTGCGCCACGAGGCCGGATCGAAGCAATTCGGGCTGCAGAGCATGCCCATGGACTTCTGCGGCGCCGAAACCCAAGGGTCCATAGCCTATATGATAGAGACCGGCATGGAGAAAGAACTCAGGGCTGCCGGAATCGACCGCAAGGTGGTGTCGATCGTGACCCGCGTGGAGGTATCGCCCGACGATCCCGGCTTCCTCAACCCCACCAAACCCGTCGGTCCGTACTACAGCCGCGAAGAGGCCTCGAGCCGTCCCGGACAGTGGCGCGAAGACCCTGCCGGACGAGGCTGGCGCAAGGTTGTCGCATCTCCCAAGCCCATACGTATCAACAACATAGAGATTGTCGAAAAGCTGGCCCGCGAGGGCAATATAGTGGTCACCGTGGGCGGCGGCGGGATACCGGTAGTTAAAGACCCTGAAGGCTACAAAGGCGTAGAGGCGGTTATAGACAAGGACCTTGCGAGCGCCCTTGCCGCCCTTACCATGAAAGCCGATGAGTTCTATATCCTTACCGACGTACCCAAAGTCTATATCAACTTCCACAAGGAGGGCGAGACGGCCCTTGACTCCATGACGGTAGCGCAGGCCCGCGAATACCTCGCTCAAGGCCAGTTTGCAGAGGGCTCAATGGCCCCCAAGGTCAGGGCCGGCATATTGTTCGCCGAACAAACCGGCGGAAGATGCGTAATAACCGAAGCAGGGAGCCTTTCCGAGGCTTCATGCGGCACAGAGATAATTCCTTAACAATTAACACAATATGGCATTCAATCTTAGAAACCGCAGCTTTCTTAAGCTGCTGGACTTCACCCCAAGGGAAATAGAATTCTTCCTTGATCTGGCAGCCGACCTCAAGCGCGCCAAGTACACCGGTACCGAGCAGCCCCGCCTGAAAGGCAAGAACATCGCCCTGATATTCGAAAAGACATCGACACGCACCCGCTGCGCCTTCGAAGTGGCCGCCCTCGACCAGGGCGCTCACGTGACCTACCTCGGCCCCACCGGCTCACAGATAGGCGTAAAGGAATCGATGAAAGATACTGCCCGCGTGCTCGGACGCATGTACGACGGAATAGAATACCGCGGCTTTGCCCAGGCCACCGTGGAGGAGCTGGCAAAGTACGCAGGCGTCCCCGTGTGGAACGGCCTGACCAACGAATTCCATCCTACCCAGATACTCGCCGACTTCCTCACTATGCGCGAGCACGCCGGAAAGCCCCTCAAGGAGGTTTCCTACGCTTACCTGGGCGATGCCCGCTTCAATATGGGCAACTCACTGCTGGTCGGCGGCGCCAAGATGGGAATGGACGTGCGTATAGTGGCTCCCAAGGCCCTGCAGCCTGCAGCAGAACTCATTGAAGAGTGCCGCCGCATTGCCGCCGGGACCGGCGCCCGCATCACCATTACCGACAACGTGGACGAGGGAGTAAAGGGATGTGACTTCATCTACACCGACGTGTGGGTATCAATGGGCGAACCTGCCGAGGTATGGAAAGAGCGCATCGATCTTCTGCGTCCTTACCAGGTAAATGCAGAGCTTATGAAGCGCACCGGCAATCCCAAGTGCAAGTTCATGCACTGCCTGCCTTCATACCACAACCTCGAGACCCAGGTGGGCCGCGATGTTTACGAGAAGTTCGGCCTTGACGGCGTGGAAGTTACGGAAGACGTGTTCGAGAGCCCCGCGAGTATCGTGTTCGACGAGGCCGAGAACCGTATGCATACGATTAAGGCTGTTATGGTCGCCACGCTGGGCGACTAGCTAAAGCTCATTTCATCAAACAACCAGCCGGCGTGCCCTATCTGCTCGATTATGAAGAGCAGGTAGCGCACGTCGAGGCTTATATTGCGGCAATAGACGGGATCGTACACAAGGTCGCTCATGGTGCCTTCCCAAACCCGGTCGAAATTAATGCCCACCAGAAGGCCGTCTGCATTCAGGACAGGGCTTCCGGAATTGCCGCCGGTAGTGTGGTTGGTGGCAAGGAAGCACACAGGCTGGTCTTCACAGCCCCCGGCAGCATAGATATCTCGCAGCGACTGGGGGATGTTGTAATCGAAAATATCGGGATTGTCTTTCTCCATTATGCCGGTGAGGGTTGACACCGGAGCATAATACACTGCGTCAGCAGGTTTGTACCCCGCCACCTTGCCGTAAGCCACGCGCAGGGTAAGATTGGCGTCGGGATAAAAGTCACGCTCGGGCTCGAATTCCATCTGCGCCTTCATATACAGGCGGTTTGCCGCTTTAAGTTCCTTTTCGGCGGCACGAAGGACGGGCATGATGTCGGAGTTCATCCACTTCTGGAAAGCGTTGTAAACCTCAAAAGCGGGGTCGGCTTCCACAAGAGCCACATCTTCCGCCCCCAGGGATGCCACAGCATCGGCATTGCAGAACAGGCTGCGGGAGTAAATATCTTCCGCCCATGCCTCAACAGTTCCGAAGCTGCGCAGTTTGTCTTTATAATAGGCAGGCTGGAAATCCTCGGGCATATTCTGCCCAAATGCCTTGAGCAAAGCGACGAACGACTCCTGGTCGATGGGACGGTAGTAATCTTTGAAGAAATTGCGCGCCATTGCATCTACCGGCCGCCCCTGCTTGAGCGCGCCGTAAACGTGAGATGCCAGGGCGGGCAGCTCGAGGCTGCGCACCGTCTCGTTGAAATACTCGTAGGCAAGATAGTACGGCTCGCGGCGCTTGTAAATACCCTCCAGGCGCTCCGTAAGGCCCTCGTAAGGCCCTCCGGCAGCCCACTCATTGAAGCGTCGTTCGTACTCCTGCTTGGCCTGCACCGTGCGGAGGCGCTTGATGCCCTTCGACTCTCCCTGCCACTTCTTCCAAGCGTTCGAGACCGAAGCGTTCTTGGCAGAATACTGGATGCGGACCTCCTGGCTCTGCGACATATACTTCTTCTGGATGCCGAGCCTGAGGGTGCGCAGCGCAATCTTCTGCGGATCGGACACTTCGCCTATGTACCTGACCTCCTCGGAGTGCACGTACTCACGGGTGCTTCCGGGACATCCGTACACAAAAGTAAAGTCCCCTTCCTTTACTCCGTCACGGCAGATGCTGAAGTACTTTTTGGGGCGGTAGGGCACGTTGGAGGGCGAATAATCAGCCGGTTTTCCGTCCGGGGAGGCATAGATGCGGAATATGGAAAAGTCGCCGGTATGGCGGGGCCACATCCAGTTGTCGGTATCGCCTCCGAACTTGCCTATCGATGAGGGAGGCGCGCCCACAAGACGCACGTCACGATATACCCTGTAAACGAAAAGATAATACTGGTTGGCATAGTAAAGTGCTTCCACCGAGGCGCTTATACCATTCTCCGGGTCGGCTACCTCTTTCTGGAGGCGGGCGCTGTTGGCCTTTGCCACCGAGTCACGTGCCTCCTCGCCCATCGAAGGATTCCAGCCGTACAGGATGACGCCGGTCACATCCTGCATCCTCTCCAGGAAGCTCACCGTAAGGCCCGGGTTGGGCAACTCCTCGGCGGGCGACATGGCCCAGAATCCGTCTTTGAGATAGTCGTGCTCCACGCTGCTGTGGCGCTGGATGAAGCTGTAGCCGCAGTGATGGTTGGTAAACAGAAGGCCCTTTGGCGACACCAGTTCGCCGGTACAGCCGGAACCGAACAGCACCACGGCGTCTTTGAGCGATGCTTGGTTGATGCTGTAGATGTCTTCGGCGCTAAGGCGGCAACCTTTGGCGCCCATATCGTCAATCCGCCTGGCTATAAGGTTGGGGAGCCACATGCCTTCGTCGGCAAGCGCCTGGAAAGACAGGGCAAGGCTAAGGAGCAGGAGTATGGTCTTTTTCATATGATACTAGTAAATGTTCCACCAGGGAATGAGTTCGGGAGTGGTCTGGAGTGCGCTAAGCTGCTCTCCGGTAAGGTACTGGCGTTCAACTGCCATACGGAACATATATTTGCGCCACCACGCACCTTGCATGGTTATGTAGCCGCCGGAGCCACGCGCCTCGCCGAAGCTGTTTTCGGCCACCCAGCGCCAGGACTCGCCGGAACCTTCCTGCTTCACTCCGCACATTGCCATGGCGTGAGCAGAGCTCACATCGCGGCTGAGGAACTCCTGCCGCTTGTCCATATATTCTACAGGCGCAAGGCGCACATCATACACTCCTTCGCGCATAAGGGCATCCTTGGATGTATCGGCGGTAAAATAGAACCGCGCCCCGCCCTTGAGGGAGCGCACACCTATGGCCTCGAGTTCTTCCACAGGCAGGTTAAGGAAAGTCCATTCCGGGGCGTCGGCCGCACTGCGTGAATCCTCCACCCTGTACATCTTATGGTAGGGACGCGTCGGGTCATTCATCAGAAGCGCATATCGGGAGCCGAATCCTGCAAGGCCAAGGGCATCGCGGTACTGCAAGGGAGTATAAAGCTCACCTTCCCATTTAAATTTTACCGGAGGTGTTCCGAGTGCTGCCTGCAGCACTTTATACACCTCGCCAAGGGCCTCGGAGCGCAGTGCTTCGGGCTCGGAACTCTCCCTCAGGCGCAGGCCGTAAGAGCGGAGAAGGGTGCGAAGTGTGGCGCGAAGTGTCTCGGAATCGTAGGCATCGGGGGTATCGGGCATAATCTCCTGAGGCACAATGCCGTATTTATCAATCAGATACACGGCATTTGCAAACTGCCCGCCGTCCCAGGTCGGACGGCCGAAGATGGACGTATTGTAGCGGCTGTCGAGTGCCTCGTTGCGGTGCTCCCAGACCCTTACCAGGAACAAGTTCGCCTTTTCCAGCATGTCGTAGAAGTAGGCGTAGGCTGTGCTGAAATTACCGTCTCCCTTGAGCACGTTGGCCGTAGCAAAGTACCAGCAGCGGCCCGATGAGCCCTGGTCGGTAATGCCCGACGAGCGAAGGAACACATCCAGCCCGCTGATATCCGCTTCATCCTTGCCTCCTGACTCCAAAAGGTGCTGACGGCAAAGCCCGTCCAGACCGGCCGCATCGGCGTTTCGGGGAACCAAGGCAAAGCTGCGAACCGCCGGCATGGCGGCACTCAGGTCAGCGCTTTCCATAAAAGGAGGACGGCGGTTGCCCATTAGCGGTTCGAACTTAAAGTCGGGGCCCCTGCGAGAGATGAATTCGGAGCGCACGCGCTCAAGTGCAGAGGGATTGGTAAGCAACTCGTACGCGGTGAGATACAGCACCTTGGCGGCGCCCAGCGCCCCTTTGGTTCCTATCGTCGTGCCGGCCGAGGCCACCTGCTGCCAGCTATGGCCGACTCCCCCGGGAGTAAAGCAGGCGTAGCGGAAACTGCCCGTCGGCACGGCCCAGGTAACGTTGCCCACGTCACTTGACACATAGGCCTCGTAGCCTTCATCGGCCGGAGGCACCACCACCGAGAGGCGGTCGATCAGATCCGCACTCACTCCAGACTCGGCGGCGACGGCACGGGCGAACTCCATTTCCCGGGCGTCCAGCTGTATTCCTCCCACTATCTCCAGGCTCTTGCCGATAAGTTCCGACAAGGCCTCGTTGGGCAGGCGCTCGTAGTTGCCGGAAAGCAGCTCATAGTCCATTGTGGTGCCTGTACCCAGGGCGGCTCCTTCGGCGGCCTGCAGGGCCCTTTGGAGCAATTCTCCCACCACCTTGCGTGACGGACTGCGGAAGTAATATTTTACGCCCGCTTTGTCGGGCACCACATTGGGCGCCTTGCCGCCGTCGGTAATGACATAGTGGATACGACTGCTGGAAGGCACGTGCTCGCGCATAAGGTTGACCATATAGTCAAAAGCCTCCACGGCATCGAGGGCGGAGCGGCCCTCTTCGGGAGCTCCTGAAGCATGCGAAGAGCGGCCGGAGAATGTAAACTGCACCTGCACGTTGGCAAGTCCGGAAGATGTATTGACAGTGTTGCGCGTATCGGGATGCCAGTCGAGCATGGCGTCAAGCCCCTCAAACACGCCCTCGCGCATCATATATGCCTTGCCGCCGCCACCCTCCTCGGCCGGGCAGCCGAACAGTTTGACGGTACCCTTGTGCCCCGCCGCGAGCCATTTAGCCACCGCCACCGCTCCTGCCACGGAGCCGGTGCCCAGCAGGTTATGCCCACAGCCGTGCCCGTTTGCGCCTTCAACAAGGGGCTTGCGGTAAGCAACCGTATCTTGCGACATACCCGCTAGCGCGTCATACTCGGCCATCATGCCGATAACCGGAGAGCCCTCACCGTAGCTGGCCACGAAAGCCGTGGGAATACCGGCAACGCCTCTTTCGACCTTAAAGCCCTCCCCTTCAAGGAAAGAGGCCCATTGCTCCGCACTCTTGTGCTCGTTGTAGGCCGTCTCGGCATAGTTCCAGATACGCTTCTGGAGCGAGTCGTAAAGGTGGAAACTGCTTTCCAGATAGCGGAGGCCTGTGGCCGGACTGTTCTTCATTGCCTTGCGCCCGCCGGACGCCCCCGAAGGGAGCACCGCAGAGCAAAGCACAAACAAGAGCACAACTATTCTTACTGATTTCTTCATATGGTAGTTACTTTCTGAACCAACCTTTGAGGGCGCTGAACGCCAGTATTCCGGCCCCGCCAAGCACGCACACCGTGACGAACAGCCATCCCAGTCCGCTGCCGAAAGCTAGGGGCGAGAGGCTCACAAGAGCTATTTCGACGGGAGCAATGTACAGGTACGCGAAGGCATAGTCGTCAAGGCAGCCGCTGCGCGAATCGGGATCGGTGATTCGAAGCAGGGCTATGCCCATGGCCATGGTGCCGGTAAACCATCCCCAGGTAAAGATGGACTTTTCGAACGGGTCGGTACGGTGGATACGGGCACCTATCAGGAAAACGTATAAAAGGGTGAGAACCAGGCCAATGGCCAGCAGGATAAGCAGCGGCACCACGTAGCGTCCCACAATCTGCAGGCGTATGGAGGCCACGCCGAATGCTACCAGATAGTCGGTAAAAGCGCCGCTCAAGTGCCCCAGGATGGGCTTGGAGATATGCTCGTCGGCCTTAACCAGCCCCATTATCCACTTAACCACGATACCCACGATGAAGGCGCAGCTGAACACCGGCAGCATCAGCGCGGGCCACGCCAGGGCAATGAGTTTGGTAAGGCCCCATCCGCCCAGGGCCACCATTGCGATTACCGCAAAGTTAAAGGTCATGGAGTCAAGTGATATGGCGGAGAAAGAGGCCATGCCCATGCTCTTGCGTTTGTCGGGAGGAAGGATGCCGGTGCGCAGTTCCGGCGAGAGATTCTCAAAGGCGCATATGTACTTGGTCTTCCCCCGGGCGGCGCCCCACGAAATGAGCCACATTCCTATCACTACCGAGGCTATGATGCCCACGGTGGCAGCCGTCATGGCAAGAGACTGCATTTCCTCAACTCCGTACGACGCAAACGACTCTCCGATAGCTGCGGCCGTGCCATGTCCGCCGCAGAATCCGGCAGGCATCGAAAGGCCGAAAGCCTCGTTTACCGGCCACAGGCGGCTTAGAACCCAAAGTCCCAGGGCTCCTCCCAGAGCCCACTGCAGCAGCATGCCTGCCTGGGAATAGGCCCACATACGTCCTACACGCGCACCACCTTTGGTCTGGCTCTTTTGCGACGTAAAAGGTATACAGCTGAACACCAAAGCTATAAGAATACCGGCATAGGTGCCCATATTGGAACTTAACGGCAGCCAGCCAAGCACTTCAGGCCCCAGCACAAGAGCGGTTATTCCGGCCAGCAGGCTTGGAGGAATGAAGAATCGCTGGATAATGCGCACCTTGCTCCGCAGCAGCTTTCCGAGCAGCAGGAGGAGCGAAATAATACCTACATCTATCAGCAGTGTCCAGGGTGTAAAAGTCATTGCGGAAGCTTATTCTTGAATTGTTCGAAACGCCTTTCGGCGGCGGTATTGTAACTGCGTATGGCGTCGATACCGGGAGCGCCGCGCCGCAGCAGCGTACGGGCGGCCCGGGCTTCACGTCGCTCCGCCCTGATAACAGCACGCCTGATCTTCCTTAGCTGCTTGACATCCATCATCTTGGGATGGTCAGGATGCGAGTGCACTCTCTCCTTCAGGCTAACTGACAGCAAGTTGGCCTCGCCAAGCAGAGGCTCCGCAATCTCGTCTCCTGCAGCTACCCAAACCGGAATAGCATAGGAGCAGGGGGTATATCCGGTGGCGCACCACATCATCCCCGAGAGCTCATCGCCACCCTGCGGCACTCCCTCTATTACTATCGATGCTGTGGTAGTGGGACGCGGGATGTAGTCGTGCTCAAGCAGCCAGCCGCTGCAACGCCTCCGGAGTGAATCGGCGCCGTGCTGGATGTGGCTGCGCCCGGTCTTGAAGAAAAATGCCGGACAATAGCGCTTAACCTTTGCGGTCAGCCGCCCCATAGTGGCATAACGCTCAAAGCCTCGCCCCCGGCCTTCATCGCCCGAGAGTGAATAGTTGGTGCGGTAAAGGATACCGCCCTCCGGCACGTCGTAACGCACGAAAGATGTATCAGATACTTCAAAATAAGCAGCGCCGCCCAGGGCATCTATCACCCCGAAGTTGGAACTCTGGTGCAGGGGCTTGGAAGGACTGCGCAGGAGGGCTTCAAAGTCCTCCAGCGTGCGGCATTCCGCAAGGGCCTTTGCCATGAGCGCGCCCGCCCTGGTGCTGCCGACCAGAGAGTCGGGAGCAAGGTTGTAGGAGAGGTTGTTCATAATGCCGAAGCCAACCTCGTTGATACCGGCGTACGCCCTGGTGTGCAGGGAGTCCTTGGTCGGGAAAAGTGCCGTGAAGGCGTATTTGCCGCCCTTGATGTGCGCTATGACATTATAAGGGTCGGGAGCGTCGCGCTGCTTCCAGAGCATAGGGCGTCCGTCGGCGGAAGCCCCGGCACTCACTACGGCAGTGGTGCAGGCCAATATATCTACGCCGAGTATCAGCGCCGCTATGACCAACAGGAGGCGTTTCATTTGCGAATCTTGTATCCGTAATATGCGTAGTACATTATGAGCAGATAGAACGGGAGGCAAATCCAGTAGGCGTTCTGCATGCCTACCCAGTCTTTCATTGCGCCGAAGAGCAGGGGTATGAGGGCGCCGCCGCCGATGGAGGCCACCAGCAGCGAGGATCCCTTCTTGGTAAATTTACCCAGTTCCGTTATGGCAAGGGGCCAGATGGCCGGGTACATCAGCGAGCAGGCGAAGCTCAGTAGCGCCACGCACCACACCGACACCTGCGGGGGCATGAGGACGATGAGCAGCGAGTCGATAACCGCTACCCAGGTGCAGATGCGCAGGGCCTTTACCTGGGAGATGATTTTGGGGATGCAAACTATGCCGAGAATGTATCCGGCGGCCATGCCTATGCCCGGCCAGATGGTGTAGCTCTCGGGGTTGGAGAGGCCGAGGCCCTGGGCGTAGTCAAGAACGGTGAGCAGCGCCAAGTTCTCAACTCCCACATACACAAAGAGGGCAAGTGCGCCAAGCACCAGGTGAGGGAACTGCCAGATGCTCTTTTTGCCTGCTGCATAGGGGCAGTCTTCGGGGTTCTCCTCCCCTTCCGCCTTGATTTCTTCAAGCGGAGCGAAGATGGTGATAATACCCAGCAGTACAACCACGGCTATGATGATTATCAGCGGCTTATCCAAGTCCTGAAGCCCTACCGCCTCGATGGGCTTGCGGGTAACGGCGGCAATGAACACCGACGGCAGGGCAAGGGCGCAGGAGTTGCAGATTCCCATAATGCTTATACGCCGGGCGGCACTGTCGATAGGGCCCAAAATAGTCACATACGGATTGATGGCGGCCTGCAGCACCGTATTGGCGGTGCCGCTGATAAAGCACGCCAGCAGATACAGCGCGAAACTCTCGAGCCTTGCGGCGGGGATGAAGAGCCCGAAGGCCAGCGCAAACATAAAGAAACTCAGCGACATGGTGCGCTTGTATCCTATCTTGGCAATTATGCTGGAGGCCGGGAAGCTGAACACCAGGAACGCCAGAAAAGTGGCGGCGATAACCAGATAGCTCTGTGCCGAAGTAAGATGGAGGTTGTTCTCTAGGAACGGCACGAAGTACCCGTTGATACCGGTGGCAAAGCCCACGGTAAAGAACATCATCCCTATAAACGCCAAGGGGATTATGTATTTGTTGCTTTTAGCCATTGTTCAAATGATACTTGATTAGTCCTTCCATAGGGGCTTTGAGTATGACGCCCATCCTCATGCCGAATTCTTCAACTACGGGCTGGAGGAGGGGTTTGAAATAGTAGGCCACGGAGCCTACGGCGTTGAATGTATATTTCTGATAGTCAGGGTAATGGGTGACTATCAGCAGGAAAAACTGCCGGAAGGCGTCGGTGACCAGGTCCGGGAAGTACGGATCAAAGTCCAGATGCTCGTTGATGAACCGGGCATACTGGGCGCAGAAGCGGTTGGGGAAGGGTTTGGTGTAGATGATGTCCAGCAACTCGTCGTTGTTGTGCCCGAGCTCTTTTCCCACCAGTTCATATACTTTGGGAGGCATGTTACGGCGTATGTAGTCCGTTATGAGACGTTTGCCAAGGTTTCCGCCCGATCCCTCGTCGCCCAGGATAAAGCCGCAGCTGTCAACGTTAAGACCCTCGTTGCAGCCGTCGTACAGGCAGCTGTTGGCCCCGGTACCGAGTATGGCAGCAAAACCCGGCTCGTTCTGCAGCAGGGCCCGGCATGAGGCCAGAGTATCCATGGCTATGAACACCTTGCCCGCCTTGGTAAAAACCTCGCGCAGAGTCTTTTCCATGAACGGATACTGGAGTGGCGTAACCCCGGCCCCATAGAAATAAATTTCATCTACAAGGTTAGGATCAAGCTCCTTAGGCATGTTGGCCCTTATGTCGGCCACTATCTGGGTGCCGGTAATGTAATTCGGGTTGTACCCTTGGCTGAAAAAACCTATACGGGTGTTGCCGTCCCTCGACACGCACCCCCACTCGGTCTTCGTAGCTCCGCTGTCTGCAATAAGTATCATATCGTGTATTATTATTTATTCCACAGTCCGTTAAGGTCGGGGAGGCCTCCAAGGCCGTAGCGGAAGAGCACGACTCCACTGGCCTTTGTTCCGGCAAAAAACTCGCAGTCGCTGCGTATCTGGGCGGCAGAGAGGGGCACAATGTTATTGTCTCCCCCTGAATATGTAGTAAGGCCGGCCCAAACTTGTGCGGGAGCGCCCTTGGTGGCGAAATGGTTGGCTACATTCCGGGCCCAGGTCTGCCCTCCGCTGCTGTAGCCGTCTGTACGGAAATATATCATCGGAATGAGTATATCCATGTACTGGCCCATCTGTGCCGGATCCTGTCCATAGTAATACTCGCTGTCAGGTTCCGGCATAAGAGCCGCCGACAGGACGATATTCGAATTCACGGCCTTAACGGCCACATTAATCTGGCGGCAGAACTCGGTAACGGCGCCAGTGGCGGTTATTTCCGCCGAAGGATTGTGCTTATAAGCAGTACCGCCGAAACGGATATAGTCCAGATGGATTCCGTCCACACCATAGCCCGCGTATTTTACCGCCCGGGCAATAACATCGTCGAAATACTCCTGCTTGTAGCGGTTGTTGTCATCGTCAACAGGATTCACCCAACTGCCGTTGGAGTAGAAGCACTGTAACCAAATATGGACCTTAAGCCCCTGGGAGTGCGCCGATTCTATGAAAGACAGTACCGAAGAGGTGCCGTGGCTTGTAAACGCCACTTCGTGCAGGATGATGTTCCGGATGTCATTACCGGCAAGGATATCCAGGTTGACTGAGTTCATGTACTGCGACCAAAGCCAGATTCCGTTGGGAGAATCGCCCCCAGAAGAAGGAGCAGGGCTGAAAAGCTCGCAAGGGAGCAGAGCGCTGTCCGGCACTTCGGTTCCTTTGTCATAGCCGTTGTCAAGCATATACTTAAAGAAGAAGGCAAAGGTTATAAGCGCCCTCATGGAGCAGAAACTTCCGGTGTACGCAGTTATGGGAGAACGTGGGTAGGTGCACATGTTTGAAATAGACCTGCCTTTCTGGAAATTCAGGGCACGCATGGCCCAGTTGTCCAGCACATCGGTCCCGCAAATGTGGGAAACTCCTTCCGTGGTCCTGAAGTACCCGCCATTGCCCGGAGCCTCGTTGTAAGGAGTCGACCCCCAGTAGTAATCATGCGTGGGAGGGACGGGCGTATCGCTCATGCCCACAGCGCCGCCGGGAAGGGCGGCAATAGATCCGGGGCCATAATTAGTCACGTCCAGACCGTTATAGCCACGGATCAAAAGATAACTGCGGAGAGCCGTTTCTAACATATCGGCGGTGTTGTATGTCTTGCCGCCAACGGTAATTGTAGTGGTGGAAGGAACATAATGAGCTCCCGGCACATTCCAGTCTCCGCCTTGATAATTCTCGCCTTTCAACAAATCGATAGTACCGACTGTATTCTCCCAGATGTCCAGTATCTTCACATACTCCTTGGCAAAAGCCTTGATGGTGCCGTCTCCGTCAAAAGTCTCCTCCGGCGAAAGATACATCGCTCCGGCTTTAAGGACTATTCCCTCCGTCCGCTTGGTCATTACAACACCGTTATCATCTACCACTTTGACGGTAAATCCTTGGGCATAATTTCCAGGGGGGACGGCAATAAAAACATTGGAAACCCCGGAGACAAGGGCCCTGCCTACTGTAACTATAACCTTCCGGTCAGCGTCAGCAGCCGACGTAGCTGTGAGGGCGCCGGTGGAATAGTCGACACCGAAGCGTCCGCTTACCTGCTCGCCGTTGTTTCCGGAAAACTCTATGGAGGCTATGGGAGCCGTTGTGGCCCCGGGCTTGAGCCGGACTTTAATAACGGCCGCTATATGCTTGAATCTAAGGCTGTTGCCCGACTCGGTGCGAGCCACCATCGGGACAACGTTCTGCCCGAAGGTGGCGTCGGACCCCGCTGCCTGCTCGCCCGGAAAGTTTATCTGTCCTTCCGAGGCCCAGGCAGACGCAGGATAAACTGCACTCTTGGCTTCCGGCAGGGGCGAGGAGAAGCTGAATTCCGCCGACGGTGCCGGCTCTCCGATTGACAGTGCGGCAGAAACCGCGCCGTTTACACAGATAGCATCACCATCCTGCCAGTACACCTTCTTTCCATCCTGCTGGAGGACGGTCCTGGTGTTTTCAAAGCCGGCTGTGATGACGGTCATACTCTCACCGCCAGGCTCTCCAACCTTGGCGCATCCAGCAGCAAAACACACTGCTGCAAATGCAAAAGCAATAATCTTAAATGCCTTCATAAGGAGCTGCAGGGGCGGTCAGGCCCCTGCAGCCAAAAATCAATAATTACCCTCTTTTCCCGTCAGCTCGGAACGTATAATGACATCCGTGCCAATGCCGTCGGCTTTATCCAGGTTATTGTCGAGCATATACTTGAAGAAGAAGGCGTAGGTAATAAGAGCCCTCATGGAACTGAAACTCCCTGAATAAGATGTCATAGGTGAGCGCGGATAAGTACACATATTTGTAATAGACTTGCCGCTGTTGTAATTCATTGCGCGCATAGCCCAGTTGTCAAGTAAATCCACTGTGGCCACATGATATGTGCCTGAAGCAGTATGTAAATATCCGCCGTTGCCGGAGGTCTCATTATAAGGGTTAGCACCCCAAGTATAACCATGTGTTTCCGGAACAAGTGTCTCACTCATGCTCACCGCTCCTCCGGAAAGGGCCGCTATGGAACCGGCGCCAACTGAAGTACGGTCCAGACCATTGTAGCCGCGGACTAGCAGATAGCTGCGAAGAGCTGTTTCATACATATCGGCAGTATTATAAGTCTTACCTCCGACCGATATTGTAGTTGTTGAAGGGACATAGTGGGCATCTGACACGTTATAACTGCCACCGCTGTAATTCTCTCCTTTGAGCAGGTCAATCGTTCCTACGGTATTCTCCCATACATCGAGTATGGTCACGTACGCAGTTGCAAAGTCTTTGATTGTCGCCGGCTGCGGCTCTGTGTACTCTTCCTGGCTGACAGAAATCTCAAGCCCTTCGGTGACATTGCCGCCTTTGATAACAACCTTGCCTGTACGGGCAGCCCCGGTGTTGGCTGCAACGGCCACATCAACCGTGATCTTTCCGAGACTGCCTGAAGAAGGACTCACTGTTATCCAGCTGTCAGATGCCGTGGCCGTCCAGTTGGAATAAGAATCGAAGGATGCAGGCTTGGACTGTGCATCACAGCCAAAAGAAAGCTCTGTGATATTGAGTTTGATATCTGCCATATTCTCGGTTTCAAGACCGAAAAGCTCGGAACGGATGGCCACGTCGGCACCAAGGCCATCGGCCTTGTCAAGATTGTTGTCAAGCAAATACTTGAAGAAGAATGCGTAAGTGAGCAGGGCGCGGCCGGAGCTGAAGCATCCGCCATAGTTGGTAATAGGATCACGAGGATAACCGCACAAATTAGTGTGCACATTGTTGTGAGTCAAAGGGTAGTTGAGAGACCTTTGCGCCCAGTTGTCCAGTATCACGGGATCGACCTGACCATAATACTCCAGGCCATTGATTGTTTTGTACAAATACCCGCCGTTGCTGGACTCGATCAGAGGAGTATTGAACTTGCATCCGTGAGTGACAGGAACAGGTGTCTGGCTCATAGACACGGGAGTAGTAGAAGGGAATGCTCCCCAGCCGACTACATTAGTATTGTTGCCGTCCCAACCTCGGAGCAAAAGATACGAACGAAGTGCGGTCTCGAGCATATCGGCGGTATTGTAGGTCTTGTCTCCCACAGTAACGGTGAAATCTGAGGGCACATAGTGAGCATTCTCAACCACGTCGCTGTCCCCTTCTTGGGCGATCGCCCAGTTGGACAGTCGATTGATAGTTCCAACATTTTGCTCCCATACATCCAAAATTGTTACATAGGCCTTTGCAAAAGCCTTGATCGTGCCATCGTCCTCGAATTCCGAAACTGGTGTAGGATATATTTTTCCGGCCTTCAGTGTCACGGCACCGACGCGCTTGGTCATAGTAACGCCAGCCTGATCAACCACCTTGATGGTAAAACCCTTGGTGTAGTTCTGTGGAGGAACTGCAATAAAGACGGCAGAAGCATCGGAAGAAAGAGTCTTGCCGACAGAAACTTTAACCTTCTGGTCTACTGCACCAAAGGCAGGAGAGGGAGTCAGGACCCCTGTGCTATAGTCAACACTGAAATTGCCGCTGACTTGCTCACCGTTATTTCCGGCAAACTCAACATAAGAGATAGGATCAGTTGTGGCACCAGCCTTGAGCTGAACCTTGATGACGGCAGACACATGCTTGAACGTCAGGCTGTTACCTGATGCTGTATACGCCACCATAGGAAGAGCATTCTGTCCGAAGGACGCATTGGTTCCTGCAAGTTGTTCAGCAGACAGACATACAGTGCCTTCGGATACCCAAATGGAAGATGGATAAACAGCATTCTTCTCGTCGGCAAGAGTTGCGCTGAAAGAAAACTCTGCCTCTGCCGCAGGAGAGCTGATTGAAAGGGCTTCTGACGCTTCACCGTTGACGGCTATGGCATCGCCGCTCTCCCAGTACACCTTCTTGCCGTCGGACTGGAGTTGTGTCTTGGTCTGCTCGAACCCGGCTTTGACGATGGTGGCGGGCAGAATAGTGTCATTGTTGACTTCAAGCACCTTGGAGCATCCCGCTGCAAGGACGAGCACTGCAAAAGCAGTTGCAAAAAGATTAATGTTCTTCATGGCTGCATTTGCTTTAATATGTCCACGGGAGTTCATCTTCGGTTTCCAAGTCGTTTATCGCTGCGTTTGGCGTATTGCTCGCGGCTATAAACACGGACAGTTTCAGCTCCAGAATACTGGTTTCCGGAAATAGATAGGCTTGCTTCATTTTATATATAATTAATTGGTTTTTAGCTGATGTAAATCGGGAAGCTCGCCAAGGCCGTAGCGGAAGAGGACTACTCCTTCGGCTTTGGTGGAATCGACAAACATACGGCAGTCCTGCAGTATCTGCCCGGCGTTCATAGGGACCACCTTGGTGGAATCGGTATCATAATATGTGGTCAGGCCGGCCCAGACCTTGGCGGGAGCGCCCTTTGTGGCAAAGTGGTCGGCTACCATCTGCGCCCAGGGCCTGCCACCCTTGCGATAGGAGTCGCAATGGAAGTATATCATGGGCATCAGGATATCGATGTACTGCCCCATCTGGGCGGGATCCTGGCCATAGTAGTACTCGCTGTCGGGCTCGGGCATCAAAGCCGCCGACAGGATAATATCGGGATTGGCGGCCTTACAAGCTTCGCTGATCTGCTTGCAGAACTCCGTCACGCAGCCGGTGGCGGTGATTTCCTCGGAAGGGTTGTGCTTGTGAGCCGTGCCGCCGAAGCGGATGTAGTCAAGATGGATGCCGTCAACTCCGTAGCCTACGTACTTGACCGCACGTTCGATGACCTTGTCGAAATATTCCTGGTCGTAGCAGTTAAGCGAGTCTTTGACGGGATTGATCCACTTCCCTTCATTGTAGAAGGCCTGGAACCAGATGTGCACCTTCATGTCACGCTTGTGCGCCTCGTCTATAAATGCGAGTGTAGAATCTACTCCGTGGCGCTCGAAAGACACCTCGTGAAGAATGATGTTCTTGATATCTTTGGCCGCAAGAGTGTCGAGGTTAACCTCGTTCATGAACTTCGACCAGAGCCAGATACCGTTGAAATTGGGCTCGGCGGCTTTTTTGCAGCCCGCCAGGCAGAGCAGAGCCAGGGCTATAAGGATATACTTTTTCATAAATCGGTAATTATCAGAAAGGTAACTCGTTGTAACGGCCGTTGAACTTCTGCATGCCCTTCCAGTTGGGCTGGCCCCAGGTGCAGTTATTGTTGGACGGGTCGCAAATCCACCAGCGGCCGTCGGCCCAGATCTCGGGAATGACGTGGCCTATCACGCCGGAAAGGAAATAGCACTGTCCGTGCAGATAACGGGCAGGAATGCCTGCGGCGCGGCAAAGGGCGAGCGTGGCGTGCGTGAGGTCACAGCAGTTTCCGCCCTTGGCCTTGATGGTGCCCAGGGCCCCTTTGCTGGTATTTGCGTAATTTTCCCACTCCCACTCGTCGCGGGTGTACTTGAATATAGCTTCCGCCTTCTGACGGGGAGTCGCATCGGCGCTGAGGCCCTTGAGTGCGTCTTGCAGGGTTGAAAGCACCAGCGGATCGTCTATAGGGCAGTTGTTAACCTTGTGCAGAAAGTCTGCGCCCCAGGTACTTACCTTCTCGGGGAACTTGAGGTTGTGCTTATAGAAATGGAATGCCCGGCAAAGCGCAGTGCCGTAATCACGGGAAATGAGGTTGCCTATGTACTTGACCCCGTCTTTGAACGGAGTGTCGTAAGTATAGGTATAGGTGCTGTCCCGTCCGTATCCGGGGCAAGTGATAGTGCCGAAGTTGCAGTAATTGGGAGTAGCACCGTTCTTGACGGAGTAGTTGTACACCTTGTCCGCCGCCCAGGTCAGCGCCTCTATGGAGATGCTGTCCTGCTCGAAGGTGTTATTGCCCTCGTTGCTGCCCCAGCTCATCTTGACGGGGACATCCACCTCCTCGTCCTCCCAGTGCTCAGGGTCTTCCTGAATGGCTTTCAGCAGCAGGCAGGCGGCACAGATATACTGGCCCTTGCCGTAGAGTATGCCCTCCACGTTTACCGACGTAGGAAGCTTGTCATTCTCGACAAAATACTCGTACGCTCCGGCGAGTGCATCTACAAAGAAGCCATTGTAATACTTGGCCGTGAATTCAGTAGGGACTTCCGGCTCCGGTTCGGGTTCGGGTTCCACGGGTTTGGGCTGGCAGGAACAGGCCAGAATTAAACTGCCGCTCAGCAGCAAGGGAAAAATGAACTTTTTCATACTCATAAATCATTATTATAGGAGCAGCAGGGGCGGTCAGGCCCCTGCTGCCAATTATACAGCCAAAAAGCTTACAGAGTGCAATTCAGTTCGACCTTTGCGAGGTCCTTATTACCCCATGCAGTAATCTTAATAGGCGATGCAGGGATATTGGAAACATCGGCACGAGGGATGCTGAACTCGATCTTGGCGCCGCTCTGGTCAACTACGCCCTTGCAAACCACATTGGCAACCGTACAAGGTGCAGGCTCGCAACCACCCGCTGTTCCTGCTGCTTCAGTAATCGCAGGAGCATCTTTACTGCCTCCGTAAGGATAGATAAGAAGCAACAAGTCGTATGCTTCGCTAGCCCACAGTTTTGCAGTATTGTTAGCCGGGTTGTCGTCAAGCTCAAAACCGACATAGATGTAGCCTGTTCCGCCCCAGATGTCGGAATACCTCTGCTCAGTAGTCCTGTAGCAGTAGAAATACAGGTTCTTGTCGTCTGAAGCCGCCTTGAACGAACCGAAGGTGCCGTTGCTGGTGCCCTCTATGGCATCCCAGTCGGACAGGTCACCGTCGATCTTTATGGATGCTGCGGGTGCAGGGCTCTCTCCATAAAGGTCGAAGTCGAACTTCTTGTCCTTGATGGCGGAATAGACATTGCTGTCGATGTTGTTGTCAAGCAAGTACTTGTAAATGCGCATCATAACCAGGAGCTCACGCATGGGGGAGATGAGGCCGACATAGTCGCCATTATCGCCCTTGAGATTCAAGGAGCCTGAAGATGTGCCGAATTCCTGGTAGTTGCCTATCATTCCAAGAGGCTTGTTGGAGCCCGCCGGGATGAACGAGCGGACAACATGCCAGGCACCCACCTTAAGCATGAAGTCAATGCCTACTTCGGAGATTTCCTTACCGCCGTCCTTCACAAGACTGCCATCTTCGTACCAGGGGTGCTTGCCCCACTTGTTGTCCTTGCTGGGTTCGGAAATGGGAGCCTTGGACAAAGCCAGCCCGTCTTGAACAGTGTATGCCTTGTTGCGGTCGGTCATTCCTTCAAGGAATGCCTCACCCTCGGCGGTGCACATGTTCATAAGACCGCGGATAGCAATCTCCCAAGCCTGGGAAGAGCTATACTCCGTGCCTTCGACTTTGAGCTTCCAGATCTTGCTGGCCCACTTGGGATCGTACTGGTTGCCCGGCTCCTTGTAATAATCGGATGCCGTATTACCTACGATAGGAATGAAGTGGACATTCTGCCATGCATTACCGTTAGCGGTGCAGTGCGTTCCGTCTGCATCGACGGTGCCCACGGTGTTCTCCCAAACCTCAAGGCCCTTTACAAACTCCTTGGCGAAGTCTTTGAGCGTGGGGGTCTTTGCGGTTTCGAGGCCGAAGAGCTCGGAGCGGATTACGACATCGGCGCCGAGGTTGTCGGCCTTCTGAAGGCCGTTGTCAAGCATGTACTTGAAGAAGAATGCATAGGTCAGCAGGGCACGTCCCGAGCTGAAGCAACCGCCATAGTTGGTGATAGGATCGCGGGGATAACCGCACAGGTTGCTGTGAACCTTGTCGTGGGTAAACGGCCAGTTAAGGGCGCGCTGTGCCCAGTTGTCAAGGATGACGGGATCGACCTGACCGTAAACCTCCTGGCCGTTTACCTGCTTGTAGAGATATCCGCCGTTGGATGTCTCGATAAGAGGAGATCCGAAGGTAAAGCCATGTGCTTCAGGCAAAGGTGCATTGATGTCAACAGGAGTGATTTGAGGGAAGTTGCCCCAACCGGCCTTCTCGGTCTCGTTGCCGTCCCAGCCGCGGAGCAGCAGGTATGAGCGGAGTGCGAGTTCGAGCATGTCGCCGGTGGTGTATACAGTGCTGCCGAGCATGATCGTAGTGTTGGAAGGGACATAGTGGGCATTCTCAACAATATCATTGTCGCCCGTCTTGGCGAGTTCCCAGTTGGAAAGACGGTTGATGGTACCCACATTGTTCTGCCAGACGTTGAGTATCTTGACATACTGTTCGGCAAAGTCCTTGATGGTGTACTTGGCATCGCTTGCAGTCTCAATGCCGAAGAGCTCGGAACGGATTACGACATCGGCGCCGAGGTTGTCGGCCTTCTCGAGACCGTTTTCGAGCATGTACTTGAAGAAGAATGCAAAGGTCAGCAGAGCACGGCCAGAGCTGAAGCAACCGCCATAGTTGGTGATAGGATCGCGGGGGTAACCGCACAGGTTGCTGTGAACCTTGTCGTGGGTAAACGGCCAGTTAAGGGCGCGCTGTGCCCAGTTGTCAAGGATGACAGGATCGACCTGACCGTAA
>JAEEGJ010004032.1_pt1 | contig 51801 bp, 43 predicted proteins | sample 8958761 | NCBI WGS metagenome assembly JAEEGJ01 (sample SAMN16246546, study PRJNA631951) | gut metagenome | biome: gut microbiome; feature: rumen; material: RS-attached | host: Bos | place: Iran: Karaj | collected 2018-10
ATACTTGTGCTTTTATTCAATGTCGGCTCAGATACCTCGGCAGCATCAAACATGCAGCCCATAGCCGAAAATGACAAGTCATTTACTATTACCTTATAAATTTCTGTGTCGATTAATACCTCGTTTAACATAATTCTCCTTTAATCTCCCCGTATGAACCCTGGGGACGGGGTTGTTGGTCCATTTAAAATGGTGCACTGACATCACTCATATCCATCCTAAAAAAGATGGCTAAACTTATTTATCACCTATTATGAATTTAATCAGAGGTTAGATAAAAGGTTTGGCCTACGATACTTCTATACCATTTATGGTCTTCGATAAACTTTTTCTAACTCCCATTTTTCACTATTTTTTATAAAATAAAAAATTTCCTCTTCCGGGCCTGATGTTACCACTAATTCCCCATTTTCATCGTAATATTTGTAAAAAACAAACATATAACCTTTACCCGTATTTTTCCCAAGTAACAATAGTTTAGGAGCAATAAACACATCCACCGATGTAGAGTCATGACTTCCCACAACATATTGTGCTCCCCATAAGGGGTCATTTATGTTATCTATTTTTTCAATACCTTCTTTTAGTTCATAAGCTCTATCAATGCAATGTTTAACGGATATATAGCAATATAATTCATATAGAAAAAACAATATAAGTAAAATGATAAAAGTATAAACAACTTTTCTTTTCAAAACTGCTCCTCTTACATAAAAAACACATCCAACATCTGAATATATAAAAACTCTTTCATTAAAACGCTGTACTCCCTAAGTCTTATGCGGGTCTATAGATTTTATATAGTTCCCACTTACCTGCTTTCTTTATATAATAAAATACTTCTGATTCTGGTCCTGATTTCTTTATTAATTCCCCACTATCATCGTAATATTTATATATAACCGACATATACCCTCTACCTTCGTTTTTCCATAAAAATGTTAGCTTTGGTATTATTATAACTTCTACCGATGACGAATCATTACTACCTTTATTATATTGTGCATTCCATAAAACATCTTCCGTATCTTCTAGGATTTCAATTCCTTCCTTCAGATTCTTAGCTCTTGAAATACAACTTTTAGTAAAAATAAAGCATATACTCTGATATAAAACAAATAACAATACTATTATCAATACTATTAATTTTAACTTTTTCATTCTGTACATCATTCTTCATTTGGAATTCAAAATTCATCACTTCTATTATTTTCCAATAACATCATTAATTATTTTTTCTATAATTGCTGCATTTTTCATTTGGTAAGATCTGTATATTATATATAAAATGTTATGCTCCTTAAAAAATGGATATCCATCACGAGAATATTTTTGTATAGTAATAATCAACCAATTCTCTTTTTTATCAATTGTTACCTTATCGTTATTCTTCAGCGAATAATAAGCTATGGTTCCAGCTATTTCCATGAGAATTTCTTTTGCTTTATCAAATTCTATTTCAAAAAGTTCTTCCAACTCCTTTTTTAACAATACAGATAAGTCATTTGGTTTTATCAAATAATCTATATTATTCTTCGCAAAAAACTTTTCTGCAAAATTAATATAGCTATCTACAAATAAAGCTATATCATCCTTTTCAAAAGTTTTCATTTGTAAAGATTCATCCATTTTCTTATAGCCAATCTCACGCATATAAGTAGCAAATTTACTTATAACCTCTTTAAAAGAAAACTCATCAACATATGTATAACTAATAGAATCTCCCATACATAGAAGACTAATCTTCCCCTCATGAATTAAATCTTCATATATATCAAACCCTTGTGATTTTCCAGGAACTATCCTTTTAAAGAGACCTAAATAATTAGTTGACAACCCTTTCCTGATATATTCCTGCTTAAATCCTTTATCTTTTGCTTCTTTCCCGAGCAATTCATCTATAATCTGCCTTTTATACTCTTCGCTCAACATATACATTTTTTCTTATAATCCAATCATTTTAGATGGTACTAATCCCTAGAGACAGGGCTAGTGCATTATTCAAAAAGCAATCGCTTTATAAATCCACGGATGAGTTTTATTTTTCATTATAGATACCTATATTTTCTATCTCCTCTTTTGAGAAATAAGCTTTAATTTCATCAAGAATCCAACGATTTACATTTTTTTGTCGATAAGCATTAAGTACAATTCCCATAGGTGTATCATGTACCTTACAATTTATATTAGCTTCTCTATCAATAAAAAAATAATTAGATGTTTTACCTTCAACCATATACGTATCTTTAATTTTATCAAGCATTAACCCTGTTAGTATTTCTGAAGCCAAAAGTAGTTGCTTTTTTGCTACAGTCCATTCTATATTATATACACTTTCTACCATTTGACAGATATGCAAAAGATCATCATTAATAATTGTATTAGGGTTCTCGTCTATATACTTTTCATAATCTTTTTCATAATTGTTTCTAACAAATATTATATCTTCTCGTTTATAATATGGTCTTTTCAACCATTCATCCATCTTAGAGTAGCCTTCTCTAAGCATAAACTCATTTATCTGACTAATGGCCATTCTAAATGTTTCTTCATCCTCATAATGATATGTCATCCTTTTTCCTTCAAACATGATGTATATATCACCCTGATGAATTAAATCTTCTGTAATAAAAAATGCTTGACTTTGTTCATCCACTGTCCTTTCAAGAATCCCTAAAGGTTTAGTAGCGATAAGTTTTGGATGACTTTTAATAGAAAATCCTCTCTTCTTAGCTTCTTCTCCCATTATTTCTTCTATTATTTTTTTATATTTTATTGACATAAGATATACTTCACCTAAAATACATTTTGTAATGTTTGCATTGAATTGACAAACATAGGTACCGCAATCGAATCATCTAATGTTCCAGCTCCTCTCGTTAACACATCATCCGCAAACAATAGCAATGATCCTGCTATACCCAATACTGCTAATCCTGTTTCCACAAAATCAGGAAATTGCTGAGTTACATTGTCACAATCTTCTTCAGCTGATATAGGACATCCACAACTAATCCATTGAATGAAATAATATGTTTTCAAAAACTCTATCATTGTTTGATTAAGTGTATTTACGAGTCTTAGCAACATTCTTCCTGTTACCACCTTTACTTCTTCAGGTGTTGGTTCATATAAAACACAATCATCAGGTATTGATTTCTGATTATTATATATGATTAATCCGTCACCATAAGTTCTATACACTACATCTTCTCCAGGATTAAGGACTGAAGGAATTGCCACTCCATAAAATGATTCATCATATGTTACACCTATAATAGCCTCATCAATTATAACAATAACAGTGATACCAATTTTTCCCCTTAGCCTTCATGCTCTTCACCTCTTATTCATATCTCCCCTTCCTACTATCTTTGACATGATATTTGTACCTCAAAAGCAAATTGAATTAACCTGCAACCCAATACCCTACGTCAGAGGTTTTTCCCGCATTATTTTCTCATTCTTCACAAATATATGCCTGCTTTTTCTTTTAATAAAACACTTAAAAGTATGTACATTCGTTTAATTGCGCTGCAATAACAGCCCCTTATTCCCAAATTGTAATGTAGCGCACTTTATCGTCATCATCACAAGCGATTGCAAACCCGTACTCCCTTGCTTTATCCTCATATTCATATGTGGTTATATCTAATAATTTTCCATTATCATCACACATATAACTGTCATAAACACCACATTTCTTAGAGTTTCGCATCAATTTTTCCACTTTCTCCCGGCTCGTACCTATAGTTATATTCCACAAGCCAAAAGTATATTTATCAGTACAAAACTGAATTCTTGAAAATCTATAATTTCCACTTGGTTGTCTTAGATAGATAACTACATAATCACTGTAATAATCATAAATAGCCTCTCCATCCTCTGAAACTACTTCTTTTAGCATATCTTCTTTGTTTGCTGTATAGTAATTCCCATACTTTGTCACTAAGCTATAATCTATAGTTTTAATGTAATCCAACGTCACAAAATGAAAAATTATTGCACCAAATAATAATATAATAATAATCCACATTTTTTTTCGCATATCTTTCCTTTCTAAAATCATTCACCACATGTATTATCATATCCCTCATATTTTACCAGTCCATAGGGATCCCTATCCGGATATCCATAGTCATTAATAAGTACATTAAATCGATGCTGCCTATTCGATAAATGAGGATACCATCCCAAATCAAATAAATTCGTATACCAGCTGCAATAATACCCAACCGAAACACTTCCGTCCCAAGCGTACACATAGTTACCTTCACCTATAAGCCCAGCAAGTTCAAATGCAGGATTAGTTTTATTTATTTCGTATGCGTCTACATGACCTCCATTGCATGATATTAAATTCAACACATTAACATTTTTTTGTTCCAAAGCACTAAAATCTGCAGCAACATCTTTTCCTGCTTGATTTTTCCCATCAATTGTCAATGCATCAATTTTATCATACTCTCCTTCCGAGCCAAAATGTATTCCTCGTTCGTTTCCATGACTATAGATATACACTGCATTAACAGAATCAGGCATATCATTCCAAGCATCAACAAACGCATCTGTACATGCAGTTGTTTGGTCACTATATCCTTCTGCCAATTCAGAAATTGCAACCATCTCAACATTCATGCCAGTGTCTTCGATTTGATCTCTCTGCCATTCAGCTGCTTCTTCAAAAGGTTCAGTATAATAAATATATACTATATTACTATTGTCTGTGTAACTAGAATCGCTTGTTGGTTCTCTACCATCAAGATCAACTAAATTAGCCGGTCTATTCCAACAATACAAATAATGGTTTATAGAGTCCGGTTTAGCTTTATAGCCTCTAACCTTATCCTCACTTACAAACCTGCCCACCTCAGCATCATAGTATCTAGCCTGAGCAAAATAACTATCTGTCATCTCATCATGCTGGTATCCAGTGAATGCAAGAGGCTGGATGATATTTCCATTTTTAGTATAAGCAATTCCATCATGCTTGCCATTTCCTGGATTAAAAGTTCTGCCAAACTCGTCGTATGCGTATGTACCTACAGCTGCTCCATCGGTTCCTGTTAGATACATACCAGTTCCAAGTTCATCTAGCATGTAGAAATAATCATCACCTGATTTTGACATTGAAACCACATTGCTATCGTAAGTGTATGTCTCTACTTCTCCATTTACAGAGCGCTCTAGCATGTTGTGGTAGTCTTTGGTTAAATCAAGCAGGAATTCTATCTGCTCATCATGCTTGCTTATAGCCACGCGCTTACCCATACCATTGTAGCTATATGTAGCCTCAACTGTTGCGCCAATTTCAACCTTTGAAAGCATATTTGTAGCATCAAAAGTGAACGTCTTATTTAAGAGACCATTTTCATATTCAGCTATTCTGTTTCCGCGCTTATCATATTCAAATGAAACAGCCTTTGAGTCATTTACTGATTCAATTAATCTATCTAGGTCATCATAGCTATATGTTGTTACTTCATCGTTATCTATAAATCTGCTTCGATTTCCAAATGCATCATATTCGTATTTACGGATAAGCTCACCATCAAGACTTACTTCTGTAAGCCTATTTTCTAAATCATATCCATAAATATATTCGCCAGAAACATTCTCTAAATCTCTTCTGAATCGATTTACTGTAGTTCGATTACCCCTAGTATCATATCCATAAGTATATCTATCCATTAGGCCTTTTGAATCGTACATTTCAAGAGACTTAAGCATACCGCCTGTAAAGTAATCAAACTTTTGCGCATTTCCATTTGGAAGAGTCTTTTCAATCAATCTACCATACGCATCATAATCATAGCTTGTCTTTTCATTTCCATTTACAAGCTCTCTTAGCTTTCTTTCGTCATCATAGATATAATCAACTGTTCTACCATCTGGATAGACTATCTCTGTTCTTTCATTAAGCTTGCCATAATTATAAGAAACTGATTTGTTATTGTAATCATTTACAGATAAAACTCTTCCAAGGACATCTCTTTGAATAGAAGTTGTACCTAACCAATCGGTAAACTCATTTAACCTTCCAAGTTCATCATAAGATAAAGCTACAGTCTTACCATCTGCATAGTCTACTCTTGTTACCCTTCCCAAATCATTGTAGCTATAGGCTGTAGAATAATTATCTCTATCTACCTTTGTAACAAGTCTTCCATACTGGTCATACTCATAAGTTTCCTTTTGACCTAAGGCATCAGTCACCTCTGTAAGCTGGCCTGCTAAGTTATAAGAGTAGATTGTCACATGGCCATCTTCTCCTACCTTTGGAAGTCTATCCTCTTTAGTCTCACTAGCATCAGCAAGGCCATCTATTCTATGGATACTCTTTAGGTTATCCAGTGCATCGTATGTATAAACCGTCTCATTTGAAAGAGCATCTACTACACTTTTAAGTCTACCTGTAGCGGTGTAGGTATAGAGAGTTTCCTTATCTCCATCTGATACCTTTGTCGCTCTTCCCATAGCATCATACTCATATGACACTGTTCTTCCATCAATTCCATTTACTTTTTCAATTCTACTTAAAGCATCGTAGCTATATGAGATTTCATAGCCATCTGCAAATGTTCTTTTAGAAACTCTTCCGGCAGCATCGTACTCGAGCCTTTGCTCTAGCTTGTCGCAAAAATAAATAGCTGTAAGCTTACCGCCTCTAGTGTACTCAAATCTTCTTACTCTACTTGCAGCATCTGTGATTGTCTCTACATTTCCAAGCTTTGTATAGGTATAGCTTGTCTCGTTTCCTAGAGGATCTATCCCCTTTGTTACTCGTCCAAGGAGGTCGTATTCTCTAGTGCTCTTATTTCCCAATGCATCAGTCACTGAGGTAACAAGACCAGCCTGATCATAAGTAAAGCTTCTTGTATGACCGAGGGCATCTGTCTCCTTAGCAACACGATTCATCACATCATACTCAAGGGATCTGACTTTTATATCCCCTATGTACTCAGCTACTACATTTCCATTTTTATCATAGTCATATCCCCTGGTTCTTCCCTCTGGGTCAGTGACTTTTGTAAGTCGCATAAGTGGGTCGTATTCGTAGTTAATCGCACCACCATTAGGCAAGCATACTTTTTCCTGCTTACCCATTACGTTATATTTAATTTCTGTAACTCGACCTGCCTGATCTACTACTCTAGAGACTTTTCCCATGACATTTATGTCAAAAGTCTTCCTTGTCTTATCTGGCTCTGTTACTGATGTAACCTTGCCTGAGGCATCGTATGTATAGGTACGCTCATTACCTAAAGCATCTACCGTTCTTGTGATTCTATCAGCACTATCATATTCAAATGTAGTCACTTCTCCTGATGGCGAAATAGTTTTAATTACTCTATTTAAATCATCATACTTATAGGACGTCCTAACGCCATCTGGGTCTTCTACCGTATTTACGTTACCTCTTCCATCATAGGAAAACAGCGTAGCTGCTCCATTAGCATTCATTGCTTTAATTAGATTTCCCTTGCCGTAGAAAAATCTATTAGTCTCATTAAGCGGATTTCTTATTTCAAAAAGCTTGCCATCTAAATCATACTCATAGTGGTATTCCTCACCCTTGGCTCCCTTTACGGCAAGTGGCTTTCCATCAGCTCTATAGGTGATGGATGTTTTATTTGATAATGCATCAATTAGCTTTGTAAGACGGCCCCTATTATCATAAGAATATCTTGTTGTATTTCCTCTTTTATCTGTAAAGCTTATCTTTTGATTTCTACTATTATAGGTATAGACTTCCTGACCATCATAGTAGCTAGTCTTTGTATGACGGCCTAGCTCATCATGAGTATAGATGACCTTATTTCCATTCTGCTCTGTAGCAGTGCAGGTCTTTTGCTCATCGTCATACTCATAGGTCATAACAGTCTCATCAGGGAAGCTCTGCTTTACAGTACGTCCCTCACTGTCATACTCATTTGTGATAGATGTAATTCCCTTTGGATTAATCACATCCTTAATTCTATTTTCATTATCGTATGTAAACTTTCTTACTGCTCCATCAAGCCCAATAATAGTTGTCAGTCTTCTATTTTCATAGGCATAAGAAACAGACCGTCCCGCTTGGTCAGTCACCTTTTCAATAAGTCCTAAATTATTCCCATCTTTATAATAGGAGAATGTTAATGTATTGGAATTCTTTGCTACTACTTTTGATAAGAGCCTTTTTCCGCAATCAGACTCTTCATAGATTAAAGAAACATTTTCCCCGTCATTATCCCCAAAAGCTACAAGATAGCCTCTCACATCAAATCTTTCAAATGCACCGCTATCCTGCCTTAATACATATCCCTCTTCCAGCTTCGTTAGGGTTCCTGGCTCCCCATGGTCTTCCATGTATAGCTGCTTCTTTTCATCAATACATGTAAATGAACCAGTGCTTCCATCTGGATAATCTATCATTACTTCGTCTTTTGCTTCGTATATACGTTTTTCAAAGGAGTGGGTCCAGCCTACTCCAAGAGATTTCTCTCCCAAATCCAGAGCATTATAAAAGCGCTTAAACTCAAGCTTAAATCTTCCCTTAAGAGATATATCTGTGTGTTCATTAATGTAATTACCAGTGCACATGTTAACTGGATCATACTTACAAACTGTACAGTTACCCTTGTAGCCCAGTAAATATTTGTACATGCTATCAAGATGCTCCATGTACTTTTTCATTGCAAATGCCTTATTTTTAAACTTAATCATAAACAGATTAAAGGTATCTACATCTGGATTAAGTACAGTGACATCCATAAGTGCTGCATCAATCCTATCGATTTTATCAGCTATTTCTTTAGCGTAACCAGAAAAATCCATCTGCTTAGCGTAGTTTGTCTCATCTATGTCAAAGTTAATGAATTTATCCATGCACTCGTTAATAAATCCACGTTTTCCATCCCCGCCAATTATCTCTCTTGCGGCCTCTCTGACATAATCAAATCTAGGCTGTGTAAAATCACCTAGATGACCATATTTACTCCTAATTTCTGCTACCTCAGATTCAATATCTCTAGCTCTGACATCGATTTCTTCGAAGAACTCAGTAAAATCCTTTTGTGCCTGCTTCAGGGCACTCATCTCGATTCTGGCTTTAGGATCTGGATCTACATTTGCATGAAAACTACCCTGCATGTGAGTATATAGAGATAGTCGATTCTTATGAGCCTCTACCATTAAATCAAGTAGCTCTACCTCCTTATCGGACATATATGATTTGGAAGCCTCGGCACTCTCCCCGCGAAACTTATCATTATTTATGAATTTCATAATCTGATTGTAATAATCACTAGCCTCATCAATGTATTTTTGAGTCTTTTTAGTCATGTCATCAATCAGATTTTCAATCTTTTCGGCGTCATAAATCAAATTCTTCATACAATCTCCCTACATTAACGAAATATAGTGTTAATTGTAGCATTATGATATTTATTTGTCTATAGCTACTTTAAAAGTTCTATAAATCTCCTCCCAATCTTTGATAGTGCATCTATTCTTTGGATATGCTACTATCTTATTATCAATATATGTAGGGAGCAAAAGATGGAAATCGAAAGAAAATTTTTAATCAAAGACCTTCCAGATTTATCAAAATATGAATTTGTAGATATAGAACAGGGTTATCTTTCCACGGAGCCTGTTGTGCGCATTCGCAAGAAAAATGACAAGTACATTCTCACCTATAAGGGAAGCGGCAAGCTCGCTAGAGAAGAAATCGAGGCTGCTCTTACAGCTGAGGCTTACCAGCACCTTTTAGAGAAAATAGATGGACATCCTATAACCAAGCGCCGTTACATAATCCCATATGAGCCTTACACCATCGAGCTTGATATTTTCGAGGGCCATATGAAGGGACTTATTATGGCTGAGGTGGAATTTCCATCAATAGATGCGGCCAATTCATTTACGCCACCTGAATGGTTTTCCACTGATGTTACCGATGATGAGCGTTACCACAACTCAAATATGATATGGGCAAATCCATTTTTATAAATTTCATACAAAAATAGAAAGTGCCAAGGACCAGTCTTTAAGATTAGCCCTCGGCACTTATATTTTATTTAAAGCAAGAAGCAATAAATAAATTTTCTAATTACATATAATCCTTAACATTGGATGCATCTACTGGCTCGTATGGAACCCATACATAATAGCCATCTTCTGTAAGGCCTTCGATGCCCTTAGCTGTTCCCTTAGTTGCCAGTGCAATAGCTGTCTGAATAGCTGCTGCACCCTGACCAGTTGCTGACTGGTAAACTGTAAACTGCATTCCGCCATCGATAATCGACTGGCATCCCTCTGTTGTAGCATCTACACCAACTACAGGAATTTTGCCTGGGTCAAGTCCTACCTCTCTCATAGCCTGGACTACACCAACGGCCATAGAATCATTATTGCAGATTACTGCGTCAAATGGCTGCTTAGTCTTAAGGAAAAGCTTGAACTCTTCTGCTGCTTTTGCAGTATCCCAATATGCTGTGTCGTTAAATACAAATGTTACATCGATTCCATTTTTCTTGTAGTATTCCTTTACGGCTGTAGTTCTAAGTCCTGCAGCTGGATGTCCTGGCTCGCCCTGGAATAATACGATATTCATGCTAGATGGCTGTCCAAGTTTGTTCCATACATATTCTGCCTGGAAGTTGCCGGCATCCTTGTCGTAGCTTCCTACATACATGTATTTATCTGGCTCAAGATACTGCTCATCTGGCTGAGAGTTTACAAATAAAATAGGTGTATCACCAGCTGTAACCTCAAGCTGAAGAGCCGTTGTAGCATCTACTGGATTACAAATGATTGCGTCATATCCCGCATCAACTGCCTGCTTAATCTGAGCAACCTGCTCATCTACAGAGCCACATTCCTCGCCTACATCAACAGTTACCCCTGCTTCCTTCCCGCCTTCTACTACGGCATCCTGAAGCATCCCCTTAAAGGTATCAAGTGTAAGTGTCGAGAAGAATATCTTCATGCCCTTGGCCGAACCACCACCTGAACCTGAACTGCTATTTCCGCAGCCTGTAAGGGTCATTCCGATAACCATAACCCCTGCAACAAGAAGGGCCGCTATTTTTTTAAGTCTATTATTCATCATAATCGGTATCCTCCTTAACAATCTTAAACTGCTGAACATAACCTGTAAGTGTCTGGCTTGTATTTGCAAGCTGATGTGAATTATCAGCTACATCTTGGCTACTCTGAGTGATTGCCTGTGCCTGCTCAACCATGTTCTTAGATGTCTCAAGGATTTCATCTGCCGAAGCTGCCTGCTCTTCAGAAATAGCAGCAACGTTAGTAGATACCTCGTCAACCTTATTGATGTCTGCAATCATTTCTTTGATTACATCACTTGTACTCTCAATATTTTCAAAAATCTTATCAAAAGTTGTAACTGCTGCATCAATCAACTCGCCGTTGGCCTCGATGCTCTTGGCACTGGCGTCTGCCTGAGAAACAACCTTTTCAATCTGATCACGAACCTGATTAATCAAATCAGAAATGCTCTGAGCACTCTCTGCTGAATGCTTAGCAAGTCCACCGATTTCAGAAGCAACAACTGCAAATCCCTTACCAGCTTCACCGGCACGGGCTGCCTCAATAGAGGCATTTAGCGAAAGAAGATTGGTCTCTTCAGCGATTTCAGAAATCATACCAACGATATTGGTGATTTCCTCAGATGCCTGACCTACCTTTTCAACTGAAGCAACAAGCTCCTGGTTGGCAGCTTGAATCTCTCCCATAGCAACTGAGAGTTTCTCCATGTCTGCTCTACCGCTCTTAGAAATCTCAACTGTCTCAGCCATTCTCTCTGATGCTGTATCTGAATTAGCCTTTGTATCAGAAACAACCATTGCAAGAGTTGTAGCATTTTCTGCGATTTCATTAACCGCAATGGCGAGCTGATCAACTGTCTGATTCAAGTTAACCATTGCGCTCTCCTGAGACTGGGATGCATCAAACATCACGCGGCTAACCTGATCTGAATTATCGGATTCTTCTTTAAGCTTTTCAGACTCATCGTTGATACTTGAAAGCATATCTCGCATCAGTCCAACAAACTTTCCAACCTGCTGTCCCATCACACCGATTTCATCATTAGATGTATTCTTGACCTCGATTGTAAAGTCACCAGATGACATTGCGTGAATGTTTTCTGTGATGTATGAAAGTGGCTTAATAACACGACCAATAATTGCGCTAACAAGAATAACAATAAGTATAGTTGCAACCACACCTATAATAAGAAGAATTGTAATAAGCTGTGTTACATTGGCAAGAATTACGCTATTTTCAATATATGAAACAAGGAGCCAGTCTGTACCCTTGATTTCTTTAAAGGCTACAGTATACTGCCCTAAATTTGTTGTGCTGTAATCACTTGATATGATTGCATTGTATGTTCCATCCATTACAGGTCTACCTAAGCTTCCTGTCAAAGTTGTAGAAACTAGGCTACTGTCACGATGTGCAAGAACCATCATATCATTTCTATCTACAAGGAAAGAATTGGCATTCTTCATTTTTACACCAGAGTTTACAATGATAGAAATCTTACCGAGAGTAACATCTGCTGCTACAACTTTAATCTCGTCGCTTCCATCATTCAAAATACCTGATGCCGAAATAACGTATTCCCCTTCATCATTTTTATATGGCTCACCATATGCCATATTAATACGTGAAAGGCCTTCTTTGTACCACTGCTGGTCAGTTGGATTGGTAATAGATAAATCTGTGCCTCTACCTGTATAGACCTTGCCTGACTGAGTGGCAATATACACACCATTTGGCGCATTGCTATTAGAACCTACAAAGGTAGTAAGCACCTCTTCGTAGTAGGTCTCATCAAGATCCATACCCTCAAGTGAAGCTTTGATTGTAGTGAAATTCTCTAAATTCTGTTGAAGCCATGCATAAATATTATCTGCCTGGTTGGTAATAGAACTTTCAAGCTCGTTACGAGCCATTTCTTCCAGTCTGCTTTTAGAAAGAAATGAAGATATTGCTACCAATATGATAATTGTAACAACAACTGCCGGCACGATAAACAAAAGCAGTTTATCCTTAATCTTTTTAGTCTTAGTGCCCTTAGGACTTTTCTCTGATTTCGCCATTTTCCCTCCTAATGTCTGTAATATAACCCAAGTCTAAACTTATGGGAAAATTTTACCATCTAAATATGTAGCAATTGTTATCAAAAGGCGTATTTTCGCATTATTGAGAAAATATTTATCTTCTTAGGCGCAATGTTTCGTATTTTGCTCTAGTTTTAACGCAAACCTTTAATTCCTGCACTCTGCTCTCTATATCCCCATCCTCAATAACACAGTCGATGGATGAGGCCATATTGTCAATTAACAAATTGTCAAAATCCATAATCGGTGTAGCAACCAATATCTTGTATTTTTCCTCAAAATCATCTGTATCCAAGAATTCTAACAGAATTGGATTAACCTGTTCTTCTTCAAAATTACTCATACTATGTCCTCCTTTAATCCTCTTTTATTAGAATGAATTTGTTAAATATATTTTTTTAGCTAAATCGGCATCGCCGAAATCAACTATAATAATACCGTAGCTTGTATTATCTTTGAAAGAATAATTCATAAGCAGACCGTTAAGGCTGTTAGCATATCCTTTAGGATGTCCTATTTTTCCATCACCACTTGTGCTTACAAAATTTAAAAACCAAGTATCCTCGTCTGCTTCGCAATTTTCTAAGCCATCAACCACAGCCTCGTATTTGTCCTCAACTGAGTATTTATATCTATCCTGAACCCAATATCTGAATTCGTCATTTACATATAATTCGTATGGGATATCCACTGGGGTCTTGTTGTCCTGCTCTGCCCAGATCATATTAATTCCCGTCACTCCAGTGCCTGCTATATCATCAAATCTAGTGGCAAGCACCGCTCTACCTCTGGCCTCACCTAAAGTAGGTATATATTCTTCTGTAAACCAATAATCCTTGTTGGATGTAATCTCCTGATTTAGAAGCTTTTGAATCTCTTTTACATTAACCTCATCATCTTCTATTTTAAAATTTACAATTACTGTCTCATCATTATATTTCTGTAAAAATGTATAGATATCTTTTGTCACATCCTCCAAATGAAGATAATCGGAAAATAGCCCTCCATCCACATGACAATTAGCAAAATTATGAACTAGCTTAATTCTGTGTTCCTTTTGGCTCTTATCAAGGGCAATTCTAAGATCTAAGTATCTATATCCATTGTCCAGCTGCTCGTAAATACTAGTATCCTGACATCTCATTACGTAGCCAAGCATAACATACCTAGCAGCACTGTCGTGGGTACCCGGGATTGTAATCTCAGACAAATAGGCATCATCAGGCAATGACTCCATCCATCTGCTAGGATCATAATAGCCAGGCTGCATCCCCTGGTTACCCAGTTCATCTCCACCATTATTGTCATCACTAACAAATACCTGCACTAAAATCACAGATATTATAAGTATCATAATGCCACAAATTATTCTAAAAAATCGCCCCTTGCTCATATTGCCCCCTTTACATTTTATAAAAATATTTTAACATTCTTCCCTATCATTGTCTTTTAGTTTATCCACTAATTCAAAACTAAAATCATTGAATATTTCTATTCTCCCTTTCTTTTTATTTATGTTAAAATCTTATTTGTGGTTCTTATTCTATGAGAATTTGAATTTCATAAGAGGTTACAAAGACCTAATTTGACATATTATATCGAGGTTTATAATGATAGAACGCAAAAGACTATTATCACTTGGATACTATAAAAAAGCTCCCTCTTTTACGGGGAGCGACAAAAATAAATGTTATAAAATAGAAAAAATCCATCCAGAAGAGACTGATGAAGATCTCTTTCAGGCCACCATCTGGCCTGGTCCCTACAGCTCCGAGAACACTCCCGATGAGGTGAAACAGAAAAACACTGCTCCATTCACCGAGGAAGGTCTTCAGGAATTAGTGGACTGGATGAATCAAATTGATATCTAAATTCTTAAGAGCTGGCCATCTTGCTAGCTCTTTTATTTGCATACATAGCACTATCAGCTCGCTTAACAACTGAGCGCAAATTATTATCTATAGAAGGAGCGTAGCTTGCAAATCCAATAGCTACACCTATATCAAATTTATAGTCTCCTTCAGCATTTTCAGTGTAAACCTTCGCAAGGAAAAGCTTCTTAAGTCTTTCTATATTAATATCCTTGCCTGATGGAATGATACAGCAGAACTCATCACCACCTGTACGATAACAATCACCATATTTTCCAAAGGTACTGCTGAATATATCCGCAACAACCGTAATATACTCATCGCCAACATCATGACCGTGAGTATCGTTGCATTCCTTCAATCCATTAGCATCTGCAACAACAGCTACCAAATCTTCCAACTCGCCATTAGAATTAGCATAAGTTTCAAATGCATTTCTATTTAAAAGACCTGTCATGCTATCTGTAAGAGCAAATAGCTCAAGCTGCTTTGCACGGCGACCCTTTTCAATGAACTCATATGTGCCCTTTAACAAATCCCAAGCCAAGAGTACAAGGAACACAAGGAATAAATATCTTCCAAGCTGATCTGAATCACCGATTCGCTTGTAATAAGCAACAATATCAAATATAACGCCAAAAGCAAATAGTGTCAGACCAACCACACATACCTCCACGCGTCTTGTGTAGTTTTTATTAATCATCTTAATTACAACACCCACAACCACGTAAATGGTAGCAATAAACATCATTAGGTGAATATATGGTAAAGTCTCTCTATATTCTGCTATCTTTGTAAAATGCAAGAACGAAAGCACTATCAATTCCAGGCTAGACATAGTAATTATTATGTTCTTAATCCATTCATTTTTAAACTTCAGGTAGCAATGGAAAAACAGTACAAATGGCGGGATAACAAACATTAGACACAGGTAAGGAACCACCACTTCAACAATCTTGTTTTTGAAAATCAAAGTGATTACATCTGTCTCCATGAATGTCCAAAGTCCAATGAACAACGCAAAGTATCCAAGATATATAAGCTCCTCGCCGATTTCCAGCTTCTTTTTCATAAAATGATAATAAACAATCAATGAAATGCTTATTACAAGAATCAGCATACTTGCAACAAATCGAGGCATGGACTTAACCATGATATCGTTGTACATATTGTATGAAGAACCTACGTGGAATAGGATTTCATCATCTGCCACCACGTCATAAATAGGCGTGACAATAACAGCGATATTAGTCATACGCTCATTTATATCAACAAAATGATAAGCAGAGCCTGTAGATGAAGACCAAACACCACCTGTCTGGGTAAATGAATAAATCATATTACCGCCATTATAAACTTCTACCTTTTTGTGGGATGTATAAAACATAAAGCCAGAATATTTATAATCTAGCTTTCTGAGATCAAATAGATACTCCGTAGAACCATCATCTAAATTAACAACTGCATATGGCTCAATATCTTTTGTAAATGCATCTGTTGTATATCGTGAAATAGTAAAAAGATAGCAAACTATAACAGCTGCTAAGCAAATACCTATTAATGCTTTATTCAATTTATCACAATAACAGGTCTTCTTAGCGCCCTTTGCCATACCGATACTCCAAATCGCCCATAAATCGTTACATCTAAAATGTTATATTCAATACGTTCACAGTTTTATAACATTATATAGATATTAACATGGTTCATGGAATATAGCAATAGAATCAGCTACTTTTTGTTAACTTTTTAACACTAATTGCAAACGAATCCCTTTATATAACTATACAATTTGTCAGTTCCTACAATATAGCTAAAGTGATTCTCATCTGGCAAAATCTGAAGTTGTGCATCTGGTATATTTTTTGCGATTTTTACCGTCTCTTTTTCCTTGATGCAATCCTTCTCTCCTGCAAATATCATAGCAGGAACTGATATCCTACTCAGTTCTGCTGTGGAAATATCAGGCTCAGTAATCATCATATGAGTCCGTAGATCACCAGTCTTTTTGTATTCTTTTTTCATTTCCTTGAAATCTCTATGGTGGATTCCATCTGGTGAAAGATTAGCTCCGCAGCAAACTATTCCTGAAAGTAATGAGCTTGCCTTTATAGCTACTAATAACGCAATAATTCCTCCATCAGAAAATCCAATGAGATATGGCTTTTCAATATCGAGAGCATTGATAAGATTGATTACATCCTCCGCCATATCCTTATAGTGGTATTCCTTTGGAGTAGCGCTTTCTCCATAACCTCTTGAATCCATTGCATATACTGTATGATAATTGCTCATAGTCTCTGCCAATGCATCAAAAGTATGATGGTCGCCCTTATTTCCATGTATAAGAATAACCGGCGAACCCTCGCCGGTCTTTTCATAGCATATTACTTGTGAGTTAAGCTGAATATACATATTGTCCCCTTATTTATCAGTTATTATTTGTTGCTGATAACCTTCTTCATGTCATAAAGTCCTGCTGGCTGTCCTACAATAAACTTAGCAGCTTCAACAGCGCCCTTAGCAAATACGCTCTTTGAATAAGCTGTGTGCTTGATTGTGATAACCTCATCAAGACCTGCAAAAATAACTTCGTGCTCGCCTACGATATTACCGCCGCGAACTGCTGAGATACCAATTTCCTTAACTGGTCTCTTCTCACGTCTATCAGCTCTACCATAGCAATACTCATATTCATTGCCGAGAGCCTCATTACATGCATCTGCAAGTGCAAGAGCTGTTCCACTTGGAGCATCAAGCTTTTGATTATGATGCTTCTCAACTATTTCGATATCAAATCCTGCATCAGCAAATACCTGAGTTGCCTTTTTGCATAAATCAAATAATGTATTAATACCAAGAGACATGTTAGCGGAACGAAGTACTGGAACTGATTTACAAGCCTCATCAACGTGCTTTAGCATATCGTCAGTCAATCCAGTTGTGCAAAGAATAACAGGCTTGTTATTAATTACACAATAATCAAGTAATCCATCGATTGCTGCTACATTTGAAAAATCAATGATAGCATCAAAGTCTTCCTTAACCTCAGCAATAGAGTCATAAACAGGATAACTGTTATCGATTCCCTTGAACTTATCTACACCTGCAACTATCTCAACATCTGCATCAGCAGCACAAATGTCAGTAATAACTCGTCCCATATGGCCATTACAGCCGTGCATAACTACTCTTGTCATTGTTCACCTCAACCTAAAAAGCTAATATTGTTAGTAAATGTCTCAAGCCTGCTCTCAAACTCATCACTTCTAGAATGACTTCGCTTGCTCTTGCTAGCTTTATAAGCACTTTTATCCTCGTACATCGCCTTGTCTGCTCTCACAACTGCTGCGTCAAAATCATCTCCCGGCTTATAAGGATAGATTCCAAATGAACAAGTATAAGGTGTTTCAGTAAGCTTTTCTTTTACAAGCTCAACAAGCTCCTTTGCCTCATCCTCCGTAGCCTTAATGCCAAGAATCATAAACTCATCTCCTCCCGTACGGTAAAGGATGAATTTGTTAGTCTTTACACTTCGAACTACTTCTGCAAAAGTAAGTAGCGCAATATCTCCCGCCTTGTGACCATAATTATCATTAATAAGCTTCAGATCATTAAGATCCATAGAGATAATCATCATGTCCAGCTTGGAATATCTATTGGCATCAGAATAAAAGCATCTTCTCTTGTAGCATCTAGATACAGAATCTACATTGTATCTCTCTGCATATATATAAATATATAGGAATACAACACCAACAATGCTTGATTCCATTGTGCAGTTTGGGAATATTTTTTCCTCTTCTAGGATGACTCCCACACATACTGCAAAAAGCATAAATAGAATCACAGTGGCATCATTTTGATATCCGTCAAACCATTTATGTATGCACGCTAAAAGTGTGACAACAATATAAGAAGCTGCCTGTATGAAAATAATATTTCCAATTGGTCCTCTTATAAATTGATTGTCAGCAGTAAAGGAATAAATCCTACTGCTAAATGGAGCTAAGCATACCACTACACTAGCGATAACAAATGGTATTAATAGCAATTTTTTATTAAGATTTGTGTGATCTCTAATGATTATTAGAAGCACAAAATACTCTGACAGCCCCTGAGTAATGTACTTTACATTTTTAACCAAATAGCGTATAGCTAGTGGCTCAGCCAATGTATCAAGATACATATCTACAGCAGCGGCTGCAAGAGAAATCATCACCGCTACGACCAACTTAATAAATTGTGTCCTTAACTTTGGGTCAAATGATCGCATAGCGATAATAAACAGTAGCATGCCCACACATGTGAGAAATCCAATGTATGTGCCGCCATCAATCCCCAATACATTTTCCATGCAATTCCCCCTGAATTACTACTTGCGAATACCTGCTCTCTTTCTCATAAGAGGATCAAGGATTCTCTTTCTGATTCTGAGTGACTCCGGTGTTACCTCCAAAAGCTCATCTACATCGATGAAGTCAAGAGCCTGCTCCAAGCTAAGAATTCTAGGTGGAACAAGTGTAAGTGCCTCATCTGCCGAAGATGAACGTGTATTTGTAAGGTGCTTCTTCTTGCATACATTAAGCTCGATATCTTCTGCACGTGAGCTCTGACCAATAACCATTCCTGAGTAAACCTTCTCGCCTGGTCCAATGAAAAGTGTACCACGCTCCTGAGCTGAGAAAAGTCCGTAAGTTACTGATTCACCCGTCTCAAATGCAATAAGAGATCCCTGCTTACGATAAGCAATGTCGCCCTTATAAATCTCATATCCGTCGAAAATTGTATTGATTATACCATTTCCTTTTGTATCTGTCATGAATTCTCCACGATATCCAATAAGACCACGTGAAGGAATCTTGAACTCAATTCGTGTAAATCCACCAGTAATTGGTGTCATATTCTGAAGCTCGCCCTTTCTCTGAGAAAGCTTTTCGATAACTGCTCCTGTAAATTCATCTGGAACATCTACATAAGCACGCTCCATTGGCTCAAGCTTGTGGCCCTTCTCATCTGTCTTGTAAAGAACCTCAGCCTTAGATACTGCAAACTCAAATCCTTCACGACGCATATTCTCAATAAGAACTGAAAGGTGAAGCTCACCACGTCCTGAAACCTTGAGAGAATCAGGAGAATCTGTATCCTCTACTCTAAGTGAAACGTCTGTATTTAACTCTTTCATAAGACGCTCTCTAATGTGACGTGAAGTAACGTACTTACCTTCCTGACCAGCAAGTGGGCTATCATTTACAATGAAATTCATTGAAATAGTAGGCTCAGAAATCTTCTGGAATGGGATAGGATTTGGAGCATCTACTGAGCAAATTGTATCACCGATATGAATATCTGCAATACCTGAAATAGCAACGATTGAACCAATATTAGCCTCGTTAACATCTACTTTTTCAAGTCCATCATATTCAAAAAGCTTTGAAATGCGGACCTTATTATTCTTCTCTGGGTCATGAGCATTGACAACTACCGCATCCTGGTTCACCTTGATAGAACCGTTCTCTACCTTACCGATACCAATACGACCTACGTACTCGTTGTAGTCGATTGTAGAGATAAGCACCTGTGTAGGAGCCTCTGGATCACCAGTTGGAGCTGGAATGTAATCAATGATAGTCTCAAATAAAGCTGTCATATCCTTGTGCTCATCGCTTAAGTTCTTAATAGCAAAGCCTTCCTTAGCGCTGGCATAAATAAATGGGCAATCAAGCTGCTCATCAGAAGCATCAAGATCCATGAAAAGCTCTAATACTTCATCGATAACCTCATCAGGTCTAGCCTCTGGTCTATCAATTTTGTTAATACATACAATAACTGGTAAATCAAGGTCAAGAGCCTTCATAAGAACGAACTTTGTCTGTGGCATTGCACCTTCGAATGCATCTACTACAAGAACAACACCGTTAACCATCTTAAGAACACGCTCTACCTCGCCACCGAAATCAGCATGACCTGGTGTATCAATAATATTAATCTTAGTATCCTTATAATATACAGCTGTATTCTTTGAAAGAATTGTAATACCACGCTCACGCTCAATATCATTTGAGTCCATGACACGCTCTGCAACTTCCTGATTCTCTCTGAATACACCTGACTGCTTTAAAAGCTCATCAACAAGTGTGGTTTTACCATGATCTACATGGGCGATAATCGCAATATTTCTAATATCTTCTCTACTCTGAACTGCCATAATAATCTCTTTCTACTGCAAAACTTTAGTTACAGTAAAAACCCCAAATTCGCTGGTTACGCCTACAAGCCTTTGTATTTCTCCGCTCAACAACACGTTTCGCTTGAGAAATCAAAGAGCTTGTTGTCTACCAGCTCATATATAATACAGCGGCATCACTGTCTTGGCAAGCGCGAGCAAGGGGGCCCCATGGGCGCAACAGAGGGGACCCACGCCGGCGGGGAGTTTCTGTTGCGACCAATGGGAGTTGACTTGCGGGAGCATGTAAAACTAGGATGCCGCTTTAAAATTTATTTGATAGGCACGAGTACCTCTTTGCCACCCATGTATGGGCGAAGTGCCTCAGGGATAGCTACAGAGCCATCCTCACGTAAGTTGTTCTCAAGGAATGCAATAAGCATACGTGGTGGAGCAACAACTGTGTTGTTAAGTGTGTGTGCGAAGTATTTGCTTCCGTCTGCACCCTTTACACGAATCTTAAGACGACGAGCCTGTGCATCTCCAAGATTTGAGCAGCTACCAACCTCGAAGTACTTCTTCTGACGTGGTGACCATGCCTCTACGTCACATGACTTAACCTTGAGATCTGCAAGGTCTCCTGAACAGCACTCAAGAGTACGAACAGGAATATCAAGACTTCTAAATAAATCAACTGTGTTCTTCCAAAGAACATCATAGTATTTCTTAGACTCTTCTGGCTTACATACTACGATCATCTCCTGCTTCTCGAACTGGTGAATACGATAAACACCACGCTCTTCGATACCGTGAGCGCCCTTTTCCTTACGGAAGCATGGGCTGTAGCTTGTAAGTGTATAAGGTAAGTTAGCCTCATCGTTAAGTGTATCGATGAACTTACCAATCATAGAGTGCTCTGATGTACCGATAAGGTAAAGGTCCTCGCCCTCGATTTTGTACATCATAGCATCCATCTCTTCAAATGACATAACACCAGTTACTACGTTTGAACGAATCATGAAAGGTGGAATACAGTATGTAAATCCTCTATCAATCATGAAATCACGTGCATAAGAGATAACTGCTGAGTGAAGACGAGCAATATCTCCCATAAGGTAATAGAAACCATTACCTGCTACCTTTCCAGCTGCATCCATATCAATACCATTGAATCTCTCCATGATATCTGTATGGTAAGGAATCTCAAAATCAGGAACTACTGGCTCGCCAAACTTTTCGATTTCAACATTGCAAGAATCGTCTGGACCGATTGGAACTGAAGGATCGATAATGTTAGGAATCTTCATCATGATTTCCTCAACCTTATCTGCAAGCTCCTTCTCAACTGGCTCTAAGTCCTTAATCTTCTGCTTGAGGTCAGCCACCTCAGCCTTAACAGCCTCAGCCTCGTCCTTCTTGCCCTGTCCCATAAGAGCGCCAATCTGCTTTGCAGCCTGATTCATCTTAGCTCTCATGTCATCAGCTTCCTGCTGAGCAGCACGTCTCTTATCATCAAGCTCGATGACCTCATCTACGAGGCCAAGCTTGTGTTCCTGAAATTTCTTTTTGATGTTTTCCTTTACTGCGTCTGGATTCTCACGCAAAAACTTAATGTCTATCATCTTATTTCTCCTAGTTCTATAACCTTAGTTCTTTTTTCCAATCTTACATTTAAAGATGTACCAAAGCTGTGTAGCAATGAAGATTGAAGAATATGTACCTGCAATTACACCAGCAAGAAGTGGTAATGCGAACTCTCTGATTGATGAAACACCAAGGATGAGAAGCATAAGTACCATGATTGCTGTTGTAATAGATGTAGAAATTGAACGTGAAAGTGTCTGTGACAATGAGTCATTACATAACTCCTTAAGTGTCTCTGGAGTCTCTGTTCTGATTGCCTTGTGGTTTTCACGAATTCTATCAAATACAACGATTGTATCGTTGACAGAGTAACCAATAACTGTAAGCATACATGCGATAAATGCAGCACCTACTGAAATACGAGCAAATGCATAAAGTGAAAGTACAATAAGTACGTCATGTACAAGTGCAATGATTGCAGATGATGCAAATCTAAGATCCTTAAATCTGAACCAGATATAAAGAAGCATAAAGAATACAGCAACAATTACCGCGATCATTGACTGAGAACGCATCTCGCCTGAAATTGTAGAACCAATATTCTGAGAAGTGATTGATTCTTCTGTAACGCCGTAGTTAGTCTCAAGCATTGTATTAAGTGCTGTTCTCTCATCAAGTGAAAGTGTACGAGTCTTGAAGATCACCTGATTTGTACCATCAACTGTACTCTTCTGAACTGTGCCGTTACCGAGTACCTTCTGAATATCAGGAATAATCTGATTGTTGATTACATCATCAGTCTGTGGAGCTGCAAAATCTACTGTTGTAGAAGCACCACCCATGAACTCAAGGGAGTAGTTAAGTCCGCTGCCGTTCTTAGCCTTGAATACACCCATTGAGATAAAGCCTGCTGCAATAATAAATACTGAGATACCAATGAAAATTGCCTTTTTGCCAACGAAGTCGAACTTTGTAGGCTCCTTAGCCTTGCCGTATGCCTTAGCATTTCTGATGCCGATAGCATAGAAAGCATTAATAAGGATTCTTGTAATAACAAGTGCTGTAAACATTGATAAGATAACACCAAGTGCAAGAGTGATAGCAAATCCCTTTACAGAACCTGATCCAAGGAAGCCAAGCACTGCTGCTGCAATAAGTGTTGTGATATTTCCATCAAGGATAGCTGAAAGGGCCTTAGAGAAACCTGTCTCAATAGCTGAGATTACAGGACGGCCTGCTTTGATTTCCTCGCGAACACGAGCGAAACAAATAACATTGGCATCAACAGCCATACCAATTGAAAGAATCATACCAGCGATACCTGGAAGTGTAAGTGTAATATCAAATGCCTTTAAGATGCTAACAAGCATTACTGTATAAAGTGCAAGTGCAAGTGAAGCAACTACACCTGGTACTAAATACATAACGATTAAGAAAAGCATTACAACAAGAAGACCAATACCACCTGCAATAAGCGATGTCTTAAGCGCATCTGAACCAAGCTGAGCACCAACAACCTGTGACTCTAACTCCTGAAGCTCAATATCAAGTCCACCGATACGAATATATGAAGCAAGCTTCTCAGCCTCTGCATAATCGCTCATTCCGTTGATTACACAGTTACCATCTGTGATAGCTGCCTGAACTGTAGGAACTGATACGAATTTACCATCGTAGTAAATTGCAATTGACCAGCCATTAGCAAATGCCTTAGAAGTTGCATCAGCAAATGCCTTTGTGCCTGCATCATCAAACTTAAGCTCAACAACATACTCAGTAGCACCTGTTGTCTTGTCCTGGTCAGTACCAGCCTGAGAGCTTCTGACATTCTTACCTGTAGCAATTACTGAACCATTATCAATAAGTGTCTGGATATCATAGTTTAATGTACCCTGAATATCACCATTTTCGTCTCTACCTGTTGTAGTGTAATTGGCATTACCCTGGTCATCATACTGCATAATGAAGTAAAGAGTACCTGGTGTACCAAGCTCCTTAAGAAGAGCATTAGCATCTGTAACACCTGGAATCTCAACAGTGATTCTCTTGTCTCCTACACGGTAAACATTAGCCTCTGTAGTAGAGCTCTCCTCACCAAGGTCATTCTCAATACGCTGCTGGAGCTTAAGAATTGTATCATTCATCTGCTCATCAGTAGGTTTGTCACCAATTGCCTCATATGTAATACTAACGCCACCATCTAAATCAAGCCCCAACTTTAAGCTGTCAGCATTATACTTAGCCATCTTAGCCTTCTGTGCATCTGTGGCATCTGCTCCCAACTTAAGACTTGTGTCGTTAGCCTTAATAGTTCCCTGAACTACAGTCATTGCATAATATCCCAGTAATCCGAGACATAAAACAAATGCTATAAGCCAGGCAATCCCCTGTCCTTTTTTTAATCGTTTCATGTTTATTCTCCTATTTCCTTTTATTTGTCAGCAAAGCTGACCAAAGGGTTATTCTCCCTTTATTTCTGCTTCCTTAACTTTCAGTGCGATAGCACATTCAACACGCTTCTTCTGAAGCTCGCAACCAACATGGTAATTGCCAAGGATGCTGCCTGTGAAGTTGAATGCATTAGCTGCACATCCACCACTACAATAGAATCTTGCGAAGCACTCTCTACATTCTGGCTTAGCATATACGTTGCAGTGCTTGAACTCATTGACAACGTCCTTCTTCTGAACGCCGTGCCATACATCACCTAAACAGAAGTCTGTGTTACCAACAAACTGGTGACATGGATAAAGCTCTCCTGTAGGTGTAACTGCCATGTACTCTGTACCTGAGCCGCAACCAGAAAGTCTCTTGTATACACAAGGACCACCCTCCAAATCAATCATGAAGTGGAAGAAATTGAAATCCTCATCTGTGCCCTTGCGACGCATCATCTCTGCAGCAAGCTTGTCATATTCTTCAAAAAGCTTTGGCAAATCCTCTTCGCGGATAGCGTAGTCATCAGTCTCCTGAGCAACTACTGGCTCCACTGAAATCTGCTTAAAGCCTTCGTTAGCTAGATGAATTACATCCTCTGAAAAATCCAGGTTGTTTCTAGTGAATGTACCTCGGATGTAGTATTTGTCCTGATTTCTAGACTCTGCCAACTTTTTAAACTTAGGCATTATGAGCTCATAGCTTGGTGCGCCCTTCTTAAATGGACGCATGAGATTGTGAATCTCTGGACGACCATCGCAGCTGAGAACTACATTGGCCATCTCCTTGTTAGCAAATTCCTGAATCTCGTCATTTAAAAGAACTCCGTTGGTAGTAAGTGTGAAACGGAAGTTTTTGTCATGCTCCTTCTCAATGGAACGACCATAAGCCACAAGATCCTTGACTACCTGCCAGTTCATAAGCGGCTCACCGCCAAAGAAATCTACCTCAAGATTTCTTCTGCTGCCTGAATTAGCAACAAGGAAATCAAGTGCCTGCTTACCAACTTCAAATGTCATAAGCTCGCGCTTACCTGTGTGGTACTCACCTTCCTCTGCGAAGCAATATTTACATGCCAAATTACAATCATGTGTGATATGTAAGCAAAGAGCCTTAACTACTGTAGGTCTTGCAGTAAAATCTGCAATACGTGGCTCGTAATTATCCTCTGTGAATAGGGACTTGTCCTCAATCAGGCTCTCAATCTCTGATTTGATCTGTAGAAGCTCAGCCTCAGAAACCTCACTGTGGGATTCCTTCATAGAAGCTAAAGCTGCATCCCCGCCTTGCTTTTGCCAGAAAGCAAGAAAATCGTATGTTACTTCGTCAACAACGTGAATAGCTCCGCTGTTAACATCTATGACAACGTTGTAACCGTTGTTTTTAAACTGGTGTATCACTAAAAAAATGTCCTTTCATAAACGCACAATAGACCGTTCCCTAATAATAGAATTAATAAGGACCGGTCTGAGCGTTAAATATAACTAAATTTAAGTCTGTGATTAGTTCTTGTGCTCACAGCTCTGATTTCCAACTGTGCAAGATGTCTTGCAAGCTGACTGGCATGATGTCTGGCACTCGCCGCATCCGCCTTCCTTTACTGTATTCTGTAATCTCTTAGTGTTGAGAGTCTTAATGTGTTCCATATTCATATCTCCTTTATTTTTAAAATCGGGCATAGGCCCAAAAACTAGCATAAATTATACTACAGCTTAGGTAAAATATAAAGCCTTTCTATTCAGCAGATTCTTCTGTTGCATCTTCTTGAACTGCCTCATCATCTGTGACTTCCACATCCTCTACAAGTGGTGGCTCCTCAAATGATACTACGCAGTTTTCAACAAGATAATCCAAAGCCTTTTCTGTTCTGTAGGCTAACTCAAAATATCTGCTTCCCTCATATCCTTCTACTGAAAAATCTTCATAGAATGAATCTACATCTGTATATCTCATCTTAGTGTAGACATTCTTAATGAATTTATCATACTCATCATCTATCTGGATATCTTCTGCATCAGCTATAGCCTCTAAAATAAGCTCTGTCTTAGTAGATTCTCTAACGTTATCTTTTAAATTAGCAATGACTTCTTCGTAGTCATATCCAGCTGAAGTGACATATTCTTCCATGGTAGTACCATTTGCTTCATATTGCTTTTCCTGCATATTGATAATCATATCTACTCTAGCCTGAAGCAAGTCCTCTGGTACTTCCTTAACTTTACCAATATTGCCATTTTCAATGGCATTCAATATAGCTGACTCTTTGTCGTTGGCCAATGAAGTCTCAAGATTGTCCTTGTAATGCTTTTCAAGGGCTGCTATATATTCATCCACAGTGCTATAGCCCTGAATCTTCTCAGCAACTATATCATCTGTAAGCTTGTCCTTAGAATCAATGGAATTGGCAATGTAATTAATCTGGAATGTAAAGACAACTGTCTGTCCAGCCAAATCAGGGCTGTTGTATTGTTCTGGGAAAGTAACCTCATATGCTACCTCCTCACCAACCTGATGGCCTACAAGTCCTGCTGTAAAACCAGCAATATATCCTGTCTTTTCGGTTGCTGATGAATTGTTAGCTATATCAATCATCTGGTCCTCGGCAGAACCGCGATCAAAAGCAACTCCATCCTTAGATCCAACGTAGTCTACATTTACTATAGAATCTTCCTCGACAGTTGTAAGGGAATCATCTGGAATAAAGATGCCCTGCTGCTGAATTGAATTATCTACAAATGAAGCAAATCCTTCTTCCGTAAATTCATAATTATTGTAAAGAGTAATCTCCATACCCTTGTACTGGCCAAGCTCAACTAGGTCGCTAGCCTTATATTTTATTTCCTTTTTGCAGGCTACTGCTGAAACTGCAAGTGCCCCACAAAGTAATACTGTAAAAAGCTTTTTTTTCATAGCTTATCCTCCTAAAGCGCTTTTTGTAGTTTACCATAAGAAAAAAAGCCCTGCAAGTTTAGTAGTAATTTACTTAGCACAAAAATAATGGCTATTGACCAGACTCATTTATGGTTGTATTATTTATATATGTCTGGAAACGTTTCCAGTAACGTTTCCAGAACCACGACAGAAAGGAATAGTTATGACAATAAAAGATATTGCCAGGCTTGCAGGCGTTAGTGTTAGCACCGTTTCAAGAGTGCTTAACAATCATCCTGATGTCAGTCAGGATGCTGTCAAAAAAGTCATGGCTATTGTGAACAAATACAATTATATCCCCAATACCAGCGCAAGAAATTTGGGCATGTCCTCTTCCGACAACATCGGTGTAATAATGCGAGGCATTTCCAATCCCTTCTATACTAAGATCATCACTGCTATAGGGGATAAAATAGAGAAATCAGGTTACACCATGGTAATGCAGCAAATATCCACCGATGAGGATGAACTTAGAGTGGCCGCCATGATGGAAAAAGATAAGCGTCTTCAGGGGCTCATCTTATTAGGTGGACATCTCAATTACACCAAAGAACAGGTAGCCTCCATCGGAGTTCCATTTGTCTGCTGCACCTTTAGCAATGAATATGGAAATCTAAACAGTAACCAGTACTCCAGCGTCTGTATCGATGATGAGGCCACCGCCTTTTCCGCTGTTGAACAGCTATATAAGAAGGGACACAAAAAAATAGCTGTTCTTCTATCAGCTGTGGACGACGGCTCCGTCAGCCAAGTTAGATACGCCGGATACAAGCGGGCGCTTAAGGAATTTAATATCCCCGAGGATGATAATCTCATCATCCAGATTCACAGTTTTAACATTGCTGACGCGTATCATGAAATGAGTAAATGGTTAGATAAAGGCATTGATTTTTCTGCCCTGTTTTGCATTTCTGACAATATGGCCATGGGCGCCATGAAAGCGCTCCGAGATGCTAAAAAGATTGTCCCTGATGATGTAGCTGTTATTGCTATAGATGGTATCGAGGCATCCGAATATACCAATCCAGTTCTTAGCACCCTATGTCAGCCAATGGAACGTCTTGGCATCAAGGCCGTAGATGTACTTGTTGACATTATTGATAATGAAGGGCCACATCAGCATTTAACATTACCTACTACCCTTCGAGAAGGAGAAACTCTTAGATAATTTTTAAGAATGGAGATTATTAATATGAAAAGAAGTAGCGGAATTCTATTTCCAATTTCATCTTTGCCATCCCCTTATGGAATAGGTACATTTGGCAAAGCAGCATACGAATTTGCAGACTTTTTAAAAGCTGCCGGACAGAAATATTGGCAGGTGCTTCCTCTAGGCCCTACCAGCTACGGCGATAGCCCATACCAGAGCTTTTCTACCAATGCTGGTAATCCTTATTTTATTGATTTGGATATGCTCATTGAGGATGGTCTCCTTACAAAGGAAGATGTCAAAAAGGAAAAATGGGGAACAAACCCTAGATATGTGGACTATGGCCAGATTTATATAAGCCGTTTTAAGGTTCTTGAAAAAGCAAAGGAACGAGGCTACAAAAGCCTGATAAATGAAATCGGTGCCTTCGTAGATGACAACCCTTGGGTAGAAAACTATGCACTATTCATGGCGCTTAAAAAGCATTTCAACATGATTAGCTGGCAGGAATGGCCAGAGGAAGACATACGTCTCCATGACAAAGATGCCGTTTTAAAATATAAAATGGAATTGTCTGATGATATGGAATTCTACATATTTATTCAGTATCTTTTCTTCAAACAGTGGGACAAGCTCAAAAAATATATCAATGACTTGGGCATAGAAATAATTGGAGACCTTCCAATATATGTAGCCCTAGACTCATGTGATGTATGGGCAGAGCCTCAGTTCTTCAGCCTAGACGATAAGAATTATCCTGTTGAGGTAGCTGGGGTTCCACCAGATTATTTCAGTGCCGATGGACAGCTTTGGGGCAATCCATGCTACAACTGGGATGCTATGAAAAAAGATGGCTACCGCTGGTGGCTTCGCCGTATCGAAGGCGCCGTAAAGCTCTATGATGTACTTAGAATTGATCACTTCCGAGGCTTTGATGAGTACTGGGCTGTTCCAGCTGGAGAGTCTACCGCAAGAAACGGTCAGTGGAAGCCAGGTCCTGGCATGGATTTAGTAGGGCTTTTATCTTCTACCTTCCCAAAGACTGAGTTTATAGCCGAGGATTTGGGCCAGCCATCTCCTACTGTTGTAAAGCTTCTAAATGACAGCAAATGGCCTGGCATGAAGGTACTTGAATTTGCATTTGACTCTGGTGAAGCTAACAACTACCAGCCTCATACCTATGACAAGAATTGCATCTGCTACACCGGCACCCACGACAATGCCACAGTTATGGAATGGTACCAAACAGCCAAAAAAGCTGATAGAAAATATGCCAAAGAATACCTCGGCATTTCTCGCTTTGAAAAATTTAACTGGGGAATGATTAGGGGCGGAATGAGCTCTGTCGCTGTACTTTTTGTAGCTCAAATGCAGGATTATCTGGGACTTGGCAAGTTCAATCGTATTAATGTACCTGGAACCAAAAGCGGTAACTGGCAGTGGCGCCTTTTGAAAAACGAGCTTTCAGATGAGCTTGCAGAGAAAATTTTACAGTTAGTACACATGTATGAGCGATAATCACATTTTGTTACAATTATTTTCACAATTATTTTGCAGTGTTTTTTATAACCTTATGATATAATGTCCCTGTTGCTTAACTCAGAGGACATAAATGTAATTCAGAAAGGACAAATCATTATGAAGGTTTTAAAATCACTTGCAAGCTTAGCACTTTCACTAGCGCTTGTAATCACAGCTTTTGCTATCGTACCACCAATCGATGCTAAGGCCGCTGGTTCGGTTGCAATTGGTAGTGTTCTTATCCAGGGCTCTGATGTAGTTATTGCTACAACAGGTGCTACCGGTTCAGATGATGGACTTTTCCATCTAGTTGCTTCCGATGTTAACGAAAGCGCTCCTGTAGGAATAGATATTGCTCAGGCACCTGCTGCTTCAGGCACTACATTTTCAGTACCTCTCAATAAGGGAGCAGCTGAATCAGTTCTCTTCAAGAAATTCACTGTATGTGTAATGTCTGGTGGAGCTTTAAAGCCTGTTTCAAACAGTATGTTTATTTTAAATCCAGAGGCTGCTGCACAGGCTGGTGCACGCCGTATGGATAGATCAAAAAAGGGTATTCTTCCAGCACTTGAAGGATATCAGCTTAGCAAATGTCAGCCAAAGGATTTAGGTTGTACACAGGTCAATCTTACTCTTCCACTTTCTTGGATTACTGGTGGTTCTGGTATTCCTTGGAACTACAATGGCAAGACATATAATTTCGAGACAGCTAGACTTTCAGCTTATGATATTTCACTTAAGAAGTTTAATGAGCAGGGATGTCAGGTTTCAGTTATTATCGTGGTAGATGCAGCTGCTGATGGCAGATTCATCAGCCCATATTCAATGGATCAGCTTGGTCTCCACAACTACTACGGATTAAATGCATCAACAAAAGATGGCGTAGAGCTTCTTGCTGCTGCATCATCATATCTTGCTAATCGTTGGTGCGGAAGAGGCTACGGTCAGGTAGACAACTTCATCATTGGTAATGAGGTTAATGCTTACACTATGTGGAACTACATGAACTGCGGTTCTCACGAAGCATTTGTTAGAGAATATGCTAATGCATTCCGTGTAATCTATAACGGTATTAAGTCTGAGAATTCAACGGCAAATGTTTACACTTGTATCGATCATCAGTGGGCTAGACCAGAAGCTGGTTATTACATGAGTGGTAAGGGCTTCCTTTCATCATTTAACTCATATATCAAGAGCCAGGGTAACATTGACTGGAGATTGGCTCACCACCCATACAACTCACAGCTTTCAGATCCTTGCGCTTGGTTAGGCGCAGGTGCACCACATAACCAGAATGCTTCTTATGTAACTGTTTACAACTTCGATGTACTTACAGATTACTTATCAACACCTGATTTACTTTCTCCATCTGGAGCGGTCAGAAGTGTTAAGATTTCTGAGGTAGGTTACACGAGTGCATATGGTCAGGAACAGCAGGCAGCTTCTATTGTCTACGCTTACCTTGTAGCTATGAATAATAGATTTGTAGACGGTATCGTTCTCTCAAGAGAGACAGACCATGCAGACGAAATCGCTCAGGGTCTTGCTTACGGTATCTGTAATGTAGATGCATCTAGAAAGATGGCATACTCATGGTACCAGAGTGCAGATAATCCAAATACAATTGCCCAGGCAAGTGCAATTGCTGGCGTAGATTTAATGTCACGTATAACACCTAGATAACATAGATAAAACCAGTGCTTTTTAGCACTGGTTTTCTTTTACTTAAATATCTTACCTGATGCAACATCAACCACTCCTTTTGTGGTAATGCGTAGTTCCGGAATCACCGGAAGGGCTGTAAAGCTTAATGTCATAAATGGATCAATATCCTTATTAGCTCCTAGTTCATAGGCTGCTAAGTGAATTTCTTCTAAATGCTTTTTTGCCATATCAGAGCTTTCTTCGCTCATCAAACCTGCTACCGGAAGGGGATATGACGCCTTTACCTTTCCATCAGCCCACACAACCATTCCTCCACCTATATCTTTAAGTGCATTTATAGCATTTGCCATATCCTTTTCGCTTACACCTATAGCTATAATATTGTGAGCATCATGGGCTACTGATGTAGCAATAGCACCCTTTTTCATGCCATATCCATTAACAAATCCTATGCCAATGTGGCCGGTGTTTTTGTGTCTTTCTACCACTGCAACTTTCAGTATATCCTGATCTATATTAATCCCCTCAGATAGCCCCTCTCTCGTGGTATAAAGCTGTCCAGGAACCAGACCTATTATAGGAAGCTTACTCTTATTCTCAAGCATTTCTTCTGTAATAAGAGGCATATGAAAGGTATCATGTGATTTTTTAATCAAATCATCTGGAATATGACTCTTGCATTTTAGCTTAAGAGCCTCATCTGTAATTTCTATTCCATTTTTGTAAACAGCACCTACTCTGGCATCATTTATATCCTCAAGCACAATAAAATCTGCAAGGAATCCTGGAGAAATAGCCCCTCGGTCTCTTAATCCAAAATATGCTGCTGCATTGTAGGATGCCATCTTATAAGCTATAGCAGGGTCTGCGCCCAACTTAATTGCCTTTCTAATAATAGCGTCTATATGCCCCTCATCCATAATGTGATTTATGTGCCTGTCATCAGTGCAAAACATGCTTCTAGATGCATAGGGCTCCTGACACAAGCCAATAAGGTCCGCTAGGTTTTCAGCAGCTGTACCCTCACGAATCATTATCCATACACCAAGCCCCATTTTTTCCAAAGCCTCTTCTAAGGAGGCACATTCATGATCAGATAAAACACCTGAGGCTATATAACTTACCAGTTTCTGGCCTGTTACCATAGGGGCATGTCCATCTATTAGCATGTCTTTTTTTATAGCTGAATAGGATTTATCTAAAACCGATGGATTCCTGCCTACCACTCCATCTACATCCATAAGCTCTGCCATGCCCTTGACTCTATCTCGGCCATAGAACTGTTCCATATCTGATGCCATAATAACGGCGCCTGCCTCGTCGTATTTACATGATGGAACACAGGATGGAATCATAAAGAAAACATCCATAGGCAGCCCCTCTGTGGCCTCAAGCATGTAGTTAATCCCATCTGTTCCCATTACATTTGCTATCTCATGAGGGTCTGTTATAACTGCAGTGGTCCCGTGCTTAATAGACTCTTTTACAAATATCTCAGGGACAACGGTTGTGCTCTCGATGTGAATGTGGGCATCAATAAATCCAGGCACAATAGTCTTGCCTGTCATGTCTATCTCCTGTGTACCTGAGTACTTTCCAATCCCCGCAAAGGAACCATTTGAAATAGCAATATCCCCCGATTTAAATCGATTAGTAAATACATCAAGAAAGTTAGCATTCTTTAATACAAGCTCCGCCTTTACTTCCCCTGCGGTAACCTGCAAAAAATGCTCATACTCATCTCTTGTCATGCTCTTCTGTTGATATCTCATGAACCTCTCCTATTAATTATTTCCCCTAAAAACATCCCTTTTATATTCTAAAAAAGCTCAAGGGCAAACTGCTCTTGAGCTTAAATTATTTCGTGAAGGCAGAAAAAATATCTATCCCTGCTGCCATCTTCTTTAAATCAGAAAGATGCTCACGCATGTATTTTTCCAATTCATTTACTTCGATTGCTGCAAATCCATTATTGTTGAGAATCTTACATTCTGGAATACGTCCTTCAGCATCTCTAACCCCATCAGAAAAGGTCACAAAGGCATACTTTTGCCCCTTGTCGTTCTGGCAAACTGCTGAAACTGACATATTAAGTTCACCATGATTTTCCTTCATAACCCCTCCAATCAAACTAAGCTTGCTTTACTGCTGCGATCTCACTTTCCAACCAATCAACCACGGCATCTAGGCCCTCGCCAGTCTTACCACTGACAAAGAAAATCTTTGCATTTGGATTTAGCTTTAAAATTCTCTCAGTAACTTTTCCCTTACTAAAATCAAAATAATCCAAAGTATCGATTTTGTTAATCAAAACCACATCGCTAACCTCAAACATAAGTGGGTACTTAAGCGGCTTGTCATCTCCCTCTGGAACAGAAAGAAGCATGAGATTTTTATTGGCTCCCACATCAAACTCTGCTGGGCACACTAAATTACCAATATTTTCAAGTATAAGTAAATCCAAACCAGTCGTATCGTACTCCGAAAGAGCACGGCTAGTCATATCTGCATCAATATGGCAAAGTCCCATATTGTGAATCTGAATAGACTCAACGCCTGTGGCATCTGCTACACGCTGGGCATCAATACTAGTCTCAATATCCACGTCCATCTCGCCAATTTTATATTTATCCTTCATGCGATTAATAATTGCAGAAAGAGTAGTTGTCTTTCCTGAACCAGGTCCTGACATTACATTCACAAAAAATGTCCCCTGCTTTTTCATCTGCTCTCTAATAGATGCAGCTGCAGCTTCGTTTTCTGCGAATACGCTCTCTCCTATTTCAATCACTTTTACTTCAGACATTATTAATACTCCTAAAAAAATAAAGTTAGAATCCCTCTTAAGATTCTAACTTATATTATAGACTATATTGCAGTTAAAAGACCACCTTAAATTCTGAGCCCTCACCGATGCCATTATCGGTAATCAGCTTAGCCTGATGAAGCTCCACTATATCCCTAACGCTAGTGATAATAGGATCCGCGTAAGGAGTGCCCTTGCCGTCGTCCTTAATGGAAATAGTAGGACCATCGCTGGTGTATACCTTTACCCAAATATGTCCACCCTCGTCATTATATTTAATAGAGTTTTCCACAAGATTAAACACTACCTCTTCCAGGTTCTCCTTGCTGCCAAAAACACTACACCGTTCTCCTGAAAAAGACAATGAAATATTAGCCTTCTTGGCCTCGCCATCTAATTTTGAAATACAATCCCCAACAAGATTAGACAACTCCAGTGCCTCGAAAACTGGTTCTTCCGCTTTATTCATAACATAGTTCTCCGTGTCCAAAAAGTTATATCGTGTAACATTGTAGTAACATTTTCGTAACATTTAGGATTATAACACAGTTAAACTATTCTGGCAAATATAGGTCTAAACGCTGAAAAACTGGGAGAAATACCCTTAAGAAAAAATTACGAAAATATAAAAAGCCGACACCAATGTGTCGGCATAATATTCGGGGAGTGCGACCAAAGTTGCCCCTGGTCGCTGAGTTATGAAAAATTTGGTATTAGCTTTTCGCTAGTACGTTGTATAATATACCACGACCTAAACGTTTTCGCAAGAAAAAATTACAAAAAAAATTGTATTTTTTTGTATTCATCTGATAGGATTTTTTGTTGATTATTTAGGGCTTTCCACCACTTTTTTACTCACTTGTGGTGAGCCAATCACTTTTAATCAATAGTTATCATAAATAATCACTATTCATGGTTATTTAATAGCTTTTATGCAAAACATTTTATCTGGGATATAAAATTCATCATGCTCAATAAAAATCCTATCTCCAAACTCTCTATCAATAACTATCTCATTAAAGCCTAAATGTGAAAGAACCTCCTGATCCCACTGAGGTCTATCTAGCGTACTGATGGTAAGCATATGATAAATATCGTGACACTCATCCTTTAAGGCATCCTCTATTTTGCTGTGGGCAATGTTTTCTGGGCTCTTTAAATTATGAGCTCCCTTGGCATACTCAGCGTCAAAGTTAATAAGAACGCCACCTTTTTTTAGTACACGCATCCACTGCCTATATGCGTCAATAGGATGTGGCAGTGTCCATGTAAGATTTCGGCTAATTACCACATCGAAAGTCTCATCTGCAAAATCAAGATTTTCAGCATCACCTGTGATTGCCTTAACTGCACTTTTGTCCAGACCATATAGTCCAATCATCTCATTAGCCCTATCTATCATCTCTTGAGTCAAATCTATGCCAGTAACCTTATGGCCGCATCTTCCCAAAATGACCTCAAAATACCCTGTTCCACATCCCACATCAAGAATATTAAGTTTTTCTTTATTTGGAAGAAGCTTTTCTATCTCTCCTAGCCATCTAGCAGCCTTAGGGCTTTCTATTTCATCGTGCCTAAGTTCAAAAAAACTCTCTGCCCTTTTTGTCCAGTAGCTCTCTACTTTTTCTTTTATATTGTCTGCCTCATCCTCAAAGGCTATATAGTGTAATTTTCCCATTATTAATTATTCCTATTCTATCTGATGGCCCAATTAATCCTTAATCAGCTTCACCATAAATAGTGGTGTAGACTTATAATTTATCTTTTCCTTTGTTGAATATAGAACCTGGCCTATATCTTCTTTTATACTCACCTGTCCAGCAGCTATAGACTGCAGGTATTCTTCATCCCATGCTGGCCTAATCCTGTCGGTAAGAGGCATCTGTATTGCAATTGCCTCCATCTGATCAAAATTAGCTCCTATATTGTAATCGCCAAGTCCCTGCTCGGCAACATTCATTCTGTCCTGATTGTACTCGCCTCTCTTTTTATCATCCACTAGATATGTATACCAATTGGCGTCAAATACAAGCATAAGGCCATTTTTCTTCAACACTCTAACCCACTGATTATAAGCAGTCTTGGGCTCCGGCAAATTCCATGTGAGATTTCTGGAAAATACCACATCAAATGTCGCATCCTCAAATGGCAATTCCATAGCATTTCCCTGAATAAAGGTAATACTCTCTGTCATGCCCCCTGCGTTGGCCCTGGCCTCCTTCAACATAGATTCTGAAAAATCAAATGCTGTCACATTAAATCCTGCCTCAGCCAAAATGATGGATATAAATCCAGGTCCTGCTCCCACATCAAGAATCTTTATATCGCTTCTTTTCCTACCTGGAAAATGAAGTGTAATTTCAGAAGTCAAAAAAGACGTCCAATTTTCTCTTTGGACGCCTGCCAATTCTTCTTTATTCACCTCAGAATAACCTAAGGCTCTATTTTGCCAATAGACATGATTTTGCTTAATTAATTCTTTATTCATAACTTAACAAAGTATATCACAAAAATATAAATATAAGCTTCAAGCTCATGATTTAGAACAAAACATTCTATGCGATTAGCCTACAATATTGAATCCACTAGCAACTTTGTATAGTCTGCTTGTGGGTTGTTTATTATCTCATCAGGTGTGCCCTGATCTACGATTTTACCATCATAGAGCACTATTACTCTGTCACAAAACTGCTGCACCAAAGCTAAGTTGTGACAGATAAAAATAATTGATAAATTCTTTGATTTTCTCAATTTATCCAGCAGCTCAATTATCTGCTTTTGAACAGTTACATCAAGGGAGCTTGTAGCCTCATCACAAATAAGTATCCTTGGTTCCACTGCAAGAGCTCTTGCGATAGCCGCTCTCTGACATTGACCACCACTGACCTGGTGAGGATATTTTAAAGCTATCTCTGCTGGTAGACCACACATTTCAAGAAGCTCTGCCACTTTATTGGCTGCGGCTCCACTATTATATCCTCTATTTTTAAGGGACTCACCAATTCCATAACCCAAAGTCTTTCTTGGATTAAATGACTCCGCAGGATTCTGAAAGACCATCTGAATTTGACTGTAAAGCTCTAAGGCTTTGTTCTTTTTCATTTTGCATATATCCTTATCGTATATGCGAATGTTTCCATCTGTAGCCTTTATTAGCCCAGTAAGAAGGCGGGCGATTGTACTCTTTCCACTTCCCGACTCGCCAACCAGGGCAAGTGTTTCTCCATCATGCAGGGAAAATGAAACATTGTCAACTGCTGCAGTGTCAGCCTTACCATGTGCTTTGAAATATTTAGTTAGATTATTTACTGTTATTATTTCTTTCACCTAAACTAAGCCCTCTTAAGTCGTGGAACTGCCTCCATCAAATGCTTGGTATAATCATTCTCCGGACTATCAATAACTTTCTTAGCCTCACCGTATTCCATCATATTGCCATCCTTTAATACAAGAACCGTATCTGCCATAGCTGCAGCAACGCTGATATCATGGGTAACAATAATAATAGCCGTTCCAAATAATTCTCTAAGATTTAGCATCTCATCTACAACCTGCTTCTGCACAGCTACATCTAGTGCGCTTGTAGGTTCATCCGCCAGCAATATAGATGGATTCATAAGCATTGAAATAGCAATACCTACTCTTTGATTCATGCCACCTGACAATTCAAATGGATAACTTTTCCAAAGCTTCTCGGCCTCTCTAAATCCAATTTTTTCAAATAAATCTAGCGCCTTTTCCTTTGCTATAGCCTTTGGAATTTTTTTGTGAGAATTCATGCTCTCTATAATCTGACTGCCGATTGTTCTAATAGGGCAAAGTGAGCTTTTGGCATCCTGAAAAATCATGCCAATTTCAGCACCACGAATCTTTCTCATTTCCTTTTCAGATAGCTGTAGTAGATTGGTGCCTTTGTAATAAATATCTCCCTTAGTCACCAGACCATTGTCATTTAAAAGACCCATTGCAGATTTTATAAGCGTACTTTTCCCGCTGCCCGACTCTCCAACCAAAGCAAGGATTTCCCCCGAATGCAAAGAGAAGCTTACGTCATGAACAACGGGGCCTTCTTCAAATGAAATTTCTACTGAATCAAATTTTAAGATTTCCTCCCTCATAACCTAAGCCTCTCTCAAAAAACTATCTACTGAATATCCAAATCTGCTGTAAATTCATAGTAATCACTTGGGTGTGCCTTAAGTCCTGTTACATTAGCCTTTGTAATCATACTCATACGAAGGAATGAACAGAAAATAAATGCGTTGTCGTCAAGAAGCTGCTGCTGCATCTGAATAGCAAGCTGACTTCTCTCTTCTGAATCAAATGTGGCATTCATTTCCTCTGCCAGTTTCTGAAGCTCATCACTGTGGTAGCCGCCACGATTCTTAGGTGAATCATCTAAGCAGTTTGTTGTAAAGAAATACATTGGGTCGCCAATGCTAGCTGTAACAAATGCTGCTGCATACACATCCCAACCATCCTTTTCAGATACGATTGTACCATGGTCAGCTGTAATGTTGAGCTGAATATCAAATCCTATATCCTTAAGTGTCGCCTGCGCTGATTCACAGAGAAGTGGCAACTCCTGTCTGCTTGAATAACTAATCCATTTAAGTGTAAGAGTCTTTCCGCCCTTTTCTCTAATTCCGTCTCCATCAGTATCCTTCCAGCCAGCTTCCTCAAGTACAGTCTTAGCTGCTTCTGGGTCGTAACCAACAGTGGATACTGCATCACCGCCAAATGAGAAATTGTCAGGGAAGGCTCCAATACCTACTGCTCCGTATCCTTTTAGTAATGTATTTACAAATCCTTCCTTATCAATACCCATTGCAAGTGCTTTTCTGACAGCATCATCCTGAATGATTTTAGAGTTGTAATTCATCTGGCAATAGAAAGCACGGCTTGTTGGTGTACCGGTAAATGTGTAGTCATCATTTTCGAAAATTGGATAGTTGGCATAGGCCATACCATAAGCTGCATCTATATCACCATTTTGAAGTGCAAGTGCAAGTGTATCTCCATCTGTGATTGTAAGCACTGTAATCTCATCAATCTTTGGCTGTCCATTCCAGTAGTTGTCATTCTTAACCAGCTTTAGATGGTCTGATGTAACAAGCTCTGTTGCCATATAAGGACCTGTACCCACTACGATACCATCTGCATTTCCTGCCTCTACATCAATTATGCATCCATAAGGATCGCAAAGATAATTCATAAGTGTAGGCTTTGGCTCCTGTGTCTTGATAGTAAGAGTCTGTCCATCTGCCTCAATAGAATCAATTGCAAGGTCAGCTGCAGCTCTTTCATGAACTGCCACCAAATCCTCGATACAAGCCTTTACTGCTGCTGCATCGCAAGCCTTACCATTTGAGAATGTAACTCCATCCTTGATTACAACCTTCCATGTAAGGTCGTCTATATTCTCATAGCTTTCTGCCACCCATGGCTCAAGCTCCATATTGTCATTGAATTTAAATAATGTCTCACCAACACCATAACGAATGCAGGCCCATCCACAATATGCTTCATGTGGATCAATAGTTGCTTCTTCATTTTCTGCGTTAAATGTTGTGTCTCCAAAAGTAAATGTCTTCTTTCCGTCAGCGCTTGCATTTGTAGGCTCTTTTTTTGAACCACTACAACCTGTAAATGCTCCTAATGTAAGTGCCATAGCCATAGCAAAGGCAACAGCTTTCTTTATTCCCTTCATATATGCTCCTTTCTATTTATGGCAAAGTGCTATTTAGGATCAAGATAATCCCGCACTGTGTCACCAAGTAAATTAAAAATAACTACAGAAATAAATATGGCAATTCCTGGAGATAGTACTACCCACGGATATGTCTGTAACATACTTCTGCCACTTGACATCATACTGCCCCATTCTGCAATCGGAGGCTGTGCTCCAAGTCCTAAAAATGAAAGTCCTGCCAACTCCATTGTCATGGTACCAATATCAAGCATGGCTGTCACAAGTATAGGACCGAATATATTGGGCAAAATATGGCGAAAGATAATCTGAGGGGGATTGTCTCCCGCCAAGACTGCCGCCTGAACGAAGGAGGAAACCTTCACCGATAACGTCTGACTTCTGGCAACTCTGGCATATTTAGGCCAGCTTATTACTGCAAGAGCAATAATGGCATTTAAAACACCACCGCCTAAAAGAGCTGCAACTGCAAGGGCAAATACAAGCCCTGGAAAAGCAAGGAAAAAGTCTGATACTCGCATTACGATAGCATCAACTTTCCCACCAATAAATCCTGAAATAGTGCCTACTGCTGTTCCCACAAGGGTAATAATACACACAAGGGCAAGTGTAGAAAGGATACTTGCTCTGGCACCAACAATAACTCTAGAAAACATATCTCTGCCATATGCATCAGTTCCCATAATATGGGCAGCTGAAGGCGCCTGATAACTTAAAGATAAGTCCTGAGCGTAGGGGTCATATGGACACAATCTATCTGCAAAAACTGCCACTGCAACCAAACAAATTGCCAACATGGCAAATACAATAAGTCGACACTTAGTATTACATTTTTTTACTTTTAGCTGTCGGACGGACACCTGTCTATTCTCGCTACTCATTGCCAGTGCCCTCCAATCTAATTCTTGGATCTAATAATCTGTATGATAAATCTGTAATCAGATTAACTGTCACATAAATAATAGCCATCCACATAACATATGCCTGGATAATAGGATAGTCACGCATATTAATAGCATCCACAGCCATCTTGCCTACACCGTCCCACATAAATATGGACTCGACTATGGCTGTACCACCTAAAAGACTTCCGATAGAAAGAGCAAGTAAAGTAATAATAGTGACAAGGGATTCTCTCATTACGCTCTTCCAGAGGGTGGTAGAAAACTTAACACCTCTGGCCTTAGCGCCCATAATATAGTCCTTGCCAAGCTCATCTAAGACTGTAGTCCTAACCTGACGCAAGTATTTAGCACTCATTGCAATAGCTAGAGTGATAGTAGGCATAGCCACACTTTCAAAGCTCATCTCCCTTGATATAATAGGGAAAAATCTAAGCTTGATTCCTAGGATATACATAAGTACAAGGGAAACAAAAAAGTTTGGCATACTATTTCCAATAAAGCTGAAAAACCTGATGAAATAATCCCAGAATTTATTTTTATATACTGCTGAAATAATCCCAAGAGGGATGGAAATAATAACTGTAAGTACTATGGATGTTACAGTAAGGAACAGTGTAGCTGGCAGCTTTGAAATGAATGTATCAAAAACATCCATGCCCGATACAAAGCTAACCCCCATATCACCGTGGAGTAAGTCATTAAGCCATGTTATGTATTGAACTAAAAAAGGCTTATCTAATCCCAGCTGAGCCTTTGCTGCCTCAAGCTGGGCATCAGTGACCACCTGGCCAGTGTTAAGCATCTTTTGCTCAACAACATCTGAGCCAGCCAGTCGCATCATAGCAAATGACAAGAAGGTAATTGCAAACAATATTGGGATTAATTGTAGAATTCGTTTGATTGTATATTTCAAAAGAGAATACCCCTTAAACATTCTTTAACTAGTCTAGTTTACTATTAAACCGGTAGTGTATCAAATGTTTAAGGGGTATTAGTTATTCATTATTATTAAATTTGTTATTCCATTTTGGAATGTTACTGCATAAATCGTTCCATAACCTCAGTTGTATGCATAGAGAGAATTCCTGCTCCAAATGCCTCCATTATTTCTGTATAGCTGTCATCAATAAACATAATTTCATTCATATCATATCCATCTCGTTCAGCTATCATCTTCATAATAAGCACCTTTTTATGTCTTGATTCTGTAGAAATCAAATCACCATGATGCTCGAAAATACCAGGATAGCATTCCTTTAATCTATTGAACTTCGAATTATATTCAAAAGAATTGCTGCACTCAGTCAATCCGTATATTTTTACGCCATGGTTAAAGTGCAAATCATCAATGAGATTTTTCACGCCACGTGGTGCCTGACATTTGATATATGCATTATGATTAATATTATATTTGAGCCAGTCATTGGCATCCTCAAAACCTACAATTCGCTTGCCCTCTTCATTGTACATTTTCAGGCAAAGTAATGTGTTGTCCACATCTCCAAATAAGACTTTGATTCTTCCTAATTTTTCTTTCATATCCCCTACCCCTTTACTATTAAATGTCTGCTGCATCAATTACTTTTATTCCACTTTCTATTAACATCTTGGCAAATACGCCCTGTCCATCTATTAGTCCACCAGTGAAGGTTCCATCATATATTTGATTAACTCCACAAGATGGGCTTCTAGATTGAAGTATTGCCAAGTCTACTTCTTCTTCAATGGCTTTTTTAAGTCCAAGTCTTGCCCCAGTTCTAAACTCTATATCTTTGATCTGTCCCTGCCTATCGGTGACAATCCCATTTACAATTTCACAGGGAATTCTAGGTATCGAAAGTCCACCGTCTACCTCAGGACAAACCGGTATTATCTGATGCCCCTCCACGTACTTAAGTACGTTCTCGTTATAATTGTTACCGCCATTGTATTTGCAATTTTCTCCTAAGAGACATGCGCTAACCATTATTTTCATGGATAAAACTCTTCTTTCTTTGAAATAAAACTTATTGTTCGTCTGTTGAAAGCAACTGGTATAGCTCAGGATAATCCTGCTTCATTCTCACTGGTCTTCCTTTAGCATTTAAAAATGCATGGCCAGTTGTACCAACACATACCACTTTGCCGTCCTTATTTTTCATTTCATATTCAAGAAATAATTTTACGCCCTTAAATTCTTTCACTTTAACATTTATAAATATTTGTTCAGGAAATGTTGTAGTCAGCTTGTAATCACAATTTACGCTTAACACTGGAGAAACTATTCCTAGCCCTTCTAGCTTGTCAAATGGCCAGCCCATCTGAGCCAAAAAATCTATTCTCGCCTCTTCCATCCATCTAATGTAGTTTGAGTGATGGGTGATTTGCATTTTGTCTGTTTCATAATACTGAACTGTGTGTATATATTCTTTCACTAGATTATCCTTCCTTAAAACATATGTAAAAGCCTACTTTTTCGTACTTTTTTATTTTAATCAAAAAATCTATATAAGTAAATCTTTGTAAAATAGCAGACTATAAAAAAAGCCACTCCCTTACCAACTATAAATCTAGTGGTAAGGGAATGGCATGTATATTTTTTAATAACAGGTTTTAAAGTTTAAATCTGCTGAGTGATTCATTCAACTCATCTGAGATACTTGTTAAGTTAAATGCCATATCCTTGATGCCCTTTACAGTATTGTTAACCTGCTCCATAGAAGCTGATGTTTCCTGAGATGATGCAGCATTTTCTTCAGATATTGCAGAAAGTCCTGACATTGTATCCTCGATAACTGCTGACTTGTTCTTCATATCTAAGCAGGCATCTTTAGCTTTTGTAAAGCTTTCTCTTACTTCATCAATCATTGAGATAACTTCTGTTACAGCATTTCTTGTATCCGTACTAATCTGCTGTTGCTTTTCTACTACACTTCCCAAATCATCAACTGTCTGTACAGCTTCTTTTGAACGGTTAGATAGCTGTTGCATTATCTCGCCAATTGAATGAGCTGCCTGTCCTGACTGTTCTGAAAGATTACCAATTTCTTCAGCAACAACTGCAAATCCTCGACCTGCCTCACCTGCTCTAGCTGCCTCAATAGATGCATTAAGTGAAAGCAAGTTTGTCTGGCTGGCAATAGAATCAATTGCATCTGCAGCTTCCTGAACCTGGCTAACGAAATCATCCACTGCTGCCATTGATTCAGAAACCTGTATAAGGCTAGCCTGCGTTTCTTCCATAGCCTTGCCAAGGTTCTCGAAATTATAAAGCATATCCTTAGATGATTTTGACATTTCTTCAGCTTGCTGATCTGCGCCACTAAGGTTATCGTTAAGATTTTGAACAGAATCCACAATATCTGCTACAGCCTGAACACCCTCTTGAATTGTTTCTGCCTGTGATGAAGCACCATCTGCAATCTCAGCTACAGACTCTGAAATATTAAGTGCTGTCTGCTCAGTTGAGCTTGCGGAGTTATCAAGCTCATTTGCCGATGTCCTAAGTCCATTAGCATTAGTTTTAAGGGCACTGGCTATGTCTGTAATAGCCCTAATCAATCCAAGGGTTGAATTAGAAACCATTCCAACTTCATCATGACGATGTGCATATTTTTCTAGACCAGAAGTCTGCGTCAAATCAAGTGAAGATGAAACATCATTAATATTATTGCTCAGTCTTGTTAAATCCTTAAGTAATATGTTGATTACTATAAATGTGATTGCAGTAATAAGTATAATTACCACTATAGCAAGAATTATTACCATTTGAGTCATGCTTCTCATAGAGGCATATACTTCATCAGCTGTATCTTGAACTAAAACTGTAATTCCATAGTTTGGAATATTTGAATAGGCAAGAAGGATTCCCTTACTTCCTAAATTATCGCTATTTACTCCACTCTCACCGTTGGCATAAGACATAATTGGGAAAACATAGCTTGATTCCTCAACAGTTGTTCCTATTAAGCTTTGGTCATCAGAGTATGTGTAATTAAGATTATTTACATCTACAAGTGATACAGTTGCCTTGTCCCATCCGTCAAATGATAATGTGCTCAGCTGATTGATAAGACCTGTGGCATTAACAGAAATACCTGCAACTGCAACCATCTTATTTCCGCTCATTACAGGATATGAGAATATGATACCCAAATCACCTGTTGGAGATGCCATAACACCAGAAAACATCGGTGTTCCAGCTTCACCCATGGCCTCATACATAGGTGTCAATGTATCTAGTAATGCCTGATCAGTTACAGACTGCTTACCTATTGTTTCATTTACATGTCCACAAAGTACATATGTATTTGTACGGCTCATATAAATATTTTCAAGATTTGGAATTCTTGCAGCATATTCATCGGTAAACTTTTTAGCTTCCGCATAGGCCTCTGGATCATCCTGATTTTCTGCCAATCTTACCATAGAAGGACTTACTGCGTATGCTGCTAGAAATGTCTCTATATCGCTAAAATAATTATTTATCAAAGCTGCTCTAGCTTCTGCCGCTTCTTTCATTCTAGCTTCTGCAGATTGCTCCATAGCATTTCTTGCAGTAAATGTAACAAGCACAACAAGAATTGTCATACTAATAATTAACACTGCAATAACAACAGCAGCAATTCTTGTTGCTAGCTTCCCCTGCTTTACTACCTTAGTCTTTGCCATATAATACCCCTCCTCGAATTAAATTCGAATTACGTTACATTTATACCAATACTATTTGTAATACCCCAATCTTGTATTCTTTTAAGCTAACAAAAAACAATGTCATTAATGTGAATAATGTATCAATAAAGTAAGGAATAACTGTAAAAACTAGCATGTTTTTACAAATTCTTCAATTTTATCTACATTGTATTGATTTGTGTTGCTTATATGGATATAATACGAAAAAAAGAAATGCAGAGTAGACTGTAAAGCGTTAAGTGCCAGGTGAACAGGGAGTTGTCACTTGGACGAAGGCAATGCCGCGGTTTTATGGTCGCATCCCGCTGCTACATAGTGAAGTGTATTTTTACGCCTCCATTGTAGATTAAGTGGACTGCAAAGGAGGTGTATTTTTATGACTAAATTACGTAACACAAAAACACTGGCTCTTGCAGCAATGCTTACAGCTATCGGTATCATCCTTAGCTTTTTCAAGATACCAGTGAATCAACTCATCACTATAGGCTTTGGCTCATTGCCTCTTAGCGTATCTGGAATGCTTCTAGGCCCAGCAGTATCTGGAGTTGTAGGAGCGCTGATGGATATAGGTGGCTATCTTGTAAAACCTACCGGTCCATTTTTCCCTGGCTTTACCATCAGTGGAATAGTCAGTGGTATCATCTATGGACTTATGTTTTACAAGAAAAAAATAACCTTCACACGAGTGCTTGTGGCTCAGGTTATTTTAACAATAGTTGTAAATATTCTAATGAATAGCTACTGGCTTAAGCTTCTTTATCTCAAAGACGCCTATTTTGCCGTAATAATTTCACGACTCCCTAAAGAAGTTATTATGCTGCCAATCATGACTGTTATGAAATTCATTGTTCTTAAGACAATTCAAGAGGTTAAGGTATTTCACTTACAGGTAGAGTAAAAAAATGGCTTGATTAACGCATTCAGCGCTAATCAAGCCTATTTTTATGCTTTCAGTCTTTGCTTGTCTTCGTACATTTCTTTGTCTGCTCGCTCAAATACATCTGATACAAAGCAATCTGTCTCCGGTTTGTACTCTGACATTCCTGCTGCCAGGATAACTCCAGCACCAATCCTTTTGTTTTCAAGAACTTGTGAGTGCAATTGGTTCATAAGCTCGTGCCTTTGAGTATAATCATTACCGCGGAGGAATACCACAAACTCATCACCGCCCACTCTAAATACCGGACTATGTACGAAAATATCACATAATAGACGTGCCGATGCTCTAATGTACTCATCTCCTGCAGCATGTCCTAAAGTATCATTTATCTGCTTCAGATTATTAGTATCGCATACAACTAAACCAAAATTCAGATAATCCATGCCATGATCAATATTTCCTTGAGCTGATTCCTCTAGTTCTTTGTACGCAGTCTTGTTCTTGACTCCTGTCAACTCGTCTCGACGTGCTAGCTCTTTTTCTGTCTTTAACGCTCTTAGTTGTTGCATCTGCTTTTTCACTTCAGCATCAACATCTTCTACACCAACGATAAAATGCGTGCTATCACTGGTCTTTCTAACAACCATTCTCGTAAAACGAGGCTTACCATTAACTATGATTCGGTAATCTATAGTTGTATCTTTTTGATTATCAAGTAAACTAATTAAATTATCTTTATTAAGAAAGTCACAAACTGCATCTCTATCCTGGTGATAAATAATCTTTGGAATATTTTCAATTGATTCCTTAAAAAATCGTCTCCTGAATTAGTAACCTCCAACTCTCCAAATATATTACTTTCCATATAACTTACATATGAAGAATTCGCTATATCTACATAATAGATTGCATCATAATTTCTAGCAAGACTCTCTGCAATCTGTCCGAATGTTATGGTCTTTTTCTGATTTTCCTTATTTATTTTTTCTGCATTTAACTCATCATCAATATCTTTTTCATAGAAGATAAGATGCTTACTACTAGTGTCATGCATAACCGTAAATAAGAAAAATCTAGGTTCTTCCTTTACCATGACTCTGTATTTAAAAGAGAATGAGCGCTTGCCCTCAAGATTTCTCAGCATAGTTTCCTTGTTATAAAAGGCCTTCGCATATTCCTTATCATCAGGGAAAACACACTCATCAATGCTATCATATGCCTCTTGAAAGAAATCTTTTCCCAAGGCAGTTGCATTTATACTCATGTATTTTTCACTTTTAGCAAATGTTAAATATTCTCCCGATTCTATGTCAATGTAAAATATGGCTTCATAGTCTTTTGCCATAGTACTAGCGATATGATCATGTATTTCATTTTCTTTCTTCTCACTAGATTGTACGAAAGAATGCACAAGACATATACCTATCATGAGGCCCATTGCATAATTAGGATATAAGGCAAATAATATCTGACCTATGAGAGATACTCCAATTACAATACTTGTTATTGCTACTGCTTGGTATCTTATCTTCTGGCGGCCATTGCTCTTATGGGCAACGTATAGCATATAGGTCGAAATTACTATATAAAAAGCAATTTGAAGGAAAAAGGTCGTATTTCTACCAACTTCTCCAACATACTCATTGGCCTCATTATAAGAAAACATAAAATGGAAATATTTATTAAGTATCAGACATATTATGCCTATTATAAACAATGCCCAAACTCCATGTAGAAGCACATCACTTCGAAGGTTTCCCTTGTCAAGATATGCAACTAAATACCTTGTCCACGCAAGCATCGTCAACAGCATAAAAAGAAAATATAGAACAGTTAAATAGTAAATTATAGGAAAAAGGAAAGAAACCTCTCTATGCTCGTATAAAAGCCCCCATGTCATATCTACTATAAAATAGCCGCAAGCAGAAATTATAAAATAGTTATAATATACATGAATTCGTTTTTTCATATCATGTTTATCTAAACGGAATCCATATTTTGTTAACAATTCCCAATTTATTATTAAATTAATTATCAGCACTATCGCTGGTACCATAGCATAAATCATATAATTTTCAGTCCCTCTAAATCCCCAAGAAATAATACATATTATAATTGTTCTGATTATTATAAATCACAATTGTTAACATTCTTTTAACGTCAAAAAACTTTCACAATTTAATAACTTTATAACTTGCGCATATAGACAATTCTTATATTTACCGGCCATCCACACCTTTGACTCTCTCCCAATTGACTGCCATATAGGACTAGATGGTGGTTCCCCATGGATTTTTCATCACTCCACTCTCGTTCTCCTATTTTAATGGCGCTATTATCTATTTTTCTATTCTACTAGGCCTTTTGAGGCTTAATTTACGGGTTTTATTTAATATACTTAATTTTTACCGTAGGATTACAAAATTGATTTTTTTCAGAATCAAAAACCTACGGTGTTTTACGGATATTTTGAATAAATACCGTAGCCATTTTTTGATTTCTACGGTACATACTTAGTTTTTTCAATTTATCCCCGTAATTCAACACTCTTTGAATACCTTTTGTTACGGGTATTTATAAAATAATCGATAAATACCCGTAACCGTAAATTTCAAACATCAAAATCCTACAGTGCAAATTAAAAAATCGGAAAAATCCCCGTAGGATTTCCGTTCCTGCCCTATAACAACAATGCTTTACTCCACAAATCCAGCCATCTTGAGTATCTATTAGCCTTTTTAATTGTACGTGTATGGTCTGGCGTCCTTTGGACGTCGTCTAGCGCCGACCGAGCCGGCAGGCGAACACTCGACCCTTTAGAAATTATACTTTTAGTTTAAAAAACAACGATTGATTATGCACATTCCTTTGATTTTATCTCGTGCGTGAGAGGGCGCTGACGTCCGGTGGACGTCGTTTAGCACCGACCGAGCTAGCAAGCGAACACTTGAACCTTTAGAAATTATACTTTTAGTTTAAAAAACAACGATTGATTATGCACATTCCTTTAATTTTATTCCGTGCGTGAGAGGGTGCTGACGTCCGGTGGACGTCGTTTAGCACCGACCGAGCCGGCAGGCGAGAATTCGGACTCGTTCGAATTCGACCTGCCGGTGAGTCAAAAGAAAAAGAGATAGGAATTATTTCCTATCTCTTTTCTTTTGATTTAGCGTGCGTGAGAGGATTCGAACCCCCGACACCTTGGTCCGTAGCCAAGTGCTCTATCCAGCTGAGCTACACACACATAATATTAAAATGTACTCCTAAGAGTAATGCCGTAGACCGGAATCGAACCGGTACGATGTCGCCACCACGGGATTTTAAGTCCCGCGCGTCTGCCAGTTCCGCCACTACGGCATGTTATCCGTAAAGATAACAAATGGGACCTACAGGGCTCGAACCTGTGACCCTCTGCTTGTAAGGCAGATGCTCTCCCAGCTGAGCTAAGATCCCATGAACAAAAACTGGAAACGACCCCAGAGGGACTTGAACCCTCGACCTCCGCCGTGACAGGGCGGCGCTCTAACCAACTGAGCCATGAGGCCATATTATAAAAATAGAAAGTGGACCCTCAGGGACTCGAACCCTGGACCGACCGGTTATGAGCCGGTTGCTCTAACCAACTGAGCTAAAGGTCCATATTGTGTGAATACAAGCAAGACCTTTATAAAAAAAATTGGCCTCTTTCTACTCAATAGAAAAAAGCCGATGATCGGACTCGAACCGATAACCTGCTGATTACAAATCAGCTGCTCTGCCAATTGAGCCACATCGGCTTATTGATAAGATGCCACTTGGCAAGTGACTCCGACGGGAATCGAACCCGTGTTACCGCCGTGAAAGGGCGATGTCTTAACCGCTTGACCACGGAGCCAAACCGACTGAATTCACAACGCCTGTGTTCAGCGACTGCATTATCATAACATATAGATTTTCAAAAATCAACATCTATATGAGCTCCCCGAGTAGGGCTCGAACCTACAACAACTCGGTTAACAGCCGAGTGCTCTACCATTGAGCTATCGAGGATTATTAACTTCTCAATCAATCCAACAGTAAAACAGGGAACTCGCCGCAGTATTCTACTATTGACTTATCGAGGAGTATTTACTTCTCAATCAGACCAACAGTAAAACAGGGAACTCGCCGCAGTGCTCTACCATTGAGCTATCGAGGAATAAAAGGTTTTGTTACTAACAACCTCAAAACTTCATACAGTGTCACGAGAACACGCTAACATCTTTTTAGAATAAACCTTCGATCTATTAGTATTCATCAGCTGAATGTGTTACCACACTTACACCTTGAACCTATCTACCTTATCGTCTTTAAGGGATCTTATCTCCTTGAAGGAGGGGATATCTCATCT
>JAEEGJ010004033.1_pt1 | contig 51789 bp, 34 predicted proteins | sample 8958761 | NCBI WGS metagenome assembly JAEEGJ01 (sample SAMN16246546, study PRJNA631951) | gut metagenome | biome: gut microbiome; feature: rumen; material: RS-attached | host: Bos | place: Iran: Karaj | collected 2018-10
AGCGAGAATTAGTTCTTCACTTCTGGCCGCACGTAGCGCTCTCCCGTCGCGGCCTTCACGGCATCGATGAACACCGGTGAGTAGGCGGGAGAGGTGTGGCGGCCGGGGATGATTTCACCGTCCTTGGAAGGGCGGGCCACCTGGTCGTTGTGCTTCACAATGAGGAACTTGGCCAGTTTGTCCCAGCGCTTCATCATTTTGTCCGTGTAGGCGATGGTTTTGCCCGTAAGGTAGTCCGTCAGCTCCCAGGCTGTAAGGGTGGCGGCATGGGCCTCCACTTCGGCCTGATCGGCCTCATAGTAGTCTTCCAGTTCCTTCTGGGCGTCGCGCAGGTCTTCGATCATGGCGCTCCAGCGGGGGTAAACCATGTTGGCCACCCAGTTGTTCATCCAGAAGGCGCTGTCGAAGGAGAACTCGGTGAGCTTGTTGTTCTCCTCGCGGAACGGATCCGGAATGCGGTTGATGCCGCAGTACACGGGCACATAGGCCACCATGGTGGCATCGTCCAGGTTGAAGTAGGTGATGCCGCCCACGGCGTCTGGGAGCCAGGAGCGCATGCGGCACACCATGGTCATGCCGCTCTGCTGGCAGCCGATAGGACGCTCGCGGAACAGGGCCGTTCCTTCGGAGTCCTTGAAGTTCACGGGCTGGTTGCGGTAGGGGGAGGCCCAGGGGCCGGCGCTCACATCGGCCGTCATGTCAAGGGCGGTTCCCTCGTAGTGGTCTCGCATGTCGCTTTGGATGTCGCGGTAGCTCACGGGAGCGTCGGGCTTGATCCAGAGGGGAAGGTGATCGATTTCGCTCATGTCTCCGTTAATGAACGGAAGGTAGGCGTCCATCTCCTCTTTATTATAGTGGTGGCGGAAGAAGCTCCAGACGCGGGCCTCGCAGGCGCGAATCTTACTGAAATCCATGGGGCCATAAGCCTCGCGGAAACTGAAGTCGGCATCGGCCCCGTCGTAGTAGCCCATCTCACGGGCGAAGGAGATGACATCGGCCGAGTACATGCAGTTGCCGTCCTTGGTGACGCAGAAGCCCCGTTTCTTGTCGGCCTTCTTTACCTGCGGGAACTGCTGGATGCGGCTGGAGTTGGCGTAGGCGGTGATGCAGTCGTCGGGAACGCGGAGGGCTACCCAGACGGCTCCCTTGCGGCCTTCTCCCTTACCCACCAGTTCCATGATCCAGGCCTCGTCCTTGTCGCACACGGCGAAGGACTCGCCCGTCTCGTTGTAGCCGTACTCCTGCACCAGGTTGTGCATGACGGCAATGGCTTCGCGGGCCGATGCCGCCCGCTGCAGGGCCAGGTTCATGAGACTAAAGTAGCCCAGCCAGCCTTCGGGGTTACGCAGTTCCTTGCGGCCGCCCCAGGTGGTTTCCACGATGGAAACCTGTTTCTCGTTCATGAGACCCGCTACGGCGTAGGTATAGGGAGCCTGCGGAATATAGTGCACTCCGCCGCCATATCCCCACGCACGGATAGCTACCGTTTCTCCGGGAGCGTGTGCACCCGGCGCCGAGTAACTGAGCGAGGACGCGAAGCCGAAACTGTCGCAGTTATACGTGCAAATGACACTTCCGTCCACGGAAGCTTTCTTTCCTACGATAAGGTTGGTGCAGGCTTGAGCCCTTTCCATCCCGGAAACAAGGCAGGCCGCTGCAAGGGCCAGGGAGAGTAAACGTTTCATGTTTACAAAGATAAACATTTTGGCGGAATGCGCTTTTTACTTTATCTTTGTAAGGATAAACTCAAACATAACTATGTTAATCGCTTTGAAACTCCTCGGCTCCATCGCCCTGCTCATTTACGGCATGAAGGTGATGAGCGAGGCGCTCCAGAAAATGGCGGGTCCCCAGCTGCGACACCTCCTGGGAGCCATGACCACCAACCGGTTCTCCGGCGTCCTCACCGGTGCCCTCGTAACCGTAGCCGTCCAGTCCTCTGCCGCAACCACCGTCATGACGGTATCCTTCGTGAATGCAGCGCTGCTCACCCTGGGCCAGGCCATCTCCATCATCATGGGCGCCAACATCGGCACCACCATGAGCGCCTGGATCATGTCGGCCGGTTTTTCCTTCAACATTACCAATGTGGTATGGCCCGCTTTCCTTGTGGGCATCATCCTCATCCAACTGGGAAAACACCGCTATATCGGAGACTTCCTCTTCGGCCTGTCGTTCCTCCTTTTCGCCCTGGGCATGCTCAAGCAGGCGGGAACGGACCTGGACCTCGCCAGCAATCCGGCCGTGGTGGATTTCTTCGCCAGTTTCAAGACAAACTACGGAACCATCCTGCTGTTCCTCCTCATCGGAACCATCCTCACGGCCATTGTCCAGAGCTCGGCCGCCCTCATGGCCATCACCATGGTGCTGTGCTCCACGGGCGCCATCACCATCTTCCAGGGTATCGCCCTGGTGATGGGTGAGAACATCGGCACCACCGTCACCGCCAACCTGGCCGCCCTCAGCGCCAACACGCAGGCCCGCCGTACGGCCATGGCCCACATGCTGTTCAACGTCTTCGGCGTGTGCTGGGTGCTCATCTTCTTCTTCCCCTTCGTGAGAATGGTGTGCGGCGTAGTGGGTCTGGACCCCGAAGCCGCCGAGCAGAGCCCCACCCAGCTCTCCTTTGCCCTGGCTACCTTCCACACCTTCTTCAACGTCATCAACACCGCCATCCTCATCTGGTTCATTCCCCAGATTGAGAAGTTCGTGTGCTTTATCATCAAGCCTAAAAAGGTGGAGGAAGAGGACGAATTCCGTCTGCAGTATATCCGCGGCGGTCTCATGAAAACGCCCGAAATCTCCGTGCTGCAGGCCCAGAAGGAAATTGTTCTCTTTGGCCAGAAGATGCAGTATATGTACGATCTGGTAAAGGAGCTGTACAAGAGCAACGACGAAGAATTCCCCAAACTGTTTGACCGTATCGAAAAGTACGAAGACCTGTCAGACCGCATGGAGGCCGAGATTGGCCGCTATCTCGGTGAAGTGGGACAGGCCCACCTCTCCGACGAAACCAAGGGAGAGATCCGTTCCATGCTGCGCCAGATCGGTGAACTCGAGAGCGTGGGCGACAGCTTCTTCAACCTGGCCCGCATCCTTAAGCGCAAGCGCGACAACAAGGTAGAGTTTGACGAGGACCAGCTGAAGGGCGGCACCGAGATGGTGCAGCTCCTGGAAGAGGCCCTCACCCAGATGAACCTGGTGCTCTCCAGCCCGCGCGGGACGGTGGGGCTTGGCAAATCGGCCTACATCGAAGCCTGCATCAACGAGTGCCGCAACCGCCTCAAGAAGGAGAATATCGACGCCCTGGACAAGCATATCTACGGCTACGACAACGGCACCGTATTCACAGACCTCATCAGCGAGTGCGAGCGCACCGGAGACTATGTGATCAATGTAGTGGAAGCCCGCGTGGGAGAATCGCACGACAAATAGGTCTCTACGCAAAAATAGACACAATCTGCGGATTCTGCGACTTTCTCTGTTGCGGAATCCGCTAGTTTTGTAGCGACACATAACCGTAACACGCACATGAGATTCAAGCACATCGTCATTCTGGTGCTGGTTCAGCTGGCCTGCTGCTGCGGCAAGGAGCCGCAGGGATACATCATACCTCCGCCCCAAAAACCGTCTTCCGGACAGTCCGGCAGCGGCACGGGAACCGGAGAAAGCGGCGGCACCGAGACACCTCCCCCCACGCAGCCCAAGGAAGGCTTCATCGTGGTGGGGTACGCCACGTACTGAGACAAGACCCTCCCGGACCCGACGTACCTGACGCATATCAACTACTCGTTCGCCCACATCAAAAGCGACTTCGAGACCCTTGACATCAAGACCGAGAGCCGTCTTTCGCAGATAGCCGCCCTCAAGAAGGTGAAGCCCACCCTCAAGGTGATGCTGTCCGTGGGCGGCTGGGGCGCCGGCAATTTCAGCGAGATGGCGGCCGATGCCACCCACCGCAAGAAGTTCTGCCAGAACTGCTCGTCGGCCGTCCGAAAGTACAACCTGGACGGCATTGACCTGGACTGGGAATATCCCACCAGTTCATCGGCCGGCATTTCCTCCTCCCCCGCCGACAAGGGGAACTTCACCCTCCTTCTCAAAGACCTCCGCGAGGTACTGGGGGCCGACAAGCTCATTACCATGGCATCGGCCTCCAACGCCGACTACATTGACTGGGCCACCGCCCTCCCCTACCTGGACTGGGTGAACATCATGACCTACGACATGGGAGAGCCCCCGTATCACAACGGCGCGCTCTACCCCTCTTCCATGACCAAAAGCGGAGACTCCCACAACTGCGACGGTTCCGTAAAACGACACCACAGCAAGGGCGTCCCCTACGACAAGATTGTCCTGGGCATCCCGTTCTTTGGCCATAATGGAGACAAGGAAGTGGACTTCAACGAGATTGTCTTCGACGGGTATGAGAAGAAGTGGGACGACGTTGCCAAGGTCCCTTACCTCACCAAAAACGGCCAGATGGTGCTCACCTACGATGACGCCCTGTCGGTGGAACTCAAGGCACAGTATGTAAAGGACAAGGACCTTCGCGGCGCCATGTACTGGAACATCGAGGCCGATGACGTCAACTGGACGCTTTCCAAGGCCATTGCCGGCGTGCTCCTGGACTGGCAAGACCCGTCGGCTCCGCAGAAGGAAGCGTTCCTCGCCACCAACTCCTATGTCCAGAAATACATGGAGGAAGTGAACTACCCCTGCACCAATAACCCGGACACCGACAAGGAATACAGCTATTCCAGCGTCATCGGCTATCCCGGCGGCGGCCCCAGCGAGAACGACATCGAGATTCCGCCCACCTATACCATAACCTGGACGCCCGCGTCCGGCAGCCAGACCCTTCGCGTCTCCGAAGGCGACTGGAGCCGGGAGTACTCCCTCTCCGGCGGCGTGGGCAGGCAGGACATCACCAACCTGGTTCCCGGCGTCACGTACAAGTGGCAGGTAACCGCCGGCGGCAGTATCGTGGAGAGCGGCCAGTTTGAGACCCGCGGCCTGCTGCATCAGGTGTACTTTGCACCCAACGTGCGCAACGGCCGCGACCTCGGCGGCTACAAGGGCCTGGGCGGAAAGACCGTCGTGTACCGCAAGCTCTACCGCGGCGGCGCCATCCACGGCTCCCGCACCAGCAGTGCCGGCAAAAAGGAAATGCTGGCCGAGGGAATCCGGGCCGAGGTAGACCTCCGGGAAGCCTCCGACGTACCCTCCAGTTCACCGCTCGGCAGCAGTGTCGCCTTCTATGCTCCGGGATTTGACAGTGGCTACAACCACATGGTGCGGGATAACCCCGACAAGGTGAGGGACACCTTCTCCTGGGTGGTAGCCCGTCTCCGGGAAGGAAAGCCCGTCTACTTCCACTGCGCCGCCGGACGCGACCGCACCGCCACCCTCGCCATCCTCCTCGAAGGCGCCCTGGGTGTAAGCGAAAGCGACATGGCCAAGGACTACGAGCTCACTTATTTCTCTCCCACGGACTGGGGCATGTCTTCCATCAAGGACGACAACGGGAAAGTCATCGGCTACGAGTACAAGCATGTGCGCACCACCTACAGCTTCAAGTCGGTGCGAAAGACTATCTTCGAGAAAACCGACACCGGCACCTACCAGGAGCGCATCGTGAAATACCTCCTCCAGATTGGCGTGCCGCAGAAGGATATTGACGACCTCCGGAGCATCATGCTCAAATAAGTTTCGTATCTTTGCAGCGTGAAAAGGATGCTGCTTATCGTAAACCCGCATTCGGGAGGAAGAAGAAAACGTGAGTGGCTGAAGGTTCTTCATACGTTCCTTCAGCCCTCTTATTCTGTTGCATACACGGAGCGCCCCGGCCATGCGACGGAGCTGGCCCGGGAGGCCGATGCCGACGTCGTGGTGGCCATGGGAGGAGACGGAACCGTGAACGAAGTGGCCCGCGGGCTCATGGGTACCGGCAAGGCACTGGGCATCATCCCCTGCGGAAGCGGCAACGGCCTGGCCCTGCATCTGGGCATCCCGCCCCTGCCCATTCAGGTAATCAACACCCTCAACAGCGGCGTCATCACGCACATGGATTGCGGCATGGTGAACGGAAAACCGTTCTTCTGCACGGCCGGCATGGGACTCGATGCCGACGTAGCCTGGCGCTTCGCCGCCTCTACCCGCCGCGGGCTCATCACCTACATTGTGCTGGCCTGGCAGCTCTGGAAGCACTTCCGCCCCCAGCAGTACACCATAGACATTGACGGAACCGTCATTACAACCCCGGCCGTATTCGTGACGGTCGGAAACGCCAACCAGTGGGGAAACCAGGCCCGGATTGCCGACCTGGCCTCGGTGCAGGACGGGCTCCTGAACCTGGTGATCGTAAAACCGTTCCGCACCCGCGAGATTCCCGTTCTGGCCGCCAAGCTCATGGACGGGCGCGCCCATACCAGCCACCACGTCCAGACCCTCACGGGGCGCCACATTTCCATCGACCGCGAGAAGCCCGGCCCCATCCACTACGACGGAGATCCCATGCAGGCCGGAACGCACATAGAAATGGAAATCGTTCCCGGGGCGCTCAAAGTCCTGGTTCCCAAACACCACAACATCTAAACTTGGCATTTTTGGCAAAAATGCCAAGTTTTGCCATCGGCCTTTCCTGAAACTTAGCAAAAACGCCGAAAATGCCAAGTTTTGCCATCGGCCTTTCCCCAAAACTTAGCAAAAACGGCAAAAATGCAACGTTTCGGACGAGGCACAAACCGGGCTGGCATCATTTATGCGAAAAAAGGCGTAATTTTGCATTTATGAAACGTCTCATTCCCATTCTGGCAGGGTGTCTTGCGGCCATCTCGGTAGCGGCACAAACACCTGTACAGCAATATATTGACCGTGCGTCTGAGGAGGGCGCTCTTGCCGGTACATCTGTGAGCATCATGGTGCGTGACGCGGCCGGTAACGTAGTAGCCGCCCACAACCCGGACACCCGCATGACGCCGGCATCCAACACCAAACTCATCACCACCGGCTGCGCCCTGCATGCCTTTGGACCAGATTACCGTTTCAAAACCGGGCTGGGTTACACAGGACACATTGAAAACGGGACGCTGGAAGGAGACCTCTACATCATAGGCGGAGGAGACCCCACCATCGGCTCGGCCGACTCCGTTGCCTACAGGCCCGAAGCCCTGTTCTGGAAGTGGAAGACCCTCCTCCGGCAGGCCGGCATCGAGCGCATCCACGGGCGCATCATTGGCGACGGAAGTGCCCACGAAGGGCACTTGGAGCATGCCTCCTGGAACTACGACGACGTAGGCACCTACTATGCCGCCGGCTCCAACGCCCTGTGCTTTTATGAAAACGCCATTGATTACGACGTAGCGGCCGGTCCCGAGGCCGGAAGCCCCGTCCAGTTCACGCAAGTCTACCCCGAGACGCCCTGGATGAACACCCTCAACTACGGCATCACAGGACCCAAAGGAACGGGCAACAGCCTGTATCTCTACACCACCGACCTTGCCCCCTACGCCCAGCTCAGAGGCACCTTTGCCCTGGAGCGGCGCCCCAAGACCGAACATTTTGCCAACAAATACGGAGACCTTACCTGCGCCTACTACTTCTGGAAAAACCTGAAGGAAACCGGGTGGGAAGTAACCGGCGGCTATGCCCGCGTAAACCGCAGCGGCCATATTTCCGGGGCAGACGAATCCCGTGAAGAACCTGCCGCAAAACCCGTACTGATGGGCTCCACGGAGTCTCCTAAAATCAGTGACATCGCCCGGCTCACCAACTGGCGCAGCGACAACTTCTACGCAGAATCCTTCCTGCGCGCCATGGGAGAAACCGCCACCCGCAGTGCCTGCTATGACAGCTGCCGGGTAGCCATCTACGACGTCCTGGAAGGTCTGGGCCTGTCTACCGGCAGCATCCAGCTGGCCGACGGAAGCGGGCTTTCACGCAACAACTACATATCGGCCCGCTGGATGACCGACTATCTCCTGGCCATGCGGAAGAGCCCCGCCTTCGGTGCCTTCCTCTCCTCTCTTCCCGCGCCCGGAGAAGGAACCCTCAGCGTGGCCAGGCTATCCCGGAAGGGAGAGCGCGTGCGCATGAAAAGCGGCAGCATGGACGGCGTGCTGTGCTACTCCGGCTACATCCTCGGGCCGGACGGAGCCCCGCGCTACTGCTTTTCCCTCCTCACCAACAACGCCATAGCGCCCGTGGGCGAAGTACGAACCGCCCTCATGGGTATTGTTGAATTTTTGCTATCTTTGTAGGTTCTATGAGAAAAGTTATCTGCATACTGATGCTGGCCCTTATGGCGCTCTCCTGCAAGGTGACACGCCAGTTCCAGGACGCCGCCGCCGAACTGTTCCGCGGAGAGGTGGTGGCCAAGGTGGGCAACCACAAACTGTACCGCAGCCAGCTGCAGGATTATATTCCCGCCGGGGTGAGCGCCGAGGACAGCGCCAGCCTGGCCCGCCAGTGGATCAATGCCTGGGCGGAGGACCTTCTTCTCCTGGACATGGCCGAAGAACAGCTCTCCGACGCCGACAAGGACGTGAACAAGGAGCTGGAAGAGTACCGCCGCACCCTGCTCAAATACCGCTACGAACAGCTCTACATCAACCAGCGCCTGGACACCCTCATCACCGATGAGGAAGTGGAGCAGTACTACCTGGCCAATCCCGAGCGCTTCCGCCTGGAGCGTCCCCTTCTGAAAGCCCGCTACATGGTTATCCCGGCCGAGGCCCGAAGCCTGAAGACGCTCATGAAAAAGATGTCCTCCGAGGACGAGATGGAAGTGATGGAGGCCGACAGCCTGGGCGCCTACGCCGCCATCAAGTATGTCGATGCCGCCGACACCTGGATGGACGCCATTACCCTGGCCCAGGAAATGGGAACCGACTACCGCAGCCTGCTCTCCTCCGTCAAGAACCATTTTGCCCAGATTGAGGACCTGGGCGGCAGCATCTTCCGCATCGCCTACATCGCAGACATGGTGCCCGAAGGAAAGCCCGCCCCGCTGGAATACGTGAACGAGCGCATCCGCGACATCATCCTGAGCAGCCGCCGGCACAAGCTGGAAACAGAACTGGAGCAGAATTTGCTGGAAGATGCCAGCCGCAACCAAAAATTTGTAATTTACTAGTCTATGAAGCATATCATCCTTACCGCCGCAGCCCTTCTCACCTGCCTGGGCCTGAACGCCCAGAAATACAAAAACGGCGTTGCCGACAAGACGGTAGCCGTGCTGGGAGGAGAAACCATCCTGATCTCCGACCTGGAGAGCGAGGTGCAGCAGATGCGCATGAACGGCGCCTCCAGCGACCGGGACATCCGCTGTGAACTGCTGGAGAACATGATGGAGGCCAAACTGTTCCTGATGCAGGCCCGCGTGGACTCCCTCACCGTCAACACCGAGATGGTCCAGAGCAACCTCACCCAGCGCCTGGACTGGTTCCGCACCCAGCTGGGAGGAGACGAGGAAGTGGAGAAATACTTTGGAAAGCCCCTGTACAAGCTGCGCCAGGAGTGGGAGAAAGTGCTGGAGGAGCAGAGCCTCACCGAGCAGGAGCGCTATGAGATTGCTTCCAAGATTGCCGAGGTTACGCCCTACGACGTCCAGCAGTACATTGACAGCACCGAACCCGAAGACCTTCCCATGGTGCCCGTAAAATACCAGCTGAGCCAGATTTGCGTCTACCCGGACCGCGAAGCGGCCGCCATGGCCGTGAAGGAGAAACTCCTGAGCCTGCGGGAACGCATCATGAACGGCGAGAAATTCGCCACCCTGGCCCGCATCTATTCCGAGGACCCCGGCAGCGCCCGCCGCGGCGGTGAACTGGGCATGGCCTCCAAGTCCATCTTCTGGCCGGCCTTCTCCGATGCCGCCATGGCCCTGAGGCCCGGAACCATCTCCCAGATTGTGGAAACCCCCGACGGATTCCACATCATCGAGGTCATCGAGAAGAAAGGAGACATGTTCAACGCCCGCCACATCCTCATCAAGCCCCAGTACACCAACGAGGACCGCGAAAAGGCCTTCGGCCGGCTGGACAGCCTGAAAACCCGCATCCAGGACAAGGAAATGACCTTTGAACTGGCCGCCCGCTTCTTCTCCGAAGACCCGGCCACCCGCACCAACGGAGGACAGATGGCCGACCCTTCCACCGGCTCCTCCTACTTTGACATTGACCAGCTCAAACCGGCCGACTACGCCGCCATCAAGGACCTCAAGGTGGGTGAGATTTCCGAGCCCGTGGAATCCCAGGACAACGAAGGCTACCAGCAGGGCCGCTCCGGCAACCTGGTTTACAAGATTATCCGCGTGGACAAGATTATCCCGGCCCACACCGCCACCTTCGAGAACGACTACACCCAGATTCTGGAGAAAGTGCAGCAGAACAAACAGATGGAGGCCGTCAACAAATTCCTGGAAGAGAAGATTAAATCTACCTACATTGTCATTGACCCGCTGTTCTCGGAGTGTGAATTCTCCCGCGAAGCCTGGAACAAGAGAAAATAGTGCGAAAATACTTCTCCCATAAGATTTCGGCGCTGCTGCTGTCCCTGACAGCTGCGGCGTTGCCTTTGAAAGCCCAGGCACCCGATTCCAGCAAAGTGCGGCTCATCAGCGCCCAGAGCGCCCAGCTATTGGAGAAGGACGGCCAGAACTACCGCAAGGTGGTGGGCCCCGCCAAGTTTTTCCACAACAAGACCTACCTCCTCTGCGACACGGCCCTCTGGAACGTGAGCACCAACATCATCGATGCCGTGGGCCACGTGAGCATTATCCAGGACCAGACCCGGCTCACCAGCGAAACCCTGCAGTATGTCGTGGACGAGGACATGGCCAAGTTCCGCGGCTCGCTGGTGCAGCTGGAAGACAAGGAGAACAACACGCTGCGCACCCGCTACCTGGACTACAACACCAAGGACTCCGTAGCCATTTTCCAGAATGGCGCGGCCATGCGTGACAAGGACGGACAGGTAATCGAGAGCCTCTACGGCACCTACGACTCCAAGGCACACCTGTTCGTGTTCAACGACCAGGTGAACATGTACATGGACACCACGTTCGTGAAAACCTCCCGCCTGGAATACCGCAGCGACCTTTCCACCGCCTACTTCGGCTACGCCACCGACATGTGGCAGGACGACAAGATGCTCAGCGCCAACGACGGCTGGTACGACCGCAGCCGGGAACTGTTCATGTTCCGCGAAAACGTCCACCTGCTCACGGAAAACCAGGAAACCTGGTCGGATTCCCTGTACTACCACCGCGCTGCCAAAGATGTAGAAATGCTGGGCCACGTGGAGCTGATGGACACCACCCGCAACGTCTACGCGCTGGCCGGCCGCTTCGAGTATGCCGACTCCCTTGCGCAGCTGCGCATGACCCGGGAGCCCGCCATCATGTCCATCGACGAGAAAAATGAAAAGCGGGACACCCTCTACATTGGCGCCGACGTACTGCTGTACCGCAGCATCAAGAAATGCGACATTCCCGCCGACTGGACCAAGACCGCCGAAAAACGGCTGGCCGACATCTCCGGAGATCCTGTGATGGAATACCGCAGGAAGGCCGCCGAAGAAGCCCGCAAAGCGGCCGAAGAAGCCGCCAAGAATGACCCCAACCGCCCGCCGGAGCCCAAGGCAGACGCCAAGGCCGATGCCAAAAAACCCGCAGGGCCCAGGGCCGATGTCCCCGCGCCGGCCGACACGCTGACAAAGGGACCGGCCGATACCACCGTGAAAGCCCCCGCCGATACAACTCCGGCAGCCCCCGACACCTCCAAGATTGCTTTTCTCTGGGGCTCAAAGCGCGTACGGCTGTTCCGCCGGGACCTCCAGATGGCCGGCGACTCCCTCACCTACACAGACCTGGATTCCCTGGTGCGTCTGTACCAGGACCCCATCTTCTACAACGAAGGCAACCGGCAGTACGCCGCGGACAGCATTTACATGGTCATCAAGGGCAAGCAGCTCCAGAAAGCCCATCTCCTGTCCAACGCCTTCATCACCATCCAGGAAGACCCGCACAGCTACGACCAGATCCGCGGTGCCGAGATGGTCGCCTATTTTGACTCCACCAGCGCCCTCACCCGCTTTGACGCCCTGGGCGGTGCCGCCTCCCTGTTCTACCTGGAGGAAAAAGACGCCCTGGCCACCGTGAACAAGGTGGAAACCAAGATGATCTACGCCACGTTCAAGGACGGAGAGATTGAGCGCATGTACTATTACGACAATCCCAAGAACGACGGCTATCCCACCGTACAGCTGCCGCAGGACGACAAACAGCTCAAGGGCTTCCGCTGGGAGCCGGAGCGCCGCCCGGCCTCCCCGCTGGACGTAACCACCCTGGTGCCCCGCCCCAGCGAACGCACGTCCTACCTGGCCCGGCCGCATACGGAATTCCGCCAGACCAACGACTACTTCCCCGGCTATATCAGGAAAGTATACCGTGATATTGCCATCCGGGACTCCCTGGCGGTAGTACGCCAGCGGGAAGAACAGCGCCGGAAGGAGATGGAAGCGGTCCTGGCCCCGAAAGACACGGTGGCAGCGGCCGCCCCGGACAGCCTTGCCATATCCGACAGCACGGCCGTAGCACCGGCCCTGCCGGACAGCCTTGCCACAGCACCTGCCGCCCTGCCGGATTCCCTTGCCGCCACGCCTGCCACGGCCCCTGCCGACTCACTGGCCCAGGAGGAGAAACCCCTCACCCGCGCCCAGCAGAAGGCGCTGGAAAGAGAGCGCAAGAAAGCCGAACGGGAACGCATCCAGGCCGAGAAACAGGCCGCACGCGAAGCCAAATGGGCCGAGGAAGACCGCATCTACCAGGAAAAACAGGAGGCCAAACGGCTCAGGAAACTGGAAAAAGAGCGCGCCCGCAAACTGAAGGCACTGAGAAAACTGGAACGGAAAGCGCAGAAAGAGCGCGCCCTGTTTGAGAAGTATCTCCAGCGGGAAAGGGAAAGAGCACAGAAAAAGAATAAAACCAAACAATAGCTTATGAAAAAGACCGTACTTGTTTCCGGCGGTGCCGGATTTATCGGCAGCCACGTAACCGTGGAACTGATTGAAGCCGGCTACGACGTAGTGGTGGCCGATAACTTCTCCAACTGCGACCGCACCTGTTTTGAAGGTGTCGAGAAGATTACCGGACGCACCCTGCCGCTTGAGGTGGTGGATTTCTGCGATGCAGCAGCCGTGAAGGCCCTGTTCGCCAAATATCCCATTGACGCCGTCATCCACTTTGCCGCCTTCAAGGCCGTGGGTGAGTCGGTGGAAAAGCCCCTCATGTACTACAGGAACAACCTGATGAGTTTTATCAACGTGCTGGAAACGGCCCAGGAGAAGGGCGGATGCAATGTGCTGTTCTCTTCATCGGCCACTGTCTACGGAGAGCCCGACGCCGTGCCCGTAACCGAGGACACGCCCCGCAAGCCGGCCACCTCTCCCTACGGTAACACCAAGACCATGTGCGAAGATATCCTCCGGGATGCAGTCAAGGCCTCCAAGGGCGTCCTGAAAGGCATACTCCTCCGCTACTTCAACCCCATCGGCGCACATCCCAGCGCCCTCATCGGAGAACTCCCCCGCGGCGTTCCCAACAACCTGGTACCGTTCATTACCCAGACGGCCATTGGAAAACGCGAATGCCTGAGCATCTTCGGCAACGATTATCCCACGCCCGACGGCACCTGCCAGCGCGACTTCATTGACATTGTAGACCTGGCCAAGGCCCATGTCTATGCCGTCACCCGCATGATCGAGGGCAAGATGAAGGAAGACGTGGAAGTGTTCAACGTGGGTACCGGCCGTCCGCTGAGCGTGATGGAGCTGGTGAACGCCTTCGAGAAGGTGAACGGCGTAAAGGTGAACTACAAAATGGCTCCCCGCCGCGCCGGCGACATCACCGCCATCTGGGCCGATCCCACCAAGGCCAACACGCAGATGGGCTGGAAAGCGACCCGCACCATCGAGGAAACCCTCAAGGCCGCCTGGGCCTGGGAGTGTCACCTGGCCGGGAAATAAGAGCGGAAAGCGGCGCGGTAACTGGCGCCTACCGGTAAGATAACATCACCGTCCAGGACGGCAGTGGTTGCGCTCGAAGCACGGACGCGGTCCAGTGCCACGATATAGGAACGGTGAATACGGATAAAACGGCTGGACGGGAGCTCCTGTTCCAGCCGTTTGAGGCTGTAGAGCACAACGAGGGGTTCTTCCCTTCCCTCCAGGAAAATTTTCACATACTCGCTCATGCTCTCGATGTAGCGGATGTCTGCGAGCGGCACCGTAACGGTTTTGTAGTCTACCTTGAAACGGATGGCATCCGGTGCGGCAGCGGAAGAAGACGGCGCGGGCCTGCGCCGCAGAAGACGCACGGCCGACACAACGCAGAGGGTCATGCAGACCACCATTGCGCTGATGATGGCCACCTTCCCTTCAATCATCATGGGCGGGCGGCCGCCGGGACCGGGACCGCCGGGCACAGGCCCTCCGGGGAAAGGACCGCCGGGAGGAGGGCCCTGGGGCATGGGAGGCCGATGCGCAAGGAGCAGCCATACCGCCGCCGCCAGCAGGGCCAGCGAGACCGTAATGAGAACTGCAGCGGTGATTGTGCGTTTCTTCTGAGCGTCCATGATAACGCAAAAATACAAAAAAATGTGTACCTTTACCGCCATACGCATCTTGAAATTATGAAAAAACTCCTCCTGTTTCCGCTTCTTCTCGCAGCCACCCTGCTGTTTGCCCAGCAGCCTGCGCCCGTCTCTATCCCGGACTATACGGTGCATATCCAAGACTTTGGAGCCGTGGCCGACGGCCTCACGCTCAATACCCAGGCCTTCGAGAAGGCGGTAGCCGCCCTGCAGAAGGCCGGCGGCGGACACCTCATTGTCCCCGAGGGCCTCTATCTCACCGGCCCCATTGTCCTCAAGGACTGCATGGACCTGCACCTGGAGCGCGGAGCCATGATCCTCCTCACCCCCGACAAGTCCCAGCACCTGGACAAGAACGGTAAGGTGCGGCCGGGCATATCGGCCTCCAAAAGACACGACGTGAGCATCTCCGGCGAGGGCATCATTGACGGGAACGGCGCCTGGTGGCGGCCCGTCAAACGCACCAAGGTAAGCGACGTGGAGTGGAAAGCGTTCCTCTCCATGGGAGGCAGCGTCACCGAAGACGGCAGCCTGTGGTATCCCGACACCCGTGAGATGGAGCGTGCCAGAACGCATCTGGTCCGCTTTACAGACTGCGAGCGCGTGAGCGTGACGGGCGTCACCATCCAGAACTCGCCCAAATTCCACCTGGTTCCGGCCTATTGCAGGGACGTCACCATTGAAGGTGTCACCGTACGCTGCCCCTGGAATGCCCAGAACGGAGACGGGATAGACCTTATGCAGTGCCAGAATGTAGTGATACGCTACTGCATGGTGGACGTCGGGGACGACGGCATCTGCATGAAGGGAGGCGCCGGAAAGGCAGCCCTCAAAAACGGCCCCTGCAAGGATATCCTCATCGAGTACAACACCGTCTTCCATGCCCACGGCGGCTTTGTGATTGGTTCCGAGTTCAGCGGCGGCATGGAGAACATCACCGTGCGGCACAACACCTTCTCCGGTACCGACACCGGCCTGCGCTTCAAGAGTGCGCCGGAGCGCGGCGGCACCACGCGGAACATCCGCATCAGCGACATTGTCATGAACGACATCCAGGGAGAAGCCATTGTCTTCGAGACCACCTATGCCGACCGCCCTGCCGGCTTTGAGAACAACCAGGCCGCCACCACCGAGAACTTCCTGCCCAACTTCCAGGACATTGTGATGGAGCGCATCACCTGCTGGGGCGCCAAAACCGGCATCCGCGCCAGCGGAACCCTGCAGATGATTCACGACATTACCGTAAAAGACGCCGTCTTCCACGTATGGGAAAATGGAACACGGATAGACGATCCGGCCATGATAACGCTGGAGAACGTTTCCATTCACTGAGAAAAACCGCACGTTCGCTGAAAAACCCGTCCTGGTGCCATTACAGGCCGGGTTTTTGTCATTCTCCCCGGCAAAAAAAGTTTCGACTATGAAAAGATTGGCAGTTTGGCTCCTCATGCCGGCGGTGCTGGCATGTGGATGCAGTAAGGACAGTATCATCGACACGGATGCGGGAGAGAATATCGCGCCCGTTCCCGACACCGAAGAAGACAACGACAGTACGGAAGAGACCGCACTGGAGCGCACCATCACCATCGTATTCTCCGACGAGGGCGGGGCAGCGGTGACCGGAGACGAGAACGGAATGGTCAAGGTGGATGGCAACCGGGTAACGGCCGATAATTCCGCCTACAACGAGATCATCGAATACATCCTCAAGGGCAGCACCACCAACGGTTTCTTCAAGAGTTACTCGGGCAACCGCCAGACCCTGGTGCTGGACGGCGTGTCCATCACAAACCCGTCCGGCGCCGCCATCAACAACCAGGGAAAGAAGAAGTGCTACATTGTGGTTAACGGCACCAACACGCTCTCCGATGCCGCATCGGCCTCCTACGATTCCGGCGAAGAAGACATGAAAGCCGTGCTGTTCTCGGAAGGGCAGCTCCTCGTGAGCGGAAGCGGCAGCCTCACGGTTACAGCCAGTAACGCTGCCGGCAAGAGCGGCATCGCCACCGACGACTACCTTTACATCCAGGACGGACCGGCCATCACCGTCACCGCCGGCAACAAGGCCGGTCACGGCCTCAAGGCCAATGACTACGTGCGCCTGAGCGGCGGCAGTCTCAACGTAAGCACCCAGGCCGCCATGAAAAAGGGCATCACCTCCGACGGCTTTGTGCTGGTGGAGGGCGGCACCACTTCCATCAACGTAAGCGGCGGGGTGGCCTACGACAGCGAGGACGGCGAATATACCGGCACGGCCGGCATCAAGGCCGACAACTACTTTGGCATGACGGGCGGCACCGTGACCATCGTGAATACCGGCGCCGGCGGCAAAGGTATCCGTGCCGGCAACTACGCCTATTACCTGGAGAACGGCAGCCTCAACGACAGCTATGTCAGCGGCGGCACCCTTACCGTCACCACGTCCGGCAAGGAGAGCAACGACGTGTCGGTCAAGGCCATCAAGATTGGCTACAAGGAAGGCAGCGGCCGAACCTACGTGTACGGGGGCAACCTTCTGGTGAGCGGCGGCAGCATATCGGCCAGCAGCGCACAGGGAGAATCCGTGGAAGCCAAGGGGAAGATCACCGTCACGGGCGGCAGCCTCTATGCCTACTCTTCCAGCGACGATGCCATCAACTGCCAGGGAGAAATGAATGTAACCGGCGGCTACGTGTACGGCCACTCAACGGGGAACGACGGCATTGACTCCAACGGAGACATGAAACTCTCCGGAGGATATGTATTTGCCATCACCACCCGGGGCTCCCCCGAAGTGGCCCTGGACGCCAACACCGAGGGCGGCTACAAGCTCTACATCAACAGCGGCGCCACCGTGGTGGCCTGCGGCGGCCTGGAAAACGGTTATTCGGCTTCCCAGAGCGTGTATAGCATGAGCTGCAGCGCAGGAGGCTGGAACGGCCTATGGAACGGCAGCTCGTTCATCGCAGCCTTCAAGGCTCCCTCCGGCGTCTCGACCGTTGCCGTCAGTGCTCCTTCTCTCTCGCAGGGATACACTGGCGTATCGGTAGGAGAAACCACCTGCAACGGAGTATGGGCGGCCGATGGTATCTCCGGCGGAACCGCCGTGAGCCTCACCACGTATTCCGGCGGACAGGGTGGCCCCGGCGGCGGTGGATTTCCCGGTGGGCCCGGCGGTGGCGGACGTCCCTGGTAGCAAAAAAATCGCTATCTTTGTAAGCTATGCAAGGATTAGAAAAAATGGGGGCCATTACGCTGGACGAGATGAACGCCGTCAAGCTGATGAACCGCATCGATTCCAAATACGTAACCAACGAAGCCACGCTGCTGCGCATGCTGGAGGCAGCCGCAGCAGCCGGCTATCGGGCCCTGGAAACCGAAGGCGTCCGTATCAGCCCCTACGACTCCGTCTACTACGACACGGCAGGCCTCACCATGTTCTACCTGCATCACAACCGCAGGCTTGTGCGGCAGAAAGTGCGCACCCGCCAGTACGTAAACTCCGGAGACAGCTTCCTGGAAATCAAGCGCAAGAACAACCACGGCCGCACCAGCAAGAAACGCATGGGCATTCCCTCCGACAAGATGATGGACTTTGGCTCCGTTCCGGAGGCCGCGGACTACCTGGCCCGGCATTCCTGGTTCCAGGCCGGAGAGCTCTCACCGTCGGCCCGCACCTGTTTTTCCCGCATCACCCTGGTGAACCCCGCGCTCACCGAGCGCCTTACCATTGACACAAAACTGGCTTTCACCAACTTCCGCACCGGTCTCAGGACCACCCTGGAAGATGCCGTCATCATTGAGCTCAAGCAGGACGGCCGGGCTGCCAGCCAGATGAAGGGCATCCTCCTGGACCTTCGCATCAAACCGCTCCGCGTGAGCAAATACTGTATGGCCATCACCCTCACCGACCCTTCGGCCAAGACCGGCCGCTTCAAGGTAAAGGTACGGGCCATTGAAAAGATCATCGGCAAAAAACTGACAACGATATGATACCTGACTTCCTCTTCCGCCTTGTGCAGGACGACCTCTCCTCCTTCGGAGACGTGGACATGAACGACGACCTCCTCCTGGACGTCCAGACCATCACCGACGCCATGATGACTACGGCGCAGAAGGTGGCCGAACTGGGCATCCGCTTTGCCCTGAACCTCCTTGTATGCTGGATTCTGGTGCACTTTTTCTACTATCGCAAGAGCCGTCGCCGCGACTACTACTTCACTTTCATGATTTTCTCGTCGGCCATGCTCACCCTGCTCTATATCATGGGTAACGTGGAAGTGGGCGTGGGCCTCACCCTGGGCCTTTTCGCCATCTTCGGAGTCATCCGCTACCGCACCGAGACCGTTCCCATCCGGGAAATGACCTACCTCTTCGTGATCATTGCCCTGGCAGCCGCCAACGGCCTGGCTCCCATTTATAATGTAGTGGATGTGGCGACCACGCCGCACTATGCCCTGGGCTGGGGAAATGTAGCTGTGATGGCCCTGGTGAATGCGCTCATCGTGCTCCTGGTCTGGATCCTGGAAAGCGAGAGCCTGGTAAAACACACCACCACCAAGCTGGTGCTCTACGACAAGATTGACCTCATCGTGCCCGAGCGCCGGGAAGAGCTCATCGAAGATCTCGAAAAGCGCATCGGCGTCCAGATCGAGAACCTGGAGATTGGCCATGTGGACTTCCTCAAGGACTCCGCCTTCATCAAAATATACTATCACCTGCCCAAGGGAGAAAGCAATTCCATCAACACCCTCACCCGGGCCAAAGACTACGTAGAATAATAACCATGAAACGACTTTTCCTTATTCTCGCGATCCTCACTCCCGCCGGTGCCTTTGCCCAGACGGCGACGGAATGGGGCGCCCGCGCCTCGGTGGAGGCCAACTACAAGATATCCAAGGGCGTACACGTCTATGCCGAAGAAGAGCTGCGCACGGAGGCCACGTCGCTCGCGAGCATGCGCACGACGCTGGGATTCACTTACAAACCGTTCAAGGCGCTCAAGCTGGGCGTCGGCTATACGCTCATCAACACCCGGGACATCTCGACGGCCACCTTCAAGGAGCCCCGCCACAGGGTGTTCGCCGACATTACCGGCAGCCTCCAGCTGGGATACTTCCAGTTCTCCCTGAAGGAACGCCTGCAGTACACCCGCCGCACCGGCACCTTCAACGTATACCAGAACAATCCCGACGCCCTGGCGCTCAAGAGCAAGTTCACCATCAAGTACAAAGGCTTCTATGTTGCCGAGCCCTACGCCTCCTTCGAGCTCCGTACCGCCCTCAACGAGCCCTGGGGAACCACCAGCGGAGAGGCCCAGTGGAACAAGGGCGGCACCAAGACCTACTACAACTACACCCCTTCCGGCTACACGCACGTGTACAACAACCGCTACAGGGGAGAGGTGGGCGTTTCCTTCAACTTTAGCAAGCGGCATGAGCTCAAGCCCTACCTGCTTATAGATTATAACGACAAATATGAGCTGGACACAAACGCTGAAGGAACAAAGCTTTTCAGTGCCCAATATGCCAAATCAATCATGCTGAGCCCCGGTTTAAGCTATGTATTTAGCTTTTAGCGCTTTCAGATTGTAATAAAAATATTAAAAAATCCTTTGCTATCTCAGAAATAAGCCTTACATTTGCCCCAGACAAAGGAATGTGTATTCTTTTAAATTATTAGAACTATGAAGAAAGTATTTATGTCTGTGGCCGTGATCGCCATGATGGCCGCCACCGTTGCTTGTGGTAACAGCAACAACAACAAGAAAGCTGAAGAAGCTCCCGCAGAAGCTGCCGAGCAGGTAGACACCACCATCTGCCAGGCCGTTGAGAACGCCGCCCAGGAGGTGAAGGAAGCCGCTCAGGAAGCCGCTGTCGAGAAAATCGAAGAGGCTGCCGATGCTGCTAAAGAAGCCGTGAAAGGCGAGTAAAATTATTTAAACAGAGACCTTACCAGGGCAGGGATGTCGGCCACTTTGACCACATCTATGCCCTGGGGTTTTTTATCAAAGTGGGTATAGCTGCTCACAAAGATGCGCTTGAACCCCACGCGGGCCGCTTCTGTGGCCCGGCGCTCGGCCTGCGAAACAGGACGGATTTCTCCGCTCAGGCCTACTTCCCCTGCAAAGCAGATATCTGAGGGAAGGGAATAATCAAAATTGGAAGAAAGCACGGCGGCCACCACAGCAAGGTCGCAGGCGGGGTCGTTTACCTTGAGACCGCCCGCCATGTTGAGGAAAACATCCTTCTGGCCCAGCTTGAAGCCGGCCCGGCGCTCCAGCACGGCCAGCAGCATGTTGAGGCGGCGCACGTCAAAACCCGTAGCGCTGCGCTGCGCGGTGCCATACACGGCGCTGGACACCAGGGCCTGTACCTCGAACAGGAAAGACCGGTTGCCGTCCAGCATGGCCGATATGGCCGTGCCGCTGAGGCCTTCCTCGTGCATGGGGATGAGCATCTCGGAAGGATTGGCCACTTCCCGGAGCCCTGCGCCCGTCATTTCAAAGACCGCAAGCTCGGAGGTGGAGCCAAAACGGTTCTTGATGCTGCGGAGGACGCGGTATGCGCCGCGGTTCTCTCCCTCGAACTGCAGCACAACGTCTACAATGTGCTCCAGGATCTTGGGGCCCGCGATGGTTCCTTCCTTGGTAATATGGCCGATAAGAAGCACCGGAATGCCGGTAGATTTGGCAAAACGCAGGAGCTGGGCGGCCACTTCCTTGATCTGGCTCACGCTGCCGGCGGTAGAGTCTACCTGCTGGCAATACATGGTTTGCACGGAGTCCACAATGATGAGGTCCGGTGCGGTCTCTTCCGCCTCCGACAGGATGGCGCCCATGTCGGTCTCGCTGTAAATGAGGCAGTTGGAGGCGTCTCCCCCCAGGCGGTCGGCCCGCATCTTCACCTGCTTGACGCTTTCCTCGCCGGTGACATAAAGAGTCTTGAGCTGGGGCCGGTGGAGCGGAAGCTGCAGGGAAAGGGTACTCTTGCCGATGCCGGGCTCGCCGCCCATGAGCACCAGCGACCCCTTGACGATACCGCCGCCCAGCAGGCGGTCCACCTCCGGGGAACCCAGCGACACGCGGTCTTCCTGGGTGGTGGAGACATCTTTCAGGGGCATAGGTTTGCGGGAAGCGCCGGGCACCGTCATGGTTCCCGTCTTCTTCCCGCTTACCACTTCCTTCTCAACGAAGGTATTCCATTCGCCGCAGGCCGGGCATCGGCCCATCCATTTGGCGTATTCATTGCCGCAGTGGCTGCAAAACCACACGGACTTTGTCTTTGCGCTTGCCATAGTAGCACAAAGATACAAAATAATTACTTCTGGAACACCCTTACATAGTCCACTTCCATGGACTGCGGCCAGATACTGTTGTCTATTCCGCGCATACCGCCCCAGTCACCGCCTACGGCAAGGTTCAGGATCAGGTACTCGTCGCTGTCAAAGGGCCAGTAGTCGGCGCCCTTCTGCGCAGGCTTCCCGAAGGTGAGATACACGTTGTCCGGCGAATCCAGATAGAATTCAATCTTCTCATCCTCCCAGTTCATGCCATACACATGGAAAGCGGTCTCCACATCGCCCACAACCTTGCTGGCCGTAGACTTCGGGACCCACTCGGAGAGGGTGGCCGTGGTGTGGACCGTGGTGTAGATAATGTTCTTGTCACAGCCCACGTATTCCAGGATATCCAGCTCGGAGTAGCTGGGAGCGGCATGCCGGCCAAACATCCAGATAGCCGCCCACGTGCCCTTTCCGGAAGGCATCTTGGCGCGCACCTCAACCCTTCCGCGGTGGAATTCCACCTTTCCCTGCGTGGTAAGGCGGGCCGATGTGTAGCTGCCCACCGCCTCACGGTCGTCTTCCTTGATGGCGGTGATGATGAGCTTTCCGTCCTCCAGGTGGGAGTTGGCGGGAGCGTTGGTATAGTTCTCCAGCTCGTTGTTTCCCCACTGGCCGGTGCCCAGGTCATAATTCCATTTCTTAAGGTCCAGGGATTTTCCCAGGAACTCGTCGGCCCAGAGAAGATGCTCTCCGGCTTTCTCGTAACGGGAATCGGAAGCCACGCCCACTTTGAGGGCATGGGTCCCTTCCTTTCCGTCCCGGCGCACATGCAGCGTCACTTCATAGCTCCCGGCCTTGGGAAAATAATGCACCAGCGAGGTGCCGCTGTAGCTCTTTCCGGGTTCGTCGGAAAAAGTCCAGCTGCACGCATCTCCGGCCTTTACGTCCTGGGCCTCGAACAAGATGAAGTTGGGACAGTCCGCATCCTTTTCGTAGGTATAGCGGACAGGGAACGATTGCCCGTCCATCGGGGCACAGGCTGCCCCGAGGACGAGAATCGCAAACACTACTATTAATCTATTCATTTCTGCTATAGATTCAAGGTATTCCAGACAGCCTGGGTAAGGGATGTCTGTGCGCTGGTGGAGTCGTAATCCACACACCAGATAAACATGCCGGCGCTCTCAGGGGTGTCTTTCACGATGAGGGCCTTGGAAGTGGCACTGTTCGTTCCGGTAGCGCCGGTATAATACAGGCCGCTTCCCAGATTCAGGTAACAGTTGGAAGAGGCCGATGCATCCATCTTGAGGATCTCGGAATAGGTGGGCCATCCCAGGTACTGGTCCTGGTTACCCCAGGTGATGGTGACACCGTCGGGGTACTGGTAGTGGATACCGAAGGCACCCACACCCACCATCTGCTTGCTGTAAGGGAAGCCGGCGGCGTTCAGGAAATTGGCATAGAAGTCGTTCACATACCAGTCCGGAGCAAAGTCGCAGGGCGTGAGGTCCAGGGCACCGAACAGAAGGAGGTTGATCCAGTCCAGTTCTGCCTCGGCCTGGCCCAGGAAGTAGAACTCGTAGCTGTTCCAGGCGCGCGGCACGGAAGCCGTTACCAGGTATTTGAGGCGTTCTCCTTCACGAACAGCCGGGAAGGCGGCTCTCAGCTCCTTGATAAACTGCACGATGGCATCCTTCTCCTGGATGGCGCCGGCGTCGCAGTTGAGCTCGTTCACATAGATGTTCACACCGTCCAGGTCCAGATCGGCCACCAGCTTCTTGATGTCGGCCACGAGGGAAGCGCGAAGCGCGTCATCGGCCACCACCGTCTGGAAGACCATGCTGTTGTAGAGACCCGAGCCGGCAGGCATGTTGATGATGCCGGTGACATCGGCCTGCACATACACGCCCTTGTTGTGCGCCAGGGAGACCAGCGTCTTCAGAGTAGCGAGCTTGCCGTCGTCGGGAAGGGCGAGCTTGCCGGCATCGGTCACCTGGAAGGAGGTGATGAGAAGGTGCGAGATGTAGTCCCACTGCACCATGTCGGCGTTTCCGTCGGTGGTGATGACACCCATCACCTTGTGGGCAGGGTTCTTGGGCACGAAAGGCACCTGGATGGCCACGGTGGCCTGGCGGTAGTTGACGATACCGTTGCGCTCGGCCTCGAAACGGAGGGTGAAGCCTTCGGTTCCTTCAATGGTGTATTCGATGGAAGGCGTGGTGGAGACCACGTTCCCGTCTATGAGCCAGCGCACGGAGGTTCCCTCGAGCGGGGAAACCTGGGCGGTGAATTTAACGACGTCTCCTACGCTGTAGACCTGGCTGCTGGACCACTCCATGTAAATGTAGGGCGTCTCGTCGGGGCCGAACACGGGGTCGCTCACCTTCTCGCCTGCACAGGAGGCAAGGACCAGAGCGCCCAGAAAGCCCATCAGATATTTCATTGTTTTCATTTTGCTGTGTCTTTTGAAGGGTTACTGCTTGTCCCACCATACGCCTACGGTCCAGTCATAACCGGGTACACGGTCAATGGCGGCCTGGTAGTTCTCGGGGTTCTTGATCTGCTCCTCTACCGGATAGAGAAGGCGGCGGGGCGTCTTTCCGCCAGACTGGTTGCGGGCCGGATCGCGGTTGAGGAATACGATTTCCGGAATGCCGGTACGGCGCCAGTTGGCAAAAGCTTCGAAAGGATTGAAGATATGGCCCACCCAGATTTGCATGTTAATCTGCTCCAGGGCTTCTGCCTGGTTGGCCGAGAGCGGGTTGGCTGCCACGAAGGCGGCGATGGAAGCGGCGCTGGGCTGGATGTCCTTGTTGTAGACCTTCATCTGCTCCACACCGGCGGCCAGGGCCTTCGCAAAGTGCTCGGCGGCGGTGCCGGTGCCCAGGCCCCAGCGGAGGGCGGCCTCGGCCTGGAGGAGTTCCACCTCGGCATAGCCCATGTTCACGTAAGGGGCGTCATAGGCATAGAAATACGCGCTGGGCTGCAGGTACTGCATGTGCGGGGTCACTTCCTCGGTTACGCCGTCTCCGTTCACGTCAATCTGCAGGGACGGGTCGGGGTTGGAAGCGTCGTTGTCGTAGTTTTCCCAGTCAAAACGGTCGGTGGCGCGGGCCATGGCGGCATAGGAACCCTTCTCCGCATACACCAGGTCGGTGATGTCCTGCTTGAGGTCGTCGTTGAAATAGCTGGCGGCAAGGATTCTGAGGCGGGGGTCACCGGTTTCTTCCAGATACTGGATGAAGCGACGGGAATAGCGGAAGTTGTGGGGGTCGGCGCTCAGGCGGTTGGAGACGGCATTGCCGCGTCCGGGACCGGCCGAGGGGTTGGCCACGTTCTCGTACTTGATGCGGCAGAGGTCCTCGACGGAAGTCATCACGCCGTTCGCGATAGCCTTCTGAGCCTCGGCCTTAGCCTTTTCCGGGTTCACCTTGACCAGGCGGAGCGCCAGACGCAGGTGCAGGGAGTTGGCGTACTTGCGCCACTTCTCGGTGTCCCCGCCATAGTACTGGTCATAGGTGAGGATGTCGGTTCCGGTGCGAAGCTGGGCGTCGGCCATGTCAAGCTGCTTGAAGAAGTCGTCGTAGATGTCTTCCTGCTTGTCGTAGGCGGGCTTCAGGATGCCTTTGTAGTAGCCTTCACCGGCATCGAAATAAGGAATGTCACCGTACAGGTCGGTAAGTTGGGTATAGGTATATACGCGCAGGATACGTCCCGCGGCGTTGATATTCTGGAGGGCGGGGTCATCGGCCGTACGGTCCACGATGTCGGCCAGTCCCTTGGACATGCGCGTGTAGCGCTGCAGCCACAGCTCGCCCATGTAGGAGTCGTTCTTGATGGCCAGGCAGCCATACTCGGTAGTGCCCCAGTCACCGCACCACTGCTGCACGAAGCCGCCCGGATACATGAAGTGACGGTGCCACTCCTGGTAGTCGTTGGTGGGCATGGCCTGCAGGTTGGGCAGGAGGATGTTGGGATCCATGTCGGTAGACTTGGTGGGGTCCTGGTTCAGGTTTCCAAAGTCGCTGCATCCGGCTAAAACCGCCAGCGAAGCAATGGCCAGGGATATAATGCTCTTTTTCATAAGTCTCGCGGTATTAGAAGGAAAGTCTTACACTGAAGCCCCAGGCACGGCGGGAAGGCAGGGAGCCATACTCGAAGCCCTGGCCGTTGCCGTTGTTGTAGCTGGATTCGGGGTCAATGTTGGGAAGGTTGGAATAAAGGGTCCAGAGGTTGCGGCCATACACCGACAGGCTTACACCGGTGAGCGGCGTACGGGCCAGCCACTTCTTGTTGAGGCTGTAGGAGAGCGTGAGCTCGCGGAGCTTGATGAAAGAAGCGTCATAGATGAACGGCTCGGGAGTACCGGCGCTCTGGAAGTAGGCCCAGTATTTCTGGGGATCGACGGGTGTCTGGTTGGTTTCCCAGACCGGATTGTCCTCGGTGCCCACATTCACGACACCCTTGCCCACGTAACCGCCGGTAGGGGTCCAGTCGGAGAGCTGCACGTTGGCGGCCTTGCGCTGTTCCTCCGACGCGTACCAGGCTTCGCGGCCTTCCAGCGTGCGCAGGGAAGTACCGTTTCCGCAGGCCATCATGTCGGACATGGAATAGACGTCGGCGCCCCATTTTACGTCAAAGAGGGCACTCAGGGACAGGCCCTTCCAGCTGAGGGAGGTGCCGATACCGGCCGTCCAGTCATAGACGCCGTTCCCCAGCACTTCCAGCTTGCTGCCCACCAGCGGGTAGCCGTTGGAGCCGTAGATAACCTCTCCGTCGGGGTTGCGGAGGAGTTTCTTTCCGAGGATAGCGCCGAAGGCTTCCCCTTCCACGGCCTCGATCATGGCACCGGCCCAGCGGGCCTCGGCCAGCGGATACTCCTTCAGCTCCGGATGCAGGGACTCCACCTTGTTGATGTTGCGGGCAAAGTTCACGTTGGCCGACCAGGTAAAGTCGCGGGCCTTGATAATCTCGGCGTCCAGGGCCAGTTCCACGCCCTTGTTGGAGATGACGCCGCTGTTGATCATGGCCGATGAGTAACCGGTGGTGGAGGAGATGGGAAGACTCATGATCTGGTCCTTCGTGCGGGAAGAATACCAGGTGAAGTCTACGCCGATGCGGTTGAAAAACTTCAGGTCCAGACCCAACTCGTAGGAATAGGTGCGGGTGGGCTTGAGGTCCAGGTTGGGAATGCGCTCGGAGGCGATGTCACCGAGAGGCATACCGTTCAGGGTATAGGGAAGCACACCGTAGTTGAGGTTGAGCTGATAGGGGTCGGTATCGCCGCCCACCTCGGCCCAGGAAGCGCGCAGCTTGCCGAAACTCAGGACAGAATTGTCCTTGAGGAGGTTGGAGAACACGAAGCTGCCGGAAACGGAAGGATACATGTAGGAGTTGTGGCCCTTGCGGAGCGTGGAGGACCAGTCGTTGCGCAGGGTGAAATCCAGGTACAGGAGGCCCTTCCAGCCCAGGTTCACGGCGCCGTACACGGAACGTACCTGCTTGCGGCCGTGGTTGTAGGTGAGCTCGCTGTCAATGTAGTTGGTGATGCTCTCCATGCCGGGGATAATCTGGTTGGAACCGGCATTGGCGGTGTATTCGCTGTCAAAGAACATGAGGTTGCCGCCCACGAAGGCAGAGAGGTCAAAGTCCTTGCCCAGTTTGGTGTCGTAGCGGATGAGGCCTTCCACGTTGGTTTCGTTCACAAGGGCGGTGGTCTCTGTCATGGCGCCCTGCAGGGCGATGGGCGTATCGATGGCATTGAAGTCCGTCATACGGAACTTGTAGAAGTCGGTACCCGCACGCAGCTGGGCGCTGAGCCCGTCGATGATCTGGTAGCTGGCGAGGAGGTAGCCCATGACGCGGTCCTTGACGGAGGTATTGCGCATGTTGTTGATGGACCAGTAGGGATTGATACGGTAGATGTTGCCGCCGTTCCAGTCCATGTACTTGCCGTATTCGTCTTGATAGCTTTCTCCCAGCCACTTCTGGTCAATGTTGGGCGCCAGGCCGATGAGGCTGAGGCCCACGTTGTTGGGGGAGTCGGAAAGGGCGGGACGGTTGGTCACCTTCTCCACGGAGTAGTTGACGCGGCTCTCGAGGCGGAAGCCTTTGAAAAGCTCGGCGCCGGCCTTGAGCATGATGGACGTGCGGCTCATGCCCGAGGCAGGGACAATGTCCCGGTTGCGCATGTCGGAGAGGGACACGAGGAGATTGCTCTTGTCGTTACCGGTGCTCATGGACAGGGCATTGGTAAAGGTGGAACCGGTACGGAAGAAGCTGGAGATATTGTCGGCCACATTGGTGTAAGGCATCTGACGTCCGTCGTAGATGTAGCCCGTGAGCTCCTTGTTGAGCTTGGCGCCCCAGGCGCTCTGGGAGATGCCGCGGCCCACTTCCACGGTGAGCGGAAGTTCGCCGTTACGGCCCGCGCCGTACACGCGCTGGTAGTCGTTGAACTTGGAAAGCTGGTTCACAAAGTCTACGCTGGAAGAGAAGTCAATGTTGAATCCCTTCTTGCCGGCCGACTTGGTGGTGATGAGGATGACACCGTTGGAAGCGCGGGAACCGTAGAGGGCCGCAGCCGATGCTCCCTTGAGGATGGAGACGGACTCGATGTCCTCGGGGCTGATGCTGGAGAGGCCGTCACCCATGTCGTAGCCGCCCCACATGCCGGCCTGACCCAGGCTGGAGTTGTCCATGGGGACACCGTCCACTACATATAAGGGCTGGTTGTTGCCGGACAGTTCACCGTTACCGCGGATGACGATACGCGTAGAGCCGGACGGGCCGGCCGTAGTTCCGGAAATGTCCACGCCGGCCACCTTGCCGGCCAGGGCGTCCATGGCATTGATGGGACGGGCGCCATTGAGTTCTTCGGAATTGACCTGCTCCACGGCATAGCCCAGCGCCTTGGTCTCGCGCTTGATGCCCAGGGCGGTGACCACGGCATTTTCCAGCAGGGTGGAGTCGTCCTGGAGGGTGATGGCAAGGGCAGAGGTGCCATTTACCTTCACGGTAACCGTAAGAAATCCGATAGAGGAAACAGTGAGTTCACAAGGGACAGGGACCTGCAGGGTGAAGCGGCCGTCGGCGTCGGTGAAAACGCCGTTACGCGTTCCCGCCTGCACCACATTGGCGCCTACCACGGGCTGCCCGTCGGAGGCAGCAGTCACTGTACCTGAAATAGAGCGGGAGCTCTGTGCGAAGCTCACCACTGCGGATAGCATGACCATGCTTGCCGCCAGTATTCTCAGTAACTTCATGGTTTTTTTGTGTTGTTAAGTATTGGTTGTGTCTGGCAGCAAAGTTATTCTCCCGCGCCCGGAAACACGTGCCCATTTTGTCTAAAATAAATCAGTTTTTGTATATATTTGCAAAAAAAACATCGGTTTTTATGTACGGGAGACTACTGAGGGGGTGCCTGCTGGCCATCCTGCTACTGCTGCCTGCGGGCGCCAGAGGGCATTATCACCAGAAACAGATTGGCATTGAGGAAGGACTTTCCCAGCCCACGGTGAGCACGGTAGTCCCGGACAACAACGGCAATATCTGGATTGGCACCCGCTTCGGGCTCAACCGTTACCGGAACGGACATATCAAACGCTATATAGACGACAACAGCCCCTCCCCCGCCATTACCGGCAACCAGGTGGGTTTCCTCTACATGGACTCTCAGGAGAGACTGTGGGTTTCCACCGACCTGGGACTCTCCCTCTACTCGGAATCCGAAGACGCATTCCTCCGCACCCGGACCGAGGCCGTCCTCTGCGCCTTCGAAACGCCGGAGACCATCTGCTTCGGAGGATACGAAGGCCTGCTCCTCTTTAACAAGGCCGACGGCACTTATGAGCGGAAGCTCCCCGAGGAAGCGGTTCCCGTCATCCTGGCCATCTATCCCGGGGCCGATGGAAAGCTGCTGCTGGTGAGCCGCTCCCACGGGCTCTATCTCTACGAGCCGGAAAGCAGCAGCTGGCAGCCGGTGCCTCTGGCAATGGAGGCCCCCGGCCAGATGATTCTCAAAAGCATTCTCAAGGACGGTCTGCTGTATCTGTCCTCCTACCGGCAGGGCGTTTACCAGGTGAATCCCGGGACGGGAGAAATCCTTGCCCACTGGGATGCGGCCCATTCGGGGCTCACCTTCGACATTGTGCTGTCCATGGCTCCTTTCCGGGACCATATTCTCCTGGGCACCGACGGCGGCGGCATCTGCGCGCTGAACCCTTCCGACGGCCGCATCCAGACGCTCCCGGCCCTTCTGGGGCTTCCGGAGCACAGTTTCCCTTCCAGTTCCTTTACCTTCCTGCACGTGGGTACCGACGGCAGCATCTGGGCCGGAAGCGTGCACCACGGCCTGTTCTGCCTGCGGGAGACGGCCATCGGCAGCTTCCGGGAGACGGACGGCCTGTCGGAGAATGTCATCAACGACCTGTGCCTGGATGCGGACGGTCGCGTCTGGCTGGCCACGGACGGCGGCGGCCTCAACGTGTACCGGCCCGATGACGGCACCATCGGCCCGGCCAAAGGATTTTCCACGGAAATTGTCTCTTCCCTCTGTCCTTTCTCCGACGGGAAGCTGCTTCTTTCCGCATTCAGCGGGGGACTTTACGTTTACGATCCCGCCAGCGGCAAAAAAACGCGCTTTTACATCATGGACCGGGAGAATGACGGGAAAGAAATTCAGTCGGGATACACGCCTTCGCTGGCCCGGTCGGGAGACTACATCTACATTTTTGGCGCCTCCACCTACTGCTACCAGCTCTCCACCCGACGCTTTTACCGTTTCCCCGTCCAGGAGGAGCTGCAGGGCCTGCAGGGATTCTGGGCCGACGGGGAAGGAGGCCTTCTGGCCTTTTCCTACCGCCAGGTGCTGCGGCTCAGCGCCGGCCGCATGACGGCCGATGCGCTCTACACCGTTCACGATTCGCACTTTATCAATGCAGCGGCCCGCGCCCACGACTATATCTGGATTGGGACCGACTACGGCATCAAATACGTACGGGACGGCAGTGACAGCGCCACCGCGGTGGAAACCCCCATGTTCAACCGGGTTACGCAGCTGCAGGCATCGGCCGACAATCTCCTGTGGATTACCGCAGACCACGGCCTTTTCTGCTACGACTGGGCGCGCCAGCGCATGGAGACGATGGACGAGAGCGAAGGATTCTCCCCGCAGGAAATCCTGTGCTCAGCCACATCGGCCACGAGCTCCTACCCGCTCTATTTCGGAGGCCTCAACGGCCTGGTGGCCCTGTATGGCAGTTCCCGCACGCTCTCATCGGGTCCCATGCTCATCCCCGAGTTCTACGAGGCCTCGCTGGACGGGCACCGCGTCCTTCCCTCGGGCAAGGCGCTCACCCTGCCCCGGGACTACAAGACCTTTGACATTACGGTGAATGTTCCGGGCACCGACCCTTTCAGCCGGCGTCCCATCCGGTATTCGCTGGAAGGACGCGGCTCGCGCGTCACCGTGTCCTACGAGGACACCTTCCCCGTGGGCATGCTGGCCCCGGGACGCTACAAGCTGCGGGCGTCGTACCTGAGCACGGACGGACAGTGGGGACCGGAGGCCGATATGCTCAGTTTCCGCGTACCCGAGCCCTGGTACCGCACCTGGTGGTTCCTCACGGGAATGACCCTGATGGTCATGGGACTCCTGGCTTTTCTCCTGATGTACCTGATTGTGCGCCAGCGGGAACGCTATGCCCAGGAACGGGTCCGGTTCCTCACACAGATCAGCCATGAGATCCGTACACCGCTCACGCTCATCTACGCGCCCCTCAAGCGTTTTGTTTCGAAAGACCCCTCGCTGGAGGGTGTTTTCCGGAATGTCGAGAAGATGAAGAGCATCACCGACATGGTGCTGGACCGGGAGAATTTCCCGGCATGGAGTAAAGCCCTGGAAGAGAACCATCTGGTGAGCCTGCCCGATGAAGGCATGCCGGAAGTCAACCTCAAGCCGTACCGCATTCTCTGCGTGGAAGACAATCCCGAGCTGCGGGATCTGCTCATTACGGAGCTGACGCCCTATTGCAAGGAGGTCCGCACGGCCTGCGACGGAGAGGCAGGCCTGGAAGTCATCCGCGACTGGCAGCCCGACGTAGTGGTGAGCGACGTGATGATGCCCCGGATGGACGGCTTTGAGCTGTGCCGGCAGGTAAAACAAGACCTGAGTATCAGCCACATACCGCTCATCCTGCTCACGGCCCGGGCCGATGCCGCCAGCGTCCTCACCGGTTACAAGGCCGGCGCCGACTCCTACCTGGCCAAGCCCTTTGATACGGCGCTCCTTCTGCAGGTAATTGGCAATCTTATGCAGGCCCGCGAAAAGATGCGCACCCGCTTCCTCTCGCCCCAGGAGCAGGCTCCGAGCCCGGAAGAAATCACTTTCACCAAAGCCGACGAAGCCTTCCTGCAGCACCTCAACCAGTTCATCGAGGCGCACCTGGACGTACCCGAGATGGATGTGAACGCCATTGCCTCCGAGATGGCCATGAGCCGCGCTTCCCTATATAATAAAGTAAAGGCCATCACCGGCATGGGTGTGGCCCAGTATATCGAGAGTATCAAGATGCGGAAAGCCTGCGCGCTGCTTACCTCGACCGAAATGGGAATATCGGAGATTGCCGATGCCCTGGGCTTCACCAGCCCCCGCTACTTCAGCACGCGCTTCAAGCAGGCGACAGGAATGAACCCGGGAGCCTATCGCAAGAATCCTACTCCAGCTCCTCACGAGCCCACTCACGCGGAGTAAGGCCCGTAATGGCCGTGAATGTGCGGGAGAAGACGGAAGGGGAAGAGAACCCGCAGCGGAGCGCTATGTCCGAGAGCTTCATGTCGGGGTGCCTGAGCTTGAGCTGCTTGGCCTCATCAATACGGAAACGGTTCACGAACTGGTAGAAACTGCAGTCGTATTCCGAGTGGATGAACTGCGAGAGGTAGGTGCGGTTCATGGGCAGTACGTTTTGCAGGTCCAGCAGCTTGAAGTCCGGATTGAGGTAGGGCTTTTCCTTCACCATCCATTCGTCCAGGGCCTTGCGGTAGGCGGAGTCCGGCTGGAGTTTCTCCGGCTCCTCCACAGGAGCGTTCTTGCTCTCTTCCCGGCGCAGGAGTTCCCAAGGATCCCGGCGGAAGATGATTTGCTCGGTTCCGTAGGTAATCATATAGATGGTAAGCCACAGCTGCGTAAACCCGCGGGCATGACCCTGGCGGAAGCACATGATGAAAAATACCAGCCCCGTGAGGAATACCATGGCCAGATAACGGATAATCCAGCGGACATCGATGTCGTCCAGGGAAGAGAAGTTCTCCTCACACCACGTCCTGTACTTGCGCACGTGCGTGAGGAGCATGATCACGAGGAAGAACGGATAGAGGGAAATGACGGGCTGAAGGTTGACAGGGACCAGATAGTCCAGCACGGCCAGGGCAAACATGGGGGCCAGCTGCTCGGTGGCGTGCCTGAGGTTAATCCAGCCCGGCCGAAGGGCCTCGGTGGGATAGAGCATCATGAGCCAGCCCAGTACATTGCCGATAAGGATTTCGCCGGTGGTGAGCTGGGGTGCGCCCATATTCATTGCAGGGTGGGGCATCAGTTTCCACGACAGCAGATAGGCGGCGTCGGCAAGGCCCCAGATAAGGATGGAAATGCCCCACAGCTTTCTAGCACGAAGGCCTTCCGAATGCCGGAGCACCATCCAGGCGCCAGCCAGTGAAACCGTGATGGAGCAGGCAACCATGGAAGGACTCAGGACGTTGTCAAAAAGGTCAGAAGGAATGTATCTGGACAGCCAGACGCTCAGGACCACGAGCGTAGAAAGAATCAAGAAAAAACGAACTTCTTCAGCATATTTGGTCAGGTACTTCATTCCTTTCTTTTTGGCTTGACGGGACAAATTTAAGTAATTTTATCCAAAATTATACATTTTTTCGGTAAACACCCCTTCTCAGCTCCGACATATATGTGTTACGCATAATGTATGACACAGGAAATTCTATTCAGATACTTCAGGGGTGAAGCTTCGGCCGAGGAGCAGCGCCAGATTGGAGCATGGCTCCTCAGCGGAGAGGACGCCCAGCGGGAATTCGAGCAGGCCCATTTCATCTATGAAGGGATGGTGCTTTACGGCGGATCCCGCAAACCCGCCGCCAGAAAGGCACTCGTTTACCGTCTCCGCTACTGGGGCCGGAAGCTCTCCTACGCAGCCATCCTGGCCGCAGCCATGGTCCTGACGGGCCTCGGAGTCCGGTACTTTACCACGGAATCCCTTTCCCATGAGATGATGGCCCTCCAGACCCAGCCGGGACAGCGGGCCGACATCGAACTCTCCGACGGCACCGTCGTCACCCTCAACTCCGGCTCCCGCATCGAGTATCCCACCACCTTCAAGGGACGCGAGCGTCGCGTGCGCATTGAAGGCGAGGCCCTTCTGAAAGTGAACCATGACGAGCGCCACCCGTTCGTGGTGTCCACCTATGCCGCCGACGTCAAAGTGCTGGGAACCACCTTTGACGTTGTCGCCTGTGAGGAAGATGAGCGTTTCGAGACCATCCTGATGGAAGGCAGCGTCCAGGTGACCAGCGCCAGCGATCCCTCGGATGTCCAGCTCATGAAACCCGGAGACATGGTAACCCTCTCGGGCGGACGCCTGCAGCGGTCGGCCGCCGATTTCTCCCGCGCCCTGGGCTGGCTGGACGGCCTTGTGAGCCTGGAAGCGAAGGACTTCAAGGACCTGATGAATACGTTCGAGCGGGTCTACGGCGTACAGATTGTCACCACCGCCAATCCTTCCATCCACGGGCTCAGCGGAGAAATCCGCATCTCCGAGGGCATTGACCACGCCCTCAAGGTGCTCCAGCACGTCATTGACTTTGAATATGAGATTTATGAGGGAACAGTTATCATCCGATAACTTCTCATAATAACCATTATACACTAACCCACCAAAAAAAATCATGAAGAAAACAGTCATCTGCCAGGTTTTCCTGGCGTTGCTGATGACTCTCTGCGCCGGACCGCTCCGCGCGCAGGGACAGCTGGTTTCCCTGGACCTCAAGGAGGCTACGGTGGAAACGGCCATCCAGAGCATCAAGCAACAAACCAACTACCTGTTTGTCAACATGAACGTAGACACCCGGCAGCGAGTAACCGCCAAGGTGGAACGTAAAAGCGTAAATGAGGCGCTGGACGCCGTGTTTACGCCCATCCATGTTGCGTATCAGATCGAGGGCTCTACCATCGTGATTGCTCCGAAGCCCCAGGCCAAGGAGCAGGAGAATGGTCCCAAGGTCGTAAAGGGTCTCATCGTGGACGCATCCGGTGAGCCCATCATCGGCGGCGCCGTCGTCATCAAAGGCACCTCCATCGGTGCCAGCGCCGACATCGACGGCCGCTTTGAGTTTACTATTCCTACGGAGTACTCCAACGCTTCCCTTGAGTTCTCGAGCCTGGGCTACACCACGGTCACCCTTCCCATCGACGCCCGCGCCAGCTACCGCGTCATCCTCAAGGAGGAGGCCGAGATGCTGGAAGGTACGGTTGTCACCGCCCTGGGTATCCGCCGTGCACAGAAAGCCCTTTCCTACAACGTGCAGGAAGTGAAGGCCGAGGACCTGCTTACCGCCAAGGACGCCAACTTTGTCAATACCCTCAACGGTAAGGTAGCCGGTCTGGTACTCAACAGCTCCTCTGCCGGCGTAGGTGGTGCGACCAAGGCTGTCATGCGTGGTGCCAAGTCCATCTCGCAGAGCAACAACGCCATCTATGTGATTGACGGTGTTCCCATGACGTCCACCGTACAGGACGCCGGAACCGAATTCGGCTCCTCCGGCCAGACCGACCCCATCGCCGACCTCAACCCCGAGGACATCGAGTCCATCTCCGTCCTGACGGGTGCAGCCGCTGCCGCCCTCTACGGCTCCAGCGCTGCCAACGGCGCCATTGTGGTGACCACCAAGAAAGGCTCGGCCGAGAAGACCACCATCTCCTTCTCCTCCAACACGGAGTTCTCCCGCGTAGCCCGTCTTCCCGAATTCCAGAACCGTTACGGAACCGGCGACCTCAACTCCAGCGAGGGTTCCATCGTCCGCAGCTGGGGACTTCCGCTCCAGGAGAGCAACAATTACGGCTACGATCCCCGCAGCGACTACTTCCAGTATGGCCTCACCGGGACCGAGACCCTCACGCTCTCTACGGGTAACAACAAGAACCAGACGTACCTTTCCGCATCGGCCGTCAACAACAAGGCTATTATTCCGGGTAGCGCTTACAACCGCTACAACGTCAAGTTCCGCAACACCACCAAGTTCTTCGGTGACAAGATGACGCTGGACGTATCGGCCGAGTACATCATGCAGGACCACCGCAACATGCGCAACCAGGGTCTGTACAACAACCCCATCGTGGGCGCCTACCTGTTCCCCCGCGGCGGTGAATGGGCCGATGTCCGCATGTTCGAGCGCTGGGACAACACCCGCCAGCTCCACACCCAGTACTGGCCTGCCGGCGATGCCGGTATCACCATGCAGAACCCCTACTGGATCAACTACCGCAACCTCACCACCCAGAAGCGCAACCGCTTTGTCCTGGGCGGCACTCTCTCCTACCAGATCCTGGACTGGCTCACTGCCAGCGCCCGCGTACGCGTGGACAATTCCCGGATCACCGACGAGTCCAAGAACTTCGCCACCACCAACACCCAGCTCACCGGCGGTTCCGTCAACGGTTCCTACAGCGAGGGTCAGGCCAATGACCGCCAGACCTATGCCGACGCTCTCCTGAGCGCCAACCGCTCCTTCGGAGAGTGGTCCGTGAACGCACAGCTGGGCGCTTCCATCAACGACCAGTACTGGTACAGCACCAGCCTGGGCGGTCCCATCGCCGCCGGCAAGCTGGCCAACAAGTTCAACCTCTACATGCTGGACCAGAACCTCATGTCCCCCGGACAGAGCCAGAGCCGCCACCAGACCCAGTCGGTCTACGGACAGGCCGAGGTGGGCTGGAAGGGCGCCTACTATCTTACCCTCACCGGCCGTAACGACTGGGATTCCTCCCTGTTCGGCCCGCTGAGCACCAAGCACAGCTTCTTCTATCCCTCTGCCGGTCTTTCCGTGGTCCTCTCGCAGGCCCTGGAACTCCCCCGCCAGATCGAATACCTGAAACTGCGCGGTTCCTTCGCCCAGGTGGGCTCGGCCTTCGAGCGCCTGATCGCGAACCCCATCCACTCCTACAACGGAACCACCGGTTCCTACGCAACCAACGCCAACTATCCGCTGGACCTGAAGCCGGAGATGACCACTTCCTGGGAGGTGGGCCTGCAGTCCAAGTTCCTGGACGGCTTCAGCCTGGACCTCACCTGGTACTACACCAACACCAAGAACCAGACCTTCGAGATTCCCCTGTCTTCGGGTTCCGGTTATGAGTCGGCCTTCATCCAGACGGGTAACATCCTCAACACCGGTATCGAGCTTTCCTTCGGTTACAGCCACACCTGGGGCATCTTCTCCTGGGACACGAGCTACACCTTCTCTACCAACAAGAACAAGGTGGTGAGCCTGGCCGAGAACGTGAAGAACCCTGTCACCGGAGAGACGGTCTCGTTTGACAACCTGGCCAAGGGCGGCCTTGCCAATGCCCGCTTCTTCCTCACCGAAGGCGGCACCCTGGGAGACCTGTATTCCCGTTCCGACCTGGTTCGCGACAATCAGGGCAACATCTATGTGGACGAGAACGGAAACATCGCTACCCGCACCCTCACCAAGTTCGAGGACATGATCAAGCTGGGAAGCGTACTGCCCAAGGCCAACATGGCATGGCGCAACGACTTCAAGCTGGGCCGCTTCAACGCCAGCGCCCTGGTGACGGCCCGTCTGGGCGGTATCGTGTACTCCAACACCCAGGCCAAGCTGGACTGGTACGGCGTATCGGCCAATTCCGCCGACGCCCGTGATGCCGGCGGCGTTGTCATCAACGGCTCCGACCTGATTGACGCCAACAAGTGGTACACCACCATCGCCGGTACCGACACCGTGCCCCAGTTCTATACCTACAGCGCCACCAACGTCCGTCTGCAGGAGGTTTCCCTGGGCTACACCTTCCCCCGCAAGGCTCTTGGAAATGTCTGCGACATCACCCTGCAGCTGGTGGGACGCAACCTCTTGATGATCTACTGCAAGGCCCCCTTCGATCCGGAAGCCGTGGCTTCGACCACCAACAACTTCTATCAGGGCCTGGACTACTTCATGACTCCTAACACCAGGAACTTCGGTTTCAACGTAAGGATTAACTTCTAAGGAGGACACTTACATGAAAAATTGCTTTAAATATACTCTGATACTCGCAGCTGCCGTGAGCGCGGCCGCCTGTACCCGCAACTTCCAGGAGTACAACACAGACCCCTACGGAGCTACGGAGGAAGAGCTCGCCCGTGACGGATACAACGTAAAATCCGCCCTGCTGGGCCTCGCCGACGGTATCATCGCCCTCGACGTCAACACCACCCAGTTCACAGAAGCCCTCCTGGGCGGTCCGATGGCCGGTTATCTCGCCGACGCCAACGCCGGCTTCAACCAGAACTCCATCGGCCGCCTGAACCCGCCGAACAACTGGACCAAGGTGCTCATGGAGGACTTCCCGTCCCGCATCTATCCCAACCTGCGCCAGCTCAAGCAGGTCACTTCCAACGAGACCATCCTGGCCGTGGGCAACGTGATTAAAGTGGCCGGCATGCACCGCATCGCCGACACCTATGGCCCCATGCCTTATTCCAAGATCACCGACGACGGCTCTCTCCAGGTGCCTTTTGACTCCCAGGAGACCGTTTACAAGACCATGATCGGGGAACTGGATGCCGCCATCGAGGTGCTCACCCGCAACCGTACCAACAACTTCTCCGCCTCCTCCGACATCATCTTCGGCGGTAACGTGGAGAAATGGTGCCGCTATGCCAACTCGCTCAAGCTTCGCCTTGCCATGCGCATGAGCTATGCCGACCCCGCCTATGCCCAGCAGAAGGCCGAGGAAGTGGCCGCTCACGAGATTGGCGGCATGGCATCGGCCGATGACATTGCGCAGCTCCTGGCCTTCGGCAACGACGGCAACCCCCTCTATGTAGCCGTTAACTACAACCGCGTGTCCACGCACGATGACGGATCGGCCTGCATCACCACCGGTGACTCCCACGCCGCCGCCGACATCATCCTCTACATGAACGGTTACAAGGATCCCCGCCGCAGCGCCTACTTCACGAAGAGTGAGTGGGACGGCTACGAGTACGTGGGTCTGCGTCACGGCATTGTGATCCCCGACCACAAGACGGTGGGCCACAAGTATTCCGGCATCAAGATTGACCGCCTCAATTCCCCCATCGTCCTCATGACTCCGGCCGAGACGGCTTTCCTCAAGGCTGAGGCCGTGGCCGTATTCGGATGGAACATGGGCGGCAGCGCCAAGGACTTCTACGAGCAGGGCGTGCGCCTGAGCTTCGAGCAGTGGGGCGTGAACGGGGCCGACGCTTACCTCGCCGACATGACTTCCGTTCCGGGCACCTACTCCGACCCGGCCGGTTCCAACGACTACAACAACATCCTCACCAACCTTTCGGTGGCCTGGGACGACAGCGCCAGCGCCGAGGTGAAGCAGGAAAAAATCATGATCCAGAAGTGGATTGCCAACTTCCCGCTGGGCAATGAGAGCTGGGCCGATATCCGCCGCACCGGTTATCCGCACATCCTCCCCTGCACCGACGAGGCCAACAACTCCGGCGGACTCGTTCCCAACGAAGGTCCCCGCAGGATCAAGTACCCTCAGGAAGAGTATACCAGCAATGCAGCCAACCTCAGCGAGGCCATCTCCAAGTACCTGGGTGGTCCCGACCAGATGGCTACCAGACTTTGGTTCGACTGCAAATAATGAGGAGACAAGAATATGAAAAATAGCATTAAATACATTGCCATCCTTGCGGCGGTCATCCTCAGCGCCGGTGCATGCAGCAAGTGGACGCAGCAGGAAGCCCTGGAATTCAACTACGTCACTATCGAGGAGAAGAATCCGGCTCTCTATGAGGCTTACCTGGAGAGTGTCCGCAGCTACCATGCCACCGAGCATCAGGTACTCATCGCCCGCTTTGACAACAAGGCCGGCGCCCTCACCGGACGTGCCGACCACGTCAATAACCTGCCCGACAGCGTGGACTACGTTGTCCTCAACAACTACAGCACCATCAGCGAGGCCATCCTCTCCGAGGTTGCCGAGGTGAAGGAAAAGAAGGGAATCCAGACCCTCATTGTCCTGGACTATGATGCCCTGGAGAAGGAATATGCCCTTTATCTGGAAGGCCTTGAGTCCGAGACGGAGCCTACGCTCGAGGACGAGGTTGCCTGGATAGGAGAAAAAGTGGACGCGTTCATCGGAACGGCCACGAAACTGGGCCTTGACGGCGTGATGGTTTCCTACGTGGGCAAGAACCCGCTGGGCCTCAAATCCGGCGAGTCCGAGAAGGTCATCGCACTCCAGGAAGCTTTCTTCGGCCCGGTGCTTACCTATGCCGCCGGCGGGAAACTCCTTTTCTTCCAGGGCAATCCCAATCACCTGCTTCTGGAAGCCGATGTCCTCACTCCGGCCAAGTACATCATTGTTCCGGCCGAGACTGTCACCAGCCTCGAAGGATTTAACTTTGCCGTCCACATGGCTTCCGGCGAAGGTGTTCCCGCCGACAAGTTCGTCCTGGGTGTCACCGCCTTTGACGTGACCGACGAGACGGCTACTGCAGGCCTTTTCTCCGGCAACATCTCGGCCATTGACGGTGCAGCCCGCTGGGCCGTCACGCCCGATGCCAGCTTTGGAAAGAAAGGCATCTGCGTGAATCACGCGCAGTTTGACTACTTCAACATCCAGAATGTGTACAGTGAGATCAATACTGCCATCGCCACTATGAACCCTTCACCTTTGAAATAAGGAGGAACCATCATGAAACTCAACAGATATGCACTTCTCCTCTTTTCCGCCGCCTTCGCATGGGTATCCTGCCAGACGGAGAAAGAGGCCATGGAAGAGCACCACTTCACAAACAAGCTTTACATCAACACCCAGGCGGTATCCGAGGAAATCCTGGTGAAGGCCGGCAGCGGAGACATCATGCGCACGCTGAGCATCGGCACCGCCCTCAAGGTGGAAGAGGACCTGGACGGCGTCCTGGTCGCAGATCCCGCATACCTGGACAACTACAAGGCCGAGTATGCCCAGCCGGATGCCGTGGCCCTGCCGCTCTCCTGCTGCAACATTGACAATCCCGAGGTGAAGATCCTGAAGGGCTCCAATGCATCGGCTCCCGCCATCATCACCTTCACCAACCTGGGTAACCTCAACCGCAACCTCATTTACGTGATGCCCGTGGTGCTCAAGAACGTCACCGACATCAACGTGATTGCGTCCAAGACGGTGGTTTACTACGTGTTCAAGGGTGCCGCCCTCATCAATGTGGTGTGCAACATGGCTAACAACCGTGCCGGCGCCCAGAGCTGGAAGACCCCCGAGAAGTTCACGAACATGAGGCAGTTCACCGCCGAGGCCCTGGTTCGCCAGAACGTCGCCGGCCGTCTCATCTCCACCATCATGGGTGTGGAAGGCCACTACCTGCTCCGTATCGGTGATGCCGGTGTTCCCGACACACAGCTGCAGGTGGCTTCCTCGCAGAACCAGACCAACTCCAACATGAACTTCACGCTGGGCAAGTGGACCCACGTCGCCTGCGTCTTCGACAACGGTAAGAGTACTGTGTATTTCGATGGCCGCAAGGTGCTGGATGCCGCGAATGCCAACCGCAGCACGGTTACCTGGGGCGCCTACGGCAACGACAAGGGCGAGACCAGCGGCCGTTACTTCTGGCTGGGTTACTCCTATGAGAGCAACCGCTACCTGGACGGTGACATGGCCGAGGTTCGCATCTGGGACCGCTGCCTCACCGAAGAGGAAATCAACCAGGACACCCACTTCTACGCAGTCGATCCCGCTTCCGAGGGCCTTATCGCCTACTGGAAGATGGATGACGGCGCAGGTACCGTTCTCAAGGACGCTTCTCCCAACGGAAACGACCTTACGCTTGATTCGGCTACTCAGTGGCCTAAGGTTTCACTTCCCGAATAATAAAGGAAACGGATATGAAAAAGATATTTATTACTGTTGCTGCCATTGCCGCCTGCGCACTGGTCTCCTGTGAGAAAGAAGCCATCACGGTAGACCACGTGGACGAGGCCGCCTACGCCAATGTAGGCACGCTGGTGGGCAGCTTACGAGACCTCTCTACCAACAAGACCTCCCAGGTGGTGGAGATCCGCAGTGAGGAGATTACCCGTTCGGTTGTCTTCGCGCTCCCGAGAGCCGCTGCTGCAAATGTCCAGGTCAAGGTTGCCCTTGATGCCGAATACCTGAGAGAGTATAACGAAAAGCACGGAACCAGCTTCGAGCTGTTCCCCTCCGAGCTGGTGGCTATCCAGGACAACGGAGAGGTGACTGTCGAGGCCAAAAAGACCCGTTCCGGCAGCCTGGACGTTACGCTGAGCCCCCTTGGCGACAAGGAGGAGAAGACGTATCTCCTTCCCCTGAAGGCCAGCACCTCCGCCGGCGGCGTGAAGGTGTCTGAGGAAAGGGTGGTTTACCTTGTGAAGAACATGGCTTTCCAGACGACGGTGTCCACCGACGACCCTGCCCGCAAGAAGGTCAATGTGTGGATTGAGGTGAACAACACCAACCCGCTCAACATGCTTCAGTTCGAGACCGAGGACGGTCATCTGCTCATCGACCACCTGGTGCTGTTTGCCTACAACATCAACTACGATGCAGAGAAGGGCAAGGTGTACTGCTTTGCCAACCCGCAGTGCCAGTACATCCTGGACCACTACAACGAGATTGTTCGTCCCCTCCGCGAAAGAGGCATGAAAGTGTTCATCTCCGTGCTGGGCAACCACGATGCATCCGGTCTGGCCCAACTCTCCGACGCAGGCGCACGCGCCTTTGCCCAGGAGATGAAGGCCCTCTGCGAAGGTTACGGCTTTGACGGCGTCAACTACGACGACGAGTACTCCAACAGCCCCGACCTCTCCATTCCCTGGTTCACCAGCCGCTCCCAGGCTGCCGGCAACCGTCTCTACTACGAGACCTGGAAGGCCATGCCCGACAAGGAGATGATGTCCTACCAGTATGGCAGCGCCCTGGGCAATGCCGCCGTGGACGGTGTGGAGCCCGGCGAGTACATGGCATGGGCCGTGGGTGACTACGGCCGCCGCGGTGTAGCCTATTCCGGTATGACCAACGCACAGGTATCCTACCAGTCCAGCGAGTTTGCCCAGTGGAGATCCACCCCTTCCGAGAGCACGGTTTCCCAGTGGATGGCCTCCGACTACGGTCTCTGGATGATCTTCTCCCTGTGGAACGATTCCAGGAACCTGCAGCGTGACTGGAATGCCATGAATATCCTTTCCAAGGCTATCTACGGCTGTGAGCTCAAGAAGCCCACGAAGTTCTATCCCCAGACCAAGTCTCTTGATTACGTATCCCTTGAATGGTAAAGATTATGAAAAAGGTATTTCATTATATGATTGCGCTGACTGCCTGCGCGGCAGTCTTCGCCTCCTGCGAGAAGGAAGAGAAAATCGTCGGTACCGCCGACGGTAACGGTCTCTTCCTGAACAAGGCAGAGATTACCATTGTCAAAGGAAACCAGGAAGCGCTGGTTGCTACCGTAACGCCCAAGGGTGCCGCCAAGGTGTCCTGGGTGAGCAGCGACGCCGCCGTGGCCTCTGTTACGGCAGAGGGTGTGGTGACGGCCGTGGGCGCCGGTGAGGCTACCGTGACGGCATCGGCCTCCGGAAAGAGCGTCGAGTGCCTGGTCAAGGTTAGCTCTCCCGTCACTTCCGTCGTTCCCAGCGTGAGCGAGCTCACCATCGAGAAGGGTGCTACCGGTGACCTCAGCGTCACCATCGGCCCGGACGATATCAATGTCCCGTACAGCATCAAGTGGACGTCTTCCGACGAGACCATCGCGACGGTTGCGGCCGATGCCGGTGATCCCACCAAGGCTGTCGTGACCGGCCGCATGGGCGGTTATGCCACCATCTACGTGAAGGCTGGCGATGTCACCTCTTCCATCGACCTTACTGTCAACGTGGATATGACCGGTCTTGTCATCAGCGGCGTTCCCAGCGGCAAGGTCTACAAGGGAGACAGCTTCCAGCTCAGCGTCCGCAAGGACCCGGCCGATGCCCTTGGCGTACTGGATCCCGTGTGGTCGAGCTCCGACGAGACCATCGCTACCGTGGATGAGAAGACGGGCCTTGTAAACCTGGTGGGTGCCGGAGATGTCACCTTCACGGTTGCCTCCAACGGCTTCACGCAGTCTGTCGATGTTACCGTCAACGTGCTGGCAACGGTGTCGTTCCTTCCGAAGTCGGCAAATACGACCATCGAAGACGTGACCTTCACCGGTACAAACTGCAGCTTCTACGGCAGCTACTCGTATATCAGAAAGGGTGCTACCATGACCTTCAGCGTACCGGACGGTCTCGTGATTTCCGAGATTGTCTTCACGCCTTACTCCTCATACTACAGCACCGCATTCACTCCGGACTCCGGAGAGTATTCCGGCAACACCTGGACAGGCAATGCACAGACTGTTGTATTCACAAACAACAATTCCAACACGTATCTGACGAACATTAAAGTCACTTACAAGAACTAACTTTTTAAAAGGCGCCGCACTGAGTTGCGGCGCTTTTTTTTATCACATATAATTATCGTATATTTGCAGCGGAAATGTCCCAAGACTCCATCATATCTTTGCAAGAGTTCACCACGCTGTATGGGAAATACAGTGCCCGGTTCACAGAGATAGCCATGTCTTATCTGCAGGACCGCATGGAGGCCGAAGATGTGGTTTCTGAGAGTTTCATGACCTTCTGGGACACCCGCGAGACGGCAGAACTGCCGGAATCTCTCCCTGCCTATATCCTGGGAATCGTCAAGCACAAGTGCCTGGACCACCTCCGTTCCCGCCAGAGTTCCGAGAAGCGCGCGTACAATATTTACGAGCAGGCCTGCATGGACGCAAAAGTCCGAATTCTGCAGAACGACAGCCTCACACAGAAGCTGTTCGAAGATGAGATTGTCACTATCTTCGAGCGGGAGCTGCAGAAAATGCCCCCCATGACGGCCAGCGTATTCTACGCATCCCGGGTGGAGGGCAAAACTTATAAGGAGATTGCCGAGGCTCTGGGGATTCCCGTCCGCACAGTGACGCGGGAAATCCAAAACGGGCTTCAGGCCATGCGGCGTTCGCTCAAGGACTATCTGCCGCTGGCCGCCATCCTTCTATATAATACTGTTGAGAAGCTCTAGCTTCCCGTCTTCAATCAGTTTCAGGATCAGTTCCCCGAAGAGGGTATTCTGCCAGGCGAACCATTCGCGGGTAAAGTCGGAGGCGTCGTTCCGGTTAAAGGACTCGTGGATGAAGCCGGTTCCGGCGTCGGTGCGCAGAAGCTGCAGGATGCACTCCTGAATCTCTTTGTCTTCGGTAGCGGTAAAGGCCCGCATCATGATGCTCATCGGCCAGATGTTCTCGATTCCGATGTGCGGTCCGCCAATCCCTTCTCCGGCTTTTCCGCGATAGAAATACGGGTTATACTCGCTCCAGACCATCTTGCGCGTGTTGCGGTAGATGGGGTCTTCCTGCATGGCGGGGTCCAGGTAGGCCATGGCCAGAAGGGAAGGGACGTTGGCATCGTCCATGAGGAACTGGCCGCCAAAGCCGTCCACCTCGAAGGCATAGACGGGGCCGAAGACCAGATGCTGCACCACGGCGTATTCCCGGAGGGCGCGCTCCACCTCGTCGGCAAGGGCGGTGCACGCATCGGCCAGGTCCTTCTCGCCGTTCACGTCGGACAGAATCTCGGCGGCCTTGCGGAGGGAACTCACAGCCATGAAGTTGGACGGGATCAGAAATTCGAACGTGGTGGCGTCGTCGGAAGGGCGGAAGGCCGATGCGATGAGGCCGCAGGGACGAACGGGGTTGCCGCGGCCCACTACGCACTTGGTGTCCAGCTGGCGGTCGGTGACACGAAGGAAGGTATAGGAGCCGTGGCCGCCGTAGCGCTGCTGCTCGCGGAGGACCGTGAGGATGCTGCTGATGGCCTGTAGCCAATGGTTGTCAAAGACAGAGGTGTCTCCGGTTGTTTTCCAGTATTCGTAGGCCAGGCGGATGGGGTAGCAGTGGGAATCGATTTCCCATTTACGTTCGAACACGTAGGGGTTGGCCTTGGGAAGGTCGCTGGCGCATGCTGCGCCAATAGGTTCTACGTTGAAGGCATTGGCATAGGGGTCGATGCCGATGCACTTGAACTGGCGGCGGATGACGCCGGCAATCATGCGGGAGAGGGCAGGGTCTTCGTTAGCCAGGGCTACGTAGGGCCACACCTGCGCGCCGGAGTCCCGGAGCCACATGGCCGGAATGTCACCGGTGAACACGTAGGTGTCCGGGTTTCCGTCTTCGTCCTCCATGGGATGCACGGTGGTGTCCAGCGTGTTGGGGAAGCAGTTGATGAACATCTGGCGCAGCTTGGGGTTCGTGAGAAGCGCTGCGGTTTCTTCCACTTTCTTTTCTACAGCCTCGGAGGTGAAGGAGCGCTTTTCCAGGGCCGGGCGGCGCTGGGGGTACGTGCCGTCTCCCAGGTAATCCTCGGGGCAGTACCAGATGGCGGGCTCATCGCTCATCTCGAAGGTGAGGGTGGCGCCGGCTTCTATCTCCTCCCAGGTGATGAAGGGTCTCAGGCAGGGTTTTCCATTGATGGATACACTTTTGATATAGCGGTTGGTGTCGCTGGTGCCGGGGGCTTCCACGGTGAAGACTTTCCCGTCTCCTACCTGGATGGAGGCTTTCTCAAACAGGGGCGTTCCAAACCAGAAGCGGTCCGAGGCCGGCTCTACCTGGTAGAAGCCCAGGGAGGAAAGGATGTACCAGGCCGACATCTGGCCTACGTCTTCGTTACCGGCGAGGCCATCCTCGGAGGTGCTGTACTGCTCCGAGAGGATGTCGCGCACAAGGTCGGCGGTCTTCCAGGGTTGTCCGGCCATGGTGTAGAAGTAGGTGATGTGGTGGCTGGGCTCGTTGCCGTGCACATACTGGCCGATGAAGCCGGACATGTCGGGGGAAGCGCCTTCGCCATTGTCCTGGGGGGCCTTGAAGAGGGAATCCAGGCGCTCCAGCATGGCGGGTTTGCTGCCGAAGCCTTCGATGAGGCCTTCCAGGTCGTGGGGGACCAGCCAGGTGTACTGCCAGGCGTTACCCTCGCAGTAGTCGTTGGCGCGGTGCTGGGCGAAGAAGGGGTTGAAGGGGGTGCGCCAGCCGCCGGTGGAGGTGCGGCCGCGGACAAAGCCCGTGGTGCGGTCAAAGTAGTTGCGCCAGCTGTGGCTGCGCCCTGTGAACAGGCGGGCATCGGCCTCGCGGCCCAGCGCGGCGGCGGCGTGCGCGACGGCGGCATCGGCTATGGCATACTCCATGTCGTTGGCGCAGGCTTCCCCGAAGAGGTCGCAGGGGATGTAGCCGTATTTTTTGCGGAGGGCCTGGCCGCGCTCATCCAGCATGACGGAGGCTTTGCAGGCTTCGAAGGCCTTTTCGCGGTCAAAGCCGGGGATGATCTTGACGATGGCATCGGCGACTACGATGACGCCGGGGTTGCCTACCATGCAGTCGGTCTCGTTCCCGACGAGGTGCCACACGGGGAGTTTGCCCTGCTCGTCAAAGATGCGCAGCATGGTGTTCACAATATCGGCGCGGCGCTCCGGGTGAATCATGTAATAAAGGGGCATGGCGGCCCGGTAGGTGTCCCAGAGCGAGAAGGTGGTGTAGGTGCTGCCGGCAGCGGTGTGGACGTTTCCGTCGGCCCCGCGATAACTGCCGTCGGTGTCGCAGAAGAGCGAGGGGGCAATCATCGTGTGGTAAAGGGCGGTGTAGAAGACTTCGCGGGCGCTTGCGTCGGGGGTTTCGACGGCTATCTTGGAAAGGGCCTCGTTCCAGCGGGCGCGGGCGACGTTTCTTACGGTGTCGAAGTCTCCGTCTTCCTCTTTGAGGGCCTTGGCGGCGCCTTCCTCGCTCACGGCAGAGAGGGCTACTTTGAGAAGGACTTTTTCGCCCTCGCGGGTTTCAAAGCTGAAGCGGCCGTAGTTTTCGGTGATTTCTGCACGGAAAGGTTTGGAGAAGACGGCGTAGAAGAACTGCTTCTGGTCTGCCGCCCAGCCGCTGGAGTGGCGCCAGCCGCTTACGGTTACGCTGTCTATGACGTGAAAGCCGCTGTCGGTGGCACTATCCCAGCAGCCGCCGTTTTCGAGGTCAAAGACAATGGCAGCCTCGCTGGAGGCGGGGAAGGTGTAGCGGTGCAGGCCCACTCTCTCCGTAGCGGTGAGCTCTGCCACCACGCCGTAGCGGGTGAGCGGAACGCTGTAGTAGCCGGGTTCGGACACCTCCCGGGTGCGGTCGGCGTAGGACCAGAGGCCGCTCTCGGGCTTGTCTTCGGTTCCGCGGCTCAGGGTAACAGGCCCGGTGACGGGCATGACGGTAATGTCAAACAGGTCTCCGATGCCTGTTCCGTTCAGGTGGGTATGGCTGAAGCCGATGACCGTAGAGTCGCTGGCGTGGTAGCCGGACGTCCAGTCCCATTCCTCAGGGATGCTGGTAGGCCCCAGCTGGACCATGCCGAAGGGCACGCTGGCCCCCATGAAAACATGGCCATGGCCTCCACTTCCAATACGGGTATTTACAAAAGATACAGGTTCCGGAGCCTCATGTCCGGTGCATGCGCCAAGGGCGCAGATCAAGGTTAAAAAGAAGTACTTACGCATAAACAAATATACGAAGAATTATTGGCTTATGGAAGTATTTTGCCGGCGGTTTTTGGGGGTAAAAAGTCCTATGGCGCAGGTTCCGCCGTGGATGGCGCAGGTTCCGATAGCGCAGGTTTCCGCCGTGGCGCCTAACTCGCTGATACACAAACAAATAGAGTAACTGACGGGTATCATTTCGACACCCGTCAGTTACTCTAATCTATTAATAGTCAGCTATTTAGCCGCCACGGACTATTTACCCAGACCCTTCTTGACGCAGGCGCTGAGTTCATCGTACAGAGCGTCGGTCTTTTCCAGGAGCTCTTTGCGCACGGCGAGGTAGTAGGCCTTGGCCTTTTCGGCCTCTGCGCCCTTCACAACCTTGTCACGAAGATCATTGTAGAGGTCCACGGCTTTGTCGATGAGGCCGGTGATTTCGTCGGCGTTCTTGCCGGGATTCATATTCAGGAACAGGGTGCAATCGTCGATGAAAGCGCCCACAACATACTGAATGTCTTTCTTGATGTCTCTGAGATTCATATCTGTCTGAATTAATTCGAGTACAAAGATACAAATTATATTTGAATTCGCATCAGATTGTTTCAGGTTGACAAGCGTAACGTTGCAGGTGGAAGGGCAAAGTGTTGCAAGTGGGCAAGCAAATCACACTAGAGGTCACAGGAGCCATTGCCGCGTCGACACGCAGAATGCACAGAATGCCGATTTCCTGTCAACGCGGCAGGGTTTTGCGCCGTTTTCGCCAAAATGCTTGCCGCGTCGACACGCAGAATGCACAGAATGCCGATTTTCTGTCAACGCGGTCAGGTGCGGCAGTGCCCCTGCCATGTGTCTTTCCACCCATCCCCATAAATTGGGATTGCCCACAACCGCAACAAGCGCTAATTTTGCAAAAAATTTAAGAACCAAAAATGAAACGCATAGTAGCACTGCTCACTTGCATCACACTTACCTTAAGCCTTAGCGCTCAGCGCCTTACCATTGGCGGATATGGCGAGGTAGCCTATTCCCGAAACTTCTACAGTGACAACGTATACCGCTATTCCCGGCCGGCCGAATACGCCAAGGATCCGTCCCATGGCCGGTTCGACGTGCCTCATGCCGTCATCTATGTGGGCTATGACTTTGGCAAGGGCTGGAGCATGCAAACGGAAATCGAGTTCGAGCACACCGGCACCGGCAGCGCCGTGGAAAAAGAGTTCACGGAGGCCGGCGAGTGGGAGACCGAAATCGAGAAAGGCGGCGAAGTGGAGTTGGAGCAGTTCTGGATCCAGAAATCGTTCGGAAACGCCTTCAACATCCGCGCCGGACACCTGGTTGTTCCCGTAGGCGGACTCAACTTCGCGCACGAGCCCCTGAACTACTTCTCCGTCTACAGGAACGAGGGTGAATTCACCATCCTCCCCTCCACCTGGCACGATACGGGCATCAGCCTTTGGGGCAGAAGCGCCCACTGGCGCTACGAGCTTCTCGTAACCGCCGGCATGGACGGATTCATGTTCGACCGCGACCACTTTGTGCATTACGGTGCCAAAAGCCCCTACGAGTACCGCGTAGCCAACAACCTGGGCTATGCCGCCCGCGTTGACAACTACAGCATCAAGGGTCTTCGCATCGGCCTCAGCGCCTTCTACGGCCAGGCCATGCACAACGCCTACCCCAACGACCTGCACAACACCCGCTACGCCGATGTCAGGGCCCACACGGTCCTCGCCGCCCTGGATTTCGAATACAAAGCGCCCCGGCTCATCGTCCGTGGAAACGCCGACTTTGGCTACGTGGGAGACGCCGCCACCCTCTCTACCGTCAAGCGCAACCTCTCCTCCAACAACGCCCCCTACAAGAAAACACCCGTAGGCCAAAGCGCCGTGGCAGCAGGCCTGGAGGCAGGCTACGCCGTCATCAAAGACCTCTACGTCTTTGCCCGCTACGACTACTACGACAGCTACATTCCGGCCGCCGACCAGCAGGATTACACCTACACAGATAAACAGCGCGCAGCCGTGGGTATCAACTGGTTCCCCATTCCCCAGATTGCCGTCAAGGCCGAATACGCGCACCGCTTCCTCAAGGCACCCTATAACAATGAGCCGTCCATCAACGTCGGCATTACCTACATGGCATTTTTTAAACGCTAAAAACCATATGAAAAACCTAGTAAGAACCCTTGCCCTCGTGGCACTGACCCTCACCGGCTGCAACAAAAACAGCAGCCTGGACCCCGCAACCGAAAACCAGGCCAAAATGGCCCAGGCCGTCGAGGCCTACGTCCCCGGCGTCGTCTACAGCACCTACAAGGCCCTCGCCGACGAAACCCAGAACCTCTACACCGCCCTTGCAGAAGCATCGGCCAAAAAGACGCTCACGCAGGCCGATATTGACGGCATCTGCGAGACTTTCCTCAAGGCCCGCAAGTACTGGGAGCAGTCCGAGGCCTTCCTCTACGGTCCCGCCACCACCTTTGGCATTGACCCGCACATTGACACCTGGCCCCTGGACGCCGAAGCCCTGGCCACGGCCCTCAGTAACGCCGACCAGGTAGCCATGCTCGAAGGCGAAGACGGCATTGCCTATGCCGGAGCCAAACTGGGCCAGGAACTCCTGGGCTTCCACGGCATCGAATTCATCCTCTTCCGTAACGGACAAAACCGCACCGCAGAAGCCCTCAAGGCCAAAGAAACCGACGAAGCCTTCGCCAAATACAACGTAACCGGTGAGCAGGAGCTCATCTACGCCACCGCCGTTGCCGGAGACCTGCGCGACAACTGCTACCGCCTCTATGCCGCCTGGAACCCGGACGCCGAGGAAAAGTACACCGCCCGCATGGAAGAGATCGAGGCCGAGATTGAGATCAACGGCAGAATCTACGGCGCCAACATCCTGGGTGCCGCCAAGCTGGGCAGCTCCTTCGAAACCTGGGAAGAAGTCATCTCCAACATCCTCGTAGGCGGCTGCTCCAACATTTGCGCAGAGGTGGCCGATGTCAAGATG
>JAEEGJ010004035.1_pt1 | contig 51782 bp, 38 predicted proteins | sample 8958761 | NCBI WGS metagenome assembly JAEEGJ01 (sample SAMN16246546, study PRJNA631951) | gut metagenome | biome: gut microbiome; feature: rumen; material: RS-attached | host: Bos | place: Iran: Karaj | collected 2018-10
CGGACTGGATCTCATAGTGTTCAGCGACGCTGGTACCGCCGTTGTATCCGTACTGGAGGAGGTATTCACCGTGATTCGTGAAGGAGTGGTTACCGTTCACCAGGACATCGAAGCGGTTCAGGGAGGCCGTGGTCACGGAAGGCACGACGGTGGCGGGATACTGGGGAATGGTGCTGCCGGACTGGCCCGTTACGTAGATCACGTCACGCTTGCGGTCCTGCGTAGTCACGGCGAAGGTAGACTTGGCGGCAATGTACTGGGCGCTCGATGCATTGGGAAGGATGTAGGCACCGGCATTCACGGAGTTGACGTTCGCAGGATTCGTGGCGCGGGTATCCAGGATGTAAGTAGCCGTTCTATTGTTTGCAGCCGTACCGTTGTCAAAGGCAGCCCGGTGAACGAAAGCGTAGTTTTTCTTCTCGGGAGTGGCGGCATGGCCAAAGGACAGGGACTTGGAGGCGGCGTCGTAAACGGCGTAGGTGTTGATGAAGGTAGCGGCATCCTGGGAACTGCCCTTCTTGACCGGGTTCAGGATTTTCTCGGACTCGTAGTCGGTCGAGGTGGCCTCGGCGGCAGCATAGTAAGGCTGGCGGGTAAGGGCGTTGAAGTCCTTGAGTTCCACACCCCAGAAATCGTCGGTACCGTCCACGAAAGGTTTGTAGGTGGCGCCGTTGTCCACGCTGGCTTCTACCTTAAGCGTCTTCAGGGTAGCGCGGTCGTAGACGGGATTCTGGCCCTTGAAGGCAGCATTGTCCTGGGCGGCGTCCTTTGCATAGGACCACTTGAGGGTATCCAGGGAGAAACGGAAGTAAATATCATCGGCCTGGATGAATTCCACCTTGGCGGTACGGGTGAGGTAGCTATCGTCGCAGATACCGGTCTTGTAGACGATGGTCTTGGCCACACACTTGCCCACCAGATTCTTGCGGACGCTCATCTTGGAAGACTTGGTGGCGGCATCGTAGTACAGGGAGATGGGCGAGAAAGCCTCGGCGACAGGGGCGTTCACAACGGCACCGGCGCCGGAGATGGCGGCAGTGGTCTCATAGCCGGGAACGGAAGTCTCGATGGACTCGGACTCGGAGTGCTTTACATAGGCAGAGATGTTGCAGCCCAGGGAGTCGAGCTGGTCGTATGTGTAAGGGCCGGTGACAACACCGTTTTTGGAAGTGACCCAGGCGGCCAGGTAGGTGTTCTCGTACAGGACCACCGTATCCTTCTGGAAGGAGCTGACAGCCTTGTAGGAAGGCTTGTAGACACTCTTGTAGGAAGGAGCCTTGGCTACGTCGCCGGTGTACTTGATTTCAAGGTTCTCGGGATTGGCACCCTTGTCGTCGTTCACGGCCACGTTGGGCGAGACCACAATGGCACCGCTGGCGTCCTTGCAGCCCTTCACTTTACGGTAAACGTTGTTCAGGTCCACGGTGATCAGGGAGCTGGGGGCCAGGGTAGCCTGCGTGTAAGGAGAGGTGATACCCAGGTTGCGGTCGCTGTCCACAATACCGAGGGCGATGGCGTAGCGGTTGAGGTCCACGTCATAGTCACCCGTTACGGCCGTGGGCTCAAAGCCCTGCTGCTTGAGGACAAACTCGATTTCACCGTTGGCATTGTTACCCTTGGCATCGAGGATGACCAGTCCGGGGTTCAAGGCAACGGCGCGGGTCTTGAGGTTATCCTTGATCAGGAAACCGAAGATGTCCTTTGCATTCTTGGCCAGGTTCTCGGCCAGGGAGTCGGGGGATACCTTATATACGATATTCTTCACGGTATCAACGGCGGCTGCGGCATAGTGGGGGGCGGGAGCGTTGTCCTTCACCACGGAGAAGGGCAGGCCGAACTTCATGTCCGTGAACTGGGGCACGAAGACGATGGACTGCACACGGGCCTTGAGGACATCAATCTGGGCCTGCAGCTTGGCGATTTCTGCGTTAATGTAATCGTAGAGGGCTGCTTCCTTCGTGTTGATGGCGTTGTAAAGAGTGGTGATTTCGCCATCGACATAATTTTTAAGGTCGGAGATCTGGGAATCCACGTAGCTCTTCAGCTCGTTGATTTTCTTATAGATATCCTCCAGGGCGTCGTTCTGCCCGTCGTCCACCAGTTTCTGGGCCGATACAATCTGGCTCAGACGGTTGCTGTAGTCGGTGAGGGCTGCCTGGTAGTCGGAGATGTTCACTTTTTTGGCCAGGGCGGCCTCGAGATCGGCCTTGGCGGCAGCAAGTTCATCGCTGGTCTTTTTCAGGGAAGCCAGGAGGGAGGATTCCGTCAGCTCGATTTTTTCCGCGAGCTTTTTGTCACCCTCGATCTGTAACTGCTCTACCCGTTCGAGGTCTGGTTTGATATCCGAGGTACAGGAGACCAGTGCCATGGCTCCAGCGAGCAGCGACACCGAAACAATTTGAATAGCTTTTTTCATTTTAGTTATCTGTTTATTGTTATTTGCAAATGAGGGTACCGATGACGGTACGGTTTTTCCGGACATTCTTTCCGACGTTGAACTTATGGGTTCCGCCGCCGGCGACAGTGGTAATCTGGCTGTCCGGTACACCGGCGTCCTTGAGTTTCTTCACGGCCGATGCCACGCGGCGCTCGCTGAGCTGCTGATTGTGATAGGCCGATCCGTATTTGTCGTCTCCGTAAGCCTCCAGGTTGACAGTCCATTCCGGATGGGCGGCCAGGAAACGGGCCAGCGCCTCTACGGGCTCTTTGTATTCGTCCTTGATGAAAGCCGAATCACTGTCGAAATAAATGCGGAGGGTAAGGGCTTCGGCCTGGGCGGAAAGGTCTTCCACAGGTTCCGGTGCCGCGACCGGTTCGGGCTCCACTACGGGTTCCGGTGCGACGACCGGTTCGGGTGCCGGGGCTGCTTCGGGTGCCGGGGCGGGTTTTTCCACCACCGGGACGACGGCCACAGGCTGGGGCGCCTTCTTTTTACGGCACGGTCCGAAGGAATACTTGATGCCCACCATGAGCGAGAGGCTGCAATCCATGTTTCCGCCCATCTTGGAGTTGACGGAATCCGGGTACAGGGAGAAGGCGGCTTCTCCGGTGACAGCAATCTTGCTGGTGAACGGATAGGCATATCCGGCGCCGATACGGCCCGTTACAAATACCTTGGGCGCTTTCCAGAGGCCCTCAAAATAGTCGGGTTTGAAACTGACGTCCACATGCTGGGCTCCGTTGGAGGTTCCGACCAGGGCCCCCAGTCCGGCAAAAAAGTACATATTCTTCACCGGGAAAAAGGAAGGATACCACATGACATCTGCGCCTCCTCTTATATAATGGTAGCGATAATACTCTTTCAGACGGACGACAAAGCCTTTCCCCTGAAATCCGCCGAAGACGGCCCGGACGCCGAGGTCCTGGGTAAAGCGGTATTCAGCATTGAAAGAAAAGTGGGGAGAAGTCATCCGGAAAAAATTGCCTTCTCCATTGACATTGATGAGTCCCATCTGATACTCTACGGACCAGTACGGTTCGTGGGAAGGGGCTGTTTGTGCCTGTGCCAATTCGAACATCGAAAGCAGCACAAAGAGGGAAAAGAGACGTTTTGGCATGCTTATTTGCGTGTTACAAGGTTTAACGCCGCAAAGATGCAACGATTGGAAAAAAAAGTAATGTTCGATTTTTCCCAAAATATTTCACATGACCAAACTGTCCTTTTCGGCTACACCTCCCCAGCCTTCTGGAATTTTTTGCGATATTCCAGGGGAGTCATACCTAAATGCTCCTTCGCATAACGTCCGAAAAAGGACGCGCTGGCGAAGTTCAGATCATCGGCGATTTCCTGCATAGTCATGTCCGTAAAGCGCAGACGGCGCTCGATGGCCTTGGCCGTGTACATGGAAATGTACTCGCTGGGTGTGTGGTCGGAGACCTCCTTCAGCTGGCGCGCCAGGTATTTGGGCGTGACATTCAATTGCTTAGCAAAATCGTCAATCCGGCGGGTCCTGCCGTCGCAGTCCTCCAGAAGCTGGATGAAGCGCTCGGTCAGGCGGCGGCCCCGTAACGTATTGATCGTGCCATGGTCTTCGGACCGGTTGAGACCCTCATGTGCACGGCGGAGCATGCTGAGTGATTCCAGCACCAGGGCGCCGAACAGCATATGTACGATACTTCCCTTCGCAGGCGAAGTACATTCCTGCATACGGGAACTCAGGAGACGGAAGTATCCTTCCCAAAGTGCAATTTCGTCGTCAAAAAGTGACACTTTGGGGTGTTTGATAAGGGTTACCATATCCATGAGGGTCTGCTCTCCCTGCTGGTTCATATCCCACAGGGAGACACGGGAGAACCAGATTTGCTTGCAGTCAAAGTCGGCCGATGCAAGGAGATTCTCGGCCACATTGTGGGCACAGTAAAGGACCAGGTCTCCCTTTTTGAGTTCGATTCTCTGTCCGGCGTAGTCAGACTGCGCCCGACCTTCGGTGCAAAGAAGCCATATTCCGTGCGTTAGAAGCTTGACGGCACCCTTCGGAAGTGCGCCGATATGCTCCATAAGTACTATATCATCGCTATCTCCAACGCGCACTGTTCCTTTTCCGCGGCGCGGACTCAGTGAAGGAATATCCATGATAGATTAAGTTTAATTAAATTAGTATTCAAAGTTGGCCATTTTTTTTGAGAAATGCGGTATCCGATATTTCACAAAATCTGTCACTTTTTGATGTACTCCAGCTCAAAAAATTTTTCACGATGTAAAGTTATACGCTTCTTCCCAAAAAATCAAAATGAGTGGCAAAAAAGAAGATTCGTACATATTTTATGACATTTCGGACATCCGGGATTCGCCCATAATTTCTAATATTGCGCACGGAAACATCTGACCGAACTATTATATCATCCATGAAACATGTAACCCATTTTGCAACTCTGCTGGCCGCATTGTCGTTGATGGCGGCCAGCACGTCCTGCTCGAGCATGCTGACCGCCCTCTCGGAGTCCATCAGCCAGATCAATGACCAGTTGGCTTCCAACCTGTCCGAGAACCCGCAAAGTACTCAGCCTCAAGCGACAACCAAGGCGGCATCGGCCACCACCGCGACGGCATCGGCCTCCGCCGCGAAACCGATGCCGTCGCCGGAATTTGCGGGCACGCCCTATACGGTTCTTCCCGCCGGGACGGACGGATCGATAGGAAAAAGCGGCAAATATGTCCTATTTGGCGACTGGCCCCAGACCATCAAGGCGGAAAATGTGACAGTGAACGAGTCCAAATACGTCGTGGTGGGCGCCCATACCTATTATAAGGGCAGCGATGGATGCTGGTACATAAAGATCATGGAAAACAAGGCCAGCGGCTACGAGGGTCCCAGGGGATTCCGTTACAGCGATGGCACAAAAGTACAGAACAAGTACAAAAAGTCGTACCGTTACTTCAAGGTGGAGCCCATCAAGTGGCGCATCCTTACCTCCAATTACAACGGTACCGGCAAGAAGCTTCTCCTGGCCGAGGTCGCCCTCACCTGCGAGCCCTTCAACGACACCTGGGGAGACTATGCCATGTTCGAGGGCATCGACGGTACGCAGCATTACTTCACACTGGACGTGACGCTGCGCCAGCTCAAGGACGGCAGCTACATCCAGCACAACAACTACGAGCACAGCCGCATACGCGCTTTCCTCAACGGCATCGCCTACCTCCAGGGAGACGAGAACGCCTATGTCAAGGGAACGCCGCCCGTGACTCGTACGAATGACGAGTTTGTTGGCCGGGGCTTCCTCCAGACCGCGTTTTCGCCGGAAGCCCAGAGCAAGATTGCCACCACTACGGTGGATAACAGCAGCCGCAAGAACGCCGGCCTGTCCATCGTCCAGGAGCTCACGGCGCTTGATGCCAAGATCTACGAAGGAAACCTCTATTACGAAAAGGGAGAGAACCACAAGCGCACCTACTTCCCCAAGTTCACCAGCAATAACACCAAGGACAAGGTGTTCCTGCTCACGCCCGCCGATGTCATCCGCAAGGACTATGGTTTCATAGAGGTTCCTCCCACGGTAACGCCGGAGAATGCGCTCAAAATCTTCAGCTCCGGAAAAACCTGGAAGGCATCCGACACCAGCACTACTTACAAGGGCCAGAAGCGTCCGCTGACGGATTTCACCCGCGCCCACGGCGCCCTCCATTTCGATGACGAGTATTCCACCTTCTGGTGGCTGCGCACCCCCATCCTTCCTCCGTACTTCCACCGCATCACCGTCGAGCGTACGGACCAGCAGGCCGCCATCGTGAACGACTTCCCCTCCCCCAGTGCGCAGGAGGTCAACAGCACAGGCGTCGGCGTGGTTCCCGCCATCTGCGTGAACTAAGCCCCGTTTTCGTTAAAGTACTTATTATCAATTAATAAAAACATCTCCTCCCGGCCTCGCGGCAGGGAGGAGATTGCATAATACACTACTAATCAAACCGTTAACAAAAACGGCTATTTGTTCAGGGCATCGGCGCTGGCGATGAATTTGGCCAGTTCTTCCTCGGTGACGGTGTAATTCTGCATTTCGCCGGAGAAGTAGCTGTCGTAGGCGGCCATGTCCACGAAGCCGTGGCCGGAGAGGTTGAAGAGGATGGTCTTCTGCTCGCCGGTTTCCTTGCACTTCAGGGCCTCATTGATGGTGGCGGCAATGGCATGGCAGCTTTCCGGAGCGGGGATGATGCCTTCGGTCTGGGCAAAGAGCACGCCGGCCTTGAAGGAATCCAGCTGGTCAATGTCCACGGCCTCCATGTAGCCGTCCTTCATGAGCTGGGAGAGGATGACGCCCGCACCGTGGTAGCGCAGGCCGCCGGCATGGATGGAGGCGGGCTTGAAGCTGTGACCCAGGGTGAACATGGGGAGCAGCGGGGTCATGCCGGCCTCGTCGCCGAAGTCGTACTCGAACTTACCCTTGGTGAGTTTGGGGCAGGAGCTGGGCTCGGCGGCAATGAAGCGGGTGTTCTTCTCGCCGGAGATCTTGTGGCGCATGAACGGAAGGGCCAGGCCGCAGAAGTTGGAGCCGCCGCCGAAGCAGGCGATCACGATGTCGGGGTACTCGCCCGTAAGAGCCATCTGCTTCTCGGCCTCCAGGCCGATGACCGTCTGGTGCAGGCACACATGGTTGAGCACGGAGCCGAGGGCGTACTTGCAGTTGGGAGTGCTCATGGCCAGTTCAATGGCCTCGGAGATGGCGCAGCCCAGGGAGCCGCGGTCGTTGGGGTTGGCCGTGAGGATGTCCTTGCCGGCACGGGTGCTCATGGAAGGGGAAGGAGTGACGGCGGCGCCGAAGGTCTGCATGATGCTGCGGCGGAAGGGCTTCTGCTCATAGCTCACCTTCACCATGTACACGGCGCAGTCGATGCCGAACTTCTTGGTGGCATAGCTGAGGGCGCCACCCCACTGGCCGGCACCGGTCTCAGTGGTCAGGTTGGTGACGCCCTGCTCCTTGGCGTAGTAGGCCTGGGCGATGGCGCTGTTCAGCTTGTGGCTGCCGGCAGGCGAAAAGCTCTCGTTCTTGAAGTAGATGTGGGCCGGAGTGCCTAGTGCCTTCTCCAGTTCATAGGCGCGCACCAGCGGGGTGCAGCGGTAGGCGGCGTACTGCTCGCGGACGGGTTCGGGGATGGGGATCCACTCGTCGGTCTGGTTCAGTTCCTGGTCGGCGCAGGCCTTGCAGAAGATGGGATAGAGGTCTTCGGGCTTCAGGGGCTGCCGGGTGGCCGGATGCAGGAAAGGCATGGGCTTGTGGGGCATCACAGCCTGGATGTTGAAGAAATGAGTGGGAATCTCGCTCTCCGGGAGCATGTACTTTTTCTGTTTCATGGTATTTATGTTTTTAGTGATTATTACCTTGTACTCACAGGACGGCACAAAAAAAGGCCTGCTGTAAGTCAGCAGGCCTTTTTCTATTCTGGTATAACTATACGGCGAAGCGACTTACAGATTGATACTGCAAGTGCGCCACCAGTTATTGTTGTTCTTTCTCATGTTGATGCAAAGATGAACAATCGAAATGACAAATGCAAGCGATTAATTAAAATTTTGCAATAATGGCTTCCGTCCACTGGGCGGAGGCGGTTACGCAGTGGGCCTCAATGTAGGCGTTAACGGCGGTGGCCACAAACATCAGGACGATGAGGGCGGCTACGATGGTGCCGATGACCTTGAGGCGTCCCAGCCACTTCTTGTTATTCCAGCCGATGGTCTGGAACATGCTCCAGAAACCGTGATTGAGGTGCAGGAACAGGGCGATGAACCAAATGATGTAGCAGCCGAGCACAACCGGGTTACGGAAGGTGGCCATGAGCAGATAGTAAGGATTCTCTGCCTCGTTACCCATGAATTCCTGCAGCTGCATCTTTGCCCAGAAATGGGTGAGGTGGAAGGCCAGCAGACCCAGGATGATGATTCCGAGAACGGCCATGTTCTTGGCGCTCCAGCTGTCGGACTTGGCCTTGGAGGCAACCTCGTAACGCTTGACACCGCCACGCTTCTTGATGTTCTCGTAGCTGAGCCAGCAGCCATATACGATGTGGATCACAAAACCGAGGGCCAGGACGGGAACCATAAGTTTGATGAAGGGGGAGGACATGAAGTCGCAGCCCAGCTGGAACCAGCCGTCTCCGTGGGTGTAAGGGAAGGCGTCGTCTGCCACCTTGCCGAAGTTCCCGTGAAGGGAATCGAGGACGGAGAAGAAATTAATGGTGCCGTGCAGGAGCAGGAAGATGATAAGGAAAGCGCCGCTGACGCTCTGGATAAACTTCTTGCCGATGGAGGAGGTTAAAAAATTAGCCATTACAAATAAGTCAGGTTTGTTTCAAGTATGCAAATATAGGAATCTTTCTTGGAAGTTTCCCAATATTTCGATACTTTTGTTACATTATTTAACCACGAATTTTCATGTACAAACGCGTTTTACTCAAACTCAGCGGCGAAAGCCTCGGCGGTCCCGCCGGAAAGGGCCTGGATACGGAATGGTTGGAAAAGTATGCGAAGGAGGTCGCGGCGGCAGCCAAGGCCGGCCTTCAGATTGCCATCGTCAACGGCGGCGGTAACATTTTCCGCGGCCTCCAGGGAGTAGGGAAGGGCTTCGACCGCGTGGACGGAGATAAAATGGGAATGCTGGCAACGGTCATCAATTCCCTGGCCCTGAGCATGTTCATCAAGGCGGAAGGCGTGGAATCCGTGGTGTTCACCTCCACCCCGATGGAGCCGCACGCCAAATACTATATGCGCGACGAGGCCGTCAAGGTCCTGGAGCGCGGCGGCGTGGTCCTCATCGCCGGCGGCACCGGCAACCCCTTCTTCACCACCGACAGCGGCGCGGCGTTAAGGGCCCTCGAGATCGGGGCCGATGCCCTCCTGAAAGGCACCCGCGTGGACGGGGTCTATACCGCAGATCCGGAGAAGGACCCTTCGGCCGTCAAATACGACGAGCTCAGCTTCGACGAGGCCATCTCCAAGCACCTGAAGGTCATGGACCAGACGGCCTACGCCCTGTGCTCCGACGGCAAGATGCCCATCATCGTCTTCGACATGAACGCGACCGGCAATCTCACCAGACTACTCTCCGGGGAGAAAGTCGGCACGCTTGTACACCCCTAACCCATGAAAAAAACACTCCTGCTTTTCCTTACGCTGGCCTTTGCGCTTACGGCGGCATCGGCCCAGCCCTCCAAGATTGTCACGGACAGCATCGAGAGCGCAAAGCTCGGCTGCACCCAAAAGTATAATGTCTATCTCCCGGCCGGTTACAAGGTTACGGAGAGCTACCCCGTCATCTATCTGCTACACGGCCTTTACGGAGACTATTCCAACTGGGCCGGCACCGGTCGCATGAAAGATGTGGCAGACCTTCTGATCGCCAGCGGCGAGATGGTCCCGGCCGTCATCATCATGCCCAATGCCGGCGACAACGACGTGCACGGCTATCAGAACGGGTACTTCAATGTAGAGAACTGGCCTTACGAGGACTTCTTCTTCGAGGAGTTCCTTCCTGCGGCCGAAAAGAAATACAACTGCGGCGGCTGCAAGGGCCGGCGTGCCATCATGGGCCTGTCCATGGGCGGCGGCGGTTCCATCGTCTATGCCCAGCGTCACCCCGATATGTTCTCCAGCGCCTATGGCATGAGCGCCTGGCTGGACAACAAGCACCGCGAAGTGCGCGGCACCGACCGCGCCGGCAGCAAGCTGGTCATCACGGACCAGAGCGTCCGCGCCCACTCGGCCATCGACTTTGTCGCTAATGCCGATAACCAGACCATCGGCCGGCTGCAGACCGTCCGCTGGTACCTGGACTGCGGGGACGACGATGCGCTCCTTCCCCTCTCGGTGGACCTGCACCTGAAGATGAAAGCGGCCGGTATCCACAGCGAACTGCGCGTCCGGGACGGCGGTCACACGTGGGAATACTGGCATACGGCTCTCGGCACTTCCCTGCCATTCGCCAGCCGCAATTTCAGCCTTTAATGAAAATTCCCCTGATTTGTTTTTAACATCTCAGGGGTTTTTGCGTCTTATGTTTGCAAGCGCTTGAAGATTGACATGAAAAAGATTACCATCACACTTATCCTATTATTCATCACGGCCCTCCTTTGGGCCGGGAAGCCGGCAAAAGTACAGACGCTTATCAACCAGTACAGGCATAACGACGGCTTCGAATCCGTTTCCTTCGGCCCGCTGGGGCTCTCGCTGATGAGGACCTTTGCATTAAGCGATTCCGACCTGGACGAGGAAGACCGTGCCGCCCTGCACGCCTTCGACAAGATCCGCCGCATCTGCATCCTGAATTTTGAGGATGCCGGCGAGGAGATCAAGGCCCGGTTCGTGAGCAAGGTCCGCACGATTCTGGACGGCATGGAGCTGATCCTGGAAGCCAAGGACGAGGGCAGCAAACTGAGCATTTACGCCGAAGACTGCAACGGCAGCCTGAAGGACTGCATCCTCTTTGACCCGGACGGGACCCTCATCGTTGTGCGGGGCTCCCTGGACACAAAACAGCTAATGGCACTCGCCAATGACTGAGCACGCGTTCCATACCGAATGGATTCCTCTCCAGAACCGGTTCTACCGCATGGCCTTCTATATGCTGGAAAGCGAGGCCGATGCCAAGGACGCCGTCCAGGAGCTCTACCTGAAGCTGTGGAACCTGAGGGACCACCTGGAGATGGTACAGAATCCATCGGCCTACGGAACGATGCTGCTGAAGAACCTCTGCATCGACCGCATCCGGAGGGCCCGGCCCACGGAAGAGCCTGATGAGGCCGTTGCCCTGGAAGCTCCGCCCGACGAAGCACTGGAAAACCGGGAAAGGCTGAAGGAAGTGAAAGCGTTCATCGAGGACCTTCCCCCCACGCAGAAGAAACTGCTTCAGCTCCGGTTCTTCAAAGGCTTGACCTACGAAGAAATCGCCCGAAAAACAGGCCTCAGTCCTCTTAACATCAGGGTCCAGGTGAGCCTGGCCCGCAAAAAACTCAAACAACGCCTATGAAACGCATCCAAGACATAGAAAAACTCACCGCGGCCGACTGGGACCGCATCGGGGCCGATGAAAGCATCCCCGTGCCGGAGGACCTGAAGGTCCGCCTTCCCCACCGCCGTCCGGTTGCCGTCTGGAGCGTCGCCGCTTCCGTCGCCGTGGCAGCAGGCATCGGCCTTACCGCCACCCTGCGCACCCCCGAACCCAAGGACACGTTCACGGACCCGTACCTGGCCTACGCCGCCGTCGAGCAGGCTTTCAGCCGCATGGGAGATGCCGTTTCCCGTGGCGCTGAACTCATAGAACAGAAAGAAACCGAGTTTAACAAAGTAACTTATTGGAAATGAAAAAGCTCATTATCATAATCGCATCCCTCCTTGTCGCCGTCAGCGCATTCGGCCAGAACGCCAAGGAACTGTACAACAAATACTCCGACCTCAAGGGCGTCTCCGCCGTGTATGTCTCCCCCGCCATGTTCCGCATGATCGGCAAACTGCCCGACATGGACATGGAAGCCCAAAACGGTGAGAAGGTCAACCTCACGCCCATCGTCAAGAACCTCTCCGGCTTCTACCTGCTGGATATTGAAGACGCCACCGTGGCCGACAAGCTCTACGCCGAAGTCCGCCACATGATCGACGGCAAGAAGTACGAACTGCTTTTCGAGGCAAAGGACAACGGAGAAGTCACCCGCCTGTTCACCAACGGCAACGGTAAGACGGTCAGCTCCATCATCCTCACCACCAAGGATGGCGACGAGTTCACCTTCATGTCCCTGGAAGGCAACATGGACCGCGAACAGCTCGAAAACATCCTGGCCGAGTCCGCCAAGTAAGCGGAGGGCGCTCCCCCGCAGCCACGCTGCCACGCCGCCGCGCCGTTTCGCCAACCGCTTAATTATCAGTGTTTTATGCAATCTCCTCCGGTCGTTTTCGCCCGGAGGAGATTTCTTTATCGGCTAATAATGAGCGAATTAGCAAAAACAGGCCGATGGTGCCTTCGTACCAGACTAGCGCACAACCGTGTAAGGAATATGGAGATACCGGAAGATTTGCTCATCCATGACGTCGGTGTGCTTCCGCAGGATGGTATAGAGTTCCTGTTTTCGCTCTTTGCTCAGGGACAGGATCTGATGGATATCGTCAAAACCACACTGCTCCATTAGGATGTGAGTCATGGTCGCATAAGGCTTGTCCGTCTTTCCCAGGAAGACCTCATTGAGATCATACTCACTTCCGGTATTGGAATGGATGGACTTCATCATGTCCGGGAAATCGTCAAAGAAACGGATGGCCGCCTTGTAATCGATAACGTTGTAGGTTGATATGATGAAGTCGGTTAGTTGATCGACTTCGTATGCGGATAATTCTTTCGATAGACGTTTCAGCAATGTATAGTTCATTGGAAGCCCGGCTTTGAACTGAGCCCGGACTGCTTTCACAGCAATTCTGAGAGCCTTCGACGAGCGACGGATCACAATCTCTTTTGAAAAAGGGAACGGTGCGATAAAATAGGCCAGGTAGTTCCATCGATACTCCTCGGCGAACCGAACCAACTGCCTTTCTACCGGATTATTAGCGACGTAGATTAGATTGGACCTGGCAGCTTTTGGTCCTTGCTTGGGGGCGCTGCCGAAAGGAGAATCAAACACCTGCCCGGACGTTCCACAAAAATCGTTGTATAGCTTTGCAAAACGACTGTTAAGTTCCCTCTTGAATTTCACCAGGTCCGACTTGGACTTTGCCACGACGGAATCGTGGACGTGATCCGGCATCTGACACAGGGACAATACCTGGATATCATATTCCCTGGCCAGAACGCAATACAGCGTGAAATAGACAAGGTGATCCATACGGGAATAAAACAAGACACCCCCGTCGGCCGAACGTTGGTAACAGTGGCTCAAAATATCCCTTATAAATCTCCTGTTCTTCATATTGCGAAGTTCGGAAACGTCAGGAAGAATAACAAACAATAAACATTTAACTTTGACCGTTTTTGCTATATTATTGATAACCAACTGTTTATCAAATCTCCTCCCATTCAAAACGGCGGGAGGAGATTTCGTTTTTAGCTGATAATGAGATCTTTAGCAAAAACGGCATTCGCGCACCGATGGCACGGGCCGAGGGTGCCAGCGCTGAAACCGGGCAAGATGGGCGCTAAACCGGCCGGGTCTGGGCGAAGAGCCAGGCGGCGACGGGGGCGGGGAGGCGCGGGGAGAGGACCTCGCAGACGCGGGCGTTGTAGGCGTTGAGCCAGTCGCGCTCGTCGGCCGAGAGGAGCGAGATCTCCAGGCAGGAGGTGTCGAAGTGGCAGAGGGTAAGCGTCTCGAAGCCGATGAACGAGCCGAACTCGTTGTCCCCCACCGGACGCACCAGAAGCAGGTTTTCGTGCCGGACGCCGTGCATGCCTTCGCGGTAGAGGCCGGGCTCGTCGGAGACGATCATGCCAGGCTCCAGCGCCTGCCGGTTGAAGTTCTGGCGAATGTCCTGCGGGCCTTCATGCACATTGAGGAAGAAGCCCACGCCGTGTCCGGTTCCGTGGCCGAAGTTACGCATGGCGCGCCAGAGCGGTTCACGGGCCAGGGCGTCGATCTGGCAGCCGGCCGTTCCGCGCGGGAACACCGCCATCGCAAGGCCGATATGGCCCTTCAGCGCCAGCGTGTAATCCTCCCGTTCCAGGGCCGTACACGGGCCGAGCGGAACCGTCCGCGTGATGTCAGTGGTGCCGAACAGGTACTGTCCGCCGGAGTCCACCAAATAGAGTCCGTGCGCCTGGAGCAACGCGGAGCCCTCCCGGGGCGTGATATAATGCGGCAGCGCCGCGCCGGGCCCATAGGCCGATATCGTCTCGAAGCTGTCTCCCCGATATCCGGAGACGGTGGCGCGCAGCCGGCCCAGTTCACAGGCAGCCTCCCACTCGTTCACGCGGCCCGCATTGCGGGAGAGCCAGTACAGGAACTGCTCCATCACCAGGCCGTCTTCCAGGTGCGCCTCGCGCATTCCATCGATTTCAACGGGATTCTTCAGGGCTTTCCACAGCGCCACGGGAGAATTGACTTCCAGCACGTCCGGAACGCGGTCGCCTTCCTCGATGGCCCCGCGGAGGGAACAGTTCAGTTCGGAAGGGTCCACGCAGATACGGTCCACGCCGTTTCCGTAGAGGGAGGAAAGGACAAATTCCACCTCGTCGTAATCCCGGATCCGGACACCGTCGGCCTCCAGCTCATCGAAGCTGGCGGCGGTCTCCGAGTCGGGATCCCGGTAAGCATCCTTCCGCACGAACCAGAGGATTTCGTCCAGGGTGACAAGGAGGTAGGAGATGACTACAGGGTTGTAGGCGATATCGGCCCCACGAACATTCAGGAGCCAGGCGATCTGATCAAGGGAAGGGAGAAGGATGGCATCGGCCCCCTGGAGGACCAGCCATTTGCGCAGACGGCCGATTTTGGCTTCGCGGCTCTCCCCCACGAGGTCTTCGCCCAGCGTGATGACGGGCGAGACGGGGATGGCGGGGCGGTCGGTCCAGAGCGGGCCGATCAGATCCGGCACCGGGACAATCCGGGCCGACGGCACCGCCGCCTGCAGCGCCGCGATAGCCGCGACGCTCTGGCAAAGGCCATCGACAGCAATCACGGGCTCGTCCATGCCCAGGGACGCAATCCATTCCGGAATGGGAACCTGCTCCGGAACACGCATCTTGTGGAGCACGATTCCACTGCCTTCCAGCTGATGCACGGCCTGGATGAAATAACGCGTGTCCGTCCAGAGTCCGGCATGGTCCCGGGTGACCACAAGATCCCCCGCTTCGCCGGTAAAACCGGACAGCCAGGGCACCTGTTTCCAGCGTTCCGCGGGGTATTCACTGCCGTGCGGATCACTGCCCGTGAGGATCACGATGTCCCACTCATTTTCGCGCATAAGGCCGCGCAAGGCATCCACACGGCCGGAAAAGATTGTTCCCATAGTACGATATTTGCACAAATATAGTATATTTGTATGAATTAAAAACCTGTAAGCTATGACTGAAGACCCGCTCGAAAGAATTGAACGCCAAGAGCGTGAAAGAAAGGAAAAGAAAGGACCCAAGACCATTATGACCATCCTGGCCGTAGTGGCCGTCGTCCTTGCCTGCATCCTGGGATACATGCTGTATCAGCGCAGTACCCTGGTGAACCAGCTGGAAGGCGAGAAGGCCGAACTGGCCCAGCAAATGGTCGCCCTTCAGGAAGACTTCTCTTCCCTCAGTTCAGACTACGAAAACATCAACCATCAGCTGGATACCTCCCGCGAACAGGTGGCCATGCTCATCGAGAAACTGAATAAGACGCAGGCTACCAACCGCGCCAAAATCCGTCAGTACGAGAAAGAACTGGGCACCCTGCGCACCATCATGAAGGGCTACATCGTCCAGATTGACTCCCTCAACACCCTGAACAAGCGGCTCACCGCCGATGCAGCGGCCGCCCGCCGCGAAGCCGCGGAAAGCCGCCGCGCCAACGAAGAGCTCAGCGCCCAGGTGGAGAACCTCTCCTCCCAGGTGACGGCAGGCAAGGTGCTGCGGGCCCGCGCCATCTCTCTCGCCGGTTACTACGGCAACGACAAGCAGGGAGACCGCCACAGCCGCGTACGCTACATGATCGCCAACCTCTCCCTGGTGGAGAACTCTCTGGCAGACCGGGGTCCCGTGCGCGTGTATGTCCGCGTGAAAGACCCGGATGGCGTGCTCCTGATGAACAACGAGTCCGTAGGATTCGAAGTGGGTGGGGAAACCCTGCAGGCTACCGCCTCCCGCGAAGTGGACTACGAAGGCTCCGAGGTGGACATGTCCATCTACATCAACGACACCGGTGAATTCGTAAAGGGCGTCTATACCCTGGAGGTGTACACGCAGCAAGCCCTCCTCGGACGCGCGGAATGCATGCTCCGTTAGTATGATTTACATCCACGTCCCTTTCTGCAAAAGCTTTTGCACCTACTGTGATTTCTACTCGGAAATCGCTCAGGAGCAGCTTTACGGTCCATTCACCGAGCAGGTTTGCGCGGAAATCCGCCGGCGCAGGAAGGAACTGAAAGGAGAGCCCAACACCCTGTACTTCGGCGGCGGCACGCCCTCCGTGCTGCCGCTGGGGGATCTCTCCCGCATCCTCCTCACCCTGGAAGAATGCGGCGCGGGCGGCCCCTACGAAGAATTTACCCTGGAAGCCAATCCGGAAGACATTGCAGAAAAGGGTCTCCCCTACCTGGAAAGCCTCCGGCAGCTGGGCGTGAACCGCCTGAGCATGGGCATCCAGTCTTTTGACGACGAACTGCTCCGCTGGATGAACCGCCGGCACGACGCCGCGCGCGCCATCCAGGCCTTCCGCCTCGTACGGGAAGCCGGCTTCCACAACGTGAGCATAGACCTTATCTTCGGCCTGAGCAACCTCTCGGACACCGTCTGGGAAAAGACCATCGACCAGGCCCTGGCCCTGGATCCGGAGCACATTTCCTGCTATCAGCTCACGGTGGAGGGAGACAGCGTGCTGGCCATGCGGCTGGAAAACGGAGAATACGAGGAAGCCCCCGACGATGTTTGCCGCGCCCAGTACGACCTGCTGTGCCGCAAGCTGGGGAAAGCCGGGTACAACCACTACGAGATTTCCAACTTTGCCAAGCCCGGCTACGAGGCCATCCACAACAGCGGCTACTGGCAGCGCCGGCCTTATATCGGCCTGGGTCCGGCAGCCCATTCCTTCAGCGGGAAGGGGCGCAGCTGGAACGAGTCCACCCTGGACGGCTACGGCCACTCGGAGGAATCCCTGAGCGTCGAGGACGAGAAAGTGGAAACCCTGATGCTGGCCCTTCGCACCTCGAGGGGCGTTGATGAAGAATTCCTCCAGGCCAACTGCATTCCCGGGAGCGTGGCGCAGTTGCTTCAGGAAGGAGCGCTGATAAAAGTGGGCCGGCGTTACCGCATTCCGGAAGACCACTTCTTTGTATCAGACGAAATTATCCGACAACTGATATGACCTATCTCAGAAGAGCTTTCAAATATCTCATTCAGCTTACGCTGATTTTTACCGTGCTGGTGGGCATTCTCATGCTCGCCGGCATGATTCCCCTGGATGTAGCCCTGGCCTTCAGGAAAGGATGGGAATCCATCTGGCTCATCCTGGGTATCTTCGCCGTCATGGCGGCCATCTATCCCCTCTTCGGCTACGGAAAGCGCGTCATTCCCTCAACGGGAGACCCTTCCCAGCTCTGGGACTCCGTGGAACAGGCCATGGAAGCCCGGGGCTATATCAAAGCCGGCGAAGGAGAGGACGGCAGCCGTCGCTATCACCTGCGCAGTGTCGTGAACCGGGCCGCCCGCCTGTGGGAAGACACTGTGACCGTTTCCTCCGTGCTGGGCGGTTTTCAGGCAGAAGGCCTGAGCCGCGACATCGCACGGGTAGCTATGTCCATCGACCATAAACTGAACCGTTATGAATGATTCTCAAGGATTCAAGACCGTTGCCAGATTCAACGAGAAAATGCAGGCCGAAATGTGCGTAACCCTGCTGGAACAGAACGGAATCCCCGCCGGCGTGTTCGGCGCAGACTCCTCCTACCCTTCCCTGTCGCTTGCAAAGCCCATCGAAGTGAAAGTGAATGAAAACGATTACGAAGAGGCAATGAGCATCCTGGCCGCTTCCGACAAGGCCGAATAAAACTCCTCACCGTAAGCCTCAACCAATGGCCCGCGGAGGAATTCGTACACACGGATTCCTTCGCGGCGCCCTTTTTCAAAGGCGTCCTTGCAGATGTCCCAGCGGTGCAGGTTCAGGCCCACTTTGCCGCCGCCCAGGTCCACCACGCGGATCGGGTACAGGGAGCAGGAAATGGGCTTGTGGAAGTTTCCTTTCCCCTGGCAGAACTGCTTCTCTATGGAGCACATGCAGCTGCCGTCCTCGGCGAAATGGCAGAAAGCGCATTCCTCGCTGCCTTCCACCAGGGGAGTGACCAGATCCCCGTCCCGGTCGATTTCAAAGAATCCCTTGGCATCCACCGCTGCGCGGCCTTCCTCCCGCATGAGGGGGCTGTAGATGGGATAATTGACTTCCAGCGGCTCCAGTTCTTCCTCTTTCAAAGGGGCTCCACTGTCTCCGACGATGCAGCATTTTCCCTTGCAGACCGGATAGTCGCAGGCAAAATATTCCAAAATAACGTCCTCGGAGACCAGAATGTCCCCTATCTCTATGATGGTTCCGAAATCTTTTCGTTTACTCATGGGAAATGTATTCGATGCGGCCGCCTTCGGAAAGGGCCTTCAGGAAGTCCTTCACCTGGGCCGCCGTCATATTGCCGATGGCCTCCCGGAAACGGGTGACCACGTCTTTGTTCACGGAATAGCGCGCCAGCAGGATATCCACGAAGCCGTCCGGAGTGGCCATGTCGCCGCGGACCCGTGCCGTCACCTGCTCCTTCCATACACCCAGGTCCGTGTCATCGAAGCTCACGCCTGAAATGGCCGCACGGACGGCCGGAAGCGCCTCGATGGGAGCCGAAGGGCAGCTCACGAGCACCTGGAAACGCTCCTGTGGCTGAACGCAATACAGGAGTTGCACCTGCGCGCCCACCCCATACGGAGCCAACCGCCGCGCCAGGGCATCCCTCAGCGCCTCAACGGCCACCTGCGCCGTATAGAGATGCTCGGTGGTCATGGCGTAAGCAGTATCCATGAGCAGGTAGAAACCGGGAGCGCCAGCCGTCCCGTTCACGGTGGAAACGCCACTGAGCGTATGCATATCCACAGGCCTGCGGGGAGCCGTTCCGCGCAGGGTCCGGAACCCGCCCAGATATCGCTGCAGCAGACGCTTCACGCCCTCGGGAGAGAGGTCTCCCGAAAGGATGAGCACGCCGTCGTTGAGGCGGGAGAAACGCTCGTCGTAATAGTGAACAGCCTTCTGCAGGGTTTCCTCCGTGAGGGCGCTTTCCAGTTTATAGGGACTGTATGCATAGGAAGGATTGAGCCGATGGTAAAGCGCCGCGGGAAGGTCTTCCCCGCAGAGCCTCTGCTGCCGCACATAGGCCTGGAATTCCGCCGGATCCGGCGAGCGCCGGTTGGCGATGGACAGAAGGGACTTCAGCAGCAGGGACAGCCGGTCCGAGGGCGCGCTGCCGCTGATATCCATGCTGTTGAGTGAAACCTTCGCCTCCATGGAAATGCCGTTGGAGGCCATGATGTCACGGAAGGAGGCCGCCGAAATGCCCGCCACATCGTACAGGGAAAGAAGAGGGCCGATATAACCGCCTTCCCCCTCCTTAAGGCCGGGAATCTGGGCCAGGCCTCCATTGAGCTGCAGGGCATAGCTGAAGGTGCCGGAACCCTTCACCTGCCGGAACACGACACGCATGCCGTTGGTAAACGTCCAGATGGAGCCGCCCGTAACGGGTTCGGTCTTCTCCGACCGCAGCTTCACCCGGGGGCAGGCGGACTGGAGAGCGGACGTGTCCGCACTGTGCCAGCGGTAATCCTTGCCGGACTTGGCAACAGATCCGTACAAGTAGGCCAGGTTATAGTAGAACAGGGCGTCGTCGTGATCCAGGGAATCCGGCGCGCCGAAGTACTCGAGGGTGAAGCAGCTGAGCCCATTCAGGAGGGCGCCCGAAAAGCTGTTGAACAGACGGGCCTCCGTGCTGTCGGGGACATTCTTTCGGGAGAAATAGCGGAGCGGCTCTGCGTTCGGGGCCAGATGGGCTCCATAGAGGAAGTTGGCCACACAGCGGGTGACATATTCATCGGCCCCGGGGACGGACATGCCGCGACGGCGGAGCCTCGGGGAAAGCACCTGCTTGGCCTCCACGAACTCCGGGACGCTCACCCCGAAGGCATCCATTTCGCCAAGGGTGGTAGCCACGACGCTCATGGCGCGGTCCAGGTGTTTCTGCTGCACGCGCACGTAAACGGTGTAGCGCTCGTCGCCACCATACTCCTCGCTGTCGAGCACGCGGAATCCGATTTTCCCATAAGGGATGCCGGCCTCCTTGAGATTGCGGGCCAGCCGATGCCGCAGCAGCTCCTGGAATTCTTCCCCGAAGAGCCCCGTCACCACGGCCTGCGCCGTATTCATCAGTTCAAAGGGAATGCGGGCCGATGCATACGTGACGGCCACCTCGGAAGGGCCTTCGGCCGAGGAACGGACGACCGGTGCGGGAGAGGGTTCCCAAACATAGTCCGGCTGATGGACGTCCTTGAGCGACATGCGCGGAACCAGCATGGAGAAGATGTCCATCTTCTTCTTCAATTCCACGGCGTCGATGTCGCCGCTTACGATGACGGCCTGCTGGGCGCGGGATTCCGCCACGCGTGCGAAGGCGAAAAGGAGGGTGGAGTCCAGCACCTCCCCCTTGTAGAAGGGAACGCGGGAGAAGCGGTACACGGTGGATCCGTCCACGTCGGAGACGAAACCCTCCGGCCCGGGGGCTATGCCCATGCGGGCGAAAAAGCCGGCGTCAAGGCCGTCCTTCTTGTCCTGGGAAAGAGGCTCGTCCCGCTGGACGATGGCGACTTCCGCATATCCTTTTTCGGCAGGGGCGGTGACCATGTAGTAGGCGACGCCGCACGGAAGGGAACCCTTCCGGATGGCCGGATCCATGGGAAGCGGAGGCAGCTGCGCCCCCGCAGGCACGGTTATTGAACCAAGCAGGAAAGCTAAGACGCTAACGACAAAATATTTGCGTGAGAATATCCTCATTTTCGACACTAGGTGATGCAAAAATACAAACATTTTTGCTATTTTTGCAACTCACGTGCTAGTAGTAAAGTATAACCCAAAAATAAACACGAAACGATGAAAAAGTTATTCGCAGCTATTGCAGCCTTCGGGCTGGCCGCCACCATGGCCTTCGCTCAGGATTACAACGAAGCCGTTGACGCATTCAACGCCGGTGCACAGGCGCTTGAGAGCAACAAGACCGAAGCCCTCGCCTACTTCCGTTCCGCCCTGGAGAAGGCACAGGCCATTGAAGGGGAAGAAGCGGCCGAACTTGTAATCAAGTGCAAGGAAGCCATCCCCGGCGTGCTCATGTCCATCGCCAAGGAACAGATCAACGAAGGCAACTACGACGCTGCCCTCACCACCCTTGCCGAGACCAAGACCGTAGCTACGGAATACGAAATCGCCGCCGTGGCCGAGGAAGCTGCCTCCCTCGTTCCCAACGTGTATATGCGCAAGGGTTCCTCCCTGCTCAAGGCCAAAGACTTCGCCGGTGCCGCCGTGGCCCTGGAGGAAGTGACCAAGCTCACCCCCGAGGATGGCACCGCCTTCCTGCTGCTGGGCCAGGCCCGTCTGCAGAACGGTGAAAGCGCCGCCGCCATCGAGGCGCTCGAGAAGGCCAACGAAATGGGTGAAGCCCAGGCTGCCAAACTCCTTTCCAACACTTACCTGAAACAGGGCCAGGCCCTGCTCAAGGGCGGCAAGGCCGCCGACGCCATTGCGGCCCTGGAGAAATCCAACAGCTACGTGGAGAGCGCCAACGCCTACAAGCTCATCGCCAGCGCCTACACCAAGAGCGGCAAGAGCGCCAGCGCCATCGAGGCTTACAAGAAGTATCTGGAAATCAACCCCGGCGCCAAGGATGCAGACGACATCATCTTCACCATCGCCGCCACCGCCCAGAAGGCCGGCGACAAGGCTACCGCCAAGGAATACTACCAGAAACTCGCCGGCAGCGCCAAATACGCCGCCCAGGCCGAGGCTCAGCTGAAAGTGCTGAAGTAGTTCACTCGAATACCCACACGAAAAAACGCCTGGCCGGAAACGGCCAGGCGTTTTGGTATTATAGAGGCGGGGTGCTTAATCCCTCCCCGTATAGCTGGTGCTTTTGAAGTCCTTTACCCAGACCTGACGTTCGATGGGCTCGTCGAGGGAAATCATGGTATCCGTGGACTGGATGTAGGGGAATTTCTGGATGGTGTTAAGGAGTACCTCCATGAGGTGATCGTTGTCCAGGCAGTAGAGTTTGGCCAGAATGGCGTACTTTCCGGTGACGAAATGACACTCTACGATTTCCGGAATTTTCTTCAGGTTGGCAATTACCTCCGAGTACTTGGTACTGTCGGAAAGGGTGATGCTGACGAAGGCGCACACATTGAGACCGAGGGCCTGCGGCTTTACCTGCAAGCGGGAACCGGTGATGACGCCGGCAGCCTCCAGACGCTTGTAGCGCTGATGGATGGCCGCACCGGAAACCCCGCATTCACGGGCGATTTCCAGAAAGGGCATTCGGGCATTCTTGACAAGGTAAGACAGGATTTTCTGATCCACGGGGTCAATGTGGTAACTGGACATACAACTTACATTTTAAAACTAACCACCGCAAATATACAAAAAAATTTTATTTTGTGCGTTTCCTGCTAAATTTTTTTGTAGGCTCAGATTGTGCTATAATTGCCTGACAATCAGCTTCTGACAGGGTTGTTGCGTCTGTCCCCTTGGGAATTTTAAAATTGTTAGCACCCTGCTTGATGTAGGGGCCGTATCTTCCATTTACTACTTTTATGTCACCGAATTCGGCAATGTAGGCATTGGCAGCCTTTTCCCCTGATGCTTCGTGAATTAGCGCCGTGCACTCCTCCAAAGAAACGGTAAGAGGGTCTGCCGTACGGGGAAGTTTCACATTTTTACTTCCGTATTTTAAGTACGGGCCGAATTTTCCGCGGGTGGCCACCACGTCAATCCCCTCCAGCTGGCCTACGACGCGGGGAAGCTCCAGCAATTTGAGTGCTTCCTGCAAAGTGATAGTTTCAATCAGTTGGCCTTTCCCCAGGGAAGCGCTCTGACGGCGTTCTCCCTCGCCCTTCTGCACATAGGGACCGAACTTGCCGAAGGCGGCGATCACTTTGTCGCCGTCCGGCGCGATACCTATCTCACGGGTTACCTTGCTGTATCCGCGGTCCTGCATCACCTCGTCCACGTGCTTGTGGAAGGGCTTGTAGAACGCGTCGATGGTATCGGCCCAGGCCTTCTTTCCCTCGGCCACCTCGTCGAAGTCCGACTCCACGTTGGCCGTGAAGTCATAGTCCAGGATGTCGGTGAAGTTGCCCACCAGGAAGTCCGTCACGATGACGCCGATCTCCTGCGGGAGCAGCTTGCCTTTTTCGGCCCCCACCGTCTCCTTCTTCTCGGAAGCCTTGACGACCCCGCCCTTGAGCGAAAGGTTCGTCACCAGGAAGGTCTGGCCTTCCTTGTCTCCTTTGGCCACATAGCCGCGGCCGCGGGTAAGCGTATCCACCGTGGCGGCATAAGTGGAAGGACGGCCGATGCCGAGTTCTTCCAGCTTCTTCACCAGCGTGGCCTCGGAGTAACGGACCGGCGGAGCGGTGAATTTACCCAGTGCGCTCACGCCCGATTCGAGCATGCGGTCTCCCTTGTGGAGTTCCGGCAGCATCACCTCTTCATTGTCGGCGGGCTCTTCCTCGTCGCGTCCCTCCAGGTAAACCTTCATGAAGCCGTCGAAGAGCAGTTCCATGGACTGGATTCCGTATTTCTCGGAGCGCTTGTCGGATGCCACTTTCAGGGTGGTGTTCATGACGCGGCTCTCCGTCATCTGACAGGCGATGGTGCGCTTCCAGATAAGTTCATAGAGTTTCTTCTCCTGCGGAGTGCCTTCGATGCCGACATTCTCTATATAGGTAGGGCGGATGGCTTCGTGGGCCTCCTGGGCTCCCTTGGAACGGGTCTGGTATTTCCGGAAGTGATAGTATTGTTCTCCGTAGTTCTCCACGATGAACTTCTTGGCCGTGCCCAGAGCCAGGCTGGAAAGGTTGGTGGAGTCCGTACGCATATAGGTGATGAGACCGCGCTCGTAGAGGGCCTGCGCCACGCGCATGGTGGTGGAAACCGGGAAGCGGAGCTTGCGGGCAGCCTCCTGCTGCAGGGTGGAGGTAGTGAACGGGGCGGCGGGAACGCGCGTACCCTCCTTCTTCTCCACCGATTCAATCGTATAATGCGCGCCGATGCTGTCTTCCAGGAAACGGCGAGCCTCCTGCTCCGTCGCGAAGCGGGTGTCGAGGGTGGCCTTGACCGTGGCCGATGACCCCTCGGGGGTGAAAAGGGCCTCCACACGATAGTAAGGCTCCGGGCGGAAGGCCATGATTTCCTTCTCGCGGTCCACAATCAGGCGCAGGGCTACGCTCTGCACACGGCCGGCGGAGAGCTTGGGCTGGATCTTGCGCCACAGGATGGGAGACAGTTCGAAGCCTACCAGACGGTCCAGCACGCGGCGGGCCTGCTGGGCGTTCACCAGGTTCATGTCAATGTCCCGGGGATGCTCGATGGCTTCCAGGATGGCTTGTTTGGTAATCTCGTGGAAGACGATGCGGCGGGTCTTTTCCCGGGGCAGGTCCAGCGTCTCGCGAAGGTGCCAGGAGATGGCCTCTCCCTCGCGGTCTTCATCGGAAGCCAGCCAGACAGTCTGGGCTTCACCGGCGAGTTTCTTCAGCTCCCCGACCACCTTTTTCTTGTCGGAGGGCACGACGTATTCCGGCTTGAAACCGTTTGCCACGTCAACGCTGAGCTTGTGTTCTTCCAGGTCACGGATGTGCCCGATAGAGGCCTTCACCAGGTAATCTTTTCCCAAATATTGCTGAATGGTCTTCACCTTTCCGGGAGACTCCACAATCACGAGATTCGTTCCAGTCATTCCTTCAAATTTTCTGCAAAGTAACGGAGAAATCGGGGATAAATCCAAATTTTCTGATTAATTTTGTGGGTTAAATTTTGGCAAGACCTAAGGTCTTGTACAAGCAAGCTTTTTTTGGCTTATGCATGAGGCTCTGAAGAAAAAAATCGTAAAATGGTGTTGGGTCCTGCTGGTCACTCCGGTGGCCGCACTTCTGGTGCTGCTGCTTCTGGTATGGGCCTTCGCCGATATCCCCTCCATCGAGCAGCTGGAAAACCCGGATACCAAACTGGCCACCCAGGTAATCGCCGAGGAAGGAGAGATCCTTACTACCTATCATATAGAGAACCGTACTTTCGTCAGCTATGAGGAACTGGCCCCTTCGCTGGTACAGGCCGCCGTCGCCACGGAAGACAAGCGTTTCTACAAACACTCCGGCGTGGACCTGGAATCCCTGGGCCGCGTGCTGTTCAAGACGCTCCTCAGCCGGGATTCCTCCCAGGGCGGCGGTTCCACCATCACCCAGCAGCTGGCCAAGACGCTGTATCCCCGCGGGGAACATGTGGGCAAGGTGAAGATGGTCTTCATCAAGCTCAAGGAATGGATTACCGCCATCAAACTGGAGCGCAACTACACCAAAGAAGAGATTGTGGACATGTACCTGAACGCCATCTTCTTCGGCTCCAATTCTTACGGCATCTCGTCCGCCGCCAACCAGTTCTTCGGCAAGAAGCCTTCCGAACTTCTCACGGAGGAAAGCGCCGTCCTGGTGGGCATGGTGAACAAGCCCACCCGCTACAACCCGGCCATCAACCCGGAGAACGCCATGCGCCGCCGCAACCTGGTGCTGGACCGCATGCGAGAGATGGATTACATCACCCGCGCCGAGTGCGATTCCCTCCAGGCGCTTCCCATCGTGCTGGCTACCCGCAAGGGAGACCGGACCACCGGCATCGGCCCGTATTTCCGGGACATGCTGCGCCGCACGATGAATGCCACCAAGCCCAAGCGCAGTTCCTACTACTTCTACGAGGACTACCAGGTGGATTCCACCCTCTGGGCGGACGACCCCGTTTACGGCTGGCTCAACAAGAACACCAAGAGCGACGGCACCCCCTACGACCTGGACCGGGACGGCCTGCGCATCTATACTACCATTAATTACAAGATGCAGCGTTACGCGGAAGAGGCCATTTCCGAGCATCTCGGCCGCGACCTCCAGCCCGCCTTCCGGAAGGAGCTCAGGTACCGCCGCAATCCTCCCTTCATGGCAGACACAGACAAGTCCGTCATCGAGAAGAATCTGAAACAGGCCCGCCAGTGGAGCGACCGTCACCGCATGATGAAGGCTTCCGGCCACTCCGAGGCGGAAATCGAGGCTTCCTTCAAGGAGCCCGTGAGGATGCGCGTCTTCACCTGGGAAGCCCCGGGCTACAAGGATACCACCCTCACCCCGAACGATTCCATCCGCTACTACAAGTCCTTCTTCCGGGCCGCCTTCATGGCCATCGAGCCGGGAACCGGACACATCAAGGCCTACGTAGGCGGTCCCGACTACCGTTATTTCAAGTACGACAACGTTCGCCAGGGCAAGCGCCAGGTGGGCTCCACCATCAAGCCTTTCCTCTATACTCAGGCCATGGAGTCGGGAATGACGCCCTGCGATCCCGTGCTCAACTCGCCCGTGGTCATCGCCACCGGCAACGAGGAGGAGACGTGGTCTCCGCAGGATCCGCATGCGGACGGAACGGTGGTCAACCTCACCTGGGGACTCGCCCACAGCTCCAACTCCGTATCGGCCTACCTCATGAAGCAGCTGGGCGCGCCCTCCATGGTCTCCATGATGCGCAAGATGGGAATCGGCGGCTTCGTGGACCCTGTGGTCTCCCTCTGCGTGGGTGCCGCGGACCTCTCCGTTTACGACATGGTTACGGCCTATAACACCTTCCCCTCCGGAGGTACCTATACCGCTCCCGTCTTCGTCACCCGCATCGAGGACAGTGACGGCAACATCCTGGGCCAGTTCTCGGACCGCCGCCGCGAGGCCCTCTCCCAGCGTGCCACCGCCGAGATGATCCAGATGATGCGCTCGGTCGTGGACAGCGGTACGGCCATCCGGCTGCGCCTGCGCTACGGCCTCAAGGGAGAAATCGCCGGCAAGACCGGTACCACCAACGACAACTCCGACGGCTGGTTCATCGGCTATACGCCTTCCATCACCGCCGGCGTCTGGGTGGGCGCCGAAGACCGCTACGTCCACTTCGCCAATACCAACCTGGGCCAGGGCGCCAACATGGCCCTTCCCATCTGGGGTATCTGGATGAAAAAAGTCCTGAAGGACGGAACCCTGGGAATTTCGGAAGCCGACGTGTTTCCGGAGAACCTGAGGGGAACCTGGTGCTCCTCGGAAGAGGGAGAACAACCGGCCCCCGAGAAAACTGATTTGGAAAACTATTACTTCGAATAATGTCCCGTTATCAATCCATTGCTGTGATTTACGGCAGCGATTCGTCGGAATGGGAGGTGTCCTGCCGCAGCGGTGAGTTCACCGCTTCCCGCATCGACGAATTCCGCTACGACGTTTATGAAATCTTCGCCCGCTTCGGTCAGTGGAAGCTGGTGGCCATGCGCAAGGCCAATTCCATGCGCCAACCCTTCCCGGAGGGCGCCCAGCCCGAAGTCGATAAGTCCGACTTCTCCGTCATGGTACTGGGAGAGAAAATCAAGTTCGACTTCGCCTATATCATGCAGCACGGCGCTCCCGGCGAGACCGGCCTGCTGCAGGGATATCTGGAGATGCTCCACATCCCGCACTCCACCTGCAGCGCCTTCGTCACCACCGTCGCCTTTGACAAATACTCCTGCAAGAGCTATCTGCGCGGAACGGACATCGTCAAACTGGCTCCTGACGCCCTTGTCCGCCAGGGAGATGACGTGGAAGAGTTCTGCGCCAAGACTGTCGCACGCCTGGGCCTGCCCCTGTTCGTGAAACCCACCGGCGGCGGTTCCAGCTTCGGTATCACCAAGGTAAAGAAGGCCGAGGACCTGCCCGAGGCCGTCCGCTTCGCCTTCAAGGAAGGCCCCACCGTCATCGTGGAGGCCGCCGTCAAGAGCGAGCATGAGCTCACCTGCGCCGCCTACTTCGACGGCACCGGCATCAAGACCCTGCCCGTCATTGAAATCATCCCTGAGGGTACCGACTGGTTCGACTACGACGCCAAGTACAACGGACACAGCCAGGAAGTGTGCCCCGCCCAGATTCCGGAAGAGCTTTCCGCCAAGGTGCAGCAGATTACCGCCAGCATCTACCGCTGCCTGGGCTGCAAGGGCCTGGTGCGCATGGACTACCTGGCCGCAGCCGACGGCATTTACTTCCTGGAGGTGAATATCATCCCCGGCATGACCAATGCCTCCCTGGTGCCCAAGATGGTGCGCGCCGCAGGCATTTCCATCACGGACTTCCTCACCACCATCATCGAAAACGCGTAGCGCATGCTGCTCTCTGAATTCCTCAGGCAGGGCGTTGCCGCGCTGGAGCCGCTATATCCGTCGGCCGAGGCGCGCAGCATCGTGCTCATGCTCTGTGAAGCGCTCATCGGCACCAAAAGCTACACGCACATCGTAGAGCCGGATTACCGCATCGACGCGAAGGACGAGCAGCCTCTCTCCGAGGCTTTGTCCCGCCTCTCCGCCGGCGAGCCCATCCAGTATGTCCTGGGCCGGGCCGATTTTTTCGGCCGCCGCTTCCGTGTCACCCCGGATGTGCTCATCCCCCGCCCGGAGACGGAACTCCTCGTCCGCGAGGCGGTGAAGCTGGCCGATATGCGCCGCCGCATGCGCATCCCCTTCGGCAAGTCGGCCGCTCCGGTGCGCGTCCTGGACCTGTGCACAGGCTCCGGCTGCATCGCCTGGAGCATCGCCCTGTCCGTCCCCGGCACGCAGGTCGTGGGCGTGGATATTTCCGACGCCGCCCTGGAAGTGGCCCGCAGCCAGTCCTTCGCCCAGGAGCTGAAAGATGGCGGGGCGCTGGCCCCCACTTTCGTGAAGGCCGACGTACTGGACCCGGAACAGGATTTCGGATACGGACCCTTCGACCTCATTGTCTCCAACCCTCCCTACGTAATGGAGAAGGAAAAGGCGCAGATGCACCGCAACGTGCTGGACTACGAGCCGGCCCTGGCGCTCTTCGTCCCGGACGATGACCCGCTCGTCTTTTACCGGGCCGTCGCCCGCTGGTCGGAGCGTTTTCTGGCCCCGGAAGGGAAAGGGCTTACGGAAATCAACGAGATGCTCGGAAAGGAGACGGCGGAGGTCTTTCGCCGCTCCGGCTTTTCCCAAAGCGAAACGTCGAGCGATTTTTTCGACAAAAACCGCTTTGTGTTTTACGCCCGATAGGCCCTGCAGATAGCTGCAAGGCCTTTTTTATCACTTATCCGTTTCATTTTTGTTGAAACGGATAAGTATGCTGTACTTTGCAAAAAGTTTTGGAATATGAAGTACAGACTCCTTTTTTCTTTCCTTGTGTCCTGCGTCTTCTCGCTGCAGTGCACCCGGCTGGAAATCCATCCCGGCACCCCGGCAGCCGCACCCGAAGCCATTTCCGTGGAACAGGTTGCGAAGCTACTCTCCACCATCCCGCTGGAGGCGGGGCACATGCAGGAAGTGCACGATGCAGCTACGGCATCGGCCGCCAACGGCTACGACGAAGAATACCGCATGGAGGATTTGTTCCGCGCGCCCGGAACCGGCGTGGGCGCCAGCGCTCCCACCAAGGCCGGGACTTACGCACACCCCCTTCGCGATGCGCTCCGGGAGGCCTTCCTGTCCACAAAGTCGGACGGAGGAGAGGATGCGTCCTGGCTGGACTCCCTCGCCCTTTCCGACGTACAGATTTACTGGCCGTACAGCGAATCCTGGGACGGTTCCCGGCAGCCGGTCATCACTTACGACCCCGGTGAGGGCGCCCTCTCCAACGAGGGCTTCCTGCTCCGGGAGGACGGCAGCGTAGCGAAGGTCCTCGTGGACGAGCAGATGGCTGCCGAACGTCCCGTCTGGGTTATCAACCGCAATTCGGACGCCGAGTACAAGACCCTGGAACTTCGCCGGCGGGAAGACCCTTCCTGGGGACAGGGAGGAGGAGACATCCTGGTCAAATCCCCTTCGGAAGACAGCGAGTTCAGGACCCTGGTCCTGCGGTCCTTCTGCTCCCACCGCCAGTACGATTCCTGGTTCGCCGGCGCGGCCGAATTCTTTGTCAAACTGGGAGCCGTGGAGAATTTCATGGCCAGCACCGAGGCAGAAATGCGCCTCTACGATCCATCCATCACGGATTTCATGATTGTGGTACGCCGCAAACAGGTGGGGAAGGAGCTCCCCTTCAACGCCATCCTGGTCTCCGAGTGGAGCGACCAGCTCTCTTCCTGCGCCCTGATGATGGTGGAAGATGACGGCGGCACCCGCACCACGTGGAAGTGCAGCGCCATGGTCAAGATTGAATCCAAGAGTTACGGTTTCGAACTGGAGATCCCCCTCTACTCCCGTGACGACATCGTCTGGCGCGGCTCACTCACCCGTAACTACATCGAACGCAACAGCGGCAAGTCCGTCCGCTTCGGCGACGTGGATCTTGTGCTGGAGCTGATTTAAATTGTCAAGATTTAGTGGTATCTTTGCGGCATGAAAGCATTGGAATTGCTTGCGCCCGCGCGGACGGCGGAGATCGGCATCGCAGCCATTGACTGCGGGGCCGATGCCGTCTATATTGCCGGGCCCGCATTCGGTGCCCGGCAGGCGGCCGGCAATTCCGTAGAAGACATCGCACGCCTGTGTGAATATGCCCACCGCTTCGGCGTGCACATCTATGCGACGGTCAATACGTTGCTGGAACCCGAGGAAATCCCCCAGGCACGCGAACTGGTGAAAGCGCTCGAGAAGGCCGGCGTAGATGCCCTTATCGTGCAGGACCCGGCGGTGCTGGGAATGAGCGACACCCTCATCATGCACGCCTCCACCCAGTGTGCCCTCCGGACGCCGGAGAAGGCTCGGGGGCTGGAGAGCCTGGGCTTCGGCCGTCTGGTGCTGGAGAGGGAGCTGTCCCTGGAACAGATCAAAGCCATATGCCGGGCTGTCCATACCGAAATCGAATTCTTTGTGCACGGGGCCCTCTGCGTCTGCTACAGCGGCCAGTGCTATCTGTCTGAATATCTCACCGGCCGCAGCGCCAACCGCGGCGCCTGTGCCCAGCCCTGCCGCAGCCTCTACGACCTGGAAGACGCCAGCGGCAAAATCCTCGTGCGCAACAAGCCGCTGCTGTCGCTGAAGGACTACAACCTGTATCATCGCCTGGAAGAGCTTGCGCAGGCCGGCGTTTCTTCCTTCAAGATCGAAGGCCGCCTCAAGGGAGAATCCTACGTACGGAACGTAGTCAAAGCCTATTCCGAGGCGCTGGATGCCCTGGTGGCCCGCCACCCGGACGAATACCGCCGGGCCTCCTTCGGCCATGTCCGCGGGGGGTTCACGCCGGACTTGGACAAAACCTTCAACCGCGGCTACACGGAGCTTTTCCTGGACGGGAAGCGCGGGCAGTGGGCGGCCGAAGGCGGCGGGGAATACATCGGCACAGTCGGGCGCCTTACGCCGGACGGCTTCGTGCTGGAACCGGCTTCCCCTTCCGTGAAGCTCTCCAACGGGGACGGCTTCACCTTCGAGGGCGGCGGTTTCCGGGCCGATGTCTGTGAAGGCTATACCGTCCGCTGCAAAAAGGCGGAGGGACTGCGGGAAGGCACTAGGCTGTACCGCAACATCAGCGCCGCTTTCGAGAAGCAGCTGGATGCCGCCCGGCCCGTCCGCGAAATAGATGTGCAGTTGGAGGTGTCCTTTGAAAACGGACGGTTAAGCGCCGCTGCCCTTACCGAAGACGGCCGCCGTGCCACTGTACAGGAAGATACTCCTTTTGATGAAGCCCGCGATACCGAAAAAATGCAGCAGACCCTGCGCGCCCAGCTGGGAAAACGCAGCGGCCGCTACGCTTTCACCGTGGCTTCCGTCAAGGTCGTTGGCGCCCTTCCTTTTATGCCGGCCGCCTTCCTGAACGGCCTTCGCCGCTCCCTGGCGGAAGAGCTGGACGCCATGCCGGTTCACGCCCTTCCACTGTACCGCGGTGCCAGGGTTCCCGGCAGCGACTTCAAATTGGAATACAGTTCCAACGGGGAACTCATGCGAACCAAGTACTGCATTCGCCATGAATTGGGTCTCTGCCCCAAACAGGGCAAAGCGAGAAAAGCAGAACCGCTCTTCCTCCGAAACGGGAAAGAACGGCTCCAGCTGTCATTCGATTGCGCCGTCTGCGAAATGACCGTTACATCATGATGGCGCGGGCAAGCACCAGGTCTTCCGGCGTAGTGATTTTGATATTGTACCGCTCTCCTTCGGCGAAGGTGAGCGGTATTCCGTATTTCTCGGCTACGGACGCGTCGTCGGTGAAGAGGGTGTCATAGCCCTGCGAGTAGGCGGCCTTGATGGCTTCACTGTGGAAAATCTGCGGGGTCTGGGCACCATAGATGCGGCTGCGGTCGATGGGCTCGCCGCTTGCCTGCAAGGTGCCGTCGGCCTTCTTTTCCAGGACTTTCAGCGTGTCGGTGACGGGAAGCACCGGGACCAGGGCGGGGACGTTCTCCGCGGCGGCGAAAAGGGTGCGGATTTTCTCCACGGACAACAGCGGCCGTACGCCGTCCTGAACCGCCACCAGCGCACCTTCCGGCACGTATTCCAGCGCATTCTTCACGGAATGGAAGCGGGTGAAGCCGCCTTTGACAAGCCGCTGCGGGCAATTGAAATCCGCCTTGATACAGTATTCCCGCCAGGTGGCCACGTGGGCTTCCGGGAGGACTGTGATGACATGGATTCCGGGTTCCGCTTCCAGGAATTTTTCAATGGTGAGACGGAGGATGGGTTTGCCCTTCAGTTCGAGGAATTGCTTGGGAACGGAAGCGCCCATGCGGGTACCGGTTCCACCGGCGGTGACAATCACGAATTTTTTTCTCTCCATCATGCATTTCTTTTACGCAAATGTAAGTTTTTTTTCGTAATTTTGATGGCTTAATCGAATTAGATACAAACAAGATATGGCATTCCGCTTCCTGAACCAAGAGCTGGCCATGGATCTGGGTACTGCCAACACCATCATTTTCCAAAATGATCAGATTGTGTTGGACGAACCCTCCATCGTAGCCATCGACAACCAGACCGGCAAGTGCATCGCCCTGGGCCAGAAGGCCAAAATGATGCATGAAAAGACCAACCCGGGCATCAAGACCATCCGTCCGCTCCGGGATGGCGTGATTGCAGACTTCAATGCTGCAGAAATGATGATCCGCGGCTTCATCAAGCAGGTGAACGCCCGTCATCACAGCATTTTCGCATCCAATCTCAAGCTGGTGGTGGGCATCCCCTCCGGTTCCACGGAAGTGGAGATCCGCGCCGTCCGCGACTCCTCCGAGCACGCCGGCGGCCGTGATGTCTATCTGATTTACGAGCCCATGGCCGCAGCCCTGGGTATCGGCCTGGACGTGGAGGCCCCGAAGGGCAACATGGTGGTCGATATCGGAGGCGGCACCACCGAGATCGCCGTCATCTCCCTGGGCGGTATCGTCCAGCAGGAGTCCATCCGTATCGCCGGCGACGTCTTCACCTCGGATATCCAGAACTACCTTCGCCAGCAGCACGTCATCAAGGTGGGTGAAACCACGGCCGAAAAAATCAAGATTGCCGTGGGCGCCGTCATCCCCCAGCTGGACGTGGAGCCGGAACCGTTCCTTGTACGCGGTCCCAACCTCATGACCGGCCACCCGGTAGAGGCCCTGATTCCCTACCAGGAGATCGCCCACTGCCTGGACAAGTCCATCGCACGTCTGGAGGCCGCCATCCAGCAGACGCTGGAGCAGACACCCCCGGAGCTTTATTCCGATATCGTGGAGAACGGTATTTTCCTCAGCGGCGGCGGCTCCCTGCTCCGCGGTCTGGACAAACGTCTCTCCGAGAAGATGAATATTCCCTTCCACGTGGCCGAAGACCCGCTTCGCGCCGTGGCCCGCGGTACGTGCATCGCCCTCAAGAATACGGAGAACTACTCTTTCCTCATGCGATAAGCCATGCGAAAGCGGACGTCCTGGCTCTCCAAACTGGCAAACCTGGTCATTTTCGTCGTTTTGGAAATGGCCGCGTTCCAGATGGTGTGCAACAACGCCCCGCTTCAGCGCAGTTGGGCCGCCCGCGGCGCCCATGTTTTCATGGACCGGGTATGGGGCGGTTCCAACCACATCGGCCAGTACTTCCAGCTTCGCAGCGTGAACGAACGTCTCGCCGCGGAGAACGCAGCGCTCACGCAGGAGCTTCTTCTCTCCCGCGAACAGTTGCGGCAGGCCCATGTAGATACCATGTCGCTCCCCCGCCGGAGCGGTTTTTCCGCAGTGGCGGCGGAGGTCGTCAAAATCAGCCGGGGCAGCCAGCACAACTACCTCATCCTGAACAAGGGGTATGAGGACGGCGTGCAGGAAAAGTCCGGCATTGTCACGCACAACGGCGTGGTGGGCATCGTGGACGCGGTAAGCGCCCATCATGCGTTCGCCTTCTCCTTCCAGAACAACGACATCTCCATCAGCGCCCGCCTGGGCTCGGAGGGGAGCAGCGGCCTGCTCGTGTGGGACGGCGTCTCCTCGTCGAAGGCCGTGCTCAAGGAGATTCCCCTGCAGTACCAGTACCAGCCCGGAGACACGGTCTATACCAGCGGCCATTCGCTGCTCTTCCCGCCGGACATTCCCCTGGGCGTCGCCGGCGCTTCCCGCATCATCAACGGTTCCACCAACGAAATCGAAGTGTCGCTCTTCCAGGACTTCGGCGCCATCCGCTACGTGACGGTGCTGCATAACAATTCGTTTGACGAAATTCAGCAGTTTGAACAATGAGACGCGATGTATTCTGGTTATATTACGTTCTGCTGGTCATTGCGCAACTGCTCCTGACCAACTATCTGCGTGTGAGCCCGTACCTCGTGTTCACCATCCTTCCCGCCCTGGTGCTGTGCATCTCCATCCGCGTGGGATGCGTGGGCGCCATGCTCATCGCCTTCGCCACCGGCATCACCGTGGACTTCCTGTCGGAGGGGGTCATCGGCCTCAACACCCTGGCGCTCCTGCCCGTGGCTTATTTCCGCAACGGGATCATCAGGCTGGTCTTCGGCACGGAGCTGTTCGCCCGTTCGGAGGACTTCTCCGTCCAGCGTAACGGATTCGCCCAAACCGTCCTGGCCCTCCTGCTGTCCTACGCACTGTTCCTGGCCGTCTATGTATGGATAGACAGCGCCGGCGTACGTCCCCTGCTGTTCAACGTCATCCGCTTTACGGTGTCCCTGGGTGCCAGCCTGCTGGTCTCCCTGCTCACGCTGGGGCTCCTGGCCCCGGATCCCCGCCGATGAACCCTGACGGACGTCATATCCGCATCCTGATTGGCCTGGGAGTAGCCGTGCTGGTACTTCTGGGCAAAATTTTTTCACTGCAGATTCTGGACAACCGCTACAAGGAAGACGCAGACCGCAACGCCACCATCTACGAAACCATCTACCCCACCCGCGGAGTCATCTATGACCGCAACGGCCATATCCTGGTGGGCAACAAAGTCGCTTATGACATCCTCGTAAGCCCGCGCGAGGTCCAGGCCTTCGACACGCTGGCCCTGGCCACCGTGCTGGACGTGGACCCGGATTTTATCCGCGAGAGAATGGCCGAATACCACCGGCGCCGCTCGGCCATCGGCTTCCAGTCCGTCACCATGCTCCGCACCGTCCCGGCCGAAACTTACATGCGCTTCGACGAAGTGAAATACCGCTTTCCCGGCTTCCGCGGCCAGGTTCGCAGCATCCGTGACTATCCGGTAAACGCCGGCGGAAACCTGCTGGGATATGTCTCGGAAGTTAACCCCGCTTACATGGACCGTCATCCCGGCGAATACCGCAGCGGAGACTATGCGGGCATGACCGGCATCGAGGCCGCGCGCGAAAAGGAGCTGCGCGGCGAGAAAGGATATCACATCTACCTCAGGAATTCCCGCAACCAGATTGAGCAGCCCTACAAGGACGGGACAGAGGACAAGGAAGCCATCCCGGGCCACAATATCGTGACCACCATCGACGCGGAACTCCAGCAGTACGGACAGGAACTCATGGCCGGCAAGGTGGGTTCCATCGTCGCCATCGAGCCCGAAACGGGCGAGATTCTCGCGCTGGTATCGGCCCCCGGTATCGACGTGAACATGCTGGCCGATATCGGCAAGTACTGGAACGATATTTCGCAGGACCCCTATAAGCCGATGTACAACCGCGCGGTGCAGGCGTCTTACCCGCCCGGCTCGGTATTCAAGCTGGTGAACGGGCTCATCGGCCTGCAGGAAGGCGTCCTCCGGCCCGAGATGAGCTACCCCTGCCATCAGGGCTACCACTTCGGCGCCGGGCACAAGCTGGGCTGCCACGTACACAAGAGCCCCCTCAACATGGAGGAGAGCATCATGATGAGCTGCAATGCGTACTACTGCTACGTGCTCAAGAATATTCTGGACCAGCGCAAGTTCGACTCGGTGGCCGACGGGCTGGACCACTGGCGGGAGATGGTGATGAGTTTCGGCTTCGGCCGGAAACTGGGCAGCGATTTCCCCGCGGAACTCAGCGGCAGCATCCCTTCCTCCAAGACTTACAACCGCGCCTATGGGCGTGGACGCTGGAATTCCACCACAGTGATTTCCCTCTCCATCGGCCAGGGAGAAATCCTGGCGACGCCCATGCACCTGGCCAACCTCTGCGCCACCATCGCCAATCGCGGGCACTACTACATTCCGCACATCATCAAGGCATCCGAGGGCGTGGAAATTGACGAACGCTTCACCCAGAAGCAATATACGCTGGTGGATACGCTGCAGTTCCCGAAGGTGATCCGCGGCATGTGGCGGGCCGTAAACTCCGCCCCGGGCATGGGCGGAACAGCGGCCATCGCGCACGTGGATTCCCTGGACATCTGCGGCAAAACGGGCACGGCACAGAACCCCCGGGGTGCCGACAATTCCGTGTTCATCTGCTTCGCGCCCATGGACCATCCGAAGATTGCCATCGCCGCCTATGTGGAAAACGGCGGTTTCGGCGCCTCTTATGCCGCCCCCATCGCCTCCCTCATGGTGGAAAAATACCTGAAGGGGGAATCGCGCCGTCCGGCGCTGGAGCAGCGCATGAAATCGGCCAACCTTATGTCCCGCGTAAAACATGATTGACCAGCATACACATAAGCGGCAGTCCATCGACTGGGTGCTCGTCGGGGTTTATGTCCTGCTGATTTTCATCGGCTGGATCAATATCTTCGCCGCCACGCACACAGACGCATCCGCTTCCCTGCTGGACTTCGAGACCCGCGCCGGAAAGCAGTTCATCTGGATCCTTACGGCGCTGGGACTGGCCGCCCTCATCCTCTATGTCCTGCCGGCAAAGCTGTGGGAAGGCGTGTGCATACCCCTGTATGTGTTCGTCCTGGGGCTGCTGGTGCTGGTGATTTTCGTGTCGTCGGACGTGAAGGGTTCTCACTCGTGGTTCGACCTGGGACCCATCCGGTTCCAGCCGGCGGAGATTTCCAAGATATCCACTTCCCTCCTTCTCTCCTGGTGGGTGAGCCAGCAGGGCTTCAAGATAACGCGGCTCAAGGACTTCTTCATCGCCTGCGCGATCATCGGCCTCCCGATGCTCGTCATCGTGGCAGAGAGCGAAACGGGCAGCGCCCTGGTTTACACGGGCTTTATCTTCGTGCTGTACCGCGAGGGGCTTTCGGGCTGGTGGCTGGGACTGATCGGCCTTGTCATCGTCCTCTTTATCACGACGCTTACCATGGGCCCGTTCTGGTCCATCCTCATTCTCATCGCGGTGCTCATCGCCAGCAACGCTTACATGCAGCCGTCCCGTTTCTGGAAGAGGCTGATGCTGTGCGGCGGCGCGGTGCTGATCATCGGCCTGCTGCCTTCCCTGATGGAATGGCTGTCCTCTCTTGTCAGCGCCCGCATGGATTACCTCGCGAACCGCATCTGGGTCCCCGAGGCCGGCGAACCCACACGCTACTTCTGGAGCTTTATCACCCGCATCCGGCCCATGTACGTGATGCTGAGCGGGGCGGCCGTCGCCGTGCCGATGCTGATCATCTGGGCCTATCGGAAGAAAGATACGTTCCTGGCCGTCTCCATCGCCGCCTTCGTGGCCGGCGTGGTGCTGGTCTTTTCTACGGATTATATTTTCCAGAATGTCCTGCAGGATCACCAGCGCTCCCGTATCGAGGTGCTGCTGGGCATGAAGGAAGACCTGGCAGGAGCCGGCTACAACGTGAACCAGAGCAAGATTGCGATTGGCTCCGGAGGCTTGCTGGGCAAGGGTTTCCTGCAGGGTACGCAAACCACCTTCGGCTTCGTCCCGGAACAGAGTACGGACTTCATCTTCTGCACTGTGGGTGAGGAATGGGGCTTCCTGGGCTGTCTGTTCGTAATCCTGCTGTACCTGATACTCATCATACGCCTGATCATGGACGCCGAGCGGTGCCGATGGCACTTCGCCCGAACCTATGGCTACTGCGTGGCGGCGTGCGTGTTCATGCACCTGTTCATCAATGTAGGCATGACCATCGGCCTGATGCCTGTTATTGGCATTCCCCTGCCGCTGCTCTCATACGGCGGCTCTTCGCTCTGGGCGTTCACTATTTTGATATTTATTTTCCTGGCGCTGTACCGGAACGAGAAGAAGTATTTCTAATTCCGCGAATAATTCTTACCTTTGCAGTCCTCCACATTTTGCCTTGGTGGTGGAATGGTAGACACGAGGGACTTAAAATCCCTTGGCCCGAAAAGGCCGTGCGGGTTCGATTCCCGCCCGAGGCACGAAAAGAGCTGCGAATATCGCTGCTCAAAATATCTTCGATAAACTGGAGGCCTAATCCCCAGCCCCGCCGGGATTACGCTTCGCTTTTGAAGGTACGTATCCGTAAAAGTCCCTGTAGCACTTGCTGAAATAGCGGGGCGAGGTGAAGCCGACTTCGTAGCAGATTTCTGAAATGGTAAGCCCACTTTGCATAAGCTGTCTTTCAGCGTGCCGGAGTCGGACAATCTTGATGAATTCCGAAGGGGTATGACCGGTTGCAGCAACCATGCGCCGATAAATGTTGGTTCTCGACATCCCCATGGCTTCGGCAATCTGCTCTACGCTCAATTCGCTTTCAATTATGTGTTCTTCGATAAAGGCCGTCACTTTGTCAACGAGTTTGCGGTCCACGGATACCACTTTCCTTTCCTCGATGCGGGCCTTCAATTTGCCGGAGGTATCGATGCCGGTTCCGGAGGCGAGGATGGCGATATGCTCCTGGAGAACCTTGATATCGAAGGGCTTGGTGAAGTAATCATCGGCCCCGCAGTCGCGGCTCTTCTTCTCATTCTCGTCGGTGAGCCGGGCCGTAAGCATGACAACAGGGATATGGGCGGTCGCCGGATTTCCCTTGATGCGCTGACACAGCTCATTTCCGTCCATCACCGGCATCATCACGTCGGAAACCACAATGTCCGGCCGCAGCGTCTCCATCTTCTGCAGCGCCACCTGTCCGTCGGTAGCCGTAATGACACTATACTCGGAGGAGAGCACGCCGGAGAGGTAATCGAGGAAGTCTTCGCTGTCGTCCACCAAAAGGAGGTTGATCCGCTCCGCGGCAGGGCGGGCCGATGGTACTGCCGCGGCACCATCCTCCTCATACAATGAGCTTTTCACAAAGCCCTCTCCCGAAGCTTCGCACTCCTTCGCAGGAATAGACACCGTAAAGGTAGCACCGCCGCCGGGCGTGTCGGAGACCTCCACCCGGCCCTCGTGCATGCGCACATATTCCCTGACAATATTGAGCCCGATGCCGCTTCCGCCCTTGTTCGCGGAGCCTTCCCCCTGCCAGAACCGATCAAAAAGATGCGGCTTTTCCTTGTCGGGGATGCCCTTTCCGTTATCGGCCACCCGAATGACGGCGTCGTTTCCCTCCAGGGCCAGGTCTACACTGACCCGGCCGCCTTCCTCGGTATACTTGATGGCATTACTGAGGAGATTGGTCACCACCTTGGTAATCTTGTCCTCGTCATAGAGCATCTCCATGTGCTCCCGGTTGGTTCTGAAGGTGAGGGTAATCCCCTTCTCCCGAAGGGCCAGGAACTGTTCCACCGAAGCGCGTACCGTCTCCACCAGGTCTTTCCGTGAGACGTGCACGCTCTGGGCATTCATCATGAGGCCCCGGAGATCCAGCATCTGGTTCACCATATCCAGGAGTTTCCGGGCATTGCGCTGCGCGATGAACAGTTCCCCCTTAATCTCCCCATCCTGCTCCTTTTCGATAGCGCTGGAAAGCGGAGAGAGGATAAGCGAGAGCGGAGTACGGAGCTCGTGGCTGATATTGATGAAAAAAACCTGCTTCATCTCCGAAATGGCCTTCTCTTCCCGCTCCTTCCTGCGCCTTCTGCCCATTCGTTCCAGAACAAGCAGGAATCCCAGCAGGAAAAGGGAATACAGGAAGATGGCCGGGCCGCTTCGGTACCAGGGCGGCCGAACCGTAATAATGAGGCTGCTCACGGGACCGGAAGCATTGCCCTCGGCATCGGCGATGGCGACATCCAGTTTGATGCGCCCCGACTTGGCAGCGGCGAACTGCACCGCCGGCATGCCGTCGGGGGTAGGTGTCCACTTGCTGCCGTCCGTGCTGAAGATGAACCGGGGCTGACCGGGCTGGCCGATAGCCGATGACGCCAGATGGACGATGAAGGAACGCTCCTTCCAGGAGAGGGACATGTGCGGTTCCACATTCTTTTCCCCTTCCGGCAGGACAATCCCGCTGAACATGACATAAGTAGAATCCTGGTCCTCGATCACATCCTTCGGGACAATCCTTACGATTCCCCGCTGGCTGCCGCAGAGGATGTCTCCGCTTGAGAGGCGCACCATGGTGTTCTTGTTGAAAAGGACGTCGGGGACGCCCTCTCCGGTTCCGTAAGAGGTGGCAAAGAAATCCCAGCCACTCTCTCCGGGATTGACCTGAATGCGGGAAAGCAGGTTGTTGGAGCAGACCCACAGGCCGCCCATGGCGTCTTCCGACACGGAAACCGTGTGGAGATTGGTGGAGTTTCCCCGGATATCCACCGAACAGGTTTTCTCCGAGGACGGGTCATAAACATGGACCCCCTTGTTGGAAGCAATCCAGAGAAGGCCCCGGGAGTCCATGCAAAGATCCCGCACATGCAGGCCGTCCAGCTGTCCGAAGCCCACAGCCCGGATGCTACGGTCCCTGGGGTCAAACACATCCACGCCCTTCGCGTGACCTATGTAGAGGAGGCCGTTCTCCGAGAAACAGAGCGAGCTCACATGGTCTTCCTTGAGTGCGCTGTTCCCGTGATGATAGACCTCCGACTTGCCGGTAACCGTGTTCAGCACCTGGAGGCCGGAGCCCAGCGTGCCAATGTAGATGGTTCCGTCGGCAGAGCATTTGATGTCCCAGACGTCATTGCTGGCGAGGACGCCGCCCGCCGTACTATAGGAAGTCCATTTCCCGTTCCGGTAATGTGTAAGGCCGCCCCGGAAAGCGCCGAACCACAGGGAACCGTCGGGCGCTACGGTGCTGCTCACCATGATGTCCGAGAGCAGCCCGCTTGCTTCCTTCCGGATATGGGTTCCCTTGCCGGTCTCGGGATTGTAGCGGATAATGCCGTCTCCGTCGGTGCCACACCACAGGATGCCGGAAAGGTCTTCCTGGATGGTGGTAACATCTTCCATGGGCGTAAGGGTAAAAGCGTTCTTACCGTCATACATGAAACTGAGTCCGCTCTTGTAGGTCCCCACCCACAAGACACCGTTATTGTCCATGTACAGGCACTGGACACACTCACCGAGGAAAGGAGTATCGGGTGAGGGCCTGCGGTCCAGCACCTCCACCGCATTCTCTCCGGGCGTGTACACAAGGAGGCCGCCGTGGTCGGTGGCCAGCCAGACGCGTCCGGAGGCATCGGCCACCACATCCCGGATGAGGACGCTGTGCGACCGCCATTCCCCGGTAACCGTATCGTGAGTCCAGGAGGCTTCTCCCGTATAAATGATCTCCAGGCCGGCAGCGTCCCTGAAAAGCCGGTAATTGGGATCCTGCGGCTCGGGGGCCAGGGTAATGTACATCTCGGCCGATGCCACCTCCATGGAAACCGGGTCTATGCGAAGGATGCGGCCGTCGGTGCAGCAGAGGGTAATCTCGTCCTGGGAAAAGACCAGGTCGGTGGCCTTGGTTCCGTCCGGCTTGCCGTCCAGCGTCCACTGTCCGGTCTTTCCCGAGAAGAAGTCTATTTCATATAAAGTGGCGCCGCCTACGGCCCAGAGGTTTCCCTCGGCATCGGCCTCCATCATTTCCACCTTCCCCGAAATGCCATGCGCTGCGAGCCAGGAAGAAGGGTCGCGGACTACCTTTTCTGAGGAAAGGTCCATAAAGGAATAACCCATGGGGGTATGCATCCAGAGATGTCCCTGCGCATCCTCAAAGATATCGTTGATGGAATTGTCGGGAATGGAGGCAGGGCCCTCGAAGAAATGCTTGAAGCGGAAACCGTCATAGCGGTTCAGGCCCACATGCGTACCCATCCACAGGAATCCCTGCGAATCTTTGTATACGACATAAATACTGTTGTCGGAAAGACCATCGTTGATGGTAAGCCGCCTGAACTCTGCGCCATGCACCCATGGGCAGAATACAAGAAGGCAGGAAGAGACTAAGGTTAGTAAGAGGCGTTTCACGGCTCAAAGATAAGAAAATGAAACGTAGATAACACATGATTGCAACATTATTTACCATCGTTGCCACCCTTTGTGAATAATTTTACACCGTGGAAAAAGATCCTAACCGAATTAATTAATATGCTAAAAAAGAAGTTTTTACTAGTTGTACTCCTGCTCTCCTCGGTCCTTTCTGCCTGGGGCCAGAGAGCAGATGTCCGAGAAGAAGTGCTTGCAAACCCGCTCAGGTCCTACGGCAACGATTTCCCCTATCCCACCGAGATTTACAGGCAAACCCCGGCCCCCAAAGGGTACAAGGCCTTTTACCTGAGCCACTATGGCCGTCACGGATCCCGCTACTACTGGGAAGCTTCTTTATATAAAAGGATAGACTCGCTCCTTACGAGCGCCCACAATAAGGGTATTCTCACCGAGGCCGGTGAAGCTTTCTTCCAGGAATTCTCTGCCATCAAGCCGGAACTCACCGTGGGCGTTACGGAGCTCACGCCCCTTGGCTATTCGCAGCACGTCCGCATTGCCAAAACCATGTATGAGTCTTTCCCCGACATCTTCAAAAAGGGAGGCCATGTAGAGGCTTTCTCTTCCCTGGAGGGCCGATGCATCGTGAGCATGGCGGCCTTCTGCCAGTCCCTCTCTGCCCAGAACCGTAAACTGGACATTTACCAGAGAGCTTCCAAGGGGACGCTGAACGCTGTGGTCCCGGATGCCAGGGAGAACCCGACCCGCTGGAGCGTTACGCCCGATGAATTCCCCGTACAGGGCGAGCCCTCCGTCTCGAAAAGTTCTGCCGCAGGGAAAAAGGCGTTCGTAGACAAGTACTTCAAGGAAGGCGCGCTCGGGAACCGGGAAGCCTGGGCCATTCAGTCGGCCCTGAATACCTTCTACACCACACTCCCCAGCATCGGCCATGAAGGAATGATGGGAGAGCCCTACTCCGTAGAGGAAATGTATAGCCGATGGGAGGTTGCCAACGCCGGCTCCTACCGCCACTACTGGACCCGTCGCTTCCTCGCCGTCCCCATTGTGGAGGATATTTTGGAGAGGGCCGATGCCGTCATCTCCGGAAAGAGCACCGAGATTGCCGACCTTCGCTTTGGACATGACTCCTACCTGGCCCCGCTCAACATCCTCCTGGGCCTGGACGGTTCCTTTACCGTCCCGGAGAACCCGGACGACTTTAAGTACGTCTACCAGAACTACAACACCTGCATGGCCGGAAACATCCAGCTCATCTTCTACAAGAATGCCGCAGACGACGTCCTTGTAAAGGCCCTTCTCTGCGGCCGGGAAGTGACGCTGCCCCTGCCCGGAGACCAGGCTCCCTATTACAAATGGAGCGACTTCCTCAAATACTATCGCGCGCTTTGCCAGAGCGCCCGGGAAAACAAGACCAGATAATCCAATACACCCTAAAATTATTAATCAATTCAAACACTAGCTTATGAAACTATTATCAAAACCTGTTTTGATGAGATGCTTCGTTTCGGTGGCTTTTGCCATCGGAGCCCTTCTCAGTTCAACAGCCCAGGCTCAGCCCTTGAGCGTGAGCGGCCGAATTGTCGACGAGACCAACCAGCCGGTAATGGGAGCCGGCATCATGGAAAAAGGCTCCAATAACGGTACGGTCAGTAACCTTGACGGCGAGTTCACCCTCATGACCAAAGCCGACGCCGTCCTGGTCATTTCCTGCCTTGGCTACGACACGGTAGAAGTGCCCGTAAACGGGAACAAAGTCATGAACGTGGTTCTCACCACCAGCTCCGAGTTCCTCGAGGACGTTGTGGTGGTGGGTTACGGCGTCCAGAAGAAAAAGCTCATCACAGGTTCCACCATTCAGGTCAAGGGCGACGACCTTGTGAAGCTCAACAGCACCAGTGCGCTGGGAGCCATGCAGTCTTCCACCCCCGGTGTGAGCATCATCGCCAACACCGGCCAGCCCGGCGACGGATTCAACGTGAACATCCGTGGTATGGGTACCATCGGCTCGTATAAGCCCCTCTACGTCATTGACGGCGTTGCCGGCGGCGACATTGCCAACCTCAACCCCTCCGACATCGAGAGCATCGATATCCTCAAGGATGCCGCATCGGCCGCCATCTACGGTGCCCGTGCCGCCAACGGCGTTATCCTCGTCACCACCAAGCAGGGTAAGGAAGGCAAGCTCCAGCTGAGCTACGACGGTTATGTGGGCTGGCAGAACGCCCCCATCATCCCGGAGGTCCTGAATGCCAAACAGTATATCGAGGTCATCAACACCGCCGAGAAGAACAACCGCCTCACCCCGACCGACTTTGCCACCGTTCTCGATCCCGACCTTTACAAGAGCATCATGGACGGTTCCTTCACCGGCACCAACTGGATCCGGGAGTTCCACAACGACAATGCTCCTGTTTCCAACCACGCCGTCAACCTTACCGGCGGTTCTGAGCGGTCCAAGTTCTCAATGGGTGTGAGCTTTACCAATCAGGAAGGTATCTTCGGAAAACCCGCCGCTTCCAACTACAAGCGTGCCACGGTGCGCCTCAACTCCGACCACGTCATCCTGAAGAGCAACGACCTGGACATCATCACCATCGGCGAGAACGTTACCTTCACCTACAGCTCCAAAAGCGGTATCAACCTGAGCAACCAGTACTCCAACAACATGTTCGACGCCCTCACGGCCAACCCGCTCGCCGCCATGCGCCGGGCCGATGGTGAATACACCACTGCCGAGGACTACACGAACTACGGCATCTTCAAGTTCGACGGCGACGCCAAGAACCCGCTGTACGTCATCTCCAGAACGGCCCAGGGCAACAACTGGAAGTACAACTACGGCCTCAACATGTCGGCCAATGTGCGCATCCAGCCCATCAAGGACCTCATCATCCGGAGCCAGTTCAACTACAAGGCCAGCGCCAGCAGCAAGCGTTCTTATGACATGACCTACGAGGCCAACTCCACCACTTTCCTCGACATTGACAAGGTGTCCCAGGAGGCCAGCCTGGGTTGGAGCTGGTCCTGGGAGAATACGGCATCCTACAAGTTCCACTTTGGAAACCACAACTTTGACGCAATGGCCGGTATGTCCATCGAGCACTCCGGTTACGGTATGTCGGTAGGTTCCGGCCGCGAAGGCGGCAAATGGGTAGACGATCCGCTCCACGCCTATGTAAGCAACATGACCGGCACCATCACGGAAAACAAGGTCACGGGTTCTCCCTGGAGCGACAGCGGCCTCATCTCCTACTTTGGCCGTATCAACTATGACTACAAGGAGAAATACATGGTTTCCCTCATCCTCCGCCGCGATGGTTCCTCCAACTTCGCTCCCGGTCACCGCTGGGGTACGTTCCCCTCTGTGTCGGCCGGCTGGGTCATGACCAACGAGCCCTGGATGGCAGGCGTCAAAAACACCCTGAACTTCCTCAAGATCCGTGGCAGCTGGGGCCAGAACGGTAACTGCGCCATTGACAATTTCCACTACCTTGCGACAGTTCAGGTAGGTCCCAATGACGGCCGCTACGGCTTTGCCAACGGTCTCACCGACCAGCCTGCCATTGGTTCCTATGCCGACAAACTCCCCAACCCCGATGTCACGTGGGAAACTTCCCAGCAGATTGACCTCGGTGTGGACGCCCGCTTCTTCAGCAGCCGCCTGGGCGTTGTCTTTGACTGGTATCAGAAAGACACCAAGGACTGGCTGGTAAAGGCTCCCATCATGGGTCACTATGGCGCAGACGCTCCTTACGTGAACGGCGGCGATGTACGCAACACCGGTGTTGAACTTGCCCTAAACTGGAACGACCAGGTGGGTAAGGACTTCTACTACAGCATTGGCGTGAACGGTGCCTACAACAAGAACATCGTTACCCGTATCAACAACGGCGAAGGTATCATCCACGGCCGTTCCGTTGTGGAGCAGGCAGAGGAACTGTATCGCGCAGAGGTAGGTTTCCCTATTGGCTACTTCCACACCTATGTGACGGACGGCGTGTTCCAGAACCAGCAGGAAGTGGACGCCTGGCTGGCAGCCGGCAAGCCCACCATCAGCGACAATCCCCAGCCCGGAGACCTTAAGGTCCTGGATCTTGACGGCGACGGCGTACTCAACCAGGTAAACGACAAGAGAATGACCGGTGACCCCAACCCTCATTTCACGGCCGGCCTCAACATCTCCATCGGCTACAAGGGCTTTGACTTTGGCCTCAGCGGTTACGGCATGTTCGGCCACCAGATTTTCCGCGCCTGGAGGCAGTATGGCCACCGTCCGTATCAGAACTACACCACCGAGGTGTTCAACTACTGGCACGGCGAGGGCACGTCCAACAAGCTGCCCATCCTCTACTCCAGCAACAGCAAGGCCTGCAACACCGACCTGTTCATCGAGAACGGCGACTTCTTCCGCATCCAGACCGTTACCCTCGGATACGACTTCAACAAGTTGTGGAAGAACTCCCCGTTTGGCCAGCTCCGTCTCTACGTCCAGGGCCAGAACCTCTTCACCATCACCGGATATAAGGGTATGGACCCGGAAGTGGGTACTTCCAGCGGATTTGACTCCTGGGCCAAGGGCATTGACCTGGGCTTCTATCCCCAGCCCCGCACCATTCTCGTAGGTCTTAACATTAAATTCTAATTCCCGATGAAAACCATACTCAAAATAACGGCGGCTGCCGCAATGACGACGCTTCTTCTCTCTTCCTGTGAAAAGCTGCTCGACACCACCAACTACATGTCCAAAACCACGGCCGACTTCCCTTCGAATGCCGGCGAAGTGGAACAGATGATTACCGGCGTCTACAACAACCTCAACGCCATTCAGGAATCGAACAAAGTCACCTGGCACTATCCCTGGGCACTGGCTACGGCCGACGAATGCCTGGGCGGTGACGGCGCCAACGTCTCCATCATCCAGGCTGCCGACATGATGCTCAAGCAGGGTGACGGTTACAACGGCGTATACAAGAGCCGCTACGTGGGTATCGCAAGAGCCAACGGCGCGCTCGAAGCGCTTGAAAAGTGCACTTTCATCTCCGATGAGATGAAGAACAATTTCAAGGGCCAGGCACTCTTCCTCCGCGCCTACTATTACTACGAGCTGGCCAGCCAGTTTGGCAACGTTCCCTGCCCCCTCACCACTGTGGCCGACCCCACCCTTCCCCAGATTTCCGGAGAAGCCCTCTGGGGCCAGATTATGCTGGACCTCAAGACCGCTATCGAGATTATGCCTTCCAAGAAGTCCAGCGGTGATGGTCATGTGGACAAGTACTGCGCAGAAGCGCTCCTGGGCCGCGTGTACCTGTTCTATTCCGGCTTCTACAATGACGAGGTCGTGAGCCTTCCCGACGGAACGGACCTCACCAAGTCTGACGTGGGCCGCTACATTGACGACTGTGTGAAGAACTCGGGCTACGACCTGGTTCCCGATTTCCATAACCTCTGGGCCTACAGCAACCGCGTCACGGCGGCCGATGACCTGTACCCTGCCAAATGGAAGAACAAGGGCTACAAGTATGTAGGTGACGACAGCGGTGTGAACCCCGAAGCCATGTTCGTCATCAAGTTCAACACCCAGAGTAAGGGAGACCCTTACCGCAAGTATTCCAACCAGACCGCCCTCTTCATTGGCGGCGTACGCGGCAACAAGCAGAAGTGCCAGAACGGTGAGACCTTCCCGCTCAGCTACGGTTACGGAAACTGCCCGGTGAGCCCCGCCTTTGTCAAGGAGTGGGAGGAGGCCGAACCTACCGACCCTCGCCGCGAGGCTTCCATCATGTACCCCACCGACTTCGTGAAGGGGTATAAGTATGGTGTAAAGGGCGACAACGTCCAGGAAACCGGTTACTACCAGACCAAAGTGATGCCCGTCATGGGCCGTGACAATAACGGTTCCATCAGATGGTCTTACCTCCTGGTCATGTACAACAACCTCTCCTGGTCCAAGGACGACTACCAGTACAACTTCTGCGACGACATGGTTCTCATCCGCTTCGCCGAGGTTCTCCTGATGGATGCGGAGATCAACGGAAACCAGAACTCCTTTGACAGGGTGCGTAACCGTGCCGGTCTTACCACCAAACCTGTGAACCAGGAGAATATCCGCAACGAGCGCCGCTGGGAGCTTGCTTTCGAGGGTGTTCGTCTGGGAGACCTGCGCCGCTATGGCGTAGAGTATGCCAAAGCTGCCCTGGACAAGCAGGAAGGTGTGGAGTGCTACTTCAAGGGAAAGAAGAGCAGCAACCACGCCAGCGACTTCAACGGCGGTTACGGCAAGCGCTTTGAGATCACGAAGGGCTTCGCTCCCATCCCTACCGAGCAAATCAACCTCTCGGCCGGTGCCGGCGTAGAGTATACGTTCAAGCAGAATGCCGGATACGAAAGCTCTGACGAATACACTGGCTGGATTGAATAACAAACAGAATATGAAAAGAATCCTTACAATCGGAAGTGCGCTGCTGAGCGCAGCAGTGGCCTTTGCACAGGCCCCTCAACTTAACAAAAACAACATTGATGAAGTGGTAAAGGCCATGACGCTCGAGGAGAAAATCACCCTTGTTGTTGGCGCCAACCGCTTTGTAGGAGATGAAAACGGTCCTGGTCCTGCGCCCGGAATGCCCGAGCGCAGGTCCGTGGACATGACCGGACTGGTGGAGAAGCCCAAGAGCGACGGTGTTACCGCCTTCTCCAGCGGCCGCGTAAAAGGTGCTGCCGGAGATGTGGTTCCGGTAGAAAGACTGGGCATAACCACCATGGTCCTGGCCGACGGTCCCGCTGGCCTCCGTATCGATGCCACCCGCCCGGGGGATGAAAAGACCTACTATTGCACGGCTTTCCCCATCGGCTCGCTTCTGTCGGCCTCCTGGGACCCCGAACTCACAGAGCGTGTCACGACCGCTATGGGCAATGAGGTCCTGGAATATGGTGCCGACGTGCTCCTGGCCCCGGCCATGAACATACACAGGAACCCGCTGTGCGGACGTAATTTCGAGTATTATAGCGAAGACCCCTTGCTGGCGGGAAAGACGGCCGCTGCTTATGTCAGGGGCATCCAGAGCAATGGCGTCGGGACCTCCGTGAAGCATTTCGCCGCCAACAGCCAGGAGACCCTGCGCAACGGCCAGAACGCCTCTGTGAGCGAACGCGCCCTGCGTGAAATTTATCTCAAAGGCTTTGAGATTGTGGTGAAGGAAGCCCAGCCCTGGACCATCATGTCTTCCTACAACAAGATCAACGGCGTTTTGGCTTCTGAGAACCGCTGGCTTCTGACGGAGATTCTCCGCGGAGAATGGGGTTTCAAGGGCTTCGTGATGACCGACTGGTGGGCCGAAGAAAACGGCGCCCGCCAAATTGCGGCCGGCAACGATATGCTGATGCCCGGCACGCCGCACCAGTATGACGACATCCTTGATGCTGTACAGAGCGGCCGTCTGGACGAGCGTTTCCTGGACGACTGTGTCCGGCGCATCCTGCAGGTGATGGTGGCTTCGCCTACCTTCAACCGCTATGAGTACAGCAACAAGCCGGACCTCGCCGCACACGCCCAAATCACGCGTGAAGCCGCCGCGCAGGGAATGGTTCTGCTGAAGAACGAAAACGCCCTGCCGCTTACTAAAAAACGCAAAGTGGCCCTGTTCGGCGTGCCGTCCTACGACACGATGGTCGGAGGCTCCGGTTCCGGTTATGTGAACCGTGCCTACAAAGTAACGGTGGACGAAGGCCTGGAGAACGCCGGCTTCAAGCTGGACAAGCCGCTGGCTGAGTCCTATCGCGACTATGTGAAGCAGGAGAAGGCCAAGCAGCCGGCAGAGTACTTCTGGATTATCCCCACCGTTGAGGAAACGGTCATCGGCCGGAAAGAGGCAGAAGAGGCCGCCAAGCGCAATGACGTCTGTATCTACAGCATCGGCCGAATGGCGGGTGAAGGCGGAGACCGCACCCTTACCCCGGGCGACTGGTACCTCTCGGAGACCGAACAGGCGAACCTGGACCTGCTCTGCGAGACCTTCCACAAGGCCGGCAAGAAGGTGATTGTCCTGCTGAATATGGGCAATATCGTGGATATGGGATGGAGTGACAAACCGGATGCCATCCTGCACACCTGGATGGACGGCCAGGAAGCCGGTAACAGCGTGGCCGATGTCCTCGGGGGCAAGGTCTCCCCTTCCGGAAAACTGCCGATGACCATTGCCAGACGGTATGAGGATTATCCTTCCGCCAAGGATTTCCCGATGTCCAACGGCAACCCCGGCGACGTTAACTACGATGAAGATATCTTCGTCGGTTACCGCCACTTTGACCGCCATCCCGAAACCATTCTGTATCCCTTCGGCTTCGGCCTTAGCTATACAAATTTCGATTATTCCGACTTGAAGGCCGAAAGAAACGGAAACGAACTGAAAATCAGCGTAAAGGTGACCAACGCCGGCAAATGCAGTGGACGGGAAGTGGTGCAGATCTATGTGGGTGCGCCGGAAGGAAATGCCGTGAAACCCGTGAAGGAGCTCCGTGCCTTCGGAAAAACGTCCGAGCTGAAGCCCAAGGCCAGTGAAGTGCTCACGATGACGGTCAAACTGGAGGATCTCCGCTGGTTCGACGCCTATGAACGGGCCTGGAAACTGGACAAGGGCGAGTATGTCATCTTCGCCGCAGCCAGCTCCCAAGACCTTCGCCAGAAAGCAACCATTAGGTTATAAATAGGTTGGTTATTGGTTGCCCCTCTATCTCGTCTTAACGAGATTTCGCTTAACGTGGGGCCGCAGCTGGGGACGAGTTTCTCGTCCCCTCTGTGTTTTCGCTTCGCGGAAAAAGGAACCCCCAACGCACATATCTCGTCCCCTCTGAGATTC
>JAEEGJ010004036.1_pt1 | contig 51781 bp, 42 predicted proteins | sample 8958761 | NCBI WGS metagenome assembly JAEEGJ01 (sample SAMN16246546, study PRJNA631951) | gut metagenome | biome: gut microbiome; feature: rumen; material: RS-attached | host: Bos | place: Iran: Karaj | collected 2018-10
AGTCCGTGACGGCCGAAGGCCCGATCGAGGCGGCCCTCATGCTCATGCGTGAAATCGGCATGCCGGTGGAACTCGTCAAATACCGTCAGCTCGTGGTGCCTGAAAAGGACAAGGTCTGGGCAGGCCGGGGCCTCAGTCGCATAGTGCTGAAGGCGAACAACGTCGAAGTCGAAGGCCGCGGTGTGTCGAGCGATACGCTCAAGGCAAACATGCGCGCTCTCTTCGGTGGCGTGAACCTGCTGTATAAGAAGGTGTAAAATTCTTTGCCGGGTATTTTTACCCGGCATTTTCTATGGGATGAAAATTAGGAGGTTGCATGCTTTTTATTGTAGCTCTTTTGCTTGCCGCAAGCTTGAGCTTTGCTACTGATTGGGTTGATGTTGCCGTAAAACCCAAACTCGTCGAATCTAGCGGAGATTCTTATTATGAGATTTCTTCTGCAAAGGAACTAGCTTGGTTTTCGAAAGAAGTCGCTTCTGGAAAAACGGGTATTAATGCCGTTTTGAAGAATGACATTGTTCTCTGGAATCTGGCTTCGGGTGATACCAACTATTGGAATCCGATTGGTCCTTCGGACTCGCTTGCCTTTGAGGGTACTTTTGACGGTAACGGAAAAACGGTTGCTGGAGCGCTTTCTGTTTACGAAGAAAGAAACCTGGACACCTTGGTGAATGGCTTTTTCCGCTATGTGGGTGAGTCTGGAGTTGTGAAAAATTTGACGTTGAAACAGTCTTTTATTAAGACTGTTTGCGCGGGTTCCGATACCATTACGGATACTTCTGCAGAAGACGCTGTAGCTCCTCAGTTGTATTCTGCGGTGGGTGGAATTGCTGGCTACAATAAGGGCTTGTTGCAGAATGTTTCGTTTGTCGGAGATTCTGTTGTTGTCGCGGGAGATTCCAAGGTTACTTCTGGTGCGAGAACCGGTAATATCTACATTGTCAACTATATCGCAGGCAATATCGCTGCTATAAATGATGGCGTTATTGACGGCTTTGAATCGGATGCGCAACTCAATGTCCGCAACAGAGGTATAATGAGCCTTAGCTTTAATATTGGCTATGCAGGCGGCGCTGTCGGTATAAATAGGGGCTCTGTCAAGAATGGAGTGAATCTCAAATATGTGAATTTGCCGAATATAGGCTTTGCTGGCGGTATTTGCGGCTATAATTATGGTTCTATCGAAAATGTTGAAAATAGGGGCATTGTCTATAATAACGAAGGTAGTGCGGGCGGTATTGCCTCATATAACTTGGGGACAATCAAAAGAGCTGTCATGACAACTTCGATAAGGGGCTCTGCGTCTTATACGACTTATGGTGGTGGCGTTACTGCGTACAACAATGGTTATATAACGGAAAGTGGAATGTTCCAGACGAAAAATTCGAACATCACGGTGAATAAAAATGCACAAGAATATCAGATGATGGGCGTGTCTATTTTGCCGGCGGAAGGAACGGCTGGCGGCGTTTCTGCGACGCAAGGCCCGCAGGGGGTTATAGAAAATTGTGGCGCGGCCGTATGGATCGTGGGTGTTGGTGTCTCATCGACTACCAAGTCAAGGAATATCTATGTTGGAGGTCTTGTGGGACTAGATTCTGGCTCTGTCATTGGATCCTATGCGGCAAACTCGAATCTTCTTCAAGGCGACAAATATAAGCCGATGTATTATATAGTGGATTCAACAAAAAAACACAGCTCGAACCATTATGATTCGACTTATCTGTCTGTTAAGTTTGATGACGAAAATGCGGGGCTTCCGACTTCGACGATGCGCTCCGCAAAGTACGCCTGGCTTTTAAATACCCAAATGGGGTCTGCAAAGAATAATGGTGTGTGGACCTACGATGATTGGTATCCGCTTATTGCAAACATGGATAAAATACCTACATATCGGGTTGTTCGCTATGTGAATGAAGCTGCTTATGATACGCTTTATACGAATTATCTGGGACATGCTATTTGGAATGATCGTATTCCTGAAGGCGATAATGGAAAATCACTTGCTTATTGGGCTTATCGTAATGGGAACTCGTTTGCAAAAATTACTGATCAGCATATATTTAAAAGTGATACCAGTATTTACGCTGTTCTTGATGCAAAGGAAAACCTGGACTTTACGGTGACCTTCTTGGATTATAATGGTGTTGTTTTACAAGAATTAAAAAATATTCCTTATGGAACGGTTCCTCAATATTCTGGACCGGAATTATTCCGCGATTCTACTGGATTAATGCGTCGTTACACGTTCAAGGGGTGGAGCCCTGCTGTAACCGAAGTGCATTACAATCAGGTTTATAAGGCTCTTTACGATTCGACTTACAGAAAGTATCAGGTTTCCTATAGTGCAGTTTGCCTTAATCGAGATTACAGTAGGCAGGATACCTCTATTTATGGAAATGAAGCGCATTTGTGTGGCCGCTATTATCCCGGCAGTTGCACGGATTCGTTAAATGAATATGTTTTTAAAGGCTGGAATGTAAATTGTGATTCGTTTGCCGTTCTTTCGGATACGACAATTTATGCCGTATATGATACGATTCCTTTGTCAAGCTCGTCTTCTGAAAAGATTAGTTCGAGTTCCTCTGTCGAAGAAAAAAGCTCCTCGTCGAAGACAGAAGCGATTCAGCTGCCATTGGCAGGCGTATCGCTGAAATACTCGGTGGAAAGAGGCTGGATCCATGTTTACGGGTTGACTGCTGGAGTGCCTGTGACGCTGTTTGATGTGCAGGGTAATCTGGTAAAGCGAGAAATTTCAACGGGTAGTAACTTATCTATTGCGCTTGAACGCCGAGGAATGTATATTTTGAGGTATATGGGAACAAGTTACAGGGTCTTTGTTCCTTAAACGAATAAATGCCTAGAGGTGGCTTATGCTCGAACAACTGAAACGCCCTTTCAAAAAACGCTACGATAAGGTCCGCTCTTATGCGGGGAACTTTGTCGGTCCTGTTAAGGAATCTGCGTCCAAGTTGTTCGCGATGTTCCCGAAGCTGGATGCCTTTGCTGGTTTAGAAGACCAGGCTGAACCTTCTGCTGATGGTGCCGTCGTTGAAGCCGAGGGTGCCGCAAAGCCTGGCCTGAAGGCAAGGCTCAAGGAATTCAAAGCCTCGCTCAAGGGACTCTCTGATTTTCAGAAGCTGATCCTCCTCACGATTGCGGTGGTACTCCCTGCGGGTATCTTTATTGCCGTGGTGCTTGCTGGTATTTTCCACAGACATAGAAAGTAATGCTTTCGTCTCGACTCCCTAAAGATCTTTCCCCGTCGCCGTTCTTTGCTGAACTGGAACGCGCGAAGGCGTGCGCGAAAAAGGATGCTGCCGAGGGCGGGCTCCCGTTTATCGACATGACTGTTTCTTCGCCTGTGAAGGCGGGGCTGCCGGTGGGCTTGAATGCTGCTGTCGATGAAGGTCGAGAATCTTTTGGATGTTGGAATCCGGATGCGGCGGGTTGGAAGTCTGCACGTGAGGCGGTGGTGGAGTATTACCGCGAACGAGGCGGAAACTTTACGGCGGGTCAGATTCTTCTGACAGCAAGTACCAGCGAAGCATACTCTGTTTTATTTAAGACTTTCTGCGACCCGGGCGACGTGATTCTGACGCCGATGCCGGGATATCCGCTGCTCGATACGCTTGCGCAGCTCGAACATTTGGAATGTGCTCCCTATTTTCTGCAGCTGAAGCGTGAGAAGTCTTTCCGTTTCGTTCTTGATTCCGACAGTTTGCTGGCGGCTCCGGAAAAGGCGAAAATCTTGTTGCTGGTTTCGCCGCATAACCCGACGGGACATTGCGTTTCCCGCGAAGAATGGAATATTGCGGTTCGCTTCTGCGAAGAGAATAACATGATTCTCGTGGTCGATGAAGTCTTCGGCGATTACGGCTTTTCGAACAAAGTCTCGCGGACATGGAAATATGTTTTCGGCACGTGTCATCCTGAGCGCCAGTCGATATACGAAACTAGTCAACTTGTTGACTTAGTTGAGTTAGGTTCAAAGGAGCAGGATCTCTGGGATGCTGGCGGAAACGACCTCATCAATTTGCCGGAGAATGGCCCCAAGTGCCCGATATTCTGGCTGAATGGCTTAAGCAAGGCCGTGGGCTCGCCGCAGCTCAAGCTCGGCTGGATGGCTTTCTACGCCCCGCGTGAACGCTTCGAAGAAATCCGCGCAGCGCTCGAATTCGTGGAAGACGCCTACCTGAGCGTGTCCGCCCCGGCGCAGGCGCTGGGTACGTCGCTGTTGCCCAAGGCCGCGGCCTACGAAGCTCAAGTCAAGGAACGTTTGCTTGCCAACTGGCAGACGCTCCGCGAAGCATTCCCGGCCAAGTACTGCCCCGAGGTTCTGGGCGGCTGGTATGCTGTCGTGCGCCTCGGCGAAGATGACGAGGAACTCACGCTTCGCTTGCTTAAGGAAAAGCATGTGCTGGTGCAGCCCGGATTCTTCTTCGATTTCGACGAGGACGGCTGGGTGGTAATCAGCTTATTGCAGGAACCCGCGACCTTCAAGGAAGCTGTGCAGCGAATGAAAGAACTGCAATAGCTGGCTTTAGGGCTACAGGTGGGCCTTTAGCTTTTCGATAATTACAGCAACATCGGTGAAGGCGCACACAGGCAAACTGATGGCCTTCCTAGAGACCTTAACCGAATTCGGATCGGGGTGGTCTTCTTCGATCCAAATGATGCCGCCCAGGGGCTCCTGGTAAAATTGCCTAAAGCAAGGCTGATTCCGCAGGGCGCTGGGGTAGTGGATGCAGTAGGGAATTTCTGCCGCTTTCAGTTTCTGGATAAAACCTTCGCGATTCTCGGCCAAAACCGTATATTGGGCATAGGTGCACTTGCATTCGGTTTCGATTTTTTGCGGGACAATCTTTTTGCCGGCTGTAGCGGTCCGGTTGTATTCGGCAAAAAAGGCATCGTACTTGGCTGCATTTTGGCGCCTGACCACAAGTTCCTCGTCCAGGTGTCTGAGTTTTACGCGGAGAACTGCCGCCTGCAGTGCGTCGAGTCGGCTATTCATGCCGGCAATTTCGTGCTGGTAACGCCCGGCGCTCCCATGGTTTGCGATCATGCGGATTTTTTGGGCGAAGTCTTCGTTAGAGGTGAAGAGCGCGCCGCCATCTCCGTAGCAGCCGAGAGGCTTGCTCGGGTAAAAACTGGTGATGGCAATGTCTCCGAAAGAGCATGCCATCTGGTTAGTCCTGGCCCCGAATGCCTGGGCGCTGTCCTCGATAATCCAGAGCTTGTGTTCCGTTGCGATTTCGCGCAGTTCCTTGAAGGGGGCGCATTGACCGAAGAGATTTACTGCAATAATGCCCTTGGTGTGCGGTCCAATCAGTTCTTTGACGCTTTTGGGGTCGATTTGCAGGGTTTCTCGGTCAATATCGGCAAATTGGGGAATGCCACCGAGAAGGGCAACGCATTCTGCGGGGGCAATAAAGGTAAAGTCGGGGACAATTACCTCGTCACCAGGGTGTAAATCCATGGTCATCAGGGCTATGGTAAGGGCGTCCGTGCCGCTAGCGCAGGTAATTGCGTGGGTGTTCCCGCCCAAATACTCCGAAAGTTCCTTTTCGAGGGCCTGAACCTGGGGACCTCCTATGTAACAACCGCTATCCAACACCTCTCGTTCGGCTTTTTCCAGTTCAAAACGGTATTTTTCGCGTTGTGCAGTTAAATTTACAAAGGAAATCATGCGCCCAAAGATATAAATTTTTGCCCACCCCTTGAAATATTTCCAATATTTACTAACTTTGAACCAACATTTTTAAGTAGGTTTTCACCCGGAGATAATAAGGTGCCTCAACACAAATCTTGCAAAAAGCGTCTGCTTCAGGCCGAAAAGGCCAATGCCATGAACCGTTCTACCCGTTCCGCTATCCGTACCGCCCTCAAGGCTGTCCGTAGCGCAACTTCTAAGGAAGAAGCCCTCAAGGCCATGCCGGCTCTGTTCAGCATGCTCGACAAGGCTGCTGCCAAGGGTCGTGCCGGTTTCTGCGCTAACCGCGTCGCTAACTACAAGGCCAAGGCCGCTAAGGTCGTTAACGGTCTCGCCTAATTAATCGCTAAGTCGATTTAGTGCGAATTTGAATAAGCCGATACACAATGTGTGTCGGCTGTTCGTGTATATTCAATTTTCTATATTAGCTTATGATGGATTCGATTAGGCTTTTTCTTGAAACTCGTTTTGGCGGAATTCTGGATCATTCCGTGATTCAGCGCCTGTTTGTTGCTTTGCTGCTCTTGGTGGCGGCTCGCCTTCTTTTGATGTTCTTGAAGTATGTCATTAATCATGCCGAAAACCGGGGCTTGGATTCTTCGGCCAAACCGCTGGTCTATTCTTTATTTTCGTACTGCATCTATATTGTTACTTTGTTGTTAGTGCTGCATGTGCTGGGCGTGAACACCGCGGGTATTGTGGCTCTGGTTGGTGCAGCGAGCTTGGCCGTGGGCCTCGCCTTGAAAGATGCCTTGGCAAATATCGCCTCTGGCTTGCTTTTGCTGTTCCTTCGCCCCTTTAAGGCAGGTGATTACATTGAATGCGGCAATATCAAGGGGAACATCATCGGAATCGGGCTTTTCAATACCACCCTTCGTACCATAGACGGCCTGTATGTATCTTCGCCGAATACGTCTCTATGGGGCCAGCCCATTGTGAATTTTAGCAAGAATCCTCTCCGCAGGCTCGAAATTACGGTGGGCATCGACTACGGGGATTCCCCAGAAAAGGCACTCGATATTATGCGGGACGTGGTGGCCGGCGAACCTTTGTTCATGCGTAAGCCTGAACCCCAGTTCTTTGTCTCGGGGCTCGAAGACAGTGCCGTGAACGTGACCTTTAGGGCTTGGGCCCGCACCCAGGATTACTTTAACCTGCGCTGGAAATACACCGCCGAAATCAAGAAGCGCTTTGCCGAGGAAAACATTACGATTCCTTTCCCGCAGCGCGTGGTTCATTGGGCAAATACTCCGCAAATTTAAATTTTCAGTCATATTCCGCTTTAGAATGCTTAAATCGCAGATTTTGTGGTCTACGAAATTATTTTTTTATTAGATTTGAGACAGATATATCAAGGATGTGTAATGTCTTCGATAAATTTTGCTACACGAGAGATTAGTTGTAAAGTCGTTTACTATGGACCGGGCCTTAGCGGTAAGACCACCAATTTGCAGGTGATTCACCAGAAGATGCCCCAGGACAAGCGTACCGATATGGTGTCCCTTGCGACTGAAGGTGACCGTACGCTCTTTTTTGACTTTTTGCCGCTTAATTTAGGGGATATCAAGGGGTTCAAAACAAGGTTCCAGCTTTATACGGTTCCTGGTCAGGTCTACTATAACAGTACCCGTAAGCTTGTGCTTCGTGGTGTAGACGGCATTGTTTTTGTTGCCGACTCCCAGAGGTCCCGTCAGGCTGAAAACCTGGAAAGTTTGCAGAACTTGCGCCAGAACCTGCAGGATTACGGCATGGATCTGGACGATATGCCTTTCGTGCTCCAGTACAACAAGCGCGATATGGATAACGTGTTCACTCTCGATGAACTGAATGCGGAACTGAACCCGCGCAATGTGCCTTTCTTCCCGGCCACGGCCCACAACGGTAAGGGTGTGGTGACGACGCTTAAGACCATTGCCATGCTCGTGATTGAAAAGTTTAACGTTAAGCAGGGCTTCCTTCGTCAGGCTGCGGCCAATGTCGGTAATACCGGCGTTCACGATGTGTCGCTTACCAAGGAAGGTGTTTCGGTCAAGGCTTCTCAGCCTGCCGCTCCGGCTCAGCCCGCAGCTGCACCTGCCGCCCCTGCCCAGCCGGCATCCCCGTTCCGTATGCCGTCTTTTGCGGCAAAACCGCCTTCAGCGGCCCCTGCCCAACCTTCGACTGCCGGCGCCGGTCTGTTCCAGAAAGGTGCCACTTCTTCGCCCTTCGGTCGCCCCCGTGCAGCTACAACTGTACCGCGTATGCCGACCTTCGGCCGCGATGTAGCTAAACCCGCAGCCGATGCTGATGACGAAATTGAATTGCGTCCGTACGTGCCTAAGAAGAAGTAGTTTTACGAAGGTGCATTATGAGCGATTTTACCATTTATTCTGATGATGCCGCCAAAGTTCAGCGTTTAATGTCCGCCTACCAGGCTAGCGTCAAGGCCGAATATATTGTTCTTTGCCATCGTGATGGATCTATTATTGCAGAAGTTGGTTCTTTGGGAATTGATGCAACTCCGCTTGCAGTGCTCAGTACGGCCTCTTTTGACTCGGCCCGTCAGGTGGGCATGATGCTCGGTGGCGAAAATTTCCAGGCAGTGTCTTTCACTGGCGAGAACCGTTCCATCTACATTGCTCCGGTGGACCAGGCTCTCTTGTTGGTGCAGATTTTCCCGAGCCCCAAGCTCCCGAACCGCATTGAAGACTTTAATCGTCTGCTGGTCGAAAAACTGGTCGATGCTGTGCCTGCCTTTACGCAGAATACCAGCAGCCTGGTTCGTTAAACGTTTGACTTAGGACCGCCTCGTGACAAAGTTTCCTCCGCTTCGCAACTTGCGGAAAACGACGATTGTCGTTCTGGTGGTCTTTCTTGGATTCTTGGTTCACCGTATTGTGGTGGCCTTGCACGGTGCTGAAACCATTTGGAATTCAGCCGAGACGGAACTGTCCATGGCGCAGAGCGTTGTCTGTAGCCATATTGTGAATGGTTCCCCCTTCGGTGTCGATAGCGTGTTCGAAGAGGGCATGCGTCTTTACTATTACTCCACGGTTTCGTCGGCGTTACAGCTGGGAGACGATACCCTGAAGCACATTTGGTTCAATGGTGCAGATACGGTGCAAAAGCTGGCCTGCAATATGACCCAGGATGTTTGCTTGACGACCATTGTGCCCGCTCTCTTGAAACCGGGTGAATGGAGCGTGGATCTGGTGGCCGGCCGCAAATTGCTTTCGACCCGTCAGTTTATTGTAGAACCTAACGAAAGGTAGCTAGAATGTCCCGGCAGTTCTGGTTGGGACTCCTGTTGCTTGCGGTATGCGCTTTCGGCATGGATATGGATTCTTTGCCGGTGTGGGATCCCTCTATCTTGGTCCGTGAAAACTCTTTTGTTCAAAATGCGGACACGGCGGCCCGTAATGATTCCCTTGAAACCCATGGCTACAAGACTGTACAGATTACGGTGGGCGATGGGGGAACCCAGGTGGATCAGGAGCTACGCCTTTCGATTACGGGAAAACTGACCGACAGCGTGTACATTGACGCTTTGCTGAGCGATGTGGGCCGCCGGGCGGGAGACCAGACCACGGCGACTTTGCGCGAGGTGGACCAGATTTATTTCCGTGTAGAATCGCCCCATTACTTTTTGCATCTGGGCGACTTGACTTGGGAGGATTCTTCCATGGGGTTCACCGGAATGTCCCGTGCTTCTCTTGGTGCCATGGGCGGCGTGCGGGGTGATTTCGGTGGCGGTTACGCGCAAGTGCGCGGTGTCATCGGTACCGACGAGGTTCAGCATTATACTCGAACATTTAATGGTGTCAGTGGCCAGCAGCTGGGGTATTCGTTGGATGGTTATGGCAGTTTTGTTGCGGTGGTGCCGCAATCCGAAACGGTGTGGCTGAATGGAGTGCGGCTTTCGCGAGGCCGGGATTACTTGGTGAACTACGCTGGCGGCATGCTTGATTTTAAGGGTTCCGTTCTCCCGAGTTTCGACGATGAAATCCGCGTGGAATACGATGCCTATGAAAACGACAACATCTACATGCTCAAGGGCGCAGCGGCCAGCTACAGGCACCCGAACCTGTACTTGGATGTATCCGGCTTTAGGCTTGAAAACGATGTGGACCGCTTAAAACGCGGCGTGTGGACTGATGATGATTACGCCATGCTCAAAGCAGACCGTGGCGATGAGTTTGTTCGAGATGATACTTTGCCGGCTTTGCACAGGCCCGACCGTACGGAGCGTATGAATGCCCGAATCCGTACGCAGTATAACCGGCAATTCTATACTGATTTTGAGATGGCCGTGAACCGTACGGACACAAATATTGTGTCGAGCCATGTAGATGGCTCGTCGGGCAAGGCATTCCGCTGGTTTGTAACTTCGGATTCTACCCGCGACTTGGTGCATTTCCCGCTGGCGATGTCGGTGTATGGCAACCGCGTGCAGCAAGGCTTTGATATTCTAAAGTACCCCGGAAGCGACTTGGACTGGAATCTTTACGGTTTGCGGGATAGTTGGGACTTGGCTTATACGGATACTTCTTTTTTGAATGATGATCTGTTGCATGATGAATATACCATGCGGACTCGTTTTGCAAAAGAGTGGTTCGGGTCTGCGCAGTGGGGCTACCGTCGCAATGCCGACGAAGACTGGAATTCTTCTCGCGTAGAGTTGGGTGTACAGCACCGCAATCGCAATGCCGTTGGAAATCTGGCCTTGATTCGTGTTGCCAGCGTGCAGGAGCAAGAAATGGAACGCTACCAGGGAACTCTGGACGGTGAATACCTGCAGGGAATGGTGCGTCCCTTTGGTGCAGGCGATTTGCGCTATACGAAGATTGATGCTTTGGATTCTGACATTCAAGACGAAGTACTTTACGGTAGGTCCTCCAGCGGCTTGGGAATTTATTTCGACCGAGGTGAAATTCATGAAAGCGTGGGCGGGCGAATGGCCAAGCGCCGTGGCGATACCTATGGCGATGAATGGGCCGATTCCTTGTGGGCCTCCACTTGGGTGCAAGAGGCTAACTATAACAGCCGCTATTTTACCTTGGCTCATTTGCTGCAATACGAACGCATGCGCACGGATTCGTCGGAAAGCGAAAACAGTTGGCTGGGTAATTTGAACTCCCGCTTTGGCGGCGAGGAATTGGGCTGGCAAGGTAATGTGTCTTATAAATTGGGCCTTACTGAAGAACAGATTTATACTGCAGTCTACAAGGCGGTGGCGCCTGGAACGGGCGACGTGCGTTACGACAGCTTGACTTCTAGCTATATCGAGGGGGTGGACAACGGTGACTTTGTTTACGAGGGCATGGGCCGTAACGATTCCGTGGGGGCAGTGCTTTCATCGGATGCCGCCTTCGATATTGAGCTTCGTTTTAATCCAGGGCTTGTCTTTGGCGTACGGGATGGATTCTTGCGGGATGTGACCTTGGGCGGTTCTTACGAAGGCGAAGGTAGCGATACCACAGGCAAAAAGATTTATTTCCCGCCAGTCACGACTTCGCAACTGCATCGCATGACGTCTGGCCGCATGGCGGTTGAAGGCCTTGTCGATTGGCAACACCCCTCGGGCGTTTCGTTGGCCTATAAGCCGGGAGCCTCTTTCGATAAAAAGCTTTCTTCCATTTCTTACTACGAAACCGCTTATTCCCACAATTTTGAGGCTGGCTACCGCATCAATTTGGATCATTTCGTGGGTGCCACTTTGTTAATCCAAGAAAATGAACTCTCGGCCATGCAGGAATGGAATTGGGATATTTATGACGGAACGCTCCGTTATCGTTTTGATTTCTTGCAAGGCTTTTATGTTCAGCCCTTGGGACGTTACCGCGTAGGTGAAGGGGCCGATGGATCCGGTCGCGAAGATGGTGAATTTGAGGCGAACCTTTGGGAGGGGGCGCTCCGTGTTGGTTATAATAAGCAAAAAAAAGTGAATTCCTTCGCCAATTTCTCGGTGGTGCAGGTGGATAGCCGTGGTGAAATTATTCCGTATCAGGTCATGACGGGTTACAATGATGGGCGCACGTATCGTTTTGAATTTTCGCTCTCGGTAGATATCAACGATTTTATTTCGATGGGGTGTAGTTACATTTTGCGGTTTGGCGACGCCGAAGAGAACATCTTCCAGAAGCTTAGCACCGAAGCGAGGGCGTACTTCTAATGCGTAATGTGAAATGTGAAATGTGGAATGAAAAATTAGTGAATGTCATCCTGAGCGGAGGGCAACGCCCGGAGTCGATATATGAAACTTCGCTCTTTAGAGCGTTAGTTGAATTAGGTTCGAAGGAGCAGGATCTTTTGCTGGTTTTAATTTCGGTGCTAGTATTTTGTGCGCATGCGTTTGCTGCAGATTGCCGCATTGCGTCGGTGCAGTGGGTGGGCGTGCATGAATCGTACGAGGATGCCCAGGTTCAGGCGCTGGTGGGCAAGTCTTGCGAAAGTTGGCCCATTACCCGTGAACGAATTCTAAACTATTACGAAAACCGGGGATTCCTTGCGGCCCAAATGAAGGGTGCCGTAGATTCATCGGGAGTATTGACGATTGAAATGGAACGGGGGGCCGCCTGGGTTTGGGCGAATCCTGAAAATATGGATTCTTCGGGGAGTAAACCCGAGGTGTTCCGTAAACAGACCGGAATCGTTGCGGGCAATCTTGTTTCGCCTTTGGATTTGGAACGCTCCGACATGAAGCTTGCCCGATTGGGTTATTACAATCCCGTGGCTCCCGTACAAATGTTCCGTGACCCCGATCGCAATCGCATTATTCCGTTGTACCATATGCAGGCGGCTGCCGTTTCGGAGGCTTACGCCTTGTTGACTTATTCCAGCGAGACGGATGTTTGGGAAGGTAACGTGAATGTTTCGCTCTACAATATTCTCGGAACCGCCCGCGACTTGCTTTTGGAGGGTTATACGGCCGATGATGCCCGCCGCTTGGAAGGCTCATACAAGGAACCTTGGATCTTTGGTACAGATTGGAACTTGATTGCACGCGGGTACTTCGACGAAGATTCTTCGGAACGCGATGCCTATGGCGAATTGGGAATTTCACGCGATATCGGCTTTGATTTTACCGTGGGCGTTTTCCTCGGCGCTGGTAGCAACCGCAAAACATCGTCGCTTGAACTTGCTTATGTGTCGCTTGACCGATTCGTGCTGCCGCGCTCGGGTACGCGATTCAACGGCACTATTGTTTGGAATATGGACCGCCCCGATTCCTTGGACAATCACCTGAAGGCCTCTGCCAAATTCTCGCGGTACTTGCCGCTCTACGGCAATTGGATTACGCGCTTTAGCGGAGCCGCCGGCGGAATCTTCCCGACGGATGCCGATTTGGACCGCTTCGACTATTTCGCGCTAGGCGGTATGGATAGCTTCAGGGGCATGGATGTGCGCTTTATGCGGAGCCGTGCCTACGGATATTCCGAATTCGCACTCCTGTGGCAAGATGGTTACGACTTGAGCATTGAGGCTTTCTACCAGCCGGGACTTTACCGCGCGTTTGTGCCGGATCATGGTTGGAAACGCGAACATGATTATGGCGTTGCCTTTACGCAGTACCGCGGCAATTGGAGCGTGAACCTGTACTACGCCCTCCGCAACGGCGAGAATTACCTCGACGGAATTATCGGCTTCGGCCTAAAAACGCTGTTTTAATGTGGAGTGTGGGATGTGTAATGTGAAATGTTAGATTTGTCATTACACACTACACATTTCACATTAGTCATCGCGGCGTAAGCCGCTCGCTAAACCGGAGTCTTACTCTTCTCGCCGGCGATTTCGCGGACGAGTTTCGGCACCAGGTAGCCAGGCAACTTGGTGCGGATTTCTGCAATCAGCTTGCGTGCTTCGTCATCGCTCACTTCAAAATGGGCAACTCCGTTCGCATGATCCAGCTGGTGCAAGTAGTAGGGGAGTACACCCTGTTCAAAAAGCTTGCGGCACAAGGCGTTGAGTTTGGCGGCGTCATCGCTGATTCCCCGCAGCAGCACACTCTGGTTCAAGAGCGTCCAGCCGCTAAAGCGCAGCTGTGCAAATACGGTCGCCGATTCCTCGTCGAGTTCGTCGGCGTGATCCACATGCGACACCAGCACGCAGCTAAACCTTGCCGGCAGTTCGCGCAACAGTTCGAAATGCTGCATCACCAGGTCCGGGCGCATCACGGGGAGGCGCGTATGGATTCTGAGCGTGGTGACCGAGGGGTGCATCGCAATCGCTTCAATCAGTTCGCGGAAGGCGCCGGGACCGAGAGTCAGCGGGTCGCCGCCTGAAAGAATCACTTCCCAAACGTCGGTGTGAGTGTCGAGCCAGTGGCTCACCTGGCGTGCAACGTCGGGTGTGTTCTGGAAGGGGTAGTTCTTGCGGAAACAGAAACGGCAACGGGCACCGCAGGTGGCGGTCGAGACAATCAGGGCGCGCTGGTCGTATTTCTGGATGACGCAGTCGGATTTTCCGGCCGGTAAATCGCCCACGGGGTCATCTACAAATCCATCGACCTTCTTGAGCTCGTCTTTGGTCGGCAAAATTTCGCGCAACAGGGCGGCAGGGTCGCTGGCCTTCTTGATTAGGTCGGCGTAATGCCTAGAACAAAGGAACGGAAACTTTGGATTCAGGTCAAGATAGGCAAGTGCGGTGGTTTTGGCGATAGTTGTCGCCAAATCGGATCCCAAATAGTCCAAAAAGTCAGGGATTTGCGTAAAAACGGTAACGGGGCTTTCCATTATATTGCTAAATTTAGAATCAAAATCAACAAGAGGATAATATGGGTACTGTAAGCACCAACGAATTCCGCAAGAAACTTAAAATCATGGTTGATGGTCAGCCGTACGAAATCATCGAAAACCAGTTCGTGAAGCCGGGTAAGGGCCAGGCCTTTAACCGCGTTCGCATCAAGAACTTGGTGACCGGCCGCACCCTCGAACGCACTTGGAAGAGTGGCGATACGGTTGAAGAAGCCGACGTGACCTTCACCGAAATGACTTACCTCTACAATGACGGTTCTACTTGGTATTTCTTGAACAACGAAACTCAGGAAACTGAAGAAATCTCCAAGGAAGCCCTCAATGGCTGCGAAGTTTGGCTCCTCGACGGTGCTACTGTCGAAGTCACTTGGTGGAAGGACCCGAAGACTCAGGCAACGCTTCCGATTGAAGTGATTCCGCCTACCTTCGTTGACCTCATGATCATCGACGCTCCTCCGGCAGTCCAGGGCAACACCAGCGGTAACGTGATGCGTGAATGCACCGTCGAAACCGGCGCCAAGGTGATGATCCCGCTCTTCATCGAAAACAACACCAAGATCCGCGTGGATACTCGCGACGGTTCTTACCTCGAAAGAGCTAAGTAATCTTTAAAAAGATTTCAGAAATGCTCCTGGCTCCGGCTGGGAGCTTTCTTTGTATGAAACGCTTCAAAACAGGTCCTTGTGGTGACAATGGGGGGACATTTTTCTACCTTACGGCCGTGCCTATGGACGCGTATAAAATGCTTACCCTTTTCCGGAAAACAGCACGATTAGGCAAATGAAAAAGGAGAATCTCATGAACAAATTGTTATTGTCATCTTTGTTGGCGATTACTGCCGCTACATTCCTTACGGCCTGCGGTGACGAAACGACTAATGTCACCTCAACTACTGGCCCTACTTCTGTCGCTAAGTTTAAGGATTTGGACGAGTGTACTTCGGAGAATTCCGGCGATTTGGTCTACGTGAAGGACTTGGCTTCTGTGTACTTCTGCGCCGATAGCGTGTGGAAAGAAATGAGCGCCTCGGCTGCGAACGGTTCCGATGGTAAAGATGGTAAGAATGGTGAAAATGATGCTGATGGTAAGGATGGCAAGAATGGTGTAAACGGAACCTCGTGTACCGCGAAGGCCCTCAAGGATTCGTCAGGATTTGAACTTACTTGCGGAGGCAAGGTTATAGGAACCATTTCGAACGGAACAAATGGCAAGAACGGAAAGAACGGCACCAATGGCACGAACGGCCAGAATGGAGAAAATGGGACTTCGTGCAAGGGCAAAGCAAATGAAGACGGCTCTGTCACGATATCTTGTGATGGCAAGGATGTCGGAATCATCAAGAATGGTGAAAATGGCAAAAATGGGGAAAACGGAACGAATGGCACGAGTTGCAGCATAGTGAGTGACAAGGATGGTATTGTCACCTTGAAATGTGGTGATGTGGAAACGGAACTCTACAAGGCTGTATGTGGCGCAACACCGTATGACCCGGCGAAGAATTTCTGCTTTAATATGAAACTGTACGACTTCTGCAACGGCGAGGCTTATACTCCGGGCGATGACCTCTGCGAAAGTGGAAAGTTGCAGAAACTCTGCTATATTAAGGGTGGATCTCCAATCCGCTATGACGTACAAACTCAGTTCTGTTATGGCGAGAAAGTGTATGAACTTTGTGGCGGCGAAGATTACGATCCCACGAAGTATGATTGCGTAGAAAATGAGTTGCTGGAAAAAACGACTTGCAAGGGAATAGAATACAACCCGGAAAATGAATTCTGCGCAATGAGGGGAACGGTCGAAATTGGTGCCTATAAAATGGTAACTATCGGCACTGATGATAAAGCGCAGACTTGGATGGCGCAAAACTTGGATTACGACGTTGATGGCAACCAATGCTATGACGGAGATTGCTCCTATGGCCGCTATTACAGCTGGAAGGCTGCTATAGATAATAGCACGCCTGATGTTAACGGAAACATTCAGGGAGTTTGCCCCGATGGATGGCATTTGCCTACAAAAGCCGAGTGGGAACAGCTGATTTCGAATGCGCATGAAAACGGGAGACTTGAGGCGGGTAAAGTGCTCAAGGATTCTGTTGGTTGGAGAAACTCCGACTTCAAGGGAAACAATGCGAGCGGCTTCACTGCGGTTCCTGCTGGCTACATGGTGTCTAATGCCGGTCGCAACTACTATCGCGAATACGCATTCTTCTGGAGTGCCACTGAGTTTGTAGACGAACAACTCTGTACTAATTGTGCGTACTATATGATTTTGGCCTACAACAGCGATGCTGCTGCTGTGTCCAATGATTATAGCCAGGTGTATGAAATGTCAATTCGTTGCTTGAAGGACTAAAATTTCCTCACTGACAATCTGTCTATAGAATAAGGGCGCCGGTGGCGCCTTTTTTTTCTATCTTCACTTGTATGTTCATGAGCAAGAAAGACCTTCGACTAGACCTTGATACTCGGTGTAATTTCCGCTGTCATTATTGCGACAATGCAAGTCTCGATCCGGCAACGAAGATTTCGTTTCCGCTGGAACAGTTCGAAGCGGTTTTCAAGAGTGCCGAGAAAAATTGCTGGTCTCTTTTCTTGAGCTGTGCAGGCGAACCTTTGGTGAATGCGAAGTTTCCCGAGGTCATGGAACTCCTGTCGAAGACGGTCCATACTCCGGATGTCTCGATGGTGACGAATGCCTTGCTCTTGAATGAGAAAAATCGTAAGTTGATTCTGGATTCGACGATAGACCGCCTATTTATTTCGATGGATAGCCTTTCTCCTGAAATTTTCACCAAGTGGTGCGGAGTTTCGGCGGAACAGTTTCAGAAGGTGGTGGATCATATCGAAGCCTTTGCGCATGAACGCCTGGCGCAAAAGAAACGTCCGCATATGATTGTGACATCCATTGCGATGAAGGATACTCTCGACGGTTTGCCGGAAATTGCTCGCTGGCTCAAGAATTTGCATGTGTCGGCGTATAACATCCAGTGGCTGAATTCCATGGATCATGATTACCTGCGCAAGGAACAGCTTGATTTGTCGGACCCTGCGGTGGCGGCGAAGGTGCAGTCGGTATTGGATGAAGTCCGCGGAATCTTGAAGGGAAGCGGAGTGCTCCTGGATTATCCGAGGGCTGTGAGTACGGAAAAACTCAAGTCCGTCTGGATGAATCGCAAGTTGTGGCGAAACAGGTTCTACTACTTCAGGGATATTTTCATGAAGCTTACGGCGAAGCGTCGCGGCTTGCCGTGTCGCTTCGCGAACAATACCTTCTACTTGTGGCCCGACGGTCACCTGAAAGGCTGTCCGGCTGACGGCTTTGATACGGGAAACATCTTCGACGGAGTCCATACGCTGGAATCCGAAATCGAGGCGGTCCGCGAAAAAATAGCGGCGGGTGAAACCGGCCGCTGCAAGAATTGCCTATTCGTGAATGAATAGGCGAGAGTCTCTCTTGCTATTTTAAGGAATTTCGGAACGTTTCGGCGACCTTGTCCGGGTCATCGCTTTTAAGCCAACTGAGCGTTTCGGTGCCGCGGTAACTCCAGGCGAAAATGTTATCGATGCCCGCTTTGCGGCTTTCTTCGACGGCAATTGCCAAATCATTTTCGCGACCGGCTTCAATCTGGTATGCCTTGATCCACATCTGCACGGCCTTGCCGTACTTGGCTGCGACCTCGGTCAATTTGCGAGCAGTCTCGGCGTACTTTTCGCGGACCCATTCTTCGGTGGCGCCCCGTTCCCAGTATGGATCGCTTGCAACTTCGTCGACGCTTTCGAGGCTTGCCACGCGGCCCCAGTCATCGAGGCCAGCGGGGAACCAGGGCGGAAGCATGCATACGCAGTTGCGTTTGCCGCGGGCATGGACGTCGACCGTCATTTCTTTCAGAAAATCAATCAAGCTGTCTTCGCGGAACTTCAACACGTCTTCGGTGAGTTCTGCGGGCATCTCGTAACCGAATTGTTCGGCGAATTTTGCGCAGCATTTTTCGCAGCGGCAACTCCAGTTGCTAAGTCCGCCTTTCTCGAAATAGAAATGCGGCTCGTCCCAGAAAATCGTGCTCACCTTCGTGGCGCAAACGGATTCAATCCACTTGTGCATGTAGGCGCGAAATTCCGGATGGTTCGGGCAGGCGGCTACCTTGGGCTTGCCGTCGAGTGCCACTTGGCATAAGTCGTGGTTCCTTGCGGTGAGTTCCGAATAAGCCTCGCCGCCAAACACGCGGCCCACACCCCACGGGTTCACGTAGACCGTCAGACCGAGGCTTGCAGACTGGTCCACGATATCTTTCATGGTGCCGTAGTAATATTGCTCGTCTTCTTCGCTCCAGGTGTGGAGCACAGCGTTAAAACCAGCCGCCTTGATGTCTTGCATGTCGGCAAGAACATGCTTGGGCGAACGCACGCCAAAATAACTTACGCCTTTAATCATAGTGAGTAATGTAGAATTTGAAAATTAAAATGTGTGATGTGTAATGTGTGATGAGGAATGATTAATTTCTCATTTCACATTTTTCATTGCACATTAATTATTAGCCCATTGGGGCGATCCGCTCTTGAGCAACACCTGTTCGAGCGTGCTGTACCATTCGTCTTCGCTCACGGGTTTGCGGACCCAGTAATAATTTTCGTCGCACTGGGGGAGCGGCATATTGTCGGGCACCAGTTCTACAATCCACGATTCAGGAATGCCGTCGTGCAAGAGCTTGCTGAACTTGAGGTTCTGTTCGTGCGGGCGATCTGCGTGGTCGAGAATGATAAGTGCGGGGGACTGTCCGATAATCAGGGCCGATTCCAGGAGGTTCGTTGCGTCTTCGATGGAATTGCAAGTGTACATGGTGGAATCTTCTGCCAAATCGCCGTGCTCCAAAAGCCAACGGAAAGTCCATTGACTGAGGCGGTCTAAGCTACCGGGGGAGGACGGAGCGATGAAGAAAATGTGTCCCATGGCTTAAAAGATAGGTAATTCTCCCAAATTGTGGATAGATTTTTTCGCCATTTTGAAAAAATATTTTTTGTCCAATAGTTGTATTCATTTTATCAACAATTTACCGCCAAATTGTTTTGTTTTAAATTTTTAGAATGGTTGATGCGGGAATATTTGTTAATAGAAAAGAGTTCTTTTGCGGTGTGAAAATGGAAGCGTCGGCCTAGGATGGGGAGCGTAAAAAAGCCCCTCCCTCATTAAAAATTATATTTTAAAGAAAAAGCTTTTTGATGATTTAAAAAGATGTTTCCTAACCTAGGCGAATTCAATTTTATTCAGGCCCTTTTGAAGGGCTCCGCCGACTTTAAAAAAGCCCCCCCTGCATCTAGGGGTTGGCTCGGCGTGGGCGATGATTGCGCCCAATTCGACGGCTGGCTCGTGACCAAGGATTTGTCTGTCGAAAATACGCATTTCAGACTGGATTGGTCGACGCCGGAGCAGGCGGTCGAAAAGCATATCGTTTCGAACGTGTCGGACATTTCTGCCATGGGCGGTGTCCCGCGCTTTGCAGTTCTCGGGCTTTGCATCAACAAGAATTGGTCTCTAGAAACGCGCACCCGCGTACAAACCGCGATTTCACAGGGCTTTGCCAAGCGTGGCATCGCGCTGATTGGCGGCGATACGGTGGTGGGCGATGTGGGAATGTTTTCGACGACGCTCTTGGGAGCGCTGGAAAGTGAAAATTCGAAGCCGCTTTTGCGCTCGGCTGTAAAACCGGGTGATACACTGTATGTGAACGGGACGCTGGGTAAATCGGATGCCGGGCTTTGGCTGCTGATGAACCACCCCGAGGCCAAAGACGAATTCCCCACGCTGGTGGAATACCACCTTTCGCCCAAGATTTGCGAACGGGCGGGGGCGGAACTTTTGCGCTTGGGCGCCTTTGGGGCCTGCATGGACATTAGCGACGGTTTGTCGTCGGAATTGAATCATTTGGCTCTTTCATCGAATGTTAATTTGCAAATTATTGAAAACAATCTCCCCATAGACCCCGAAGTTGTGCGTTTGTGCGAAAAATTTGGCCAAAATCCGCTAAATTTCGCATTAAATGGGGGTGAGGAATATCACTTGCTATTTGCAAATTCTAGCCCAAAAAGTATATTTAAAGAAAATTCCCAATTGGGCAAGGTGTGTGAGATAGGATTTGCTGTGGAAAAATCTGCGGGCGACCCAGTCCACATGCTTTGCAAAAATGGAGATAAATTGCCCGTTTTCCCGCGGGCGTGGTCGCATTTATGATGAACAACAGTAAGATGAACTTGGGTCAGTTGCTGCTTCGCCAAGGCGTATTGGACGAAGACCAGTTAGCCCATGCTATGGCCGAACACAAACGTACCGGACTTATGCTCAGTAAGATCTTGGTGCGTTTGGGAATGGTGAGCGAAGAAACTTTGACGAACATTCTCGGTTCGCAAATGCAGTCTTCGACCAAGATGCGTATCGGTGAAATGCTCCTTGCTCAGGGTTACATTACCCAGGAGCAGCTGGACAAGGCTCTCGAAACTCAGAAAACCTCGGGCAAGCGCTTGGGCCGGACCTTGGTGGACTTGGGCTTCATGCCCGAAGAACGCTTGATCGAAATTCTTTCGAGACAGTTCGAAGTTCCTTATGTAAAGCTTGAAAACTTCAATATCGACCCCAATGCCTACACGTTCTTGCCAGAAGACATGTGTAAGCAGTACAAGGTGGTGCCGCTGTTTGTACAGAAGGGCGAAGACGAACGTCGCCAGGTGCGTTCTGTGATGACTCTTGCCATGACGGACCCGACGAACATGCGCACGATTAGCATCGTGAAGTTCAAGGTCCGTATGGACGTTGATATTGTGATGGCCTCCGAAGCGGATGTGATGAAGGCCATTGAACGCGTGTTTGCAGGTCACGGTCCGACCGAAGAATCCTTGGCCGAACTTATCAGTGAATCTAAGGACGGCGAAGAACTTGAAACCGTGGAACGCGGTCAGGGCGGTAACGACGAACCGGAACTTTCTGACGAAGAAGGCCGCCAGGTGGTGAAGATCGTGACCACGCTGATTCACGAAGCCATTGCCCGTAAGGCCTCCGATATTCACCTTGAACCGCAGGAAACCTTCCTGAAACTGCGTTACCGTATTGACGGTGACCTGCAGGTGATGTCTCCGATTCCGGCACGTTTGATGCCGCAGATTCTTTCGCGTATTAAGCTCCTTTCGAAGATGGATATTGCCGAAAAGCGTAAACCGTTGGACGGCCGCTTTACCGTGCGTTACAAGGGTAGCGAAGTGGACCTTCGTGTGAGCTCGTTCCCGATTTCGCTCCGTAAGCGCGGTGTTTGCGAAAAGATCGTTATGCGTATCTTGAACCCGAATTCCGGTCAGTTCCCGCTGAAGGATATGGGTTTCGACCCGCGTGTGCTCAAGCAGTTTATCGATGCGATTAATGCCCCTAACGGTATTGTGCTGGTGACCGGTCCTACCGGTTCCGGTAAGTCTACCACGCTTTATGCTTCTATTCGAGAAATTTTGGATTCCACGATCAACATCTCTACGATGGAAGACCCGGTGGAATTGAATATTGACGGTGTGAACCAAGGACAAATTAACAACGCCGCAGGCTTTACCTTTGCGGCGGGCATTCGCGCCCTCTTGCGTCAGGACCCGGATGTGATTATGATCGGTGAAATGCGTGACCAGGAAACTTCGTCCATGGCTATCGAAGCAGCCTTGACGGGTCACTTGGTCTTCAGTACGCTCCATACCAACGATGCTGCCGGTGCATTCCCGCGTTTGCTCGAAATGGGTCTGGAACCGTTCCTTGTGTCTACCGCTATCAAGGGCGTGCTGGCACAGCGTCTTGTGCGTCGCATCTGTAAGTATTGTAAGGAACCTGTCGAAATTTCGCAGGCCATGCGCGATGAATTCCACTTGAGCCCCGACATGCAGTTCTACCATGGTAAGGGTTGCGAAAAGTGCGATGGTTCGGGCTACAAAGGCCGTTGCGGTATTTACGAATTCCTGGTGCCGAACGAAACCGTGCGTAACCTGATTATCAAGCGTTCTTCGGGCGACGTGATTAAGCGCGCCGCCATGCAGGAATGCGGCATGATTACGCTGCGTATGGATGGTATCCAGAAGGCTCTCGACGGCCACACGACGCTCGAACAGGCTATCGGCGCCTCCACGTCGGATGACTAGTTGAAGTCCCCGATTCAAATTTAAAGAAAGGCTCTCTTAGAGGGTCTTTCTTTTTTACTATATTGCACATCTGTGTATTAAAAGGGATCCCCATGGCAAATATTGTAGATAATGTTGTTTTAGATAAAGAACTGAATCCGGAGCAGGCGGCCGCGGCTAAAAAGATTGACGGCCCGATGCTGATTTTGGCAGGTGCCGGTTCGGGAAAGACGCGTTGCATTACCTATAAGATTGCTCACCTTGTTTCGCAGTATAACGTGGAGCCGGACCGCATTCTGGCGGTGACCTTTACGAACAAGGCTGCCCGCGAAATGAAGTCGCGTATTCAGAAGTTGCTCGACTGCAACATGAATTTTGCCTGGATGGGAACGTTCCATTCCGTGTGCTTGCGCCTTTTGAAGCTTTGCCTTTCTAAGCAGTCCGTGCTTGATGCCTTGGGCGGCAAGTGGTATGACGGCAACTTCTCCATTTACGACGATGACGACCAGAAAAGGCTTCTGAAAGAAATTATGAAGGAGCAATTGGGCGATAACTTTGAACCGTCCGAAGTCAAGAAATTGCATGGCGTCATTTCGAAATACAAGAATACGATTCTGTACCGTGGAAAAGTCGCTCAGCTGCAGACTCCCGATGTGGCGCAGGAATTGGCGAATTTCCCGGATGAAGTCCTTCGCGCAAAGATGTATGCCGAATACCAGAAGCGCCTCAAGGAATCCAATGCCATGGACTTTGATGACCTGTTGTTCAATACGGTTTACATGCTGCAGAAGTTGCCGACACTTGTGGAACAATTGAAAGCGCGTTTCCGCTATGTGGTGGTCGACGAATACCAAGATACGAACGATGTTCAGTATGAACTTTTGAAGTTGCTCATTAACGACAATAAGAATGTGACGGTGGTGGGTGATGACGACCAGAGTATTTATGGCTGGCGTGGCGCGAACATCAAGATTATCCGCAACTTCCACCGTGACTTTGCTCCGGTAACGATAGTCAAGCTGGAACGCAACTACCGCTCGACTGCAAATATTGTGAAGGGCGCTGGCTCCGTGATTGCGCACAACATCCGTCCGCAAGAAATGCAGAAGAACGTGTTCTCCAAGGAAGATGCGGGCGAACTCATTCACGTACGCCACTTTATGGATGACCGTTCCGAAGCTTCGGCCATTGCTGATGTGATTGCAAAGGCGGGTGAAGATTTCTACGCTAAGACGGCGGTGTTCTACCGCACGAACGCGCAGTCCCGCGCCTTGGAAAAGGCGCTAAATGACCGCCGTATACCGTCGGTCATTTTTGGCGGCATGCGGTTCTGGGACCGCAAAGAAATCAAGGATGTGCTCGCCTACTTGCGTCTGCTCGCAAACGAAAAAGACGATGCCGCCTACCTGCGCGTCATCAACACGCCGCCGCGTGCAATCGGAAAGACAACCGTCGAAAACATTCTCGAACGTGAACGCAACGGCGAAGGCTCCTTCTGGGACAACTTGCTCGCCGAAGTCAACAGCGGAAGCCGCTCGGCTATTAAGCTCAAGGGCTTTACGGACTTGGTGCAGGGCTGGAAGGCCTTGCTTGCCGCAGGGGAAACTCCGCTCCCGATTCTTGCCGAACGTATCATCAACGAAGTGGGCTACAAGGAATTCTTGCGCAAAGAAGATGAACTCACTGCAGACGAACGCATCGGTAACTTGGATGAAATGGTGAACGCCATCCGCGAATTTGACGAAGAACATCCGGGTGCGACACTCGATGCCTTCTTGCAGGATATTTCGCTTTTGACCGATGCGGACAAGAAGGTGGACAATTCCAAGGGCCAGGTGACGCTCATGACGATTCACATGGCGAAGGGTCTGGAATTCAATACGGTGCATATCGCCGGTTGCGACGAAGAAATCTTCCCGCTGATTCGTGCATCGGCAACTATGTCTGGCGCCGAGATGAACGAGCAGATGGAAGAAGAGCGCCGCTTGTTCTATGTGGGCTGTACCCGTGCCGAAAAGAAGCTGTACTTGTACCATGCCGAACGCCGTTTCTTCCAAGGAAACATTCGCCCGTTTGCGCCGTCCCGTTTTCTTAAGGAATTGGATCCGTCGGTCGTTGACTTTACGCCATGCACCGATTTTGGCTTTGGCGGTAGTGATTTCAATCAAGATTTCTCGGGCTCGCAGTTCTCGCGCCCGCCCCGTCCGAATATTCCGCCTTCATATCCGCGTAGACCGTCTGGAAGCTATGGCGGCGGCTATGGTGGCGGTTCGTCTCGCCCGAGCAACTTTGGCTCTTATGGCTACAACCGTCCCTCGGCGATTCCGAATTCCGTCAAGAAGAATGACAAGCACATCGTTTACCGCAATCCGGTGAAGGTTGCTGCCCCGGTAAAGCCGGTGGAACCTTCGGGTCCGCGCGTCGTCTACGACGAATACAGCGAGAATCCGTACCATCCGGGTGTACGCGTGCGTCACATGAAATATGGCGTGGGCACGATTGTCAAATGCTACGGTACTGGCGACAATGCCCGTGTGGACGTGCGTTTCGGTAGCGATCCGACGGTTCGTACCATTATCTTGAAGTATGCCGCGCTGCAAATCGTTGGCTAATTTGCTATTTTGTTGCCGTAAGAAAAAGAGGTAATCATGCTCGAACGTGAAGAAGTTTTGAAACTCGCGAAGCTTTCTAGGCTCGAAGTCGCCGAAGAAGATATCGAATCCGTGAAGGGTCATTTGGATAAGATGCTGAACCACCTGGAAGCCCTCAAGGCGCTGAACCTTTCCGATGTGGAACCGATGACTGCCGTCGAAAACGGCGCTACGATTCTCCGCGAAGATGTGCCGGTGCAGGGTTTTTCGCTGGAAAAGGCCTTCATGAATGCTCCGGCTGTGGAAAACGACCACTTCGCCATTCCGAAGGTGATTGGCGGCTAATTCAGAAATAGCTTTGGGGTGTGGAATTTTATGGCTGTGCATTGCATAGTTCCTGCCCGTATGGGTTCAAGCCGCTTTCCGGGGAAGCCCCTGGTAAAAATTTTTGGTAGAGACAACGTTGGCAAGCCGATGATTGTGCGCACCCTGGAAAGGGCGCTGCTTGCCGAATGTTTTGACCGCATCGTGTGTGCGACCGATTCCGAAGAAATTGCTGAGGTTGTATCGCGTGCGGGATTTGAGTTTATCTTGACTGGCCCTGCGGCCACAGGTTCTGATCGCGTTGCCTTTGCGGCTCGCGCTCTCGATTTGGACTTGGTGGTGAACCTGCAGGGTGACGAACCGCTGGTAGAACCTTCTGTGTTGTGCGATGTGGCGGCAACGCTTGAAAAGCACCCGGACGAATGGGTGACCGTGGCGTGCCCCTTGAATCCCTCCGAGGCGGGTCTTAAGACGGTGGTCAAGGTTTTGGTGAAAGACGATTACGCGGTGGACTTTACCCGGTGGGTGGCGAATGAGGACGCTCCCCGCTGGTTCCAGCACCAGGGAATCTACGCTTATTCCAGGGTGTGTCGCGATGAGTTCTCGTCTTTGCCACAGAACGAAGTCGAAAAGGAACGCTCTTTGGAGCAGATGCGCGTTCTGGGCAGGCGCCCGATTCGCATAGTCCAGAGCAAGTACCCTTCGATTTCGGTGGATGTCCCTTCAGACGTGAATGCGGTGGAGGCGGCGTTTAAATAGCCCTTTGGTCGAGGATAACCAAAGGAGGTTGTCCTATGAATGCACCTGAAAGAAATGTGGTCCGACTGGCTCTATGCCTGTTGGTCCTTGGAGTCGTTGTCCGTTATTTGCCCTGGGGGCTCCCGTCTATCGAGAGTTTCGAGGTAGGGGAGGCCCTTGTGGTCGAAAATACGGCCCCTTTGCCGGGGGAACGGGATTCCCTGGTCAATAACGCAAATATTGTGTCAAAAATTGACTCTAATAATGCTGCTCGACCTAAAAAAGAGCGGAAAAATGTCAAAAAAGTGAATCTCCCGGTACATATCAATTCGGCTTCTGTGGAGGAACTTTGTGCCCTAAACGGGGTCGGTCCCAAGCTCGCCGAGAAGATTTTAGCCACCAGAAATGCCCTCGGACCCTTCAAAACGGGGGAAGATTTGCAAAAAGTGCCAGGAATCGGCAAGAAAAAATTGGAAAAGCTCCTTTTGGGGGTAATTTTTGATTAGTTTTATGGTGTAGTTTTTTTCATAAGTCGTTGATAATATGAGTGATACGAAGATTTACATGGGTATAGAAGCAGGGGATGCTTCTCTGAAAGTTGCCCTTCTGGACGCAACCGAACGCCGTGTTTTGAAGACGGCTGTTCTCGATACGGAAACCGCCCCCCTCGATGATGTCTATGCTTTTGAAACAGCCCTCCAGGGTTGGATGGAATTCAACCAAATTGAATCTGTCGATGCCGTTTCTGTGGCAATTCCCGCATTTAGGTCGATTGTTCGCCAGATATTTGTTCCGGCAGAGGCTGCAAAGAATGTGGACGACTATGTAAAGTGGTACGTTTCGCTGATTACCAATGCCGACGCCAATGCGTATATAATTGATTACAAAATCATGAGTGGCGATTCCTCTCTGGGCTACACCATTATGCTGATTGCCGTCCGCGAGCAGTGGGTCGACAACCTGCGTAAGGGCTTCCGTAGCAAGATGCTTGCTCCGAAGGCCATGGATGTGGACGTACTTTCGCTCATGAACCTGATGGATTTTGCTGAAAATGTGTCCGAACTGACATGCATAGTCAAGGCTGACTATGCCGGTGTGACCTTGCTTTGGCTGACCAAGGACAACCTGCATGCACTCCGCTGCGTGTCCACCCTTTCTTTGGTGAACAACACCAAGGAAGAAGCTTACCAGATTTTGGCAAAGGAAATTGCCGAACAGATTGCCATCGCCCAGCAGGAAAATGCCGCTGTGGTGACCAAGACGGTTCGTCTGTGTGGCGAAATGGCTAGCGATATGCAGTTTGTGGAAGGTGTTCGTGCGAAGCTGCCCGAATGCCAGTTGTCTTTGATGGATTCTTTCTCTAACTTGAGGCTCCCGACCGAAGAAGAAGATTCTGCTGCCGTGCTTTCTTGCGCAGGTGCTATCGGTGCTGCCTTGAATGTGATGGAGGGTGTATGATTCATTTGAACTTGATTGACGCCGCTGAACGTTTGATCGAAGTCGAAAACGTGGCTCCGGTGAATGTCACCAGCGTCAAGGAATTGCAGAGTAAGTCCCGCAAGAAGGTCATGACGGTTCTTGTGGCGGCTTTGTTTGTGTTTGTAGCCTTTAGCTGCTTCTTGAGCGTAGCTGGCGTTCCTCAGCCGTTGCAGGGCTTGCTGCCGCCGCCGTATCTGGAACTGATCGGTGCCGAAGACCCGACCCGTTCTGCCTTGGCTATCGGTGCCGGACAACGTACCTCTGCCGGTGGTTCGCTGGAAGCGGAAGCTGCCGCTGCTGCTGCCATGATCCGTCAGCGCGAAAACGTGACGGTGAAGCAGGTGGTGGGCGAAATCAATCCTCAGGCTTTGTTCAACAACAAGCGCACGGACTACAACAGCTACTTGCCGCTGGAAAAGCTTTCTTACCAGAGGGCTTCTGTTGGCCAGTTCCTTGCCTTCTTGAATACGGCAACGCCCGATGATGTGGGCTTCTCGGATTGCATTTTCCAGGCTCCGAACTATTACTACGTACGTGGTGTGGCTGCTAACCCCAATTCCCAGAAGGCATTCCTTGATCGCATCAGAGCTGTCAGTTCTGATTTCAGGACTCCGCCGCTGCCCGAAAACGCTCCTGCTACCGACATTACCGCTTTCGGTATGTACAACGTGGCAAACGTGAATCTGGGCGCAGTCTCGTCCTTTGTTCCGGTTTCCGAAGTGAACGGCGAAATCAAGTCCATGAAGGCTTTGGCCGTTGCTCAGAAGGTGCAGCTCTCCGGTCTTGAAAAACCGCTGGTGGAAGAATTCGGTGTCTACAAGCGTTACACGATCAAGGCAACTACGACGGCTGACTTTGCCGAGTTGAACGCCTTTATCGCCGCCTTTGTGGCTTCGCCCTCTCGTATCGGCGTTCGCAATATCGAAATGAAACTTGCCAAGAAGGATATGTTCACCACGATCCTTTTTGAAATGTTCGTCATTAAGCAATAGTCCCGATGCCCATTCGCATTACCGGTGGACTCATGCGGGGGAGGAATGTGCCTTCCCCAGATACCTCTAAGACTAGGCCTACGGCTTCTCGTACAAGAGAAGCTCTCTTCAATATTTTGCAGGGTGTAGAAAACTTTCGCGTTTTGGATTTGTTCGCAGGCACCGGCATTATGGGAATCGAGGCGTTGAGCCGTGGCGCTGCAAGCGTGGTGGCCGTAGAAATGGCTCATGCCCAGGCGAGACTGGTGTTGCAGGCCTACAAGGCCTTGTCCTTGGAATCGAAACTTAATTTGTTGGAAAAGAACGCCCTCGCGCTAGACAAGGATTCTCTTTGCGCCAGCGAAGGCTTTGACTTGATTTATGCGGATCCTCCGTTCAAGGACATGGATTATCCGGACCTGCGCCCCTATTGGGAATGGCTGAATCCGGGGGGCGTTGCCGTGTTCGAGGCACCGAGCCGCAATTTGCCTGCCTGGGTGAAAGAAGCCGACGAATCTGGAATGGTGCAAGTCCGCCGTTACGGCGAATCTTCGCTGGTTATCTACAGAGCATAATTTCTATATTTACGGCATGAAGAAAATCGCCGTATTCGCAGGATCCTTCGATCCGTTTACATTAGGACATCTCGATATCGTGAAGCGCGCCGCTGCGCTGTTTGACGAGTTGTATGTGCTGTTGGCGGTGAATGCTTCCAAGAAGTACATGCTCCCGGAATCGGCAAGAGTCGAAATTGTCAAAACGGCAGTCAAGGACATTTCGAATGTGAAGGTGGACTCCTTTGACGGACTCACGGTTGATTTTATGAAGCGCGTCGGTGCGAAATTCCTGGTACGCGGAATCCGCGGGGCCGCCGATGTGGAATACGAGCAGACGGTTGCCTGGAACAATAAGGTGCTTTACCCTGAATGCGAAACGGTTTTCTTGTCCAGTGCGCCGGAACATTTGAATGTGTCTAGTACCGTGGTTCGCGAACTTTTGAAAGTCGGTATCGCGGGCAGCGAAGAAGGCCGCACGAAACTTGCGAAATATGTCCCCGCCGAAGTAATCCCTTTACTAACCTTTAACTAGAGATCCTTCGACTTCACTTCGTTCCGTTCAGGATGACATTTATTAACCACTAATCATTGCTTACTTCCTATGAGACCTTTCAGATTTTTACCTAAAGTTTTGCGAGTGTTGCTGATTAGCAATGCCGTTGTTTTTGGACTGGCCTTTATCGGTGGCATGCTCGGATTGCAGCTGAACTTGCCCGGTGTGGGTGCCGGTAGCATTCGTGAATACGTGGCTTACTTTGGCGCCTTCTGGCCCTTCGCGCCGGAACAGGCTTGGCGTTTTGTGACCTACATGTTCGTGCATGTGGACTTTTGGCATTTCCTGTTCAATATGCTGATGCTCTGGATGTTCGGTAGCGAGGTTGCCGACATGATGGGGGCCAAGCATTTTACGGGAATGTATTTCTTCTGCGGAATTTTTGCGGCTGTGTTCAGTCTGGTCATGTATTGGATCGGAATGACGAATTCGCCGATTATCGGAGCGTCGGGTGCCCTTATGGGAATCTTTGTGGCTTACTACAAGTTCTTCCCGAACCGTATGCTTCTGATGTTCTTCTTTTTCCCCATGAGAATCAAGTATGCCATGTGGTTCATGGTGGCTGTGGACGTGTTCATGGCCCACTCCGGCGATGGAGTGGCCCATCTCGCTCACTTGGGTGGTGTAGTCGGCGGATTCCTTTACATGCATTTCTACGAACGGGGCTTCGGCAATATCGGCAAGGCCTTCGAAAAATTCCGCGGCCCGAAATTCACGGTGCATCCGGGTGGCCGTCAAGAGCGTGAATCTCGCACCGATTCGCAACCGGATAATGCCATTGAAGGTGAAGTTTTTTATGTAGACGAAAACAAGCGGATAGATGAAATCCTTGCTAAAGTCAACCGCGAGGGAATCAATTCGCTGAACGAAACTGAACGTCAATTTTTACTTAAGGCGAGCGAAAAGTTGCGCCGCCGTAGAGGAGGCTTCTAATGAAGAAAGTGTTAGGTATGGGCGCAGCCCTTGTCGATATTTTGGCCAATGTAGATGATGCTTGGATTGCTGCACAGGGTGTGCAGAAGGGCGGCATGAACATGGTGGATTGGCCGCAGATGGAAAAGTTCCTGGGTGCTCTCAAGAACCCGCTGCGTGTGCCGGGTGGTTCTACCTGCAATACCATGGTGGGCCTTTCTCGCCTGGGTGGCAAGGCTGCCTTTATTTCGAAGATTGGTGACGACGAACTCGGTAACATTTTCAAGAAGCATTTGCAAGATAACGGCGTGGAATCGAAGCTGGGACTTAGCGATGCCGCTACGGGTTGTGTATTCTCTGCAGTGACCCCTGATGCCCAGCGTTCCATGTGGACTTACCTGGGGGCTTCCGATTTTCTCGCTAGCGAAGACTTTGTGCCGGCCCTTTACGATGGCGTAGGCCTGCTGTATGCCGAAGGTTACCGCGCCTTTAACGCAGATTGCTTCAAGAAGTCCTTTACCTTGGCCCGCAGCCTGGGTGTCGAAACCGCTCTCGACTTTAGCAGCTTTGGCGTGGTGGAAGCCTGCCGCAAGCTCTTTGACGAACTCTTTGCCGAAGGCATGATCGATATCATTATCGCAAACGAAGACGAAGCTTATGCCTATGCAGGCGTCAAGGAAGAAGCCGCACTGGATGTTCTTGCCAAGAAGGCCAAGGTTGCCGTGGTGAAAATCGGTAAGCGTGGCGCCCTGATTGCGAAGGATGGCAAGACCGTGCATGTGCAGGCTGGCCCTGCCAAGGCTATTGATACCACCGGTGCTGGCGACTTGTGGGCATCGGGATTCTTGTACGGTTACATGAACGGCTGGGATATGGAACGCTCGGGTAACCTGGGCAGCGTCGTTTCTAACGAAGTGGTGCAGGTCATGGGTGCACAGATTCCGGAAGACGGCTGGAAGCGTATTTTGGCTGCTCGCGGCTAGAAAAATTTTATTTTTTATCACAGAAATAGGCTATGAGACATCTTTTAGCCTGTTTTTTTTTGCATCTTTGTAAAGAAAAAGATATATTTGGGACTAAGTGGAGGCTTAACGTGATGAAACGAATTCTTTGCTTGATTATGGTTGCCATGGCGTTCTCTTTCGCCCAAGATGAACCCTACATTCGCAATATCTGCGATACGTTGCCCAGTTCTGCGACACCGAAGGTTGAACTCAAAATGGCCTATGTTGATGTAGGCAAGTGGTATGGATCGAAGGATCTTTCCAAGACGGATTCTTCGTCCGTAAAGCGTTATGAAAGCTATGAAACGATTAAGCCGTTTCGAGACAAAAAGATTGGACTATCCTTGCCTTATTCAATAACGGCATCTTGTGCAGAAACACGGTATAACCTGTACAAGATAGCACAGTGGAATGAGTCGACTTTGTCTTGGGACTTGAATGAGGATAACGATGACTATGCGACCGTTATCATGGATGTAAACATGGTAGAATTCCCTGGTTACAATGCATCGAATTCGTACAATATCTTGGCAATGAGAAAAGGCTCGCTTCCAGAAGATCAATCTTATAATTCAGAGGAACTCATGGTGTCAAGGACTTTCGAGTTTCAATTTGACTGGTGGTATACGTATGCTGCTTATACGATTGTATCTACGGCCTCTACAAAATGGAGCTTCAAATCTTCCTATGGGCTGGATTCTCTCTCGTCTTTGAATAACGCGCTCAAAAGTCTGGATATTCCAGATTCTATTTCAAAAATTCAGATTCATCAATTCCATGTCGTCTTGGTGGATCCGAACAAGAACCAGCCGGAGTCTTCTTCGTCTGTGGAAGAATCCAGTTCTTCGGAAGAAACGACAGTTCTGGGCCGTATGGAAAGAACTCCGCGTGTATTCAACGATTCCCGCGAAGTCCGTAGGCTTGACGGCTCCATTGTCAAGCAGGGCGAATCCCTTAAGCCCGGTGTTTACTACGTAAGGGGCATGGATGGCCGTTGGAAAAAGAACGTCCAGTTGCATTGATTTTATTAGATTGTAACTTTTATTTAAATCCGTATCCCCGATATAATCGGGGATTTTTTTGTATATTAGCGGGCATGATTCAGATTTTGAAAGTCTTTGCTTTGTCTTTGGCCCTTTGCGGTTCTTTGGCCTTTGCTGATGAGGCTGATTTGCAACAGGAAATTGCCGTGCGCGACAGCGTGATGCAGGTGCAGGGCGATGCTTGCACGCTTGAAAAAGATTCCTTGCGTTCCGTAATCGAAACCGAAAAGGCAAAAAGCGAAAATTGGGAAAAGAGCTACAATACCGTCAAAAAGGACAATGAAACCTGCGCCCAAATGTTAAGCACGTCGATTGGCGTGAATGAAAACAAGAAAGAGAAAGAAGAGAACGATCGCCGTGCCGCGGCAATGGCAACATCTTCTTCGTTCTTGGGTGGTGTGGGTATCGGCCTGTTGATTATGTGGCTGATCATGAAGTAATTGAATTCGTGTTGAGGAGCGAATGAATAAAGTTCTTTTGAGTGCAAGCCTGCTTTTGTGCGCAGGCTTTTGTTTTGCGAAAAATGCGGTGCCTGCAGGTCCTTTCCAGTGGGGGCATACGCTTGCCCCGCTTACGACAATTAAAATGTCTACGGCCGAAATTTCGGCGTATATGCCTGCCAAGAAGAAATTGTTTGTGGTGGGCGACGCGAATGTTGTCGAAGTGGTGGACTTGAGCAACCCGGGTGTTGCCAAGAAGATTTCTGAGACTTCAATTCTGGGCAATGCCTCTAGCGTGACTGTCCATGATGACTTGGTTGCGGTCAGCATGCTTGAAGTTGAAGAATGGCGCGATGGCCAGGTGCAGGTGATGCGTTACACCGACAGCCTCGAAGTGCTTGGTGTGTACAGGGTCTGCAGCCAGCCGGACATGATCAAGTTTACGCCCGATGGCAAGAATCTGCTGGTGGCATGCGAAGGCTCGCCTAGCAAGGATTTTGCGGTTGACCCCGAGGGTGGCGTTGCATTTTTGTCGGTAGCCAAGGCTGATGCCGAATTGTGGAAGAATGCAGAACTCACGGTGGCCGGATTTGACAAGCTGGATACGAATGCGCTCAAGAAAGCGGGCGTTCGTTCTCCTGGAAATCAGGGCTTTTTGAGGTCTCTGGAACCGGAATACATTACGGTATCCGACGATTCCAAGCTGGCGTGGGTAAGCCTGCAAGAAAATAACGCCATGGCCATTATCGATGTGCCTGCCAAGAAAATCAAGAAGGTATTCCCGCTGGGGTTTGTTGATCATTCCAGGAACGGCTTTTCGCTGGATGCTGTCAGCGATGGCGAAATCAACATCAAGAATTATTACCCGTTGCGCGGCTTGCGTCAGCCCGATGGTATAGCTTCTTTTATGGCGGGAGATAGGCACTTTGTGTTGACCGCAAACGAGGGCGCTCCTGTCAACGATTACAAGGCCTGGACCGATGTGACGAATTTGGCCACGCTTAAGGAACAGGGTCGTTTAGATGAAACCGTCTTTACCGAACCCATCATGAAGGAACTGAAGGATTTGTCCGTGAGTTCCTTGGAACGTTGCGACGAGGGCAAGTATCGCACCAATAATGGCAAGTGCCCCTATGCCTATACGTTCGGTTCCCGTTCCATGAGTGTTTTTGATGGCGAAACCGGTAAGGTGATTTGGGATTCCGGCGAAATGTTTGAACGGGTGCTGGCAAAGATTGCCCCGGAATACTTTAACTGGAATTCAAAGAAAGGCAAAGTGAAAATGGACAAGCGCAGCAGCGATAAGGGCTGCGAACCCGAGAATGTTACCGTGGGCGAGGTGGGCAATCGCCGCTATGCCTTTGTGGGCTTGGAACGTACCAGTGGCATTGCCGTTTTCGACATTACGGAACCGGTGGCGCCGAAACTGGTGGATTTCTACCTGGATCCCCTGGATCGCGGGCCTGAAGGTGTGTTGTTCATTCCTGCCGAAAAGAGCCCTATGGCTGGCCAGGCGTTGCTCGTAGTGGGCTATGAATACAGCAAGACCCTGACGATTTATACGATTAAATAACCGATTCGGGCCAGGGATGCTTGGGGTAGCGTCCTCGCAACTCCTTGCGGACTTCTGCATACGTGTTCTGCCAGAATCCCGTTAAATCCCATGTCTTTTGAATGGTGCGGAAGTTCGGTGCAAGAATATCGTACCGGACTTTTAATTTGCCGTCGGCAATTTTATGTTCGCCGCGGAGTTGCATCAAGTCTTCGATACGGGCCGAAATTTCTACTAGGACGCCTTCGATGCTTTGTACGGATTTCCCGTCGTCGGTAACGGCGACTTCTTGGTAGCTGTAACGGGCGCGCTTGCCATTGGGGAGCATGTAATGGTCGGGGAAGGTTTTCCCGAGCCATTGCAGCATGGATTTGCCGAAATATTCTTCGACGATACTGCGGTAACGGTCTTCGTTGATGTCGCGGAGCAGGAACTTGCCACTTGCGAATTCGTCGAAGATGAGTTCCATGTCTTCTTCGTTGAATTCGGGGAGGCCGTATTCGGGGTAGAGCTTGGCGGCAAGACGCATCTTGATGAGCCCAGTCTGTACGGCTTCGGTCAGGAACTTGCCGCTCCAGTTTTCTTTTTCGATTTTTTCGCGCCAGGCGTCTACGGTAAGTTTCTTGAGTTCTTCGAGAACTTTAGGCGAGGCCTCTTGCGTGAGGATTTCTTTGCGGGAAAGTTCGGTGGTGGTGCCGTCGGCGTTTTCGGATTCGCTGATTTCAACACCGATGAATCGTTCCTGGCCGCTGCGCCACAAAAGTTCGTAGCGGGTCTTGGCATTGCTGCCGCCGAGCATTTCTTGCGAGACGGGAGCGTACAGGTTCACCTTGAGTTCGGATTTGGTGGTGCCGGTGCGGAGCATACTGAGCGCGAGAATCGCGTAAGGCGGTTCTGCAACTTGCAGGCGAATTACATTCTGATTGGCGAGCTTGTAGGCGTTCCCGCTCGGAGTCGCGAGCCTGTCTGGGAAAGCTTTTAAGAGGCTGCGAACAGTGTCATCCTGAGCGGAGCAACGTTGTTGCGCAGTCGAAGGATCTTGCTTTAATCCATCGCGGTAATCCCGCAGTTGCCGGAGCGTAAAGCTGACTTCGCGGGGAATGTCGCGGCTTTTAGAAAGCGTGTCGCTTGCGAGAGTCAGAATGTCGTAAGCGACTTTGGACTTCTGCAAAAATTCGGTGCCGGAGTGAATCCAGGCGAGTGCCGCGAGGAGCAAGTCGGGCAAGTCTTCTTTGCTTTGAGCCGATGCCAGAAGCAGCGCGAGCGGAATGCTTGAAATAGGCGTGCGGATTGCCTTGAGGCCAAGCTCGGTGATGGCTCCGTCCTGGAGCATTCCGAATTTTTCGAGGAGCGCTGTCGCTGTCTTTTCTCGAGCTTCCGGAATCGCTGTCGGTAAATTTATTCTAGATCCTTCGACTTCGCCCTGATGGGCTTCGCTCAGGATGACACATTCGGTTTCTAGCGCTGCTTTTTGCAGTAGCAGTTCTGAGGGCTCTATTTGCAGTACCTCGGGGACGATCCCTTGGGGCATACGCTTTTCGCTTTCTTCGCTCCAGAGGCGTATGGCACAACCATTCTGCGTACGGCCGCTACGGCCGCTGCGCTGAATGGCATTTTGCATAGAAATGGGGAGCGTGCGCAGTACATTCACTTTTTCACTGTCGTCGTAAATACTGACGCGTTCGATGCCGCTGTCCACGACACCTGTCACGTTCGGAACGGTGATGGATGTTTCGGCGATGTTCGTGGTGAAGATGACGCGGGGGCGTTCGGTGACTTCAAAAATGCGGTCTTGAGTTTCGCGGTCCTGGCCACCGTACAGTTCCAAGAATTCGGCGCAGTTGTTGCCGAGGGCTTCGGCGGCGGCGGTGTGGCAGCGGGCGATTTCTGCTTTACCCGGCAGGAACACCAGCGTGGTCTGCCAAATATTGTTGCGGTACAGAGTACGGAGCGCCCGCACCACTTCGGCGTCAAGTCCAACGCCCGAAACGAGCGATGTCCCCGTGGCCGGAGTCTGGTTGATTATTTGGACGGGGTAGAGCGGGTGACCCAAGCTTAGGCACTTGACGCCGAGAACCGTTTCGAGCTCGGAACGGTTCAACGCCGCCGACATTACTGCAATGCGTGGCCGTTCGGTGCCTCTAAAAAACGCGAACAGCAAGTCCATGTCGGCTTTGCGTTCGTGGTATTCGTCGAACACAATCCAGTCGGCATCAAGCTTGCCGTGCAACAGCTCTTGCAGAAAGTTACCGTAGGTCTGGAAGAGTATGCGCGTGTCTGCGCTCTTGCAACTGTCTTGCCTGAACTGGTAGCCGACGGTCTTTCCGCAGCTTTCTCCGTGGAGCTTTGCCGAAAACTGTGCCAGCGCGAGAGCTGCAATGCGGCGGGGCTGCAATACGACCACGCGGCCTTTGCAATGCTTGCTTAAAAAGTAGGGGATGAACAGCGACTTGCCCGAGCCGGTCGGTGCTTCTATCAATAAATTGCGAGAAGCCGCTATCGCGGCTTCCAGTTTACCTTCTTCTTCGGCGAGTGCTAGGTCTTGATATTGCAATGGAATTTAGCGAGGGAATCTCAGCTTTTCGCCGGTGGCAACGTCGTTGTAGGGCTTCTTGCCTTCGCGGAACTTCTGGTTGATGACCAGGTTGTCGATACGGCGACGGAGACCCTGTTCGGTCTTGCAGAAGAAGTATGCCACCTTGTTGGTGCCCGGCACCAGGAACATGGCCAGCTTGTACTTCTGGGACACGGCGCGGCGGAAGAACTTCAGGTCTTCTTTCTTGGGAACCACGAGGTGAGAACCTTCCTTGACTTCGCAGATCATGTCTGCATCGGCAAGCAGGGCGTGAGACTTCTGCTTGAGGGCTGCAAAGTTGGGCTCGGTGTTCTTCTTGATGGTTTCAAGGCTGAATGCGCCACCGCCTTCTTTAAGTGCCTTGCGAACGCCGCGGAACGCAAATACACCCATAACGATGACAAACAAGGCTACAAGGAACGGCCAATAGCTGGCGAGAAAATCTAACATAAAAACCTCAGGGGGATCTTTTTTGAAAGCAAATATAGAAATTTTTCTAATTTTTTGAGCAGTGAGAGTCTTAGTAAAACATATTGTCTTGGCCTTTGTGGCCGTTGCTGTTGCGGCCTTTGCGGCTGAGGATGCTGCCGTTCAAGGTTGTGCCGATGGTGCCCTTGTCTCGTCGATCAAGCTTGAAGGCCTTGAACATACCAGGAACCGCGTGGTGGAACGTGAGCTCCAGAACCGAGTGGGGGAGCCCTTTTCTGTGGAAAAGTTCGAGGCGGAAAAACGCCGCCTGCAAGACTTGGATTTGTTCACCGAAATAACTGTGTCGTGTAATGTAAGTCAGGATCCTTCGACTCCATCACTTCGTGATTCCGCTCAGGATGACACTTTTTTATCTGTAACCTATTCTTTTAAAGAAATCTTCCGCTGGATTCCCTCTCCGGCAGGGAAGGAAACGGACCGTGACGGGCTGATGATCGGCCTTGCTCTCGCGAATCTCAACGTACTTGGTGAAGATATCCGTGCCGAAGTGCAGTATCGTACTTCAACAGATCCGTTCCTCGAAAATAACGAGTATGCGTTCTATGCGAGTTCGCCATACCTGTTCGGCCTTCCGCTCGGCTGGAATTTCGAGTTCCTGCGCACCGACAGCTACGATGACATCCATGGCTATCAGGACGACAGCTGGCTTGTGGACCTTGATGTGGATTACGAAATGTTGCCGCACCTTTCTCTTCTGGGAACGGTTGCTGGTCGCGAATTAAAGAAAGCCGCATTCTTGCCGGAGTTCGGCTTCGGCTTTGCCTTCGATTTCCGCGACAGTAAGCTAGATACCCGCAGGGGTGTTTATTACGAATACATGCTGACTCATGTGGGCGCTGGAGACAATCAGGATTCCGGTTGTGATGTATCTGATGGCGAAAGCTGCGAGGGAATGGGTGGCGAAAACTACTGGGAACTCCTGACGGATGCACGCGCCTACTGGACCTTGAATCGCTTCGTGACTGGAGCGACTGCGCTTGCACGTTATCGTCCGGGCGATGTGAAATTTTACGATTACTATTATCATGGCGGTCCGAATACATTCCGCGGCCGTGGCGGCACTGCACTCGGCGGGAAAGAGGATAAAGCCGATTCGGTGCGTTTGGGTGTCCACGAAGTCTTGCTGACTCTTGAGGAACGTTTTGTATTGATGGAACGCCATGCGGCCAGTGTCATGGGTGTCAATTTCTTCTATGGCGTGCAGCTGGTGGCGGGTCTCGATGGAAGTCTCTTGTGGGATAGCGGCCGGCCCGGCTGGGACGATTACGAGGGCGCTGTCTATGGTGGTCTGCATCTAGTTATTCCGGCACTAGACCGCATCCGCTTTGAAGTGGGTTATAGACCCGATAGGGGAGAACCCGCGTTCTACTTTGGACTCTTTGACAAGGTGACTTCTTCACGTTGGCGTAGCAGATAACCGATTCCGACATAAATAAAGTAAACTGCCCTTTACAAATCTTGGATAAATACTAAATTAAAGCTTATATTTATAATAAAAAGATAAGATGGGCTCAAAGTGGGCCTTTTGGAGTATAAATGGCAATTAATTATCTGGATCTTCCGATTGGTCGCAAGTACCCCTACGAAGTGGATTGTGTCGTCGAAATCGGCAAAGACACCAACCTCAAGTATGAATATGACGAACGCCTGCACGTGTTCCGCCTGGACCGCTGCTTGCTCAGCTCCATGAGCTATCCCTGTACATACGGCTTTATCCCGAGCACCAAGGCTGACGATGGCGATGCTATCGATATGTTGATTTACAGCCCCGCATCCATGATGACGGGTACGGTTTGCACCTGCCGCGTGATTGGTGCTTTGGACATGACTGATGGTGGCCGCAAGGACTACAAGGTGCTTGGAGTGCCCGTGTTCAATCCACGCCCCATTAGGGACATTACCGACGTGGACCAGATGTTCCTCCGCATTACCCGCAACTTCTTCCAGAACTACAAGGAACTGGAAGGCAAGGATGTGCAGATTGGTGAATGGCAGAATGCCGAATTTGCCCGCGAAAAGGTGATTGCGGCCCACAAGGCTTACTTCCAGATGCAGGTGCAGGTTCCAGAAACTTGCTACCAGGAACCGGAAAGCCTCGACCACTTGCCGCCTGACGAATTGATTTAAAAAACGCCGCTTTTTAGCGGCGCTTTTCAATTAAAAGCATCTTACTTTCACCGGTAGTGCGCCGGTGATTTTTGTTTTTACGTTTTCCAGGAATTCCTTGGGCAGGGGTTCTACGCCTTTGAGCAAGGTTTGGCGGATAACGGTGTAGAGCTGGATTTCTACCAGGTTGGCGGGGTTTGCGGAATGGATGGCCGCCAGGTTTTCGATATAGCGTTCGATTTCTTGTTCACTGGGAATTTCGCCCTGCACATTGCAGATCATGGTCTGTATACAGAGCGGGTAAAGCTTGATGGTCTTGGTTAGGTTGTCTAGAATCTTTTCGAGGTGCAGGGGAGAACGGTTTACTTTCTTGAACCATTCTTCGGTGCCGGCATCCAGTTTTGCCCAGATTTCTCCATCACCTTCCAGCAATTGTGAAAGTCCCTGCTGCGAGGCAGGCGCTTCGATGTGGCTTGCGTTGGTAATAAGGCGCAATTTGAAATCGCCCAGTCTGGGAGTGAATTCCTTTTGAATTTGGCGCATGCGGCGGCAAACTTCGGGGAATTCCTTGACGATGGTGGATTCTCCGTCGCCCGAAAGGCAGATGTCTTTTATAAGTTTGTTTTCTGCAGGAACGTTTTCGTAGGCCTTGCACTTGGCGAATTCGCCGGATTCGTATATGGCGAGGAATTCACGTAGTTCCCGTTCTACGGCATCGATGTCTACGGGAATTCTCTTGTGGCCTTCTTGGGGGCCGCTCTGGCAGTAAGCGCAAGAAAAGGAACAGTGGTGGTCGGGATTCAAGTTGATACCGACAGAAAGCCCGCCTGCACGGCGGCTAATGACCGGGTACACCCAGGTGTTGTTTTCCCACATGCGGGAATGATCGCTCCACGCTGCAATTAATGCCTTTTCTTGTTCATTCATGCCGCCAAATATAGTAATCTTCGTTATAGTCTGTACCTATACGCCGCTAGAGTAAAAAAATAGAGCATCTTCTCTGCTCGCCTCATGCATTTGTCACATTTTACTACATTTCCAACATGCAATTTGTATTGAAGTCCGTTTTGCTTTCGCTGGTGCTTGTCGGCTTTGCTATCGCCGATGGCGTTAAACCTGAAGCCTTGGCTAAAGATGGCGCTGTGACGCGAGACCGTCACCTGACCGAGATTCGCGATATTATGCGCGGTGGTCGCGGTGGCTACATCGATTTCGGTTTCTACTATACCCCGACCCGAGAACAGCTGCCTTTGGAAAGCCAGTATGGCGAGCATAAGGGCTATGCGTTCAACCACCATTTTGCGGGCTTTGGGGCTGGCGAAGTGGCCAAGTACCGCCACATGGGTGCGCTCCTCTGGTTTGACCGTTCTGGTTGGGATGGCGAAGACTTCGTCCTTTTCCCGAATTATGGAGATTTCGGTATTGAACGTTCCGTGGTCACCTGTGGCTTGACTCTCACCGATATTAGAATGGATTGGACGTTTGCAGCAGGTATGCAACACCAAAATCTGGAACACCGCGGCAAGATTTACCCCTACGAAGACGACTCCCTGGCCTATAGTTGGGCCCACTTGCGTTTTAGCAAATTGAGTGCCCAGGCCAATTTCTTCCGCAAGGACTGGCGCCTGTTCCGATTCTCCCTGGACCTGGAAAGCCGCGCTATCTATGGTGGCAGAAAATCGGGCCCCCTGACCTATTTGCCGAACGTTTCTCTTGCCATGTATAATGCCGATGACGAAAGCGATGTGGATTCTATGCGAATCACCTGGGAACAGAACCTGTACGCCCAGCAGCTTTATGCCGAAGTTTCGTTTGACTTGGACGATACGTGGTTCCACAGTGCCGCACTTAAGTTTTACCCGGATCCGTCCCGCATGATTGGTTTCGAGGCGACATGCCTGCGTCGTGACAGGAGGAAGGTTGCAGAAGACTGGGTAGAAATTGAAGATGACTATTTGTGGGGTGGTGCAATCGATTTGCTGTTTGCCCGCATTGCCTACAACGCCGCCTACGATTACGACAACTTCTTTGGTGCCAAGGGAACCTTCCTTGTGGAATTCAAGTTTAACTTGGCCACTGTCGATGGCTGGCTCTTTAACCGTGGCGCTTCCCGTAGCGCACCCATGGAAACCGATGTCATCAGGCAGTACGACAAGAAGTCGAAACCTGGCGAAATTACTCCGCTAAATTCTAGTAGCGGTGCGCCCAAGACCATCGAGGCCAAGGGAATCCGTTACGAAAAGGCCGGTAAGTCGGGCTCTGCAGAAGGAGGTAACTAATGAAAGGGACAATGAAAAAAGTGTCTTTGCTTGCAGGAATGGTTTCTTGCTGTGCCATGCTTTCTGGCTGCCTTACGCATTGGATAGAAGATTCTACTACGAGACTTCAGGTCGAAAACAGGTCTTCCCAAACTATTGTTGGCGTCGATATTCTTGCAGAAGACGGTTCGGGGTACAAAACGTGGATTCGTGACACAATCCGTACAGGTGAAAAGAGCCGCGTGTACGAAGAAGATTTGGTGGGAACGTTCCGCATGCGCATCAGGACTACGAAATCCGAATACAAGTTCAAGAATCTTGAACTGGATGGCGGAAGCGAATATATGGTGGTTTCTGACAGCTCCAAGGGGCTGAGCTATAGTTTCCGTTAAACCGGATATTTGCTAGGCAACTTTAGATTCGCAGACTTTTTCGAATTCGCCTACGGTCATGGGCTTTGCAAAGAAGTAGCCTTGGAACAGGTTGCAGCCCATCTGGCTGAGCATATTGTACTGGTCCTCGGTTTCTACGCCTTCGGTAAGGGCGGAAAGTCCCAGGTCTCCCGAAAGCTTTAGCACGTTGCGCAGAATGATTTCTGCCTTCTGGCTGTTCTTGGAACTGCTCAGGAATTTCATGTCGATTTTCAGCACGTCCAGGGGCATGTCCTTCAGCTGGTTCAGCGACGAATAGCCGCTTCCGAAGTCGTCCATTTCCACGATAAAGCCTGATTCGCGGAATCGCCTTAAAATGGCGATGCGGTTTTCGACTTCGGTCATCATTACCGTTTCGGTGATTTCGATTCGCAAACGGGAAGGTTCAATGTTGAATTCTTCAATCAGGGCGTTGATTTCGGCGAAGACATCCATAAACAGGAAATCTTTGGGTGAAATATTGATTGAAATGAAAAGGTTCGCTTTATCGTCTGTCCAAGTAGAAAGAATTTCGCAGGCGCTGCGCCAAATGAACTTGTCCAGGTCGGCAATCATGCCGTTCTTTTCGAAGGTGGGGATAAATGTTTCGGGCTGCAAGAAACCCTCTTTGGGGTGATCCCAGCGAATGAGCGCTTCGGCTCCGATAATTTGTCCATTGTTGTCTACGATGGGTTGCAGGTAGGGGCGCACCTGCTTTTCTTCGATGGCTTTTTCGACCTGGGCCGAAATCATCTGGTCCCACATCACCTGGTTGCGCATCTTGTCGTCGTAAAAGGCGATGTGCTTGTTGTATTCGTTCTTGACGGAGGTCAATGCCAGCTGGGCGCGGTCGAACATGAGAGAAACATCCATTTCGGGCTCGGTAATCTTGTAAATGCCCATGTGCATTAAAATGCGGTGCTCGATGGATCCGTTAGAAATGACATATCGGGTAAATCGGCGTTCCAGCTGTTTCAGGTTGGCGTCCCCTGCCGGCAGGCAGATGCCGAAATCGTCGCCGCCCAGGCGTCCGTACACCCAATCCTTGGTAGAGTTTTCCCGAAGCCAGGAGGCCACTTTCAGCAGGACGCTGTCGCCCATGTCGTTTCCGAAAATATCATTGACGATTTTGAAATCCTTGATGTCAAAATAGGCAACCCAGTAATGTCTATCGTTGTTCTTGGATATGATATCCTTGATTTTATGGAAAAGGATTTCTTTTGTGTACAATCCCGTTAGTTTGTCGTGTGTGACGTTGTACATCTCGCGTTGACGCTTGATTGCCTTTTCTCTGGCGATAGTAGCTTCTTTCTGGAACTTTTCAATTCGTAAAATAGCGAAGATAATCAAAATAGCGGCTGAAAGGTCCATTATGATATAATTTCCAACAAAAAGCTGGAAAACCAGAAGTCCGGTGGCCACAAAAAGAAATGCAAACGATAAGGCTTTACTCATAGATATTTACTTTGTTCTATGAGTTGAATATATGCAAATAAACTTATATCGTTTGTTACAAATTTCTGTCCAAAAGATTATTTGTCTTTATTTTAGCTCATATGGAGCTTTTTTTGTCTGAAAACTGTTCGTTGCAGAGTTTTTCATAATCTGTAACAGACATGGGTTTTGCAAAGTAGTAGCCTTGGAACAGATTGCAGCCCATATCGTTTAGCATTTTGTACTGGTCTTCGGTTTCTACGCCTTCGGTAAGGGAGAAAAGCCCAAGATCGCTGGAAAGCCTGAGTACGTTGCGCAGAATGGTTTCGGCCTTGGCGTTGTCCTGGGCCTTGCTCAGGAACTTCATGTCGATTTTCAGTACGTCGAGAGGCATGTCCTTGAGCTGGTTCAGCGAAGAATAGCCGCTTCCGAAGTCGTCCATTTCTACAATGAATCCGGAGTCGCGGAACTTGCTGAGAATGGCCATGCGGCTTTCGGCTTCGGTCATCATCACGGTTTCGGTGATTTCGATGCGTAGGCGCGAAGGCTCTATCTTGTATTCGTCGACCAAGTTCTTGATTTCGGCATAGACGTCCATGAAGTAGAAGTCCTTGGGTGAAATGTTCACCGAAATAAAGAGCTTCGATTTTTCTTCGGTCCAGGAAGAAAGAATCTCGCAGGCGCTTCGCCAAATGTACTTGTCCACTTCGGCAATCATGCCGTTCTTTTCGAATATGGGAATAAAGGTGAAGGGGGGGAGGAATCCTTCGGAAGGATGTATCCAACGAACCAGGGCTTCGGCCCCGATAATTTTTCCGTTGTTGTTTACGATGGGCTGCAGATAGGGGACGATTTGGCGTTGCTTAAGGGCTTCTTCCAGTTCTGCAGAAATCTTTTGACCCCAGAGCACTTGGTCGCGCATTTTGTCGTCGTAAATGGCGATATGGGTATTGTATTCATTCTTGATGCTCTTTTGGGCCAGGTGGGCGCGGTCGAACATGATGGATATGTCGATACTGGGATCCGTTATGTGGTAAATGCCCACGTGCATCAAGATCCGTTGATCGATGGTTCCGTTGGAAATAGCGAATGCGGAGAGCCTTTGCTCGACTATTGGCAGCCGGACGCCATTTGTGGGGAAACAGATACCGAAGGCATCGCCGCCAATGCGCCCGTAAGTCCAGTTGTCCTGGGCATTTTCCTTGATCCAGTTTGCTACTCTTATAAGAACGTTGTCGCCGACTGCGTTACCAAAGATATCGTTCACCATTTTAAAGTCTTTGATATCGAAGTAGGCGATGGAATAGGAAACGTCCTTTTCGTTGACAACCTTGTTCTTGATGACATTGAAAAGGTGCTCCTTGGTGAACAGTCCCGTGAGCTTGTCGTGGGTGGCTTCGTAGATTTCCTGTTGTTGCCGATGGACTTCCTGGGAGTTGTCCAAGATTGTCAAGAACGAACCGATTTTTTTGTTGTTGGCGTCTGTCACATGATGTCTTTTGAGATCGAAGTGCCTGGCACTCTTGCCTGAACCTACGGTTTGCTTTGAAGTCCAGTTATATTGGCCTTCTCCTAGATCGTCAAACATGGCGGCAAGTCGATGCTTTACGCTGTCGAGCTTGTCGGAGTTGATTTGTAAAAGCTGGCTGGCATTGTTGTTTACCCAAATGCAGCGGTCGCTGGCGTCGAAAAACAGGACTGCTTCTGGAATTTTAGAGGCAATATTGGCGAGCATCCGGTCCAAAAGCTTGAATGGCCTGTAGTACAGTGAAAAATAGAAGATGAGGAGGGCGCAAACAGCAAGGGCAAGCATGGAGCGGTCGATGGGTGTCCTAGAGAAGATGTAGTAAGACTGCCAAAGACCGGCCAAAATCATGGTAAAGAGAATGACGTAATATTTTTCGGCGTATATACGGGGAACCCGAATGGTCTTTATCAGGAAAATGGCCAAAGAAGTGATGTAGGCGATGTAGACGACGATGCGGTGCACAGTTTGCCCGAAATAGGGAACGAGCCGGTAGTAGGGAGAACCGTCTACCATAATAGCTTCCATGCCGAATGCATGACCGAAGAAGGGGTTGAAGAAATATTGGATGATGTCTAGGGTAAGAATCGCATATATGATATAGCACTTTTTACGATGCGTTCGCCATGGAATGTTGCAATAGGACAGCGTGAAGTCGAAGAGGCTGAAGACCATCAGGTCCATGCCGATAAAGTAAGTGTAGCTACCCAGGGTAGAGAGAAGCTCGTCTTGGGAAAGGACGATGATCAGGTTTCCGACAATAGGGACAATGAATGAGTATTCAAGATATGAAACAGATTGGGCGACGGTCCTTTTCGAACGTCGGGAAATCATTCCGAATAGCCCCAAGAGGAGTATTAATACGGAATAGATAATGGCAAACGCTAATCTCATGAATATGGAGTCCTTCTCTTTCACATAATATATTCAATATAAGTGAAAGTTTTCATTTTTTTACGGAATTTATACTCCAAATTGGAATATTTTTGACCTCGTAAGCGGTTTTGGGGCTTTTTTGCTTGTTTTGAGCCTTTTTATAGAGAAATCATTTTTATCTTTCGCTTTGAAGTGCAGATTACAAAACTAAAGATTTTTGGCTTTAAGTCCTTTGCCCAGAGGACCGAAATCAACTTCCCCACGAAGGGTCTTACGGCCGTGGTGGGGCCTAATGGTTGCGGTAAATCCAACATTACCGATGCTATCCGCTGGGTGTTAGGCGAACAGAAAGCTGCATCGCTCCGTATGAGCAAGATGCAGGACGTGATTTTTAGCGGTACCGAAGAACGTGCCGCCATGAGCCTCGCTGAAGTCTCCATTGTGATCGATAACAGCGACGGAACCTTGAATTCTGAATATTCCGAAGTGATCGTGACCCGCCGCGTGCATCGTGACGGTTCTGGCGAATACCTGATCAACAACCAGGAATGCCGCCTGCGCGATGTGCATGCCCTGCTTTTTGACTCGGGCCTCGGTTCCAGCACCTATTCCCAGATGAACGCCGACATGATCAAGGCGGTTTTGAGCGACAAGGCTGACGACCGCCGTGTGCTGTTCGAAGAAGCTGCCGGCGTGAGCAAGTACAAGCAGCAACGTAAGGAAACCCGCCGCCAGCTGGAACGCGTGCAGATGGACATGGAACGTGTGGAAGACAACCTGCGCAGCGTGCGCCGTTCCGTAAAACTTTACGAGACCCAGGCCGAAAAGGTGAACGAGTTCAAGCGCCTCAGTAAGCGCCTGCGTGAACTGGACCTGTCGGTAAGTATCGACAAGTACGAAGATATGAAAGAGGGCCTGACGACCCTCGACACCGCGACCCGCCGTCTGAACCACGATGTGGAAAACTCCAAGACCAATGCCACGGTCCTTCAGACGAAAATCGACGAAAAGAAGCTCCTGATTGCCGAAGACGAAAACGCTTACCGTGACTTGGAACGCGATGTGCAGAAGGCGACTATTGAGCTCAACGACTTGAACAACAGCATGGGCCGCCTCCGCGACGTGATTTCGAACTTGGAAGCCGCCAACGAAAAGGCCCAGGAAGAAATCGACCGCAACCAGGGTAAGGTTCAGGAACTGTTGCAGGAACGCGAACGCCTGGAAGAAGAAAATGCGGTGCTCAGTTCCGACAACGATGTCGATGAAATGAATGCGCTTTTGGAGCGCGAACGCGAAATTTTGCAGGTCATGCGCGACAAGTTGGACGACTTGCGGAGCAGGTCGAGAGAGCTCGCCAACGAACGTCTGCAGGCCACTAACCGTGCAAACTCCTTGAAGAGCCGCTTTGAACGCATGGACGCGGAGTCCACCCTTTTGCAGGCGAACCTGGAAAAGTGGCAGAGCGAAATGGAATCTGTCCGCGGCCAGAAGGAATCGGCCCAGACGACTCTTGATGAAATTAATGCGGGCGTTGAATCTGCCGACAGCGATTTGGAACGCCTGACGGAACAGCGTGCCACCCGCGAAGAACGCTTGGATGGCGAGCGCGCCGAACTTCTGGATGCCCAGAAGAAGTTCCAGGATTTGAAAAACGAAGAAGCACGCTTGCAGTCGAGAATCGATGTGCTCGAAAGCGTGGCGAACGAAGGAACCGACGCTAGCCGCTGGCTCATGGAGCACAAGGCGAACCTGGTGGGCGGGCTCCTTGCCGAAAGTATCGAAGCCGCTCCCGAATATGCCGCCCAAGTGGAGGCCGCCCTCGGTGACTTGATGGATGCCGTGGTGGTGGCCTCGGACGATGCGGCGATTGAAGCGATTGAATCCATGAAGGGCGAAAACGTCGGTAAGGCGATTTTGGCCCTGGTGGGCGAGGCATCCACGGCATACGCCGGCTCTGTTGTGGGCGATGGCGTCGTTGGCTGCCTGAATGACTATGTGAAGGCCGAGGGCGCCGTTTCAGAATGGCTCAAGGCGATTCTTTCTCGCTATTACCTGGTGGATAGCCTTGCGACGGCGGTGCGCTTGGCTCGTGCCATGCGCGGCGATGACCTGTGCTTTGTGGCGCCGGAAGCCATTGTGCGTACCAGCGGCCTTGTGAGCAGTGGTACCGCGACTTCGGGCACCCTTAGCCGCAAGAATGAAATTGCCGAGGCGAACGGCCTCTTGGAAGGCGTGGTCGCCGAAGCGGCCCAGGCCGAAGAAGAAATTTCTCGCCTCCAGTCCCTGGTCGATGAAGATGCCCAGATGCTTTCGTCCATTGACGACGAAATCCGCGAAAAGCAGGATATGAAGCGTGGCGCCAGTGCCGGTATTGCGATTCAGAACAATATTGTTGCCGGTTGCGACCGCCGCTTGGCCCAGTTGCAGACCGAAGTCCAGAACGCCGAAAACAAGATTCGTTTGGCACAGGAATCCAAGAACAGCGACCAGGAATTGAACGAAGCACTTGCGACTTTGGAACGCACCGAAGACGAATACGCTCGCGTGAATGACGAACTTTCGGAGCAAGATACGATGTTCCGTGAAAAGGAAGAAGAAGTTCGCGAATTGGAACGTTCTGCGCAGGATAAGAATGCAAAGTTGACGCAGAATACGAACCGCCTGGCCTCTATTGCTGAACAGGTGGACTTCCTCGAAAATTCTGTGCGCAGTCGTGGCGAAGAAATTGAAAAGAACCGCGCAACCATCGAGAAAAACGAAGAAGACGCCAGGGGCGTTGCCGACCAGGTGCAGAGTAAGGATTCCGCTCTTCGCGAACTCGAAAACCAGCGTGATTTGGCCCGCGAAAAGTACGAACTTGTATCGGGCGACCTCGAAGAATGGCGTAGCGAAGTCAACCGCCTCCGCGACGACATGATCGAGAAGATGAAGGAATTGAACGATGTGGGCCGCAGGCAGGAAGCCTTGCAGGCAAATCTCGACCGCCTCACCGAACGTATCACCAACGAATACAGCGTTGACCTTGCGAACCCCGAAGACGTGGAACGCGTTGAGTATTCGCAGCCCGAAGCCGACCGTGAAATCCGCGAACTCCGCGGAAAGATCAAGGATCTGGGCCCCATCAACGTGAACGTGATGGAAGACTACGAAGACGAAAAGAAGCGTCTTTTGGAAGTCGAAGCGCAGTTCGATGACCTGGATCGCGCCCGCGCCTCGCTGGACCGCACCATCACCAAGCTCGACGACATTGCCCGCAGCCGTTACCTCGATACGTTTGCCCGCATCCAGAAGAACTTCCAGTTCGTGTTCAGCAAGCTGTTCCTGAACGGTGAAACTAAGATGAGCCTTGTCGAAAAGGTGGACGAAATGGGCAAGCCCATGGATATCCTCGATGCCGACATCGAAATCAACGTGCGCCCGACGGGTAAGAAAATGCGCGGTATCAAGGCGCTTTCCGGTGGTGAACACGCCCTGACTGCAACGGCCTTGCTGTTTGCCATTTACATGGAAAAGCCGTCTCCGTACTGCGTGCTGGACGAAGTCGACGGCCCGCTCGATGACGCTAACGTGGGCCGCTTCATGGCACTGCTCCGCGAATTCAGCAAGCAGACCTTGTTCATCGTGGTGACGCATAACAAGCGTACCATGGCCGAAGCCGACATGCTCTACGGTGTGACGCAGGAAATCAAGGGTATTTCCCGCATCGCCAGCGTGCAGTTGGCTGATGCAACCAAATTTGCAATTTAATTTTTTGCTCGGTTCGTCCGAGCTTTTCTCTTATAATAAAAACATCCCCGCATTTGCGGGGATGTTTTCATGTTCTAGTGCAATTTCTATTCGCGGGTCAGGCAGCCTTGATTGATAAGGATCCAGGAACTTACGCAATAATAATAAACGTCAAATCCAAATACGCAGAGCCCTTCATGATTCGGATCAAACGCTTTGCAATATTCTTCTGCAGTTTCTGCTTTCTTATAACCTTGTTCTGTATTTACGTAGTATTCCGTTTGTTCGTAATACTTAAGAGAAGGATCGGCTATATTACCTTCATGATTGACAAATTCACAGGCGGAACCTGTAGAATGTTTGTCGCAATATTCTGCCACAGATTGCCATGCGCTATCCAATTTGACGAAAGACTCGGTACCGACATGGCAGATTTTCTTGTCGGTTTCCGTTTGACATTCAAGACGTCCACCACAGTGAGACATACTAGAAGAACTAGACGGATTGTCATGATACCCACCGTAAGTCAAATTTTCACCTTTATTTTCGCAGTACTCATCAAAAGTAATCCACTGATACATTGAGCCATCGTCCGCGTACGCACAGACATAGATTACGCTTTCTTTGGTAACAGTTGCATCTTCGTTATCTCTGTTGCAAATCTGGTCGAGAGCAATGTCTGTGGAGGCGTCAACCCACTTACCATTGTCATTTACGACTTCTTTAGCTATAGAGCACTTGAAACTGTGGTTTTCTCCGTCCTTGAGGGTTTCGCTCTTAATGTCTGCAATATTTTTAGTATCACCTCTATCGGTATCGCAATTACCAAACTTGGCGTTAAGGTACTCATTTTCATCAATTTTTAGCCAATCTGTGGAGGAAGAACTTGCGGGGATTCCTTCTGCGTTACCATTATTAAGACATTCATAGTATGCGTCACCGACTATAGCGGCATCTTTTTTTCGATTTCTCGTGCAAATTCCAAGCGTTGCATTTTCATCCAAATCGCTTGCTTTAACCCAAGAGTATCCGCCGGAATAACCTCCAGAAATGTAGTTACACTTGTATTTTTCCCCTCCGTAAACTGCTACTTTGGTTTGATTTTTCATCTTATCTTCATCGCATTCGCCATAGATATCCTCAAAGCTAAGTTCACGCCATTCATGGATATGGTTACCGTCGTTGTCTGTATATTCAGAATTTTCTTCACAAACATATTCATAACCGGATTCAGTAACCACTTTTTCATTGACATAGCCATAATGGCAAGCTTTATCTAAATACGAGTCACGCCAATCAGCAGCGATCCATTCGTATTTTTCCTGTTTATCAAGGTAATCGCACTTATAATGTTCGGAACCATTTTCTTCCTTGACGACCCCTTTTTCCATCGTAGTTTTTGTACATATTCCATATTCCTCGTCATGATCATCTTTCTGTCTCCATTTGGAGCCATCGCATACAAAGGTTATTTTGCTTGTTGTCGTGGCAAGTTCCGCATTTTTGTAGTCGAACAGCTTTTCTTTGCCTTCGTTTACTGTAGCGCTGCATTCACCGAGGTAAAGCTTGGATTCCGGATTGTTGGCCTGTTCTTCCGGAGTCATGCCACTTGCAGCGCTAGAAGAGGATGCAACA
>JAEEGJ010004038.1_pt1 | contig 51772 bp, 48 predicted proteins | sample 8958761 | NCBI WGS metagenome assembly JAEEGJ01 (sample SAMN16246546, study PRJNA631951) | gut metagenome | biome: gut microbiome; feature: rumen; material: RS-attached | host: Bos | place: Iran: Karaj | collected 2018-10
ATTTAAGCTTTTCAGAGTGGACCACCATGTTTGAGAATACAACAATGGTAACAGCTCTGATTGACCGACTTACCTTCAGATCTCATGTGCTCAACATGAACTCAGAGCATCCTTATCGTGCCGAACAGGCCGCAAAGGTTACCGCCTCAAAGAGAGGAGGTAAGAAATATGCAGAAGGTTAAGAAAGCTTCCTATACCCAGCTAAAGGAAGTGATAGAAGAAATGTATGATCACATCCACAGCCAGGATCAGGATATCAAATATCTCTCGGATGAGAGGCAATACTTGAGCGACTATATCGAGTGGAAGGGACTTACAGAGGATTTTGAATATTTCAAATCTCATGCCCACAAGGTTCGTCTTGATGATGACCTTCCATTTGAAAACTATGTTTTATAACTAAGGTAACCTGGGGAATGCTGCTATTGCGGTGTTCCCCATAACAAGAAACTTGGTGGTAAACTTTTTCGGTAGCGTTAGTGGTAAACTTTTTCATCAGCGCTACTGGTAAACTTATTCACCAGCGAAAAAGGATAAAATGGTAAAGTTTTTCGCTAGCGTGGTGGTAAACTAATTCGTTAGCGAGTGGTAAACTTTTTCATTGACGTTTACATATATTCATCAAGAACTTCTATCGTATTATCCGTAGATCCATCATCCACAATAACTATTTCACTCGGCAACTCAGTTTGTTGTAAAACCGAATCAAGCGTTCTACTAACGTATGAGGCACTGTTATATATTGGAACCACTACCGAAATGTTAATATCATCCATCAAAAAATATATCTCCTTATTTTATACGGCACTAATCTATGCACTAAACTAACAATCGAAAACGATAAACATATTGTCAGCAAGCAAATCATACGGTTTCTCTGGTACCCCCCCTAGATTTTCACCCGAAATCACATTTCTTAGAAACCTATATATCAGACTGTGTATTATATAAACGCCAAATGTCTTCTCAGATAGATATGTTACAATCCACCGTATGTTATTACTAGTAATTGATTCAGAAACCAAAAACATTGATGCAATGAAAGAAATCGTAGTTACAACAACATTTATTTGCATTGGCTGCAATGCGTAATCAAAATATGTTTCCCCACCTATTCTTACGGCTGAATATATCATTACAACTGTGGCTGCGACACTAACTATTCCTACCATTGCAATAAAAGCCCTTATTCTAGAATCTTTATTCTTTAGAAATGATATAATTAATCCACCGCCAACATAGAATCCCAAGCATTCTGTTGGGTAGTACCCTAATATAGTACCTCCAAGATATCCTGTATATTGAAACAACGGTAGATTAAACACCCTCAGATATATATCTTGGAATCCAATACATCCAAGTGTAAAACGCAAAGCCACCAATACTACCCACAAAATAGAATAAACTCCCGCAAGTTTTTTATTATCTGACAGGAGTTTTACAAATGGATAAAAGAGAAGGATTTTGATATAAATAACTAAATACCAAAGATGCCAACCCTCAGAATTGCTGATTGCAAATCTATATAATTGCTCGTTACCATCATAGTATACAACAACATAAACAACCCACCAAATGATAAAAACAATAGATAATCTAAAAACCTGCTTTAAAATATGACCATAGTCAGCTTTTCTATAAAAGATCAAGTAACCACTAACTGCCATAAATGTTGGTACGGCAACAGCAGTTATAGATCGGTATATATAAAGAGGCATTCCCTCGTAAAGGAATGGTGAATGTAGCATTATAATAAGAATGCAACTCACTAATTTTATTAAATCTAGCGAAAAGTCTCTCTCAAAAGTATTTTGCTTAAGCTCTTCACTCATATATTTTCTCTATCCTTATATCTTCCTTTGAATTATAGTCACCATCAATATGAACTCTAAAAAACAATTCAAGAATAAGCAGTAAAAAAATACGATTAAAATGCTTTGAATAATTGCTTTTTTCTGCAACATATCTAGAAAACTCTTTTTTGTTCCATATATCACGATTAATTGTCCGTGCGCTATTGAGAATCTTATATGCAAACTCCGAAAAACCATTATTCGCCCACGTCTGAATAGGTGAACAAAATCCCATCTTAGGTGCCTCAAATATTTCTTTAGGCAAATACTCCTTCGCAATTTCTTTAAGCAACCATTTTCTTTCTCCATACGGAGCCTTTATATCTTCTGGTATGGAGAATGACAACTCTATTAATGGATGATGCAGAAAAGGTACTCTTCCCTCTATTGAATATGCCATACATGTTCTATCAGAAAGCAATAATAAATCATCTGCAAGATATGTTTTAAAATCTGTGTATAAAAGACCATTAAGTCCCTCTTCTTGGAATGATTTTCCATATTCCCACTTTAACTTCATGCCCTCAGGTCTTATTCCTGTGAGTTTTAAAATATCCTCTTCAAGTATTGCCTGCTCACAATAAAGCATATGTTTCAACGGATCCGCTTTATATAGCAACGATCTATAAATCTTATCTGACAAATCCCGATTTATGTACCTTAAACTCTTTGAAACTAGTGATGCAATGACAGGATACGAATTGACTTTTTTTTCTATAGCATTTTGAAAATAATAAGTATACCCAGCAAATAGTTCATCCCCTCCAGCTCCACTAATAATCACCTTCGTGCCATCTTTATTTACGAGTTCATTAAGCATATAATTTGGAAGAATCCCCGAATCTGCAAGTGGTTCATCAAAATACCATAGCATCTGAGGAAGCAACCGTTCAAAATCATCCGCTTTAACAGTGTAACAATGATGGTTCGTTCCATACTTATTTGCAACCGCCTCTGCCAGCCCTGTTTCATCAAAATCTCCATTTTCGAATCTTAACGTATATGTATCGACATTATCCACATGCTCGCTCGCCATTGCAACCAATAATCCTGAATCAATTCCACCAGACAAAAAAAACCCAAGCGGAACATCACTTCTAAGATGAAGTTCAAGAGATTTCCTAAGTTCTTTTTTTACCATTTCCTTTGCAGAATCAATTGTCAAAGAATTGTCTGTTTTTATCGAATTACAATCCCAATATTTTACTTCTTTTAAACCGCTCTCAGAAATGCTTATGTAATATCCTGGCTTTATCTTCTTGATATCGTTAAAGATGGTATTTGGAGCCTGTACATATTCACACTGTAAAAATTCCGCGACACTTTCTTTTCGTATTTCTTTTGACACAAACGGCAATCTTAAGAGTGGCTTTACCTCTGATGAAAATCCTATTTTATTATTGCTGACACACGTGTAATAAAGTGGTTTTATTCCTACACGGTCCCTAATAAGAAATATAGAATCTATTTTTTTGTCAATAATTGCTATTCCATACATCCCCTGCAATTTTGTAAGCATTCCTAAACCATATCTAATATACATTTGTAGAAGAACTTCCGTATCGCTTTCAGTCAAAAAGCGAACCCCCTGCGAACTTAGCTCCTCTCGCAATTCAATATAGTTATATATTTCTCCATTCAGCGCGATGGTAATCAGTCCATCCTTGCTCTTCATTGGCTGAGATCCGCCTTCTATGTCAATGATTGCCAATCTTGCAAACCCAATAACGGTATCCTGCGTATCAACTATTCTTTGTTCATCTGGTCCACGATGATATATTAATTTCACCAAAGAATTCATATCATACTTGCCTATACCACTTTTATCATATACACCAACGAATCCACACATTATCTCTACCTCTATTTCCATTTTGTTATTCTAGTAATAATGCCTTTCATATATTCCTTCTTCATACCAACTGCATTGGGATTATTCCATAAGAAAAATGCTATTACAAATAAATATATTATACCTATTAAAGCAATTCTAAATAATAATAAAAGAAAGTTTTTTCATTAATAAAAAAATCCACTACCATTCTAATTCCTAATATCACAAAAGAACAAAATAACATTGGAAAAAACTGAACTCTAAACAATTTTACACATGAAACATTTAATACTTTAGAATTAAAAAATGCAAAATTAACACATATGACAACAGATCCTAAATAAGTCAAAGCAATGCCTACAGATCCTAATCCAGATTTCCAAATATTATTAGGAATTTGAAATAAAAACATAAGAACAAACATTGCTTGTTCGGTGATGCCTCCATGTGCCATCAATTCGTAATTCATCAAAATTGTTACAATCTGTGCAAATAAACTATAGATAAAAAGTGGCTTGCAAAAGTCCCAATATTCTTTTATGTACTTCTTGTATCCATAATCCACAGAACAAGTACATCTTTTTTTGCTCTATGTATATAGCAAAAATCATTGCACACACAATCATCCCTGTGATAAAACACCGTGCTATATAATAACAACTTAAATTTAATCGTTTCAAAAAATAAGTACACAAAACATTCAATAGTATGATTGCCATGTTGAGAATCAAAGACATAGCCAAAAAAAATTTAAAATAGAAATTTACAAGTCCTATTTCATTACTTCTTTTTGAAAATTTTGACACCAAAGCACTTGGAACAGATAACGTACACATAGTTACAACAGACGTAAAAACATTTAAATTATATGAATAATAGCCATATTCTGCTACACTTAATGCTCTTGGTAACAACATCTGAATAACTATATTTATCCCTGCAATCAGTATCGAACTAATTATTTTTATCACTTAACAATATGTAAGTTTCTCTTCTTTTATATATGTCATATAATCTCCTTGTTTTTCTGTGAAATAAGCAAGGCATAAATTAACAAATAATCTGCAGTCATCCATGTCCCATACGACAAACTATGTATGCTCAATCCAATAAAACACATTGCAATCGATTGTTTTATCGGATTATTTGTTTTAATAGCTGGAATCGCATAATACAGAATTCCCCTTATAACAATACATATAGCAATAAAAAATCCCAAAAAACCTCCAGAAATAAGCCACAAAGTTGAAGCATTAGCCATATTTGTATCAATATCTCCCACTCCATGTAACATATTATAAAAGCCATATCCAAATGGATTTTCTGCCATTATTTCTATAATATATGGAATATCAACAGTCTCACTTCGAACTAAATTTGCCCGTCCATCAGCATTACTAATACCCCTATACAAAAAATCCAGGTCAGGTGCCTTTTTCCCAAAATAAACCATTATATTTAACAATCCAATAGTACATAAAATAAAAAAAACACAGCCCAAAAATAATCTTATCAAATCTCTTTTAGTCGCATTTCTTTCAATTGCATTTTCTTTTCTTTTCAAACATATCAGAACAACTATTACCATTGTCCCAATTAGGGATACAAATCCAGCTCTTGACATTGTCAAAAAAAGACACGCCAAAGATACTATCGATGCAGCTATCCCCCATATTGATCTATTCATTTTCCATATTCCCCACCCGATAAAGATTGGGATTAAGAGAAAAGCAGCCATTTTTGATGGCTCTATATAATATCCTTGAATCCTAACTAATTTTACACCTAAGATTTTTCCCCAATTTGCACAAGCTCCCAATCCATGTATCTCTAATGTCTCCCGCGTTCCTGTTTTTTCAATAAACGTAGGAGGTGTCTTTTCTAACTTTCCAATACAATTTAACACCTCAATAATTATCCCCGATATACTGATAGCAACGCCATATAATAATGGAATAAAAAAAATAAACTTATTTAATTTTATTTTTTCATGATAGAAATCCACTATAAATAACAACAAAATAACTGGAATTAAATAAGAAGCAGCAATTCTCACCCCCATCAGATTCCCCTTTAAAATATCTGGTATCAGTGTGACAATTACCAAAAAGAAATATAAGTAAAACGTTTTTTCTATCCAAATTTTCCCTTGTTTTCTAAACAAGGAAACAACCCCCATGCAAAAAAGACATATAATCTGAATAATATTATCAATTACATTAGATTTAATGATAAAAGTAGTAGCTTCTATCACATAAAGCCAAGCAAACCAAACACACAAAAGTTCTTTTTTTTTCATTTAAGTTGTCACTCTTTCTAGATAATAGTCTCAACAAACTCGTAAAATATGCATAGTCTGTTCTTCTCAAGAATACGCTATACTCTTTTAATAACTTCTGGTAAAAATTTACAAAATATCTTTAAAGCATCAAAATAGTGATGACTCTTTAACGCAAGATATGTTTCAACCTTATGTATTCTATATACCCTTTTTCTTACAATCTTTTTTGTCCCCTTATCCCCAATTTGTTTTTTTAAATCTGTCACATATTTCCTACAAATTCTCATTTCGCACAAATATCTACGATATGTATTCGAAGTAATATTTCCTTTTCTTGTAACATATATCCCATAAGCTTCCGGTATATAATATAGTTTTCCGTACAATCCACATCGAATCCATAAATCATAATCCTGCGCAGATCTTAATCTTTCATCAAAACCTCCTGCACTCTCAATTATGTCTTTTTTTATCACCATACAACTGGTCGATAAAAAATTCCCCTCATACAACTGTAAAAATAAATCTACTGAATCATCATATCTATCATGTAAATTACATAGTTGCTTATATTCTAGGTCATCTTCATCAACAGCATACTCATCATGTGCTATAATTGTATACTTTGGTTTTTCTGATATTATTTCTTTTACTTTTTTTATTTTTTCCGGCATCCATATATCATCACTATCAAGAAACGCAATCCATTCACCTTTCGCTTCTTTAACAGCTTTATTTCTAGCCGCACCAGCTCCTTGATTATGCTGTTGAAAAAGATAAATATTCTTATATATATCTTGATTCTTGTCTACATATGCATTAATCACGCTCACTGTATCGTCACTAGATCCATCATCTACAATTACAATTTCATAAGGTAATTCTTTTTGCTCCAATACCGAATTTAATGTGCGTTCGATATATGATGCACTATTATAAGTTGGTATTATTACTGATATCTCAATATTTTTTTCCAAGCCAGATTTCTCTCTATTCTTTTTTGTTGATGTTTAACAAATATCCCAGTAAATAAGGCATTTGTTAAACTGTTTACGAGTTACATATATCTTCCAAAGTAGGGTTATCTGGATATGAAGAGGCTTCCATGAGCCCTTTTCTGATGATTCAAGGTATACAAAGAAGAACGTCATTGTTTTTTCTTTATGATGGCCTTCTTTTCTCCCTCTTCACCTACAGTAACTAACCTCTCATGTCTACCAGGATCACCGTCCTCTGACGAGTCCTAAATTCCTTCGTTCTGCTTATCCATAGTTGTGTGCTGCTCATGCTCCTTTAGCAGGGTCAACGCCCTAATGAAAATGTCAACGCAACAACTTGCTCTACTCTGTTATATATATTTTTGCATTCCTGTTTCACAGCACCAATCATGGCGGACGCTTATCTGTTTACAGTACTCTTTGTTACTTAAGCGGCTATAAGCTCTCTGTTTCGATGGATGTCTGACATCATATTGAACCTGTCATAATCCATACCTTTTTGTTAATACCGCATAGAATACACGGATAAACTTGCAGCTCCCGGCAACCATTGCCTGCGTTTAAGAGGATTCTTGACTCGGGTGACGTAGTAATCATAGATTTTTCTGAACTCTTTGTTGCTGGCAAGTAATGGAATCATTACCTGATACAGTATCCTTCTGAGTTTCCGTCTTCCTCGCTTGCTTATCCTAGATCTTCCTTTATGCTTTCCAGAGCTGTTTTCAACAAGCTCAAGTCCCGCATACTTTTGAATCTGTTTAGGTGACTTAAAGCGTCTGATATCACCTACTTCAGCAATAAATCCTGCTATTGTGATTATCCCTACTCCTTTAATGGCGAGTAACTTCTCCATGTGATTCACTTTCAGGACTGTTTCTTCAATTACCTTTTCAACAGCCTCTAATTGTGAAATCCAAAGTCTGTGCTCTTCAAGCAGCATATATAATTTGCTTCTTGTTCCAGCCCCACCATCAAGTCCGACACTATTATGCGCACCTTCTACCAGGATCTTTGCCCTATTTTCAGTTACACCACGGCCACGCATCTTCTTGTCGTGCCAGATCTTTCTAATCCCGCTTACTCCAAGTGCTATTACATCTTTAGGCAGAGGTGCTTTTTCAAGCACCTCCAATATACTTGTAACATCAAACCTTGTATAAATCCCCAAGTACTCAGGGAAGTGTATTGCAAGCCATCTCTGGATTCTGTTAGCAGATATGTTATGCTGCTTAACTATCCTGTCACGGCTGTATACCAACTCTCTAATCTCGGCATAAATGCCTTCTGGCATGTATGGAATTGAATACCTTCCATCTATTACCAGCTTTGCTATTGTTTTTGGATCCTTTGCATCTGTTTTCTTTGGGCTGTTATCATCCAGTTCTTTGATCTTCTTGACGGAGAAAGGGTTGGCCATTACTCCTTACATCTTTTCTAAAATTGTTGTTACTTTGTATGGTAATTTGAATTGAATATTAGCTATAACAGTTACGCACTTTTTCTGCACTCCATATTCATCAGAATAATTCCCATATAAAAACTCTTTCTCACCGCTTTTATAAATTCTAAATACACATTGGTCAGAATCAAGCCTAAATCCATACTTTTTATTTTTTATTAATATTCCCCCATTATCTTCAACTACATCCCACAATTCCGATATATGAAAAATCATTTTTCCTTCATGCTTTCCCCACCCATCGATTTCATCCGTAATGAAAACTTTATCATCTATTACTTTAATATATCTCTTATAAACCTCTACTCCTTTACATCTTTTCCCGCCATATATAGTTGCCACTATACTATCTTCAAACTTTTCTATAATAGGTTTTGCTCCAAAATAATCTTTTATAAAACTATCATTATAAAACGTACGCATATCCGGTTCAGGATTTAAATTATCAATAACCAATAAATTATGGCTATAACAACTCTTCATCCACATTCCTAGTCCTTCTTGACAATAATTTACTCTTCCACAATCTATAAACAATGGCAATTCTTGAAAATATGCAACAAAGGATCCTGAATCATGATGAAAATGTCCTGTCAAATTATTAGGATATATTGAATTATTAACATGAGCAAATATTCTGTAACCAGCCGAGATTATTTTCTTCCAATCATTATTTCCGCACAAAGAACATTTATCATAAACTATTTCACTTGTAGTGTTCCAACTTTTCTTTGAAAGGATAGCCTGATATCCTTCATTATCAAATATTCTATTATACTTCCCACTGATTAGATACTCAGCCACATTCACAACACCAATTAACCAACTAGGTGTTAAGTCCGGACTAATATCTCCTATAAAAGGCATTGATATCTTATCTGATGCACAAACCAGAAAAAAAACACATCCAGACAAACATCCTTCTAAACGTGGTTTTAAATACATTTCAAATTTCCTATCCCCACATAATCTTGCAATCCAAAAAATATCACATATCCATTTTGTAATAAGAAACTGATAATGTGTTGAGCCTTCTCTCAAAAACCTCCCATCTGGTATAATCTTGTCAAGACTATTCTTTATGATTTTTCGTCCAAGTTCAACAAATTCAGGTATTCCAAGCAACGAGCCTCCAATATATAAGCCTCTACCATCATTAAAAAAATGATTCCCTGTAAAATTTTCACCATAATATTCAAGATTTCTCTGTATGTGACTCATCTGTTTTATAATAGATGAAACTATCTTATTATCTTTATCTGCCTCCATCTCTGTCATACCTAGAACAATTAACCAACATACTATTCTCTCTACAGTTGAATAAGTCTGCCAAACCTCTGGATTAAGTGACTCCTTTTCCTTTGACTCCACATTATCTATCCATGAATATATAATTTTCTTAATGCATTTATTTACATGAAGATTATCACAAATTCCTTTGTCCCAAACTTCCCTGTAAAGCCATAAAAAACGATGTAATGCAGCAACATCCTCAGAATCTTTATATTCCTTGTCCCATTCAATATTATTGATATCTAAAACGTCATCTATTCCTGCTAGATGAACTGTTATCATTTCATCATCAAAAAAACTTTTTCTTTCTGATATCCAGTTTTCTTCACAATTAATTTTTTTTATTGCCTTTTCCTGATTTATTGTGCTTATATCAATATAATCTTTATCAGTTAAGAAATCTGGCATATCTAATGTTTCTTTTTTGGAGAATAATATTTTCGGATGCTTAAGAATAAAAAATATGTAATTTTTAAAATCTTTATTTTTTAAAAGAAGTAATCCGCTCTTGATTCTATTTTTCATCTTATAATTTAACAAACTCTCCTAATAGTCTATACTCTATTCCACCAGCACCACGTTTATATTTTGCTACATCTTCTGTATTAATATCATCAACCCCTCCTAAATCAAAGAATTTATAACCTAACTCTTTTAATCTCAACATAGAAGACCATATAAGCAATGTCCTTGCCTGCTTATTCCTTCCTTCCTCAGTATTCCACGCAATAAAAGAAGTTCCACAATTACCATGTTTATATAACACTTTATATGCAATCATCTCTCCATCCTCGTTATGCGCAGATATTATCTCTAATGGAGGCATATCAAGCGAAAATAAATATCGCAATATATGCTCTGGTATTCCAGGAATTTTTTTCATTTTAAGAAAACCAATATACAATTCAATTATCTCATCTGTGTTATATTCATTATATTTTATCGTCAAACATTTCTTTGCATGTTTCAAATTTTTCCTCCAAAATGCCTTCATTCCTTTATATAAATCATCTTCTGACTGCTCTAAATTAATTATTGCTGATGGATATCCAAACAGGCTAATATTCTTCCAATTATAAAATGTAGCAAGATGTATATTATATGGCGACATATAAATATACGGCGCATACATCAACGGAATACCATGCATGTATTTTTTTCTTATTTCTTGTATAATAAGGAACTTAATAAAAGAACAAGAAAAACTTTCCTCCATAACAGGGCCTCTATTAATACGAACTGCTACAGTAATTCCTAAAACTTTCTTCTCTAGTATCTGTACAACACCCTTTAATCTTCCATCAATATATACACCATATCTTATTGCTTTCCATCTTTCTGTTGCCTCTTTCGCATCACCATATACCCAATCCTGTGGTATATTATTAATCTGTAAAGAAGCATATCGTGATATGTATGTTTCTTTATCAATTTTTTTTATATTTATTGAGCACTTCTCTGTCTTCAATTCTCCTAAAAATTTTTTCGCTAATCTTTGAGGACTAAGATCTTGATGAACAGGCATAATTATTATATTTTCTGACAGTTTTTCCATATCATCATGCCCGTCAGTACCATTAAGGTGATATGGTAAATCTGGCCAATAAAGGACAGTAAATCCTTTATTTATCATATCTTCTACTACTTTTCCTTTATTCTCAACTTTTTCTAATGAGTAAACTGCAAAATAAGGTACATCTACTTCACTTGTAATCATCGGAATAACATCTGGATACTTTAATGACACAATATAATTCATCATGTCCAAATTATCTCTACGTATATAAGCTATCTTCTTAAAATCAATATATCTTAAATCACAAATAGTATTATAACTATCTCTAGATATTCTTCTAAGACTATGCTTTTCTCCAAATTCATCACTATAATGTATACCCGGATAATATGTTAATTTTCTATGAATAGGTATAACTTTTTGAAAAGCTTTTTTAATATACCAAATTGCGTTTCCCTTATTTTCTGATATGCCTTTATACTTCTCTTTAATCCAATTAAATAATTCCATTATTATTGGATTATTCTCATCTTCGTTGCACATCAAAACAGCACCATCCATAATAGGTAACTGTTTGTGTGGGCTGTATATCACAAAATCTCCATATAATCCCATTTTCCCAGTTGGATACAACACATGTGCACAATCTTCAATTAGAATTGCATTTTTATTCTTGCATATTTCCTTTGCTCTACTTATATTCTCATTGTATTTCCCAAAATAATGAGTAAATAAAAAAACATCAAATTCATTTTCTTTTGTCCACTTTTTCAAATAATCCCAATCCAAATCTATATCTGATTTAATAGGATAATATAATATTTCCATCCAACTTTCATTAAAAGAATATATTGTCTGATTGCAAAAATAATCTGGAAGTAGTATTTTTACTTTTTCTCCCCCTTTTAATATATGTATTGCCTCAACCACTAAATTTATTGACATGCATGATTCAGCCATAAATAATATATTTGGATTTAAAGCCTCATAATATGTTTTTTTATTGCTTTGATTTTTTTTTAACAATATCTGTTTCCATTTAGGAAGCGGCATTCCCAAAAACATTACTAATTACCTCTCTAATAATTCTATCGTCTTAACCACACTACACTTGCCATTATTACTTTCATTTTTTAACCACTTACAAAGTTCTTGAAATTTTTTTATATCCCAGCTCCATAAATCATTATAATGTTGCATTCCCTCTGGAAGAATACTATGGAACATCAAAATACAATCATTTTCTTCTTTTTCAGCTTTTGTTATGATAGCTTTGACTTGATTTATAGTAGTCCGATGAACTATTGGAACACTAACAGCAACAAATCCATCCTTAATTCCTCCAATATTTTGGGTGAACGAAATGTTGTATAACAATTTACTATGGCTAAAATGAGCCACCTTCCTAATAAGCCTGATAAATATAGTATCTTTTCTATAACCCATAATTCTTATATAAGAGAATTTTCTTTCATACTCAACCATATTTCTTTTGATATCCGTATATTTTAAATCGGACCTAGGACTAGCAAACCCCGGTCTGTAATCATCCTTCCACCCAATCCATTTTTTTAATTTATAATACCCTCTTTTTATATCCTCAATGTCATTCTTATGCTGATCTCCATGGCATGCAATCTCAAATCCATCTTCATAAATTGATATAACATTTTCTATAGACATTGGTTCATTTGCGCAAGGAACTTCCTCTTTTTCTATACTCCTATCAACATATGCTGTTGCTATATTAAATGTTGCTGTAAGATGTTCTCTTTTTAATATTGGAACTACATATTTATAATTATCTGCTCTTCCATCATCAAAAGATAAAACTACTCTCATAAAAAGAACCTCAATCCAGTTATTTTTCTATATTTTATAATTTGATAAAAAAACGCTATCATCGGCTTAAATACATATATCCACCCAAACGGAAACATTATGTGATTTGCCTTAAACCCCTCATATCTAACAAAACACTCATCTACTCTCGCTTTGAAGCTTCTTCTTTTCAATGTTTCACCATCTACTCTATATCCATATAATAAATCACCTATATTTTTCCCTCTATATCCCTTTGCATAAAGGCGCATTACCAAATCATAATCTTCTCCTCGTTTGGTATGTTTAGATTGCCTATATCCTCCAACATCTAGTAAACAATCTTTTCGAAAAAGCATAGAACCATGTACAAATGGTATTCCACTTAATAAGTGCTGAGGAAGCGGATATTCATATCTCTTAATCCATTTTTCATAATTTCCATCTTTAGAATTAAAACAGTAACAAGCACTACCAACAAAATCTACATTTTCTTCAAAAGCATTAAGCAATAATTCTATTCTCCTAGGTGATGAAATATCATCTGCATCCTGAATAAGAATATACTCTCCACTACTAGCCTCTATACACTTGTTACGAGTAGCAGCTTGATTAATATTCTTATCATTTGATAGCACTTTTACATTTGATAAATCCTTATATTTTTTTATATAATTCAAAGTATTATCTGTAGAACAATCATCACATATTACTATTTCAAAATTACTATATGTTTGATTCAATATAGACTCTATACACTCATCTATATATCGTTCAACATTGTAAGTTGGAATAATTACACTCACTTTTGGATACATCACAATCTCCATTTCTACATAATGAATTTACGCGCCTAATCTTATTTCTTCCATGCTTTTGTTACAAAGCTAAAAAAGGATATTCATACTATCTATCAGTTTTAAGTATTATTTTTGCCCAAAACCAAATATCATTCACAAAAATTAGGGCTCTATTTTGCTACTAACAAAAACCAGTGAACGATTATGAAATATAACAAATCTATTTGCAACCAAAAATTGAAATAATAATACTACGATATAAAAACAATACTTATTGTTCCTGTTGAGTATAACTGAATATAACTATATCCTTAATTATATTTACCCCAAACTACTATGAGCAAATTTTTATCTCTAAATTTTCTCACAATATTATTGTTTTAATATATAAATGCTAAAACTATAAAATTTACATGTATGAAATATGGAACTATAATGAAATCTTAGATATTATATAAAGTGGATTTTTTCATCCTTTTCGACTATACATTTCAAGGCTATACAAGTCAATACAATTTTGAACTTTTCAAATGCTCTAAAATATATTTTTTATTCTACTTTTTGGTTAAGCCCTTATAATGGTGTAAAATTTAAAACCTCATAAAAATGAGCCATGTGCTCATCCTTTAGGTATAATGAAATCGCTGAATATATAAAGATCTACGCTAGAAATTTGCCACCTCTCTTATTTCCCCTTGTACACACCTTTTGTATACTTTGGTAAAATTACTTATCCGGAAGCATATAATCCCTGTTCCAAAATTCGAATCTGCCCGCCATGAGAATGACCATAAAAAACGAAATCAATATTTCTATTATTAAGCATTAGCTCTCGAATTGTCCAATATTCAGGGTGATGTGACAACAGTATTTTTATAACCTTCTCCTATTTCAAAAAACATCGAAAGCTCTTTATTTATCTTTGAACTTTCGATGCAATAATTTGTAATCTGTATAAATATAATATCTATTTTTTTCAAGTATTCATGATGGTAAAGCGCCTAAGTTTTTAATATATAAAACAATTAAACTCATACTTACCATTCAGGTACTCAGGATTATCAACTTCAGTAAAAAGCACTTTTTTACCATAATCTTGTGCGATATCCTCTACCCATTCTTTATGTAAAAACAGCTTATTTAATCCCTTGTAGCGCTCTTCATAATTTTGAATAGTTTTGCGTCTATACTCCATAAGCTCATTTTCATACACCTTATTATGTATCTCTCCCAAATATGTCAATTTATTAGTCTTTTCAATCATTTTTCTCAATACTTTCTCAGCATATTGCTCTGATTCAAAATATTGAAAAACACTCTCCGACATAACCACATCAAACTTTGTTTTTACAGAAATCTCATCTGCTCCGCAGGAAACAAAATCGCAGCTTCCTGTAGATATTTTGGCACTATTCACCATTGCATCAGAGTAATCACAACCTCCAAAAACTGCTTTTGGAAGTCTACTCTTAAACATGAAAAGATTTACTCCGCTACCACATCCAACTTCATATACAGAATGTATATCCTCCCCAATAAGGTCAACAACTCTGTTATAAAAAGACAACCAACTGCTATAGAATGAACTATAGTATGTATGCTCGTCTCCTACAGCAACATCAAAACCATTAGCTTTCTTTAACTCGCAAAACCTTTCGAACTCATTACCCGAATACTCTTTTGTAACAATTGCTTTCTTGTTCCAGATGTTCCTCCAGTTATTTACCATTGTTAATATTCCTTTCGAAGTTTTATTTTATTTTTTAGAACCATTAAATATATAGTATTTCCTTATAACGATACGTAAACCTTTCTACAACCCTAATAACTGCATCTTTTATAAAGATATCATATTTATCAACCAATATGTCAATAAATTTTCCTTCATTAACTATTCCTGAAATGCATTTGAGCACTTTCCTGTTTCATATGAAATATATGCAATTTCCGTCTCATTCCAAAACCTCGGAATCGAATAAGAATTTGACATCCCTGCACTCACTATCATCGTCCCATTCCTTCCCTTATACGCTCCTTTTGTGTACTTAGGTAAAACTCTTTGTCCCGGAGCATATAATCCCTTTCCAAAGATTCGTATCTGTCCACCATGAGCATGGCCTGAAAGAACGAGATCAATATTTCTATTCTTGAGCATCGGCTCGCGTATTGCCCAATACTCAGGATGATGTGACAACAGTATTTTGTAACCTTCTTGCTTTTCAAAATCGTCAATCCACTCATAATCCGGAGTATTGAGCTCATAGTCAGATTTTCCGCTGTGATAGAATTCGTAATGATAGTCTCCTCGCACACCGCTATTCATATCGTACTTATCTGCTCGATACTTCCTGTAATTAGTCGTAAGTCCTGATGTAAGGCCTCCGATAACAATATTATTCGGTAACCTAACATACTCATTATCAAGAACAGTAATTCCCATATCTCGTATGATATTTATATCCTCATCACCAAGTCCCCATTCATGATTTCCAAGAGATAGATACACAGGTGCAAGAGTTGTGAGGTCTTTAAGCATTTCAAATGAATTTGGGCAAAGTTTTGTCCAGCTTTCCTCATATGGCATTCCTTCTATCTTCCGCCCCAGAATAAAATCTCCTGCAACGAAAATATAATCAGGAGTATCAATATTCGTAAACCATTCTTTTGAATAAACATCGTGATTATCGCATACTAAAAGCATCGAAAGCTCTTTATTTATCTTAGAGCTTTCGATGCAATACTTAGTAACCTTTATTGAATTATTCTTTTTTCCCTCAACACTCATACTTATTACAGCACTTCTCCTGTACCCAACTGATACTTCAAAAAGCTCATAATTTTATCTTCAATATAAATTCTTACCCTAAGTTCCTTTGCTTCACAAACAGTAGGAATATTTGATAAAACAATCGTCTGAGTATTATTATAATCTATATTCCGAACAATTTCGCGATGATCTAATCCATCATTTCCGTTACACCAATCAAACAAAATCTTCATTGATACCTGTAATGAATCAATATCTATTTCCGGCTTTTTCTTCATAGCTCGATTCAAATAATCTTTCTTGTTTTTAGTATTTGAAAACCCTATAGCCAAAGAATCACCATTGTAATCGCAAGTAGAAATAAACAATCCATTATTTTCAAACATAGCATCCTTCATTACAGTTATCTTTTTTTCATATCTGCAAAAAGTATGATAATCTTCATCTAAAAGAATGTTGCACAAAGATTGTTTTTCAACTTCATTCCTGCATACTATCCTCTTAATGGATTTATCTATTTCATAATGATCAGGATATAAAATCTCCGCATGTCTATATGAGACATCCTCTTTTGAAGGTACTCCCCCACCATATATTTTATCAAAATCCAGCTTTTCAAATTCAGCAACTGTATTATGCAAAGTTGCTCCATATCCTGCTTGGCTACTTCCTGAAAATTGCGTATCAGGATCACTCAACAATTTATTAAGATCAAATACTAGAAACACCGGTACAGGGACATTTGCATTCTTATCGTCATCATATCTGATTTCATAATGTTTAAATCCCTCATTATAAAATTGCGTCGGTGTCAATGGCCGAAAATAAAATCTGACATACGAAGCAATTTCCGGGCTGGTCATATCAATCACCTGTCTGCTTGCATTATCATTTTTCATAAGTTTCATATTACCGGCATTAATTCTGCTATAAATTCTTCCGGTTCTTAATATTTCAACAGCATTACTGATATCTGTGTAATGATATGCATATTGTGGCCACCATCTCACATATGATCTGTCATGATTCTTTTTTATTATTTCACTGTACATTACTTGTTCCTTCCAAAGAGTAAGACCTGCCAAGTCCGGAATTTAGCTGATATCCTTCAACTTTCATATTGTCATTATTTATAACAACCCTGCTAAAATAGCCCAAATCAAGCATCAACCCATAAAAATAATCCCATAGATTATCTTTATTTCTTGTCACTACTTCTTTGCTACGAACATAATCCCAGCATTCAAATAGCTCATCTTCTGATAAAAAAATGTCTTCTTTATCATCTTGCGAAAAAATTATTCCATTATTCCATATAATACTTATAGTTTTTTCGTAATACTCAAAAGAATATGGCACTATAGAGCAATTATATCGAATATCATCACAAAGACCGTTAAACGACAAATCTTTCGCATTCTGTCTTAGCCAATTTACAATATTAGCCTGATTCTTATGTTCGGGAACTGTATCCTTAATTACACCGGTATAGATATAAATATCAATCGGCAAATCCTTAAGATATTTTTCCATGAGTGGTTTTACATCATCCCAACTAAGATCTCCATTGCCGCATCCCAGCTTTGGAAATGCAATTGATGTAATTCCATATTCTACATAGATATTAGTAAACTTAATAAGTCCCTGCTCTATATATTCAAGCCTTGACGGCGATCTCCAATGTTCTTTAGTCGGAAAATTAAGCACCCAATGGTCCGCTTCATAAAAGAGCATCAAGCTTCCTGTTTTTAATCTATTTTTTTCACATGCGCTCTTATAGCTCTCAAACATGGAAGGATAACGCTTCTTAAATTCAAGCGCAATTCCTTTCCCCATAACCCCGACCGTATTCACTGTATTAACTATTGTTTGCGCCGGACTGGTGAATATATCTCCATCCAAATATCTAATCATTTATTATTCCCCTAACTCAGATCCTTTGCCATTTGGCATCACAAAATACTCCTAATTATCACAAAAAGCACCGAAATGTTCTCATTTTAATGTAGAGTTTCCGATGCTTCTAATGTACTTATATAAAACTTTTTGTTTTAATCAATTGTATTCAGAGCTGAAATAAATTTATCATTATCCTCCGTGTTCCTTATCGCAACACGTATATATTTCTCTCCAACCTTAGTTGTAAGATCCTTTATAAGAATACCATATTTATCAAGTAAGATGTTAGTAAGTTCTTCTGCATTGTATTTTCCCTTGAGCTTTATCATGAAGTAATTAGCCTGTGTAGGGATAACCTCAATAGAATCAATCTTATTGAGTTCTGCAAGGAAACGTTTTCTTTCTTCCTTAAACTTCTCCAATGCAAGAGCATAGTCTTTCTTGTACTTCTCCTGGATCTGCATATAGAACTCAGCAAAGGAGTTAATATTCCAGATTGATACATCCTTCTTGATCATATCTATTGTATCGGTATCTCCCGATGCAAGAACTCCGAGTCTAAGTCCGGGAACACCGTATGACTTTGAGATACTCTTTACAACAAACAAATGCTTGTTACCTGAAAGAATGTCCTGATCAATATATGTAGTACTGTCATCGGCAAAATCAACAAAGGATTCATCAAGCACAAATCTGATTCCGCGCTGAGCTGTCCAATCAATAAGCTTTTTGATTCCTGCTTCATCGATATAGTTTCCTGACGGATTATCAGGATTGATAAGTACCAATGTAGATATATCCTTATCGCCAAAGAAATTCATAAGGTCATCGGCTGTATATCTAAACTCATCATTCTCAGGCTTAAATGCCACAACTTCGCTCTTCTCGTATCTGTTAGGATACTCTTCGAATGTAGGGCGTGTAATTCCAACCTTTCCTTTTACGGATTCCATAAGAGACTTTATGAGTTCTGCAGCACCGTTTCCGACTACAATATTCTCTTTGTGCACGCCGAAGTTCTTGGCAGCAAGGAGTGAATTAACTCTCATTCCTGACGGATATTCCGTAAGCAAAACGTCAAATGATGCTTTGAGCTCGTCACGCATCTTCTTAGGTGGATAATAAGGATTAACAAGATAGCAGAAGTCTATAAGTTCAGGGAATCTCCAGTATCCGCCGTAGCGTTCCTCAAGTCTGAGCACTCTGCTCTGAGCATCCTTGTCAAATAATGTCTCTGCTATATCAAGGTCCTGCTCATCATCTATTTCATACCACTTTTCGCCGTTAAGTCTCTTACCTACAATTTCTGCACCGTCAAGCATGGTAATAACTCTGAGAACCTGCTCGTAGTACTCATTTACGCCAAGCGCCTCCTGATAAGCATCAAGGAAAGGTATATACTGTTTCTCTGCAAAGTGCTTGCTGAATTTATATATATTTACAGTCTTGTAGCAACCGGCAGTATTTGTAAAGTCAAATTTCTTTCCTGAAATAAAATCAATGATCTTGTCATTATCATCAAGTCGAAGACATGTTCCGTCCATCCACGGCTTGTATTCATCAACAAGCGCAAGAGTTCCTCTGGGATCCTCAATAAGTCCCGTAAGAATCTTATCTTCAAAGATTATATCCGACTCAAACAAAAGTGTGTCATCTTCTTTCATATAATCCTTGGCAAGTGAAAGTGAATAAATATTGTTAGTCTTATCGTATATAGGATTGTCTACAAATGTAATCGGTGTAGATATTCCAAGTGTGTTTATGTAATCGATAAGTTTCTGTCCTTCATAACCAACAACCACCACAACACGTGACAGCTTAGCACTGTCGAGCTGTCTAAGAAGTCTCTCTATAAGAGTAACTCCGTTAACCTTTACCATACACTTTGTATTATCTTTAGTATATTCTTTTAATCTTTTCCCCATTCCTGCTGCCAAAATAATTGCCTGCATCTATTTTTCCTCCAAATTAAGTTCTTTTCTTTTTTCTACAAGATAATCTGCTATACTTTCAACAGATTTACCCATATTAGCCCAAGATTCCGCTCTTGCTTTATCTCTTTCCGCTTTGAGACGGTTATCGGTAAGGCTCTGCTCAACCAGTTCCTTTATATTCTTCATATTCTCGCTTGTCAAACAGATTCCGATCTTATCCAATGTCTCAAAAATCCATTCCCGTTCCTCAAGCCACCATGAATCATATATCCCATTGTCAAATGCTGTCTCGGCAAAAATAACCGGCCTGTCAAAGACAAGCGCATAATCAAGTATAACTCCCGAAAAGTCAGATATCAAAACATCCGATTGATTCAAAGTATCAAAATTGTCTATATTTCTGTCCCATTTAAGTTTATCGGTCTCAGGATATGCTTTCATCAAAGGCTCTATCATATCCTTCTCAGAAACAAAAGTCTGCGGATGTGGTCTTATGATAACCTTATATCCTGTGCCTATAAGCTCATCGATCATTTTCTTTCCATATTTATTCAATATGGAACTTGGTCCCCACGACGGCGCCAAAAGGATTGTCGTTTCATGCTCAGATGCTGTTCCGGCCTGCAATAGGCGCTCTCTAAGTGCATCCATATGAGGAATCCCGACAAGTTTTGCTTCTTTTTCAGGTAACCCGCGAAGCGCTTCAAGATCACGTACCTGCTTGATCTGAAACTCACCGCTAAGAAGCATTGCATCATAGTAATCAATTCCAAACATGCGGTACATTGTAACATCCCCCGCCGCATGAAGAACGTGTGCATACCACTTTACATCCCTTGATCTTTTCCACTGATATACATCAAGCCCCGGGGTTGTGGATAATACAATGTCTGCTTTTAGCATATTCATTCTTGCAAATGCTTTGTTTCCGTCACCGATAAACTCAGTTCTAACATTCTCATATTTCTCTGAAAGAAGCGGATCATCCTTCTCCGCGGTAAGATACACGAGTTTTTCACCACGCTTTTCCATCTCATCGCATATTGGTTTAAATATTGTCAGATATCTCTTACTATCTGTAAAGATTGCATACGGTATCCGATCTTCATTTTGTTTTTTTACATTCCCGCCGGATAATGCAAACTTCATCTTCATGACAGAATCACGACAAAAATAGTAAGCGGCACTCAGCACACCTATAAGTATAGTAAAAAGCATGCTTCCGGTCCCGGGATCAATATAAATATATAAGAGCATATTAATATGTCTCCTTCTACAGTAAAACTGCTTTAATCTCCATATGACCAATTATTCTGATCAAACATATATTTATTCCTCAAAGTAACGCGTATAGGATTTGAGAATGTGGTTCCATTATTTTTCTCCGTAGACCATTCAGTATACAGCCCACTAATTTCTTCCGCTTCCTTTCCCGATTCATCAATTGAATTACCGGTAAACGGATTGATCGGATTGTCTATTATTCCCTTAAATGCCTCTGAGGGAACATCTGCACAAGTCATAAATTCATCACTTACTGAAAACTCATTGCTGCCGAAATCCTTTATCATAAACAGAGGATTAAACCCCATTGTATCTTCATACTCTCCCTCCATTTCGCCAACACTTGGTTCATCCATTATAAGATCTTTAAGTCCTATACTCCTTCCGTGATCTGCCGTTATTATTATCCTCGTGTTATCCCATACACCGTTTTCTCTCAAATAATCAAACCATCTGCCAAGTTGTATAAACGCCGCCATGTCACACTCATAATGTTCCATCTGTGTATTACTTTCAAGACGAAGTTCTTTGACTCCGGGCGCCGTTCTTACAGCATGTTCTTTTTCATATTCAGTATTATCCACAACATTTCGTGGCTCAAATTCAGGCTCTTGGAGCATCATTACATCATGCGTTGTAGTATTACTAAACGACACAAAATTATTGTCATCGCCATCCGAAATTTTTGTCATGTAAGATAGATTCTGAAGCGCTCTGTATGCACTCAGAAAATCTTCTCTTATTCCGGTACTGTTGTACTTATCTATTGGAATATAATTATAATCTACGCCATCATCATCATTCTCTTCCGCATAATAATCCGCATGATTATAATTCCCCTCATTATAAACCTCTTTGTGCATAAATACGGGCATAATCCTGAATATAGAATAGCAGAAAAGATTTCTGTTGATTATTTTTTCCTTATTATAGATCCGCATATCCTCATCTTCGTTGAATGCTCCATGTGTTATATAAGCTTTAACTCCTTCACATTCATCAAATATACTAAGATCGGGATTGCATGCGTAATTGGCATACGGCGGATCACATACCGTAACTTTATATCCATTGTCTGTAAATATGGTGGGCATTACCTTTAACGCTTCATTATGCTTATCTTTCAAAAGTTCATCAGATCTCTTATTCATCTCATACGGTGCATATTCATATCCGCCGTAAATAGGAGGTGTACCTACATTTGTACTAAAGCCAAATGAAAATGCGTTAGGATAATAAGTAAATCCTGCAAACTGTTCCTTAAGCTCAGGTTTCTCAGCCAAAATATAAGGCACAAAACCGCTAATTGCCCTATCCATCATAAGAACAACTACATTTTTACCGTTTTTACTAAGCGTAAACTCCGGTATCTCTTCATCATTTCTTTCGGCAAGCTGTGAAAGTTTCTTTGTTTCAGTATTTATCTTAACTATATTAATCACTGACATCGCAGTAACAGCAAGACATCCAATAACACATGCAGATTTTATCAGTTCGCCTTTTCCGGCTCTCCATACCAGATATATTCCTCCGACTATGGCAATCAGTATGAACATATTGATCAAATACTCTTTCGCTGATATTTCAATTGAAATATCATACCTAAGCTGCGGAGATATGTTGCCATATCCTTTTCCAAAAAACATATACTCAACAATCGCGCACAATATCATTGCTACAGAGCAGAAACTAAAACACTTCTTAGTCTTATCCGAAGATAATTGATAGAAAATCAAAAGCCACACCAAAAACATACCTGCTGCCATAGCTGCGGTACATACAATAAAGCTAAGAGGTGAATGAAAAGCCCTCATCTCGACAAATTCTGTAGTTGATGTACTTATTATCGCAGAAGGTATCAATACTCCGACCAAAACGACCATAAAAACGCAGCAAGCCAAAAATATCGTACGCATACTTCCTTCGGATATCTTATCCTCTTTATCTGATTTTTTGCCAATCTTTATATATTTTCCAAACAAAGGAAGCTGCAATATGGCAGCCACAACCAAAGCGATAAGTTTTCTTCTGATACCCGTAAAATACATAAACGAAGGAATCAATATCACAATTCCTATTATTGAACATATAATACCTATAACCTTTTTAGGATTTGGTATTTTATAAAATACATTTTTTATAAGCGAAAACAGATTGTTAAGCGTCCAATAAAATACCAGTCCCGAAGGAGAATCATATAACAAAAACAAAAATATAAATGCCATTCCATAGAGCTGGATTTTACTCTTAAGTGGCATGCCTTTAGTATATATGGCTCCGGAAATAATATTGATAAGTGTCATAAGTATCGGCAGCAAATGAAGACTGACACCGCCAAACGCGATAAGATTGTCCGGTGCTCCAAGATCTCCGATCGGGCCAAATGACGCTCCATGTAACAGATTTAGATTAGACAGATAATGATATGCCGCTATAAAGAAAGGTATCTCCAGAAGAAGTGAAAGAGAACCTTTAAGTGCATAATAAGGTTTATAATTATTCTGGCGATAGTAAGTCTGCAAGATCATGAAGCGCTCATCACCTTTAAACGCTTTCTTTATCTGATCTACACCGGGTTTTAATTTGACAGCCTGTACCCTTTCTTCCTCCTGCATCGCATCTGCTCTTCGGTACAACGGAAGAACCAGTAAATTAATCGTAAGACTCAAAAAAATAAGGGATAGCCCCGGATTGTGTGTAACCCCTACTGCCAATGCATAAACGGTATCAAATAAAAGTTCAAGCGGTCCAAGTACTATTGTATAAAGAATTTGAGATATAGTCATAGCATAAACTTTCCTTTACGATTTAATCATCATATCCATATTTTCCAAGGTTCCAGATATACTCATCATCATATGCGCTCATAAAGCTCACAAACGATGTCGCGGAAGTAAGCGACAGAATCCCATACCTGCATTTGGATAAAACATATATCTGTCCAAGATAATCAATACCCGCATCCTTGGGCGAACACGACTTATTTATTATATCCGTAACAAGCTCGCCCGGACGACTCTCATTAAAATAGCTTCTGGGATAAACCAATAATTTATCCTTGTAAGTTTCTCTGAAGATCTTAACTATATTTTCGTCCTCGGTACTCAGATAAACATGAGTACACCCATGCTTACTTATGAATTCATCTACTTTTTTGATAACATCCGAAATACCGGGCTGTATGGGATGTGCGTAAGGCTTAAGAGATATATAATCCGTTCCGCGGCACAACACTCCGACTATCTTCTTATCTCCGATAAGTTCTGAACATATCTTATCATACTTAGATGTAAGTTCTCCTCTTATCTTGATATAATCGTCAAAATATTTCTTTATCTTTTTATATTCATCGCTTTCACTTTGTAAACTAAGATACGCATCAAAATGATAATTTTTCTCTGTTGCATATAGCGAAGAGAGAATAACATTCTTGCTCTTATAAGCAGACTCAAGCGAAACCGTTCCATCACCAAATGGTTCAAAATAGTAATCCCATGCATTCTCGCGGCCAAGATCCCCGTCTGCAAGATATGAACTCTGATAATTCATCATATCAACGACAGGATAATACCCTTTATCCACTGCATACATTATCTTCTCCAAAACAGTATTCAGAATGGAAAATAATCCTGCCTTGGGATTTGAAAGTCTTATCACATATATTGTCTTATCGAGATTCTCACTGCCATAATGTACTTTCTTCTCATGCATCCCGGGCTGCGCGATATATTTCACAAGATTTATTATAGGTTTAAGATAATCAATTTCTTTGCGAAATCTTCTACGAAAATTATCTGCATTCATTCCGTTACAATCCGATCATTCACTCTTTCTAAATACTTTATACTCATGGTGCGGCACACGATCTTCTTCCGGAGGAAACTGCATATAGTCGCCATAATTTCCTCTTAGTATCTCATCATATCCTTCCGGAATATAAAACTCGTACTCCTCAAATTTATGTAATACAGGCTTAAGAAGACTCCTCTTATATCTCTGCTTAAGATCAGCAATATCGATCCAGCAAGTACATCCGACTTGATCGCAGTCATTGTACTTATATTTCTTCGCCTTATCATCAGCCTTTTTCAGAAGTGCGGTAATGCTCATCTTCTTGGCAAATTTATATGCAATTAACTTAATAGCACTTCGAATAGCGTTATTATGATAACTTGGCACATACTTATTGCATGCAGCAAGCGATATGAGGAGCCTGTCCCAATAAAAGCTCTTTTCAATCTTTCGTCCTTCATCAAGCGTATTTCCCCAACCATCAAAAGGATATATATCAACGAACAATCCAAGTCCGTAATCATCAACTCCTGTATACTCAACCTTATATCTTGAATCCGACACTCTCGCAATCGGATAGATATACTTATCATTTGTCGAAAAATGTATAAGCTCAAATGGCTTTAGAGAATCACTGTTCTGTCTGAAATAATCAAGAAACTTCTCATAACTGTCCCTGGGCATTGCAATATCGATATCATCATCCCACGGAATAAAACCTTCGTGGCGAATCGCACCGATAAGCGTTCCATAGAACAGGAAATATTCAATGTCATTATCCCTGCATATCTTATCTATTACTTTTAAGACTTCCAAAGAGCCAAGCTGTATATCTCTTAATGTCAACTCCTGCATTGTATGATCCATTCCTTTACTTTTCTTTTTTGGCAAATAAGCCATATCCTATGCGGTATATCTCTTTGCCCTTAAATATTGCCGTAACGGCAACAAGCACTATGAGCATTGCCCATCTTACGATCATGTTGTCTTTGAGCAAAATGGCTATCAATCCCATTATTACCACTGCGATACTTGAAAGGATCTGCGGAAGCATATTGAACATAAAGCCTCCGTATATCCTGTTTGAAATAAACAGGTGTATGAAGTAATAAAACAGATAGCAAGCCAAAGTTGTATACGCAGCCGCAACATATCCATACCTTGGAATAAATATAATATTGAGCACTATATTAAGGATTGCCGCAAGCACAGTACCAACCGCAATAAATCCTGTCTTCTTGTAATAATACTCAATAGCCGCCGGTATATTATACAAGAATGCAAAAAACATGGACATCGTAATAGGAAATACTGCAATAATACCTTCTTCATATTTCCTTCCGCCCAGTATCAGCATAAGTTCCGGTCCCACAAGCAGCATTGCGCATGCAAGAATTGCCATACCGGCAACATATACATCCGTCACTTTCTTTATCTTGGGCAGATTCTTCTCTTTGTCATTCATCTTATCAAACAGCCACTGTGTCCATGACGTATCAAGTGATGTTGATATGATCATAAATGTCGATCCGACAGTATATGCAAAAGAATAAAGCCCCGTCTCATATTCACCGTAATGAGAATTGATCATAAGCCTGTCAAATTGTGCCAGAAGTATCTGTGAAACACCATGCGGCACTATAGGAAGGCTCAGTTTAAGAGCATATTTGTAATTGGTTATATTTATCCGAGGTCTTGCCTTCTTCCAGATAGAACCTATTATGTATATACATATTGCCACTCCGGGGATAAGTGTTCCCACAATACGTCCCATGTATCTCTCATCATTAAACAGCGTAAATATGAGAATAACTGAAAAGAGCAACGTCGATACCGAATATATAACAGAAACAACTATGTATTCTTTGTAATTATAATCAACCGACAGGTAACTGTTGTAGTAAGTGATGATTGCCAGAACAAAACTCTCTACTATCACCAGATACAACATTATCATCTTGTTCAGCTTCATTACCGCAAAAAGGCTGTTAGAGAATAATGTAAAAATACCTAAGCATATAAGTGAATTGATACCTATAAGTAATAACAGATCTGCCGAATACTGTTGTAATTTCTCTTTATAATCATTTTTGGCATTCTTTAAACTTGTATGAAGCGCAAGTCCCAAAAAAAGATATATCATCGAGTAATATGCCTGAAATATGCTGTATGCACCGTTATCCTGAACAGAAAAAATAAATCTGCCAAAAAGAGGCGCCGAAATAACGCTTATTCCACGAAGCAAAATATTGCCTAAAGTATATCCTATACCGGCCTTAGCCGCTTTCTTATCATTTGTTTCTGCCATAAAGCTCTTATTAACTCCAAAGAAAATCTTTCATATGATTAAATTCTGATCCAATTATCCATATATATATCTTCACACGCATCAGAACTCGTCCATCTTTTTGGGGCTGTTACGATATTTTTTTCTTCGCCCAGATACTGTGCCCACCAACTATATGAACTATTCGCCATAATAAAATTCTTACACTGTGACATCAAAAAGAAATCCGACAATGTGTCTTGTCCATCGTATGTGACAAAATTCAACTCCGGATAAAATGGTGCAAGCATCTTTTTGGCACCTTCTATATCATCGCTGAATACAAAAAATTCAGAATCCTTTTTTTCTTTTACCCGCTCAATAGCATCCTTGTAATATTCGACGCCGAATGTATTGTAATATGACATATTCACATAATCACCGAGCCTCACGTGGATACAGGTCGAATCGGTGTTGCGGATCTTATTGTATATATCAAGTTTCTCAAATTTTTCACATTCGATGAGCTTAAGATCTTTTTTTAATGTATCCGAAACATCAGGGAAATACTTTGCACTCTGCCAATACCCGTTTATCACTACATCCTTGCCGGACTTTATATTCTTATCAATATCTATAAGTTCTGTTCTGTCCCAAATAAATGCATTGCCCACTATTCCTGCATTATAGACAAATTTAGGGCATAAGTGCATTCCCACTCTAAGCATTGGATTACGTCTCCTGGAATATCTCGAATATCTGTTGTCATTACAAGTCATCACAACATCACCCGGAAGATTAAAGTCCTGTAGCGCATATTTCCTGTCTCTAATTCCGTCCAATTCGGATATATCCAAAATAATCCCGTCATATCCGTATTTCAATTGAATATTTCTTGCAAAAGCATATTGAAACAGCTGATTTCCCAACCCGCCTTTCATAATAACAACTACATTTTTCATATATAAAAGCTATCCTTTATCTCTATATCCAAAATCACAAAAAAAACAGTTTACCTTTCAAAACTGCCTCAACTATATCAGACGCAGGGCCTGTGAGATAGTTTTGATAAACAAAAACATATGCGCATATTAAGAACAATACAATCTTTAAATTTCTTCTTTCCAAATAGTTCTGGCAGTCCTGTATGTAATTACATATAGAAAACAAGCATATAACTATCAAATTTCTTAAAAATCTCTCTATCGATACCGAATACAGACACAATACCATTAAAGGGAACAACAGCACCATCTCATTAAGAATAATCGAATGTTCTTTCTTGTGCTTCTCCACCTCAGCACTCTCAACACTTATATGCTTATATCTCTTACTTACATAAAAAAGCATCATAACAAATGCTACATATATAACGAAAACAAGTACAAATCCAAGTTTCGCTTGATCTTCAAAGAAATGCAAAAAGTATTTACTTAAACATAGTCTTGGAATCAGTGTCAATCCATTCAATATAGGCCTGCAAAAGTAACACGCAAAAATAAATCCGATACACCCGATAACGAACGGCTTCGCGTAACGACTTATCGTATTATCAGCATGTTTCGCAATAAGTAATGAAAAATAAACTATAAATGTGATATGGATCATAACCGCAATCAACATGATCAGGCAAAATTTTATATCATTGTTTTTTCCGCCTTCCACAAGATAGGTAAAAGCTATCATCATAAGGCAAAGAGCAGTATGATTTCTGGCCTGTATCGCATCAAGCGTAAAAAGTGAACATGCATAAAAGAAAATCCACATTGAAAAATTTGATGTAATTTTCCTGCTTCTGCTTTCAAGAATAAGCAGCAGAATTAATATCGTTACAAACTTAAAAGCATAAAGTGTATGTATTCCAAATATATAAAATATACGCATTAAAAATGCATATGGAACCAATCTCATCCCCTCTTTAAAAGGAAGAGCATGACTACCGTCAGCATATGTATTATATATATTCGTGAATGCGTCTGTATCATATCCCACCCTGGGCGCCGCAACTAAAAGAGCCATCAAAAAAATCAGTAGTAAATTTACTAACTTATTATTTCTGTTATTTATCGTCAGATATAAACTGATCAGTATTACTGCAATATAAATAATCCACATTTCAAATCAACCTTTTTTTAAGACCAACTTTGAACAATGATATTTCTCCATAAATCTATTAGGCAATATTGCAGAAATAACCGGTCTTATAGCATACAAATATTTTATCTTTGAAAAACCAAGCATCTTAAAGCCGCATATATAAACCATTGCGGTTTTTATAGCTGCTTTTACAGTCCTCTTCTTATAATCTGTAGTCGATTCATGATATCTATACAAATTTTCCTGTATATTGTACCCTTTATATCCTTTTTTAAAAAATCTAAACCACAGATCAAGATCCTCAGCTCTCATTGTCTCCGGAGAAACTGTATATCCGCCCAAATCATCATACACACTTTTTCTCATCATTATCGTCGGATGAAAAAACGGTGCTTTACAAAGCATATCTTCTTTTATAGGTTTTTCAATACTTTCTCTGACGCCTTTATCTCCGCTCTCATCAAAAACGACCATATTAGAACCAACACAATCTATATCCTCATGTTCTTCAAGGAATTTCACCTGCTTCTCCAAACGATTAGGAAGGCTGATATCATCTGCGTCCATTCTTGCAATATATTCTCCTTCCGCAGCTTCCAAACACTTGTTAAGTGATGCTGCAAGTCGAATATTCTTCTCATTCCTTAATAATTTAATTCTATTATCTTTTTTAATATATTTTTCCAAAATGCCAACTGTTCCATCATCAGAACAATCATCGCATACTATCAATTCCCAATTATCATATGTTTGATCTATTATTGAATTCAAACACCTCTCAAGCGTTATTTCTTCATTGTAAACGCCCATAATAATACTAACCAGCGTTTTTGACATAGCAACTCCTTCCAAGTATAACCACTCATTTTTTATTTTCCCCCAATTCAGAATAAACTTTTCTAAGTTTGCCACTGACAGTGTCAACATCAAAACTCTTTATTTTCCGGCTGTTATATTCTCCAAACTCAGCTAAATGCTCATGGATCATCTGAATTTTTTCTGCTAGCTCTTCTTTTGATGAAACATCAAAAAGATATCCACCTTTACCACTGTCAATCAGATCAACGTTTCCTCTTATATTACCCGCAATGCAAGGCAATCCGCTTGCCATTGCTTCCATGAGACTTACATTAAGTCCCTCTCTGATAGATGGTAATATAAATATATCGGCAGCATCGAAAAATCTTTCTATATCACTTCGGAATCCGACAAGTTTAAGCTTGTCTTCAACCTTTACTTCGCGTGCAGTTTCTTTAAGGTAACTTTCCAATGCGCCTTTTCCTGCAATAACATAATATATATTATCCGTTGCAAGGTCACCTAAAGCTCGAATCACTACCTCGTGATTCTTGTTCTTGTTAAGTTCTCCCACTGATAAGATAACTGTATCTTCAGTTTTTATTCCAAGTTCTTTTCTTATATCAGAGCACCCATGCTCATTTCCGAATCTCTCAATATCGATTCCTACCCCTGGGATATACTCCACTTTCTTGGCATGGAACTTTTCTGTTGCTCTTTTATAATCTTCTTTATTGATTGTAATAATCGTATCCGTATATCTGCTAAGCCACTTTTCTACAGGATAATATAACAACCAGTTTAATGCAGGTGCACCATCATAGAAATGGAATCCATGCGCGGTATATACCACCTTTGTATTCGTGCTTTTTCCGGCAAATCTACCTATAACAGCGCCTATCGGATTATGGCAATGTATAAACAGATACTTATTTTTTTTGATCACTTCCACAGCCCTTTTGTAGGCTTTGAAATTATTTACAATATCAAACGGTTTCCTTGTCGCAGGATAATTATAGCACGTTCCTCCTCTTTCACTTATCCACTTTTTAAACGCCTCAAGCCTCTCTGTTGAAATAGGATTTCCTTTATCAAAATTACCTATTACATCAACCTTGATTCCCATCTCGTTCAAAATAGCGATATTATTCTTATTAAACTGCTCTATCATCGCTGCTGTCGTAGCCAGCATCAACACTCTTTTTTCCATTTTCTCATTCTCTCCACTGCATAAATCCTTTATAAGCAAGAAAAAAGCTGTGTTTACCAAACATAAACACAGCCGGTCAACATATATATTATATACAATCGAAATTTCAAGTAAATATATCCTTACCTCATTCTCATATACCCTAATCCAACACACAACAACTATTTTATATGTTTTTTCTCATTAACCAACAGTGTTTACACTGTAATAATACCATACATACATATTAATGAAAAGTTTATATTTACATAATATCATATTTTTTATTCCGTGAAAAGTAACTCACTGATTCCGTATCTTTTCTAACCTTCCAAGCAACACGATGATGATCGCAGAAAAAAGGAAGTATGAAAAAAGCCCCGTCCTCTCACTTGAAGCCCATACAGATGGTGTAAATCCCATCAACATAATAGATATAATTCCATACATTGCACACCCCAGTATCACTTCTCGACCTGTGCGTTCGCATATTGAAGCAATGCACACTACCATACTATATATTAACAATATTACAATCGGAATAAATGTTCTCTTTTCATTCCACTTTACAACTGTAGTCGCCCCCGGATTAAAAAATATTTTTCCAAATAAGGAGTTTTCATCATTTAATCCCTTTAGATATCGATACACAAAGATTATCTGAATCACAACTGAAGCAACACAGATTACGCGTAAAGCAAGTGTTTTCCATTTAATTTCTGTTTTATCAAACACATATCCGGTACACGCAACAAGTAAAGTCAATGTGAATATCAGCTTATATACAGAGTTCCAACCACATACAAACATCCTGTATATAGCAATACTTCCCATATAAATTTTCTCTTGTATTCCAAATCCCGCAAATTCAGGTAACCAATATTCTATATTTGAATTCTTTCTGACCTGATTCCCGGGACATGTAAATTCGAATACCATAACAGCAAAACATATAATTATGCAAAAAATAATCCGCTTATCAAAGCATCTCCCTGCCTTGCCTCTATTATCAATAATTCCATATACCACAAGTGATACAGCTATCATCTCAAACAAGAGGGCTCCCTGCTCCTGATTGATTCCATACAGAAAACAAAAAGGAAATAATATCGCATGTATAAGCGTTAATTTACCTCCTCTATACCAAACAAGCATACACCTGATGCTAAATATCAAAGCTGCCAATACCCACCAATAGTTTAATGTTGTAGCAACCCATCCGGCTGTATTCATATCCATTTGATAAGGATACAATACCATTATTGCCAATACTACAAATCTGTCTACTCTCACATCTTCTTTACCGGCATCTTTTATAATGCCAATTATATTTTCATATATTGCAAGCGTAACAAGAACATTAAGTATCTTCCATATTTTTTGAATACGGACCATATAAATAGTAAGTATATCAACCAATAGCCTTGACGACCAACCGGTATACCTCTCGAACAAGTAGTCTCTAAGAGTCATTCCGCCCAAAATATGGATATAATAATCAACATCATCTCCAAATGTTATATCTATTATGTAATTAGAAATATATGCAAAATACACAACCAGAATTATCTCCGGAGCATACTTTAACAATCCCGAAATATATCCCCTTTCACGCTTTGATCTCATTATCTACTCCTCCTGCTACAACGATTGCCATTAAAATTCCAACCGTAAGCCACATCTGTGCTTCATAGAAAAAGATTGGAAACACGCATGCAATAACTGCATATGCACAATAAGTAGCAATACTCTTATCAGCAATAAATCTCAATACTGTTTTAAACGCAAATATATCTATTACGATCACTGCGATTATTGCAATGATCCCCCATTCATAAAGCATAGACATATACGCATTGTCGCAGATATTATATGGTTCCACAAAATACGGTGAATCCACGATCATATCTTTACAGCTTCCCGAGCCGTGCCCAAACAATATTCTCAATATACTGCTGTCAGCTACCTGCTCAAGTGTATATTTCATATAATTTGTTCTAACAATATACGATTCTGTATTTTTTAAATCTTCAAACCTCGGTGCAATCAGTATTATTGCACCGGATACCACCACGAATGTCGCTACGCCAAGAATCGATGCCACGATTCGTTTTCTTTTTGCAGACAGATTATTCCATGCATCAGAGATTGCCTTTCTGTTTATGATCCCCCATACAGCTGTCACAAAAACAAGTCCAATCAATATACTTCTAGATCGGGTAAGAACAATAAAAGGAACATATACTATCACTCTTATGACAGCATTAATGATGTTATCTTTTCGAGATGTTCTGTTTTTTCCCATCCAAAAAGGAATCCACAAGAACATAAGTATTATCTGTCCACCAGGTATTGGATTCTGATATATGGAATATGGTCTGAAAGCCTTAGCAAATCTGGGATCAGTTTCAATATAGCCTAGATATTTTATCACATAATCAAAATACCCCCACACTCCGGTTGCCAACACAAATGTTGATATAAGTCTCAGTCCAAGTGCAAATTTCTTCTTCCTACACATACAGACCAGCATAGCTATAATAAGTACCGCAGCGTCAGTATAGACAAAGTAAGTCCATTCAATATTATACATCTCACGTTTTCGGATATATATATACGTACTGAGAGTACTTGTAGATACTACAATTATTGCGACCATTACAAGAAAACGGTATATCTTGGGAAAAACTATTTTCTTCCTGTTACAGATACACACGCACAACCACAGGATAAGAAGCACCGGCAGCGAGTAAAGAAAGATCTCACTGAAATAACCGTAATTATATAAGATACTGAACAGAAATATATAAGGTACTGTAAGAACAGCTATGATATCCAAAACCTTTTCAGTTTTGAAAGCAAAGCTTGTCTCTCCCATATTAGTCTCCCGCCTTAATTCGTTTTAGTATTTTTGTATTTATAAGTTCAATGAAAATCTCATTTTTCAGAACAAGCAGTAACGCTGAATATCCCACAACAGAAAGTGCTATTCCGGCAATCATCTTGATAAGATAGATTGCATTTATGCGTTCCACTATGACATATGTCACAAATATCCATGCGCACCCAAGAAGTGCATCCCTCACATACTTTCCATTGATCAGTCCCGGAAACTTTATTTTTTCACGCTTAAGTTTTATAACGCACAAAACAAGCACCGAAAGCTCCGCAAGCGCAGTTGTGAACGCAGCTCCTTTTTCCGAAAACAAATAGATGATCGGAATATTCAGGACTACATTTTCAATTGCCACAAACATGGTAACTTTGGTATTTACGACCTCATACCCAAGAGGAATATTGATACATCTTGTCGCAATTCCGCCAAATACAGCAAACAGGAGCGCTATCGCAAGAATCCGAAGAGAAACTGTTCCCTCCATAAATTTTTCATGTCCGATAAATTCCATGATGTAGTCGGCATATACGATAAGCCCTGTAACGGCCGGAAATGCAAGAAGAATGAAATATGATGTAACGCCACCAAGGACCTTATTATATTGATCGTAATCTTTTTTGGCAATACATGCTGTAAGTCTGAACACGGTAACAGCAAATATTGCAACGAAAACATTTTTTACAACAGTGTATATCTTTACAGCAATCGAATATATACCTACAGGATAATCTCCCTTTATCCAGCCAAGGATTGTAGTATCTGCAGCGACATAGATCATAATGCTAAGGTCATTTATAAAGAACGGCGCCGCCTTCTTGATCATTCCGGCAAAATCAATACTTTTTACACGCAGCCTCACATATCGTCTGCAATACAGCATATTTGTAATGGACATGAATACGTAGGTACTGATAGTAATAAACGCATAGATAACATAATCCTCTTTGTTCCTCACAAAAAGGAACAGAAAAAGAAGATTGATGATGTCTATTATAAGAAATCGAATGGTGGTAAATTTGTAATCTTCATATACGACATTTACCCATTCAATATTGATAATACTGAAAATGATCTGTATAGACTGTATTAAAAGAAGAAGTGTATACGGATGAAACTTCTTAACCAAAAACATTACCGCAAGCAGCAAAGCATATGAGATCAAAGCGGTTATTATATTGAAAGTAAATAACTCAGATGCCTTCTCATTTATCGCTTTCTTGTCACCGGAAAGAGGTGCACATTCTTTTATCGCATATGTGCCCATTCCGAATACAGCAAGCAACATAAAATACGTCACTATGGATATTGTATAATTGACCTTGCCCAAGCCGTCAGGATCAAGAACTTTTGTGATATACGGATATGTTATCAAAGGAACTATAAATGACAGCAAGCTCCTAAGTACATTGTAAAAGGCATTCTTTTTTAATGAACGTTTTCCCATGAATCTGTAACCTTATTTTTTCCTATAATTGTCTACGCCTTTAATACCGTCGATGTAATACGGAAAGTACGTGAAAAAGACACGGTCTCTTAATATCCCTTTTGCAAAAGCCTCCATAAATGCTCTTACGATTGCGCATATTTTTCTGGGAATATTGTGGTCATTGCGCATAGAGAACATTATTCTGTTGCGCTCAAAATAATAGGATTCCAAGCCCTTAATCTTCTTGATTGTGGCAGAACCCTTATGTTTAACATATCCTCCCAGTGTGCACACGCACTTAAAGCCCATTTGACGAGCCTTTGCACACCATTCGGTCTCTTCCCAGAAAAGGAAATAATCTTCCGGAATAAGACCTATCTTATCGATAATGCCTGCCTTAAATAACATGCATGCACCACCGACATAATCACATTCTATAGTTTTATCAGATTTTTGATACTCTTCTCCCTCATTAAGATGAGGTGTCATAAGTGTCAGGTAGTTGATAATTCCACCGGTATACTGTATTTTGTCGGTCTTATACTCAAGAATCGCAGGCCCGGCAAAAGCAATCCTTTCATCCTCATCAAGTAAATTCATGCTTGAAGTAAAGGAATCGGCGTTTACTATAACGTCGTTATTAACGATTGCAAGGTACTCGGCACCTTGCTTCAACGCTTCTTTTATTCCGGTATTGTTTCCGGCGGCATAACCAAGGTTCTCGTTGTTTCTGATGAACGTTATCCGGCTGCTGCCTTTTCCCGCCACAAAAGCTTCCAGCTTATCTGCGCAATCTTTTTCCGAAGCATTGTCCACAAGAACAATCCTGATATCGTACGCAGTAATCTCGTCAAAACTGTTTATACAATTGACCGTATCGTCATAATTGTTGTAATTAAGAATTATTGCGTATATTGTTTTCTTTTTCACTTTTAACTTCCTCAAGGAGCTTCCTTATGATGTTTGTTGCCGCCTCATAAGAATAGTATTTCTCGTAGAGCTTTCTCTGCTCTTCGTAGTATTTCTTGTGCGGCGATGCAATGAACTCATCTATCTTGGAAACATATTCGTCAGGTGTGTTGCACTCACAGTTATCTATCATATCATAGCCTATAAGCGACTCAGTAGTACCGATAAAGTGCTTCCCGTACATGAGGGCTTCGGCGGTCTTGGTCTTCATTCCATCACCTCTAAGGATAGGCCCTATGACTATATCTGCTGCCTTGTACCAGGGAGCCAGGTCATCAACCGTTCCGACTATGGTAATACTATCACCGGCTTCTCCCGTGAACTCCGGTGCCTGTGCATACTCTTCCATTCCAAAACCGACAACGTACAGGTGACAGTAATCCTTGATTCTTGGCATAACCTCTGTAGCAAACCACTTAGCACCCTCGACATTCGGAAGATAATGACTACCAACAAATAGCAGAGCTGTTTTCCCATCGGGGAGCTCCGCTATTGTATCCGTATTATTTGATGTATCAATATATCCAATCGGCAAAATGGCTTTAGCCTTTACGCCATTATATTTGTAAAAATTATCCGCATCACGGTTATTGAGCATGATGTTGGCGTCAACGTTTTGAGCCTGTTTATATTCAGATCGGATCATCGCATTGTACTGATAAAACCTCAGTCTGTTCTTCCACGAACCACTGTACATACTCTGAGCAAACTGTTTCTCAACGCCATGATACATAGCAATCTGCATGATATCAGGGTATTTCTCTTTTATTATCCCTGACAGTTTCCCAAAAGCCGCATCATCATAAACCAGAAGCTTATAATCGTTCTCTTTTATCATATCAAGAACTCTTCTGTTATACGCTTCACTGATAAAATGAACATTGCCGTTTATAATATTCGTCAGCTGCTGCGGCAGATTCTTGAATGTACACTCATAGTATACATGTGATTCTTCAGGTGTCTCATTCTTTTTCCAATATGCAACAAGTACATCAACACAGTCTTTGCCACATACGTCAAGGAGTACATCCCTCCTGAACCTGGTCAGGAATTTGGCACCGCACATCTCAGGAAGTGCCCATACAGTTGATAGAAATAAAGTTTTGATCACTTAATAATCCTTTACTTTTGCTCCTGCGCCTGTTCGCGCATTTCTTTTTGCTTTTCCTCAGAGAAGCCTTCTGTGCTCTCTTTCTGTACAAGAATCTTAACCGTCTCAAAAATAATCTGAAGATCAAGAAGAAGCGAGTAGTTTGTTATATAATACAGATCCATCTTGAGCTTACTGAGCGGGCTTGTGTTGTACTTACCAAAAACCTGTGCCACTCCGGTAAGTCCGCCTTTAACTTTAAGTCTGAATGCAAACTCAGGAATGTCTCTGGTATATTTCTCCACATGTTCAACACGTTCAGGTCTCGGGCCAACAATTGACATATCGCCTTTGATAATATTGATAAGCTGAGGAAGTTCATCAATTCTCGTAGGACGTATGAAATGTCCAACCTTGGTGATACGATCGTCAGCTTCCCCTGCAGGGTGTGGTCTTCCGTCTTTCTCAGCATCAACGATCATGGATCTGAACTTCAATATACTAAAGACTTTGCCACCTATGGTTACTCTGTCCTGCTTATAGAAAATTGGTCCCTTATCTTCAAGCTTGATTGCAATAGCTACAATTATGAATATAGGGCTTAATACGATAAATGCCAAAGTCGAAAAGAACAGATCGAAAAATCTTTTTAATACACGCTGACCCACGCCCATAGCATTATTTCTACACAGATAAAGTGGCGTATCAAATAGATTTATGTTCTCAGAATTTTTTCCGATAATATCTGCAATCTTTGGTGTAAAATACACTCTTTTACCTATTCTGAAGCATTCCTTAAGTATGTCATTCTTAAGCTCTGAAGGAATGTCATTAATTAGAACCGCTTCATATTTGGGAACTTCCGCGAGAATCTTATCAACACCCTCATCAATACTGATTGCCTCTACAACCTTGTATTTATCAGGTCTTTCGTTCATAAATTCATTTTTTTCATTGGAATCGTCGCAGTATACTTCAAGAATGCGCTGTGGTTTAAAAAGTTTTCTGTATATATTTACAAATAGGATAACAACCAAACATAGTACCGTACTCTGTACAAATGCCAATACCAGGTATATTACCAAAAAGATATGGAAATATCTAAACTGTCCCGTAATCGCACAAGAAATAAACAGCTCACAAAAGTCCACAATAAATATTGTCATAACCTGCGAAGCAAGAAGGTTGGCTTTTCTGTCAACGCCGATTCTAAATGCTCTAAGCGACTTGCCTATAAGATAATAAAGAATAAAATATATGCCAAGAGCCATACCCAGATTTCCGACTCCCAATAGAAATCCCGTATGGTTATTCTCAAACACAAAATCGTACCATGCAATCAAAAACATCCCCGTCGCAAGTACGCATAATAATGCCGTGCAAAAAAATCTATATATATATCTTTTTTGTACTTTAGTTTTTTTCATTAAATTATTTCCTCAACTTACTTTTTTCCCCCTAGAAGTATAACATATCATAGCAGAAATTTTTTATAATTCTGTGAATAATACGTGTAGTAAATCAACTATTTTTTTATTTGATCCCCCACCTTAACGCCATGACTGCAGCAGGGATTTTGCATAGATAATATAGTGCGTCCTTTCGGATCGTTACCTGGTCTCTTTTTGCAGATATTTCCCGTGCTGTATTTCCGCTTTCTTTATCCCTGATATTTGCGAACCTACTGTATATGTGATACAGAAGCATCATCTTGATCTTAACCTTGATCTTGACTTCGGAATCTGCAATATAAACCTTAGACCTGTACATCATGCCATACGGAGAACATATCTTCATCTTTCTGCCGCTCTTGGTAAGTCCGCCCTCAAGATAATCGCAATAATATATTATGCGATTGGCATGAACCATGTTGTATGGACCTGACATTTTGAGCCAGACGGCGTCTTCGGGCATGAATTTCTCGTTTTCAAACACTTTGAACGGGTATTTTTTTAATATGTCCGTGTAATATACTTCAGCTTTATCTCCAAGGAGGTTGTTATTTATTCTCTGCTGTCTGTATGTATCCACAGCCTCGTCGACAGGGAATTCTCTTTCATTTACCGTTCCGTCGCTGTATGCGCGGAGGAAACTGAATCCGCAGAGCTTCAGTTCTTCCTTGCGATCTTTATATTTCTCATGGAATTCCAGAATAGTCCGGGCGGCGTTTTCAGAAAGCCGGTCATCGCTGTCAACAATGAAGATGAGCTCACCTTTAGCCATAGAGATTCCGTTATTTAGTGCGACGTGTTTGCCGGCATTTTCCTGGAAACGGTATTCTATGGGGAAAGTATCCGAATTTGCAGCTATAGATTTCTTTTCTTGTTCATCTATAAAGCTCTTTAGTAACTCACCTGTACCATCAGTGCTCCCATCATCTATAACAAGCCACTCAAAATCTTTATTTGTCTGGATTTTGAGCGATTCATATAATTTAGTTAATGTTCCCGCCCTGTTATATGCGGGAGTAATGATTGTTATTGTCATGTGTTTTTACCGTAATCTTATATTTCATTGTATTTAGCGATCAGTTCTCTCGCATATTCATCTGCATCGAGTCGCTTTAACTGCCTGAGGTTTTCTCTATACTTATTTAGCTCCACGGGTGTCTCCCAGAGTGCTCTTATTGTTTGTGCAAGCTCTTTGGCATCGCCGCTTGTGAACAGCCTGCCTGTCTTATTATCTTCAATAAGTTCCGGAATTCCTCCGATATTTGCTCCAACTACGGGCACAAGCCTCTCCTGACTCTCCATAACAGAGAACGGGCAGTTCTCATACCATTCCGAAGGATATACCGTAAGCTCTGCATTTCTTATGAGCTTATCAAGTTCATCACCGGTCTTGAAGCCAACATTCCGAGTATTGTGGAGCTTCTCTATCTTCTCAGCATACTCACCGCTTCCGGCGAAGATAAAGCTTATATCAGAAAGCTCTCTGCATGCGTCTGTGAGCGTTCTGATTCCCTTCTCCTCGGAATATCTCCCAAAGTACAAAACATATCTTTCCCCTGCCTGCTTATCATCTGTAGGGCCTTTCTCCGCATGCGTAATAAAATTGTGCATCGCCACTGTCTTGCCCGCGAACACAGGATTGGTATCCATCTTGGTCTTCATAAACTCCGAGCAGCAGATTATCTTATCAATAAACTTATATGTTCCCTTATATTTCCAGAAGTATGCTTCCATAGCTCCCACTGCCGACTTAGCCACCGAGCCGTGAATGCATTTCCCTTTTATGCAATTCGCAAAATGCCCGCCAACGCACTTCTCACAGTTCTCATGTGTCTTTGGATTATTAAACATATGATTCGGGCACAGAAGCTGATAGTCATGCGCGGTAAAGAAGATCTTACACTCTCTTTTGTTTTCTTTTCTCCACTTAACAACTTCAAGGATCACAGACGGCGTAAGCTGGTAATTGAAGTTGTTTAAATGAACAACATCGGGCTTAAAGTCATCGAGCACAAGTCGTATCTTTTTTCTCGCTTCTATACTGTATATTGTCTTGATTGGATACGTGAGCTTGCTTAATTTACTGCCTCCATGGAAATCCATATCTGACGTGTATGCATCGACTGCATTCCCAACGCATCTCCCCTCATGCTCCATGCCAAAGTACTGGACTTCATGCCCCTGCTTAACAAGCGCTTCACCCAGCTTGAATATATAAGTCTCCGACCCACCATTCGGATACAAAAACTTATTGACCATCAGAATTTTGGTCCTAGGGGACGGGGTTTGTGGTCCATTTTTCAAATACATATTGTAATTTCCTCTCAATGAATATATAATCTCAAAGTCAAATATTTTTTAATTCTATTTTTTATCTTTTAGGAGTGTTTTATGCCAAGAAAACCCAGAATTCTGAGTTCAACCGGCATATATCATATCATACTTCGTTCTGTCAATCAGCATATTATATTCGAAGAAGATTCCTTAATGCCTTTTATGGTGCGAAAAATCCTTTGGTCAACGTGTCATTCGCTTACAACATCGCCGGCTCAAAGGATTTTTTACTTAAGTATTTCGCAACTGAAACTGTAGCTCCCGAAAATGCTCTATTCTCGAACGATCATCGTGAAACAAATCATTTTCATACAGATGAAAAAGCCCTGGATATATTTAAGTCAGTAACTAATCTCCCATCAACTTCTGCTGTGGTAAACCTTGAGAAAGTAAAAAGAAATGAATATATCCGTGTATTAAAGGAAAAAGGGCTGACAATCAGGCAAGTCGCCAGAGTTATGGACGTCTCCGGTACCACGGTTAAACGGATCTGCAGAATGGTCCACTAACCCCGTCCCCTAGGACCACTTAGCAGACTATGCTGTTGTATCTTTCGGAAACTTTGCCCCAGTCAAGGATCTCAAAGAATGCCTTGATGTAGTCGGGACGAAGATTCTTGTATTTAAGATAATATGCATGCTCCCAGACATCGAGTGCAACAATCGGGATAAGCCCTTTGCCCTCGCTTATCGGATTGTCCTGATTGGGAGATGCAGAAACAGTGAGCTTTCCGCTCTTATCTGTCGAAAGCCATGCCCATCCGGAACCGAACTGACCTGCTGCTGCCTTTGAAAGCTGCTCTTTAAGCTCATCGAGACTGCCGAAAGTCTTGTCGATCTCCTCTGCAAGTTTTCCCGAAGGAGCTTTTGCGGGGCTTGGTGAAAACATCTCAAAATAAAGGTTGTGGTTATAATATCCACCACCTTGATTTCTGAGTCCTTTTCTCAAAGTCTCATCAGAGACCTTATCAAGTGATGCAAGGAGTTCCTCCGCACTGAGATTACTCATTCCTGCTTTTTCTGCAAGTTCATTAAAAGTCTTGGTATAAGTGGCGTGGTGCTTACCGTGATGTGTCTCAACCGTAAGCTGGTCAATGTGGGGTTCAAGAGCATTTGTAGCATAGGGTAATTTAATCTGTTCGTACATAGTGGTTCTCCTTTCTGCATATGCAATATGATATAGTGGCAAAAGCCATAAATGCGTATATCATCTACCTCTTAGTGATCTACCGCCTCGGGAAGTCTTCTTCTGATCTCATCAACAGACATCCACTCTGTGTTGTTTCCTGAGCTGTAATAGAAACCGTCCGCAACTTTCTTACCTGAAAGATCCGGAACCTGTCTCTCGTTAAATACAACCTGAGGATATACGATGAAGTGCTTGTCATATTCGTATGTGAAAGGTGCATCCTCTGTTGTTACCATTATCTCATCAAGCTTCTCACCGGGTCTGATTCCGACTTCAACAGTCTTGATTCCGGGGCACATAGCCTCAGCAAGATCTTTTACATTGAATGAAGGAATCTTGCTGATGAATGTCTCGCCGCCCTTAGCCTCTGCAAGTGCCTTGAGAACGAGTTCAACACCCTCGGGAAGGCTGATCCAGAAACGTGTCATTCTGTAATCTGTGATAGGAAGCTCTTTTTCTCCCTTTGCGATAAGCTCTTTGAAGAAAGGAATGATAGAACCTCTGCTTCCTGCAACATTACCGTATCTTACGATTGAGAAGTTGACATCCTTAGCTCCCGAATATGCATTAGCTGCGATAAAGAGCTTGTCTGATACCATCTTGGTAGCACCGTAGAGATTTACAGGGTTAACAGCCTTATCTGTAGAAAGTGCAACTACTCTTTTTACACCTGTATTAAGTGCTGCATTTATAACGCTCTGAGCGCCGGCGATATTTGTCTTGATAGCTTCGTCCGGATTGTACTCACAAGCAGGAACCTGCTTAAGAGCTGCAGCATGGATGACATAATCAACGTTCTCGCATGCTCTCTCAAATCTTGCTCCGTCTCTGATATCACCGATGAAGAATCTCATCTTGTCGGCGTTCTCTTTGTACACACGCTCATTTGCCATTGTGAACTGCTTATATTCATCTCTTGAATAGATGATTATCTTCTTGGGATTGTAATTTTCAAGAAGATACTGAGTAAAGCAGTGTCCAAATGAACCTGTTCCTCCTGTGACCAATATAGTTTTATTATCTAATATAGAACTTTTCATAAATGTCTCCGTTTATCACTTTTTCTTAAATTCAATTTTAATTCATTATATGAAAGCTTGTCTACTTTTTATTAGCAAGCCGCACACATCAAGCTCTGTAGCCCTCTGCTACCTTCTTAACCGCTGCTATAACGTCATCCACATCGCTGTCTGTCATAAGCGGATAAAGAGGTATACTCATCATTCCGTTGTATAGCTTCTCTGCATTGGGGCAAAGACCTTTCTTATACCCTCTCTTCTCATAGAACGGGAAGTAGTAAACAGGCACATAATGAACCTGAGGCTGAACATTTTCTGCAGAAAGAGCTTCAAAGAACTCTCTTCTGTTGCATTTAAGCTTATCAAGGTCAAGCTGTATCACATACAGATGTCTTGTTGTATCCGACTCAGGGATCTCTTTCTGTACGATTATCTCAGGTATATCCTTAAAAGCTTCATCGTATTTTTTTACAATCTCTTTTCTTCTGTCAGAGAATTTCTGTAGTTTATTGAGCTGGCTTATGAGAAGTGCCGACTGGATATCTGTAAGTCTGTAGTTAAATCCGAGTTCCTGCATCTCGTAGTACCATGCTCCGTCGGATTCATGCACAAGATCAGCTTCATTTCTCACGATTCCGTGCTGTGACGCAAGTCTCAACTTCTTATATAATTCCGGATCATTCGTTGTAATCGCTCCGCCCTCTCCCGAAGTTACCGTCTTAACAGGATGGAAGCTAAAGCAGGTCATATCGCCTATAGAGCCCACCGGCTGTCCGTTGTACTTGGTTCCTATCGCATGAGCCGCATCGGTGATAAGTGTAAGTCCGTGCTTATCGCAGATTTTCTGTATCCTTGCATAATCAACAGACTGTCCCGTATATGCAACCGCAACCACAGCTTTGGTCTTATCTGTGATATGTGCCTCAATGCTTGCGGGATCTATATTGTAAGTCTCAGTATTAATATCTGCAAAAACAGGTGTCGCACCGACATAAACCGCACAGTTTGCGGATGCCGCAAATGTGATCGGTGATGTTATCACTTCATCTCCCTCTCCTATTCCTGCAGCAAGACATGCGCAGTGAAGTGCCGCCGTGCCGTTACTTACAGCCACAGCGTATTTTGCTCCTGTTACTTCACAGAGTTTTTTCTCAAGTGCCGCAACGCGGGGGCCGCATGTAATAAGGTCATCCGTAAGAGCCTCTGCCACAGCCTTTACATCATCTTCATCTATCCACTGTCTGCCGTAATAAATTTTTTCTTTTCTTACCGGAGTACCTCCGTTTATTGCAAGTTTCTCCATCTGTATCCTTCTTTCTTCTATAGCGCATCAATCAGCACTTTACTCTTAAATTTAAAGCCCTTTAAAGCCCTTTATAAACCTTTATCGTCTCATCAACGATTCTTTCCCAGTTATAATGCTCGCAAACATATTCCGAGGCTTCCTTGCGGTAATTTTTCACCTTCTCCTCGTCGTCAATAAGCATCCTTAGCTTATCTCTTAAATCCTTTACATCACTTTTCCTAAAAGAAAGCGCCTTTCCTCCGCACACTTCTATGCATTCCGGAATATCGGATGTCAGGCAGCAATTGCCGTAGCTCATTGCTTCAAGTAGAGTAAGCGGCATTCCCTCAAGGTCCGATGGGATCACGTACAGGTAGCTGTTACTCAGAAGCTCCGAAAGCATCCTTCCCTGAACGAATCCTGTAAAGATTATCCTGTCATCTTTGCTCGCAAGCTTATGTATTCTGTCGACAAATTCCTGTGTGTCGCTGCTACTTCCCGCAACCACAAGCTTTTTGTCCGTATCAAGTTCCATAAATGCTTTTATAAGGTATTCCAAGCCCTTCTCGGGAACAAGTCTTCCCAAAAAGAGAATATAATCATCTTTATCAAGTCCGTATTTTTTCTTGATATTATGCGGCTCCGTGAGAACCGGTCTGTTCACTCCGTTAGGTATGTAAACGGTTTTCCTTCCGTACTTATCAAGGAAGTACTTCTGCACATTTTTGCTAAGGACTATTATCTCATCCGCATGCTTTACCGCGGCTTTCTCACCCATCATTATATATGCGCTTGCAAACCTGCTCCACTTCTGCCTCTGATGGTCAAGTCCGTGAACGGTCGCAATGCATCTTTTCCCCATGAGTTTGGGAATCCACATCGTTGCGCAAGGCCCCTCTGCGTGAAAGTGCACCACATCATATTTGCCGAAAGCGACCTTTATCGCTCCGAATAACGAAGACGTCGCCGCCGCAAGTCCTTTTCTGTTTATCGTGGGGACATTGACGAGCCTTACTCCTTCATACGTATCTCCCGCAAAAGAGTCGTATTCTTCGCCCGCCACATGATGTCCTTGTCTGTTGTAGCAGGTTACTTTGTGTCCAAGCTTAGCCATTCTCGTAGACAGCTCGGTCACTACAACCTCGACACCGCCTTCTCTAGAAGGAACGCGTTTATGTCCAAGCATGGCAATATTAAGTTTCTGCTTATCTGAAATGTTTTTTTTGCCCAAATGATTGTCCTTCCAAGGTCACACTTTAACCATATTATAATACCATGTTTTCCGCAAAAGAAAACAGACGAAAAAGCGTACTTTCCCGTCTGCGATCAGATCTGTTTCATTCGTAATATTAAAGATCGAAAGAACCGTTTTCACTTCCGTTTACAACGTAGTAGCCCATTCTCTCTTCAGGCTTAACGTAGATGTTAAGGTCCTTGATATCCTTCTTTCCATACGCTTTCTTAGCCTTTGAAATAAGCTGATCCCCTGTAACCGTAAGATCCTCGTACTGAATTTCAACCTTAGTCTTAATAGTTGTAGCTGCCATTGTATTCCCTCCCTCATAATATAATTTGCTTAATTACGTTATATTTTACACCTCATATTATAAAAAGGGAACACATTTCAAAACATGTTTTTACATAATATCGCACATGCAATCGCTATTATTATCAGTATTACACCTAATATTCTCATCCAACGATAGGTCTCAGGCTCGTCTTCGCTGTCTTTGTTGAGCTCGCCGTGTGTAAATACCAGGACACCGGCAATAAGAATTACTGCCGCAAATATGGCAAAAAGCTTATTCATCACTTCCTCCGGAAGATACTAATTATTTTTCTCAAGATGCTCTGCGATCTTGTCTTTGATGATCTTCTCTACTTTTTCCGCAATCTCGTGACTGCGCATATCTTTGTATTCATCATAGCTTATTGGGGTAAGGTAATAGACATATGTTGTAACAGGGCCTACGTGGTCGCTGTTATACACCTTATAAGAATCCACAAGGGCCACCGGAACAATCGGAACTTTCGCCATCTGCGCAACCTTAAAGCTCCCCGCCTTAAAAGGTTCCACGACATTTCCGTTATTTTCCTTGTAGCCTCCCTCGGGAAAAAGAATGAATTTCCTGCCCCTCTTAAGCTCCTCCGCCATCTCTTTAAAAACTGTTATGGTATGTCTTGGATCGTTTAATTCGATTGTCTTGCCTTCAACAAGCCTGAGAAATTCCGAGACCAGCACCAGATGTGATCTCTTTTCATCCATCACGAATGAGACCGGACTCTTGTGAGTATTGAATATTCCAAGGACATCGTACTTGCCCTGATGGTTGGGATACAGCATATACCCGCCTTCCTTGGGAAGGTTCTCATACCCGTAAGCAATGGTTTGGTATCCCGATGACTTGTTCATACATGTGACCATCTCGTTTGCAAGAGCGTATCTGTCTTCCTCCGAGTGTTTCTCAATATGTCTCAGCCATAAATTAGACTTAATAAGATAAAATATAATTCTGTGAAGATTTATTATTATTGTGTGATAAAAATTCCGCATCAGTATATTTTCTTTTCCTATTAAATTTTATAACGATGAGATATTTTACCACATTTCACGGATTATTGCACTTTATCATGCATAAAAAAGCGGGTTTCTGTAATTTTTATCAAAGAGCACATATTATATAGCCGACAGCGAAATGACCATTTCCGCGGTCTCTCTGAGATTCGTTCCCGAATCCATCGCACATTTCTGCAGGTATCTGTGCGCCTCAGGCTCTGTCATATGGTGCCTGTCCATCAGGATTTCTTTTGCCTGATTTATGATTTTTTTCTCCTCGTCGGAACGCCCCGCCTGCTTGGCCTTCTCTTTGGCTTTCTTTCTACTTCGTGTCACGCCCTCGAGCATGAGTTCAAGTGTGGAAAAAAGATCCGACTTCTTAAGCGGAGTCGGCAGATAAACCAGCTTGTCTCCGCAGCTATCAAGAGGTGCTTTGTCCGGCGATGCGATCATCAGCATCTGAAAGAACCTGGGAAGATCCTCGGCAAGCTCGCTGTAGAGCATGTCATTTAAGCGGTAGCCGCAAATTACGACTCCGCTTCCAAAATCTTCCATAGCAGAAAGAGCCTGCGCTCCCGAAGTGCAGGTGATCATTCCGTCATATCCGCCACGGCTTAATATGCTTTTAAAATTTTGCGCATCATCCGATTTCGCAAAAGCAATGATTATATTCACAAATAAGCCTCAAATTTCCACAAATTTTATTCAACGTACCGACGAATCTACCTTTTATCAGAATATGTTAAGGTATCTTCCAATCTCCCACTGTGTTACGCAGGTGCGGAAATCTTTCCACTCTTTGCGCTTTGCATCAAGTATCTTGTTGAATATGGAACTTCCGAGGACTTCTTTTACAAATTCATCATCCTGATATGCTTCGATTGCTTCTCCAAGTGTCATGGGAAGTGTCTCAAGTCCGCTTTCTCTGAGGTCGTCGTAGGTTGCGTTCTTGAGGTTGTCGCTAAGTTCCTCAGGAGGAGTCATTTTCTTTTCAATTCCATCCATACCTGCTGCCAGGATAAGTGCGATCGCAAGGTAAGGATTGCAGGTGGAATCAGGATTTCTAAGTTCAATCTTGGTATCCTGTCCGCGCTTTGAAGGTATTCTTATAAGAGCGCTTCTGTTGGCGCCCGAAGAAGACCATGATATATTGACCGGTGCATCATAGCCCGGAACAAGTCTTTTATATGAATTGACGATAGGATTGGTCACAAGTGTCATTGCCTTAACGTGGCTGAGCACGCCGGCGATAAAGTACTTGGCTGTTTCCGAAAGTTCGCCCTTATCGTCGACAAATATATTCTTTCCGCCATCATCATGTGCGATGATGTTGATATGCATGCCGGATCCGCTGATTCCCTCAGTGGGCTTGGGCATAAATGTCGCATAGAGTCCGTGCTTCTTGGCAATTGTCTTTACTGCCATTCTGAAGGTCATGATCATATCTGCAGTTCGCTCTGCGTCTTCTTCTCTGAAGTCAATCTCATGCTGCGCAGGAGCAATCTCATGATGTGAAGATGAGATATCAAAACCGAGTTCTTCGAGGTTAAGGATTATATCTCTTCTTACGTTTTCTCCCTGGTCTGCGGGCGCAACGTCAAAATATCCGCCTTTTTCATGGGTCTTGTTTGTTGGTCTTCCCTCGTCATCAAAGTCAAAAAGGAAGAATTCAGGCTCGGGATTGAGTTTGAAATTAAGCCCCATTTTCTCAGCTTTTTTTACCACCTCATGAAGAACATTTCTGGAATCGCCCATGAAAGGCTTGCCGTCAACCGTATAGACGTTACAGAACATTCTCGCGACCTTGCCGGACTGCGGTCTCCATGGATATATCTCGAAGCTGTCAAGATCGGGATACAGATACATATCGCTCTCGTCGCTTCTGACAAAACCTTCAACCGACACACCGTCAAACATGCACTCGTTGTTAAGCGCACATTCAAGCTGGCTTGCAGCTATGGCAATGTTTTTGGGAATGCCGAAGATATCGCAGAACTGAAGCCTTATAAATGCTACGTCCTCTTCCTCAACGATACGGAAAATGTCTTCTTTGGTATATTTGCTCATTTTGACCTCCATTGGAAAAAATATGGCTCGCACTAAGTGCTCTGCACAAAAAAAAGGGACCTAAAACAGCGAGCACTCCTGCTCGTGTTAAAGGCGCCCTTGCCGTTCACTTTTTATATATTAATATTCTTTGGTTTAATGTGTCAATCAATTATTTTGAACTGCTTACATCACTTCTTGTCTTTCGAATGTCTCTCGCCGATCTGGAAGTCATCGCTGTGAGCAAACATGAAATCAACCGTGATGGGATCGTCACCTGTGAGCTTCTTGAAGTCATCGGTGTGAACCGCCATCTTGCCTTCTCTGATTGCTTGGGCAAAGGTTACCATGCCGTCGCTTGAGAACGGCGCTTCGCTTCCCTTTTGGAAAACACCGTCTGTAGTTCTCGGAACTCCCATCGCATCAAAGATCTTGTAATTTTCTTCATCGGTAACTGCCTTGTAGCTTATGTTGTTGCCGGTCTCTTTGTTACCGATCTCGACAAATTTCGTGATAGTCATAAGCTCTTTTCCATTGATATTGAGAGTTGCGTGATCATATTCGGATGCGCGGTGAAGTGCGTAAGCAACCGCCTTGGCGCAGTCTTTTCTTGAGATGTAAGCCATAAGTCCGTCGCCCTGGCTGTTTGTAAGCGGTGCGTTTGCATGTACATATGTAAAATAGTTGGTGATCATAGCCTCTGCATACTGGGAATTGCGAAGGAAGATATAATCGAGCCCCTCACTCTTAACATAGTTCTCAGTGTAGATATGATCCAGCTTTTCAATCGAAGGATTGGTCTCATCGCCTGCATTTACAAGAGATGTGTAGATAATCTTCTTTACACCCGCTTTTTTCGCAGCATCGATAGCATTTCTGTGGGCACTCTGTCTCTTTTCACCTACAAAAGGCATAGAAATAAGAGCAAGAACATCTGCACCCTTAAATGCTTCCGCAAGTCCGTCGGGATAATTGAAATCCGTCACATGTGTCTCAACTCCCTGAGCTGCAAATCCCTTAAGTGAATCTTCACTGTAGCCGCAAAAAATAAGATTGCTCTTATCTTCCAATGTCAGCAGCACTCTCGCTGCCTCAGCGCCAAGATTTCCATCAACACCTGTAAGTAACAGTTTACCCATGAAAATACCTCCTTCTATGAAATTGTATGATTGTATATCGTTATGATACCTTACATTATATCACTTAAACTTCCTAAGTTCCGAATATGCCATAGGAACAGCGATAATTGCGGAAAGAACATCAGCACACGGCTGCGCGATCTCAACACCTGTAATTCCAAAAAATCTCGGAAGAAGCAGTATCATCGGAATAAAGCAGATACCGTTTCTCGCAGAAGCTGTAATTGAAGCTTTTAATCCCTTACCTATAGACTGAAGCATCATATTGCTCATTATAATCGGTGCCGATAAGAATAACGTCATGCACTGGAATCTGAGCGACTTAACAGCAACCTCCACTGCAGCTACGTCTTTGGAGAAAAGACCTATCAGATTCGGTGCAAAAAAGTAACATGCCGCACCCATGCATATAAGGAAAACCGCCGCATACTTTAAGCAAAAATAAAATCCCTCTTTTACCCTCGCTGTAAGCCCTGCGCCGTAGTTAAACG